>Ga0302283_1000812_pt1 | contig 25832 bp, 21 predicted proteins | sample III_Fen_E1_4_FD_198770 | JGI IMG/M metagenome (GOLD analysis project Ga0302283, IMG submission 198770) | Peat permafrost microbial communities from Stordalen Mire near Abisko, Sweden - III_Fen_E1_4 | ecosystem: Environmental > Terrestrial > Soil > Wetlands > Permafrost | place: Sweden: Abisko... | reverse complement strand
ACTTGGCGGGGTTCGCAGTGATGCCAACGGCAATCGAGATCGCATCGCACGTGGCGCCCGTGTTGTCGAAGCTCGGGTTCTTCAGGATGTCCGCTTCCTCGCACAGGGTCTGGCGGATGGTCCGGTAGGTCTTGTCGCTGCCGCACAGGTTGCTGTTGCCCCCGAACGGGTCGGCGATGTTCGCGAGCAGCGACAGGACGCCGTGCGTGGACGCTCGCCCCACGACCTGGCCCTCGAGGCCCCAGCTGCCGCTCATCGGGACGAGGGTCCCGGTCACCGTGATGGTGCTGATGTCGAGCTGACCGAAGCCGAGGTTCACGACGAACTCGGGGATCGTCGCCACGAGCACGCCGTTGGTGACGTAGCCGCTGGTCGAGAGAAACTGCGGGCTATAGACCCAGCCTCCGTCGTACTTGTTGGTGGCACCATTCTCCGTGTTCACGTCGACGGTCCACTCGTCTGTGCCGTCCCACTTCGGCGGCACCAGCTTGCCGTCCGGGCCGAGGATTCCATCGGAGACGAACGACGTGAGTACGACGCTCGTGTCGTTCGGCCCTCCGTTGTAGTCGGCGACGACGAACAGGACCGTGAGCGCACCCGCGCTGATCTGGCTGTTGATGCTGCCCTGGGCCGAGGCACCCTGAAAGTAGCTGTCGAAGAGCGTGAGGATCGAGTTGCCCGAGACATCGCGGCCGCCCGGATCGTCGCACTGGCGGAAGATCCCGCCGTCGAACCTGGAGATGCAGGAGGGCGGGCCACCGTCCTCGCACGTGCAGGTGTTGTCGAGGTTGAAGCCGAGCTCGGGGCCTGCGTCCGGCGGGACGTTGTAATAGATGGTCCGGACCGCGTTGAGGAACGAGTAGGTGACACCGGTGTTCGAGTCCTCCGCGGGCGGCAGCGGTGGTTGGTAGCCCGCGCAGGTGGGCGGAGGAGGTGGCCCCGCTTCCTTGGCGTCGAGCGTGACGACCACGTCGGTCACGACGACGTCGTTCGCCGCATCGGCGAGGCCTTGGCCGTCGAGCACAGTCGGAAAGACGAGGCCGCACGCGACGATCGAGCCCGTCGCCGCGAGCGCTGTCATCGCCAAGCCTCCCGCGATGATCTTCGGTCGCACCCACGCCCTCCGAAGCAAGCCTACCACAGCGATCCTCGCCAGGTATGCCTACGGCGTGCAGGCGGCGACGCCGCCATCGCACCCCGCGAACACCGGCTTGCCGCCGACCTCGGGCCCGAAGTTGGCGGGGAACGCCGTGAAACCGATTGCAATGGAGAGCGCGTCGCAAGACGCCCCGGTGTTGTCCTTCGCAGGGTCGGACATGATGTCTGCCTCGCCACAGACGACCTTCTTGAACGCCAGGTAGGTCAGATCGTCCCCGCACAGGTATTGCGTCATCGTCGGGTCTGCCGGGTCCTTGACCGAGCCGAGGAGCGCGAGGATGCCCCCGACGCTCACCCGCGCGACGACCTGGCCTTCGAGGTCGTAGCCGCCCGTCGACAGCGCCGGGATGATCTTGGCCACGATCGAGGCGTTCGACAGGGTGAGGAGGCTGCCGCCGAAGCTCAGCTCCAGGTTGGGCACGGTCCCTACCAGCGTGTAGTCCGTGACGTACGCAGGCACGGGCACGGTCGGAAAGTAGGTGTAGCCGCCGTCCTCGTCGTGGCTCACGCCCCCGGCGGTCCTCGGGTCGACGGTCCACACGTCCGTGCCATCCCACTGGGGCGTCGGCGTAGCCCCGCCGTCCTCGGGTGGGACGAGGCCGTTCGAAACGAAGAAGCCGAGGCTGACGTCGCTATCGTCCTTCTCCCCGCTGTAGTCGGTGACCTGAAGGAGCAGGGCGAACCTGCCCGCCTCGATGTTGGTGTTGATCGAGCCGTACCCGCTCGCCGATGCGAAGACCTCGAGGTCGTTGAAAAAGGAGTTGCCGGCGAGGTCGCGGCCACCGTCCGCATCGCAGTTCCGCTCGTTCGGCTGGGTGGCCACGCAGGAGCCTGGGCCTGGGCACGTGTCGACGCAGTCGAGGTTGTAGCCGAGCGTAGGCCCGCCGTCGCTCTCGGTGAACGCTATGGTTCGCAGCGCGGAGATCACCGTGAGCTGGCCAGGCGCGGTCGACTCCGAGGGAGGAGGAGGCAGCGGGCTCGGGCACGCGCTCGCTTCGACGTCCGGCGAGCCTGCGTCCGGGAAGACGAGCGGCGCATCCGAGGCGTCGGCCTGGGGACCGGCGGTAAGTAACGACGTCGGAAAGACCACGCCGCATGCGAGCACTGCGAGCGGGAGACCCGCGAGCGCGAGGAGCGCGACGGCGCGCGGCCCTCGCCGCCGAGCACTTCGCCGCGTCGGCGCTCCCCCAGGCACGCTCAACGGCAGCCCGCGAGAGCGGCCCTCAAAAGCGGCCCCCAAGAACGGCTACGCCGCCGCCCGGCGTTCCGCGCACGTCCACATCGAGGCCGAGGAGGGTGCCGTGACGGGACGCGCCCGCGGAAGGAGCCCCGGGCACGGGCGGTGAGGCCACCTCGACGGTGGGCCTGGACAGAAAAAGAACCGTCGCGAGCGCTACCCCCACGGCGCCGACGCCGATCCCGATGTCCGCGACGCGGAAGTCCGAATCCACGCTGCTCTTCTGCGACTGCGGGCAGCCCGTGTCGCAGTGCTCGGAGCTCCGATCGGAGACCCCGATCGACCCGAAGGTCGCCAGAACCGCGAACCCCGCGATGCCGATGGCGCCCGACACCCATGCTGCCGCGGGCACCGGCCGTTCCGTCACGATGGGCGTGGGAGCCGGCACGGCCATGGTCTTCGCCTTGAGCGCGAACGTGACGACGACCTCACGGTGCTTCTCGCCCTCGCGCAAGATCACCTGCTGGTCGACGGCCTTGCCGGCATCGGCGCTGCCTCGCTCGAAGACGAACTTGTGCGGGCCAGGGTCCATCGAGATCGCGCGCGCGCTCATGGGCACGGGAGGCTTGCCGTCGATCGACACCCTCACGTCGACGAGGTCGTGCCCGTCCTCGTCGCGCGCGGCCATCACCACGGTGGGGAGCGCCTCCTCGACCGCGCTGAGCTGACGCGTGCAGTACTGGACGATCTCGGTGGGGCACGTTTTCCGGGCGCACGCGTTGAACTTGTCATGCGCGTCGAGCAGCTTGCCCGCCTTCTGGAGCTTTTGCCCGTCGAGCGGCGCCGACAGGCACGCGTCACTCTCGTCGGCCGCTGCCGTTCCGCCCAACGACCCCATGAAGCCGCAGAAGAGCAACCCCGCGAGCATCGCGCGCCCGCTGCCTGCGTGACCTCGCACCTATTTGCACTCCTTGATGAAGTTGGTGAGCCCGTTGTCGTCGACGTAGGGACGGTACGTGCAGCTTGGGCCCGCGCTCGACGGCGGGGGCGCTGGCGGCGTGGGCACCCTTGCTGTCTCCGTCGGGGGGGCCGCGACGGAAATGCGTCCTCCCGGAGGGTGAAGCGGGTGCCGCACGGGGGCAGCGGCGGTCGCGCTCGTCGTGGCGGCGGGGGGAGCGATCGTAGCGGATGCTGTGACGGCGGGCGGCGTCACGCTCGGCGGCGGAGCGGGCGGGACCGGAACGCTGGAGGTCGAGCCGGCCATGCTCGACGTAGCGATGGCCGTGGAGCTCGCCCCAGGGCTGGCCTGCGGCTGCGCGACACGCGTCCGCCAGACGAGCCCGGCCGAGGCGAGCGCGACGACCGCGATGCCGCCGGCGACGAGGAGCCCCCGCCGCCCGCGGGGCTTCGGAGCGAGCTGGGCCTGGAGCGCGCTCGTCGACACGGAGATGCTCGACACCTGCGACGCCGCGCCTGGCTGCGACGACGACGACCGCGGCATGGGCGCGGCCCGCACGTCCGAGCCCGTGATCCTCGTCGCCTGGCTCCCTGGGTCCGAGCCTCCCTGGACGAGCGACGGTGCGCTGCCTATCGCCATCGGGATCGCGCTGATGCCGGAGTCCTTCTCGACCAGCGCGACGGACTTGGCCCGCTCGGCGAGCAGCTCGCCGACGAGCCCCTCGAGCCACTCGGTCACGCGCGTGGGGCTGGCGATGGGAATGGCTGCCTCGAGCGCGAGGGCCATCTGGCGCGTCGTCGCGAACCGCTTCTCGGGGTCGCGCTCGATGGCTCGCAGGACGATCGCGTCGATGCTGCTCGGCACGTCGGGGTTCAACGTGCTCGGCGCGGGGACGACGTGCTCCAGCACCTTCGTGACGACGGCGCCCTCGCTGTCGCCCGAGAAAAGGTGCTTGCGCACGAGCGTCTCCCAGAGGACGACCCCCGCCGCGTAGACGTCGGTGCGCCGGTCCACGGTGCCCGCCCGCAGCTGCTCGGGAGACATGTACGCGATCTTCCCTTTCAGCTGCCCTTCGCGCGTCGTCTGCATGCGCCCCGCGGCCTTGGCGACCCCAAAGTCGAGCACGCGGGGGACGCCATCGGCGCCGACGAGCACGTTCTGCGGCGAGACGTCGCGGTGCACGATCGTGAGGGGCTCGCCGTGCTCGTTCGTCGCCTCGTGGGCGGCGTGGAGGCCGTGGAGCACGCCGCAGATGATCGACGAGACGATCTCCAGCGGCAGCGGCTGCTTCTTGGCACTGGACGCGCGGATGAGCCGCCCGAGCGACTCCCCCTGGATGTAGTCCATGACGAGGAAGAGCTCCCCGTCGAGCGCCACGACGTCGAGGGTCTGCACCACGTTCGGGTGGCGGATGCGGGCGGCGAGCCGAGCCTCGTCGAGGAACATCGCCGCGAACTCGGGGTCCTTCGCGTACTGGGCGTGGAGCCGCTTGATGGCGACCGTGCGAGAGAAGCCCACCGGCCCGAGGAGCCGGCCGTAGTGAACCGTCGCCATGCCGCCAGAGGCGATCTCTCCGTAGAGAGCGTACCGCCCCACGACATGAGGAAGCGACCCGACCGCCGGGAGGGAAGATTGCCCCACCCCTGAATGCTATCAGAAACAGGGCCGGCGATTGATGTTCTCGGGGGACCGGGCCCCAGGTCAGAACTTCACCCCCACCTGCCCGTGGATGGCGACCGCGGCGTCCACGGTCGAGCCGGAGGAACCGTCGGCGCCTACGGTCGGGACGTTCGGTAGGATGAACAGGCTTACGTCGGCTCCGATGAAGAAGTGCCGCCCCAGGCCAATGAGGGCCGTCACGCCGGGCTCCACGTAGAAGAGCCCCTGCGACCCGCAGGACGTGCCAACCCCGCAGAAGCCCACGCCGCTCGTCGTGTACGTGTAGTCCCCGAGGCCGAGCTGCGGGCGGATGGTCAGCGGGAAGTAGCGCAGCTTCCAGCCGTAGCCTAGCTCGACGCCAAACTGGTTCGAGCGAACCGTCTGCGGGCCGGTCTGCTCACCGTCCGTCCCGACGGTAGTTCCCCCGAAGTCGTAGAGGAAGGTCAGGCCGCCGTAGAAGCCGAGGAACGAAACGCCCGCGCGTGCGCCGAGAGACGCCCCGAGAATGTTCGGCGCGTACCCCGTCGGGTTCGAGGCGTAGCCCGCCCGGGCGGCTATCTCGAGGTCCACCGGGCCGAGGGCGTGGGCCGGCCTGCTGATGGACAGGCCCGCAACGACGGTCGCGGCGGCCGTGCAAAGGAAGATGCAACGTCGATTCATTGACGGTTTCTCCAACCCGGTCTGTTTAGCCGTTCTGGTAAGCAAAGCCAGTGCCCATCGGACCAGCGGGAAGCGTGTAGGATCGAAACGCCGATGCGAGGGACGGTGCCAGGGTCACGCTTCGGCGCCGCGTCTGGCGGGCTCTCCCGGCTCGTTCTGCTCGCGGGCCTGAGCGCCTGCCCGAGGAACGACCCGCCTCCCACCCCCGCGATGCCCGACGCGGCACCGGGCGTTGCCTCGGCGGACGCCTCCGTGCCAGAGGCAGCGGTCGCGCTCGCCGTCGATCCTCCCGAGGGCCCGAGCCTCTACTTCGCCAAGGTCGGGAGCCTGGGGTCCTCACGGTTCTACTTCACCAGGGCGGGATCGCGGCTGTCGGGCTTCTACATCGGCACCGACCGGTGGGACCGGCCCGACCCGTTCCGGGCGGAGCTCCTCGGCGAGCACCGGTTCCGGCTCACAAGCAAGCTCTTGCATGGAGTGAAGGTGGGGGGCTCGATCGTGATCGAGGGGACCTTCCAGCCGGGGCACGGGCTCGCGGGCGTCTATCGGTTCCCCGAGGGCCAGCCGGAGGTCGTGTCGCCCGAGGCGGCGGAGCCGCTCGGGACGGACGAACGGTCCTTCGAGGTCTCGTACGCAGGCAGCCTCGGCGACCACATCCGTCTCCGCGCGAAGCTGCGCGCCGACGGCGCCGACGTCCACGGCGTGTACCGCTACACGTCCAGCCGCACCGACCTCCACCTCGACGGCACGGTCGACGCCTCGACGCGCCGCTTGACGCTCAGCGAGACGAACGCCGCCGGGACGGTCACGGGAGCCTTCGACGGCTTCGTGGTCACGCCGCGGGCGCTCGCCGGGCAGTGGCGGTCTCCGCCGCAAGGCGACGGCGGCGTTCACGCCTTCCCATTCATGCTGACCGAGGGCGCGGCGTACCCCTCGATCGTCGAGCTACCTGGCGGCGGACGTGTCGTCCCGCAGGAGACGTACCGGGCTTCGAAGGACGGACGCTGCGAGAGGAGCTACGTCTACCCGCAGCTCCAGCTCGAGAGATCCGGCGACGCGGGCGCAGAGAAGACGCTGAATGGCGAGCTCGAGCTCCTGGCGCACCAGGGCCCTACGGGCGGCCGGCCGACCCACGAGGAGCTCGTCGCGGCGAAGACCGCGCCCATCGACTGCAGCGAAGGCTCCACCGCGGAGGCGAGCTACGTGGTCCTTCCCCTCACGAAGGCGCTCGTGGCCTTCGAGGTGAGCCACTACTTCCAGGAGGCGGACTCGCGCGGCTTGGGGTGGAGCGACTGCGGCATCGCCAACCTCGACGAGGGGCGCATCGTGAGCCTCGCGGAGCTCCTCGACGACGGCGGGCGGGCCAAGCTGAGCGCGCTCGTCGCGAAGAGCATCCGCAAGGACGGCATCCCCACAGGCCTGACCGCGGACGACGTGACCGCGTACTCGACCGTCGTGGCTTCGACGCCCCTGTGCCTCCAGGCCGACGGCGTCCGCGTTTCGATCATCGGCCATCCCGCGTACGGGCCGCAGCCGCAGGTCATCCCGACCAGGACGGTCGCGGCGCTCCTTCCCGAGGGGAACATCAAGGACGCTCTGGCGCGCTAGGCGCGAGCGGGCCTCTCATGGGTCGCTCGGCTGCCGCTCGACGGCTCCTACGTCGCAGGCCGACGCGGTGGGGCGCGGGGCACCGCGCTGATCGACCGTGACGGGGTTGCCGAGCGCGTCAGTGCAGCTCGCAAGGGGCACGGCGCCGACCGCGGGGCTCGCCGCGGGAAGTGCCATCGTCTGCGTCGGTCCACCGTAGCCCCCGAGCGGCTCGAGCATCGGGTCGACGCCGATCTGATCTCCGCTGGCCGGCGTGAGGGTCGCGCCGGTCGTGCTGCCGATCAGGTTGTAGTTGCCGGAGGTGAAGGTGCCGGACAGGTCGCCCGCGCCGTTGAAGACGATGCTGTTCTTGAGCGTGCAGCTGCCGAGGCTGGCCAGGGCGCCCGGGCCCCCGCTCCCGGCGATCGTCACGCTGACGAGCTGAGCGCTGCCGCTCGCCTCCACCGCGACCGCGCCGCCGGCCGAGGCGCTGCTGTTGCCGGAGAATGTGCTGTTCGTGACGGTGAGGGCTGCCGAAGCGTCGATGGCTCCGCCCGTGCCGGCCGAGTTGCCGGAGAACGTCGATGCCGAGACAGTGAGGGCTCCGGAAGCGGCGATGGCGCCCCCTGCGAGCAACGCCGCGTTTCCGGTGAACGTGCACGCCGTCACGGTGAGCGCGCCCTGGTCGTTGACGGCGCCGCCGCTAGCAGCGCTGCCCGCTGCGAAGGTGAGGTTGGCGAGGCTTGCAGTGGCGGAGGGCAGCACCTGGACGGTGGAGGACCCTCCCCCGCCCGTGAGTGATAGCGTGCCCGTGGTCGGCCCCTGGATGGTGACGCTCTTGGGAAGCACGAGCGGGGACAGCAGCGCGATTGTCTGGCCCGTGAGGCTCGGGGCGAAGGTGATGGTTGCGCCGTTTTCGGCGACCGCGACGACGGCTCGGAGGGACCCGGCGCCGCTGTCGGCCATCGTCGTCACGACGTAACCCGTCGTCGTGCAGGTGATCTGCACGCTCGTGATCGCGGCGCCCGGGACGATGCCCGTACCGCCGCTCGTCACCACGCAGCTCTGCGCGAGAGGAGACGCGGGGCTGGACTCTACGGCGACGGCGTACGCCGATCCGCTCGCCACGTTCTTCGTGAACTGGAACGGCTGGGACGCGCTCCCCGTGCCCGTCGCGACGACGGTATCGAAGGCCCCGTTGTCGGTGAGCGTGACGGACTCGCCCGACGCGAGGCCGGTAACTGTGCCGCCGACGGCGAGCTTCGTCGTCGTGCACGTCACGGTCACGGAGGTCACGTCCGCGCTCGCGACGGTGCCCGTCGCTGCTGCGAGCGCGCAGGTCTGCGCCGCAGGCGGATACGTGGGGTGGACCTGGACGGTCACCTGGTAGGTCTGCCCGCTGGCCACGGGCGTCGCGAAGGTGAAGGCTCCGTTCGCCGCGACGACCAGCGGGCTCCCTCCGTTGTCCTCAAGCGTCACCGAGCCGCCAGCCACGAGGCCGGCGACCGTGCCCCCGATCGTGAACGAACTCACCGTGCAGGTGACCGTTATGGTGTTCACGTTGGCCCCCGCGACGGCGCCGGTCCCCATGCCGACGGCGCACGTCTGGGCGACCGGCACGAGCGGGTTGGCCACGACGGCCACGGTGTAGCTGGCGCCGTTCGCGAGGGCCGTCGGGAACGCGAAGGCTCCGTTGGCCGACACGAACAGCGCGGCGCCCCCGTCGAGGCTCAGCTGGAGCACGTCCTGGGAGTGGAGGCCGGAGACGGTCCCCCCGACCGTGTAGCTCCCACCGCTCCCGCAGTTGACGATGACGGCGCTCGGGCTGCTGCCGCTCACCACGCCAGTGCCCGCGCTGACCGTGCACGTCTGGGCGGGTGCGGTGGGCTGCGCGCTCACGGTGACGTCGTATGCCGCTCCGTCGGCCACGGAGCCCGCGAAGTCGACCGTCGTGTTGGAGGTGACGACGAGCGGGTTCGCTCCCTCGTTCTCGAGCGTCACCGAGCTCCCGGCCGCGAGCCCGGTCACCGTCACGCTGATGGCGTAGGTGGCCGCGTCACCGGCAGGCGCATCGATCGGCTCGCTCGCGTCGAAGCCGCTGTCGGCTGGCGACGAGTCCGTCGCGTTGCCGTCGGTCACGGCGGAGTCGACGACGGGTCCGGTGTCGGTCGACGAGTCCGCCGGCGCGCCGTCGGATGGCGCTGAATCGGCACCGGGCTCGGAGGTGTCGAGCTCGGACGAGTCAGGCGCGCCGGTGCCGGACTCCGCGCCGTCGGCCACCAAGGAGTCCGAGGCGCTCGTGTCGGAGGGCGTCGTGTCCGGCGCCGCCGTGTCCGGCGTCGTCGAGTCCCCTCCCGTCGCGTCGCCCGCGGCCGTGTCCTTCCCTGCGTCGACGGCGGCGTCGTACGTCGAGTCGTCGCCTGTGCAGCCGGCGACCAGCAGCAGCGCGGCGAGAAGGATCCAGAGAGACTGCCACCGCTTCAAGGTCACCCCCTCCAGCGTAACGCCAAACGAGCGAGGCCGAGTGACCGTCGATGCCTGGCGCCCGCGAGAGTCACGCCGCGCGGACGGCCAGCGCCCACACGACCACCCCCGCCACCGTCGCGAGCCGCGCCGCCTCGAACGGGCGCGCCCAGCGGCGTGCCTCGAAGAGGCCCCCGAACGAGACAAGGGTGGCAACGATCAGCGCGGAGAAGAGCGCGAGCTCCATCGTCGTGAGCCGCTTGCCCACGAACATGAGCAAGCTGGTCGCTCCGAGGAGGAGGACGAAGTTCGCCAGCACGTACCTTCGTACGCCGCGCGGGACGCGGGGCCCGCTCGCCCCGTAGCGCTTCTGCGTCGTGCGGCTCGCCTCGGGGATCACGACGGGCCCGCCCAGCTCCGCGGGCAGCCACTCGGGAGGCGCGAACCAGACCCAGACCTTGTCGCGCAGGCGCGGCATGCGCGCGGCGAGCCTGGCGATCTCGACCCAGCCCTCGACGTTGGCCCACAGCGGATTCCAGCTCTGGAGCGGCTTGACCGTCCCGTAGGTCGGCTCCTCTTCCTCCTTCTGGAACGTGCCGAAGAAGCGGTCCCACACGATGAGCGCGCCGCCGTAGTTCTTGTCGATGTACTTGGGGTTGATGCCATGGTGCACGCGGTGGTGCGATGGCGTGTTGAGCACCCACTCGAGCGGGCCCAGGGTCCCGATGGCACGCGTGTGGATCCAGAACTGGTAGAGCACGTCCAGCGCGAGCACCGTCCCGAACATCGCGGGGGGAAAGCCCACGATGGCGAGCGGCCAGAAGAAGACCGACTCGGGCAGGTTCTGGAGCCAGCTCTGACGGAGCGCGACCGAGAGGTTGTACTCCTCACTCTGGTGGTGGACGACGTGCGTGGCCCAGATCGCGCGCACGCGGTGGCTGGCGCGGTGAAACCAGTAGTAGAAGAAGTCGACGCCGAGGAAGAGGACGATCCACGCCGGCACCGAGGACGGGGAGATGGTGAGGATCGCGTGGCGCGAATAGAGGTGGATGTACACGCCGTAGACGACCACGAAGAGGAACGGGTCGAGCATCTGCTGGCCGATGCCGCAGGCGAGGTTCGTGACGGTGTCCTCCAGCTGGTAGAGCCGGTCCTCCCGGCGCCTGCCGACGAGGAGCTCGATGGCGATGAGCACGAAGAAGAGCGGGACGGCGTAGGCGATCTCCATCGGGGACCATGCGAGGATAGCGCCAGGGTCGTCCGTTTGGGGGAAGGCAACCGGGCGCCCCGTGCCGTACAATGATGTCATGCGCGCCCCCAAGCCCCGCGACTGCAAGGTGATGGAGGCGTACCCCGCCGGTCCGAGCGAGTTCTACTCCAGGGACGTGCTGCCGGCGCCGGCGAGCCCCGCGCCCGAAGCGGAGGCCCCTCCCTCCATCCGGCCCCTCTACTTCGTGCGGAGCTTCCCGCGCGTTGCGCCTCGAGAGTAGCCGAGGCTAGAAGCCGCCCCCGCCCGACCCCGAGCCGCCCCCGCCCCCGCCCCAGTACTCGGTGTCGATGTTGGTGGCGACGTTCGGGCGGCTCACGGCGATGCCGGTCGTGGTCATCCCGGTCACGTCGAGCGAGGTCGACATGCTGCCCGACGAGCACGTCGCGTCGAGGCACGCGTTGGTGAGCGGGCCGAAGCCAGGGAACGCGGGGAGAGGCACGGTGGCGTTGTCCGTCGGGACGGTGACCGACACGCATCCCTTGGCGATGGTGCAGCCCGCGTTGCTGACCACGCGTCCGCAGACCTGGTAGGTCCCGGCGCACCGCGTGTTGAAGGTGCCCCCCTGGCCGAGCGTCGGGCCGCACGCGGCGCCGTTGCCGGACGAGTCGCCCGAGCAGAGCGTGGCGCTGCCGTACTCGCAGGTGCCCGTGTAGCTCACGTCGTTGACGTAGACCATGCCGCCTTCGTTGCAGTAGGTCGTCTGCTGCGCGATGCAGCCGGCCGTCGCGCTGCACATCGGGTTCTGGCAGCCGGCGAGGCCGCTGCAGCTGTGGTCGAGGTTGTCGGTGCAGACCTCGGCCGTCGGGAGGACCTCGCCGTTGCACGGGCCCCACGAGCTCCCTCCGGACGCCCCGGCCACGCACGTCTGCGAGCCGCCCACGCATGTCCCCACCCCCTCGGTACCGGGGGGGCCGTCGTAGCAGTTCTGCGTTGCGCCCGTCGTGCACGCGCAGCCGACGTTCGGCATGCCGTTGCAGAGGTGGTCGATGCCGTCGCAGGCGGCGGGCGTCGGCGCGCCGGACCCGGTGCACGGCCCCCACTGCGAGAACTCGCCGCTCTGCACGCACGACTGGGTGCCCCAGGTGCAGACGCCGACGCCTGCCTGCGCCGGGTTGCCCGCGTAGCACTTCTGCGTCTGTCCGGGGCTGCAGGTGCAGCCCTCGAGGTTGTCCGGGTTGCTGCAGGGGGCGCCCGCGTCGGCGCTCGCGTCGTCGCCGCTGCCCGTCCCGAAGCCCAGCGAGGCATCCGCGCCGGCGTCGTCACCGCTCGCGGTCCCGCCGAAGCTGCTGCTCCCCGTCCCGGGGTTACTCCCACCCGCGCCGCTGTCCGCGTTGCCGGCGCTGCTCGGCTGCGCGGCTGCGTCGCTCTGGATCGCGTTCGTCGTGTAGGCCGTGGTGCCGTGGGCGCCGCTGCCGCAGCCCACGGTCAGCATCGCGACGGAGGCCGTGACCACACCGAGAACCACCGCGAAGAAGCGCTGTTCCATCATGGGTGCAATTGAACAGTGCACCGTCGATGCCAGGCTTGCGGAGCCCTGGCCCAGCGATTTGGGCCCTCTTTGTCCCAGGCGTGGGTCGGGCCAGACCAGGGCCCCGTGGGGAAGCCGACCATCAGGCGGCCGCCCCCTCCGCGCCACCTGCGTTTGGCCCCCAGGATCCGCCACAGGTGGCGGGGGGCGACGCTACGCCAGGTGCAGGACGATCAGTCCTTTGCGCCCGACGCGTCCTCGGCCACCTCGGAGCAGGAGAACGCGGACCCGCCGTCCTGGATCCGCGCCGTCCCGACGAAGCAGCCGCTGGCCGTACATTCGACCGCCGTCTGGATGCACGCGCATCCGCCGAAGCAGCTTGGGTTCTGATCCGCGGGCGCGGTCGGGATCAGGTTTGCCGAGCAGGCGAGGACGAGCGGCAGGGGCAGCGCGAAGAGAAGCGGCATCGAGGAGGAGCTCATGGACCGCGCCGGTTTGCACGGTGTATGCCCCGCCCATTTTCCTCGGTAATCCCGCGTCTTTGGGACCCGTCCGGCGGCCAACCGAGGTGGCGCTTGTGCCAAGGTGAGCGACCTCCGGAAGTCGCTGGGGCTGGGGGGGTCCGCTGGGGCGACCCGTCCAGGGCTGGGGAAGTTGTGGGCGCAGCAGGACTTGAACCTGCGACTTCGTCCGTGTGAAGGACGCACTCTACCGCTGAGTTATGCGCCCCAGCTGTGCGGACAGGGACCTACCCTACTCGGCGAGGCCAGGCAAGCCCAGGCTGCGAGGGACCCCCTGGCTGGGGCGCTCGCCGCCGTCCTTCGGGGTCGAGGCTTCGAGCCATGCCGGCGTTCCGGGCCTCTGACGAGGCTCGCCCTACGCCGTCTCGCGCCGGATCTTCGCCCAGAGGATCTCGCGGCCCTCGTGGGTGACCGCGCTGTAGCCGATGACCGGCACGCCCGCCTTGCGGCGGATGGCCTCGAGAAGCGGCTTTCGCTTGTTCAGGGGCATCTTGTCGAGCTTCGTCGCGACGACGAGGGCGGCGACGGGCTTCGTGCCCTCGATGTCGCGAGGCTCCTTCAGGAAGTCGATGAGCTGCTCGTCGTCCGGCTCGACGCCGCGGCGCGCGTCCACGATGACCACCACGGCGCGCAACGTCGGCCGCGTGCGGAGGTAGCCCTCGAGCATCGGGCCCCAGGTCGCCTTCACGGTCTTCGAGAGCTTGGCGTAGCCGTAGCCCGGCAGATCCACGAGGCGGAGGGCCAGGCCGTCGACGAGCTCGGTCTTGAACAGGTTGATCTGCCGCGTGCAGCCCGGGGTGCTGCTCGTGCGCACCAGGCTCTTGCGCGACAGGAGCGAGTTCATCACGCTCGACTTGCCGACGTTCGACTTGCCGGCAAAGGCCACCTCGGCGAGCCCCGCCTCGGGCAGGCCCTTCGTGTCCGGTGCGCCTGCCTCGAACTCGGCGGTTGCGATGCGTACGCCTTCGTCGCCTTGTCCCATGCTACCGGCGTAGCTTGCGACGTACCCCGCGCACAAGCCCGTCGAGCTCCGTCGACCCGACGGCCCGCGCCACGAGCACGAACGCGAGCACGAACGCGGCGGCCGCCGCACCCGCCGGGACGAGGCGCAGGACGGCTCCGTCCCCCAGGCGCCCCTCGAGCGCACGCGCGGCGCCCCAGCCGAGGAGGCCCGCGACGGACGACGCGAGGAGCGTGCGGAGCGCCGAGCCCGCGATCTCGCGGCCGCCCAGCTCGATCCTTCGCCTGAGCGCGAGGACGAGGAGCACCATCTGCACGGCGCTCGAGCCGCCGACCGCGACGCTCACGCCGACGGCGCCCATCGGGCCGCGGAGGCCCACGGCGAGCGCGATGAAGGCGCAGAGGTCGATGCCGCTCACGATGGCGGGCGTGCGCGTGTCGCCCATGGCGTAGAACGCAGGCACCGTCTGCCGCACGACGGCCACCGTCCAGATGGCGCCGCCCTGCCAGGCGAGGGCGCGCGCCGTCTCGTGGGCGTCCGCTGCCGTGAAGTGGCCGCGCTGGAAGAGGGCGACCATGAGCGGCTCGCCGATGGCGACGAGCGCGACGCTCGCGGGGATGGCGACGAACAGGGCGAGGCGCATGCCGTGGGCGTACGTCTTCGTGAGCTCCTTCATGTCGCCGCGCGCGGCGAGCGTCGAGAGCATCGGCAGCGCGGCGGTCGAGAGCGCCATCACGAAGATGCCCTGCGGGAAGTCGCAGATGCGCATGGCCCACGAGAAGTGGCTCTGCGCGCCGTCGCCGAGCTCCGACAAGAACCGGCGCGACAGCATCAGATCGACGTAGTAGATGCCCGTCCCCGCCATGATGGGGACCATCCGGCGGAGGACGGCGCGCACGCCCGGATCCTTGAAGTCGAGCCGCGGGCGGCCGAAGAAGCCGATGCGGCGGAGCGCGGGCCACTGCGCCACGACCTGGAGGACGCCCCCGAGGAGCGCGCCGGCCACCATCGCGTAGGCGCGGTCGTACCCGTTCGCGATGAGCACGGCGGGGAGCGTGAAGGCCGCGAGGAGGAAGGCGACGTTGAGGAGGCCCGGGGCGAACGCCGCCACGGCGAAGCGCTTCTTCGCGTTCAGGGCCGCCATGCCGAGCGAGGCGGTGCCCATGAAGAAGATGTACGGAAAGATGGCGCGCGTGAGGCCGACGGTGCGCTCGAACTTGCCGGGCAAGTCGTGGTAGCCGGGGGCGAAGAGCTCGCACAGGGGCTCGGCCGCGAGCATGCCGAGGACGGTGACGACCGTGAGCGCGAGCAGCGAGAGGCCGCGGGCGCGCGCGAAGAAGGCCTGGGCGGCCTCGTCCCCGCCCTTCTCGAGGGTGTCCGAGAGGACGGGCACGAGCGCGCCCGAGACGGCGCCCTCGCCGAGCAGCTGCCGGAGGAGGTTCGGGAGGGTGAAGGCGACGAAGAAGGCGTCCGTCTCGTCACGGGTGAAGATGGCGGCGAGCGCGACGTCCCGCCCGAGCCCGAGGATCCGCGACGCGAGCGTACCGGCGCCAACGACGCCCGCGCGCCCGACGAGCTTCGACCGCTCCGACGCGGCACCGCCCGGAGCCTCCCTGGAGACGGAGTCCACGAACATGACGTCGCATCCCTGAACGCGCGGGGCAACTCTTCGCATCCCCGGAAGCGCGGTGTTCTTCGCCGATGGCGGCGCGCTGGCGGCGTCGGGTCGGGTCACCGTACAGGAAGTACGGCTCCCCGCCCCCCCTTGCCATCGCTTGCCCTCGACGAAGACCACCGCGCTTCCGGTGGTCCTCCGCACGTGTTCAGAGCCTCGGCATCTCCGGGCGGTCCGTCTTCACGGGGCGGCACTCGTCGCACTGGCAGATGGAGCGAAGGTACCGGTACGAGTAGAGGCCCGTGCCGTGCCCGTCGAACCACTGGAAGCGGAGGGCGTAGTTGCCGACGACCTCGATGTCCTCGAGCTCGAGCTGGATGCCCTCGCACGGGATGAAGCGGATGGTGCCCGAGTGGCCCTGGCAGCCGGCGCAGGGGCAGTAGCCGCGGAGGATCTCGTGCGGGTAGCGGCTCTTGTGGCCGTCGCCCCAGTCGATCTCGGTCGTGGTGCCGCCGCGGGGCGAACGGATGGCGACGCACTTGTTCCGGGGTTCCACGCTCATCGCTTCATCCTTTCGATCCGGGCGCGCACGGGCGCAAGCCCCGTGAGCCCTCGTACGGCGCCAGGGCGCGAGATCGCCTTGCCCGCGAGGGCGTGGCCCACGACGAGCGCCTCGCGCCACACGTCCGGGGCGAGCCAGCGGAGCGTGCCGGGCGTGGCCTTCGCGGCGATGAGCGTCGCGAGGGCGCCGGCGAGGAAGGCGTCCCCGGCCCCGGTGGCGTCGACGCAGCGGGACGGAGGAGGCGGGACGGTGACCTCGCCGTGGGCGCCGATGGCGCTCGCGGGCGCCTCGCCGCGCGTGACGAGCCAGGTGGCGTGCGGGGCGTGCGCCCCGAGCCACGCGAGGCCGCCCTTGCCGTCGAGCGCCTCGAGGTCCGCCGAGGACGCCTTGACGAGCGAGGCGTGCCGGACGAGCCGCGCGATCGCCCGGCGCATGACGACCGGGCTCTTCCAGAGGTGCGCGCGGACGTTGAGGTCGACGATGAGGTGCGCGCCGGCGCGCTGGGCGGCGCGCAGGAAGGCGGCCGTCGCCCGCGCGAGGCCGGGCGCCACGATCGTGCTCGTGCCGACGAGCACCCAGGTGGCGCGCCCCATCGCGGGCGTGACGTGCGCGGCCGTGAGCGACACGTCCGCCGACTCGTGGCGGTAGAAGAGAAACGAGGGCTCCCCCTTCGCGTCGCGCGTGACGAACGTGAGCCCCGTGCGGTTCGGGAGGACCACGACGTGGCGCGTGTCGACCTCGTCGGCGCCCAGGTGGCGGAGGAGAGCGTCGCCGAAGCGGTCCCGGCCGACGCCGCCGATGACAGAGGCCTTCACGCCCAGGCGGGCGAGACCGGTCGCCACGTTGGCGGGCGCCCCGCCGAGCTCGCGCCGGAAGCCCCACGCGATGGGCTCCTCGGCCCTTGGCTCGGCCTCGAAGATGTCCCACAGGATCTCGCCGAAGCAGGCGACGTCGACGCGTGGGGCGGGGCGGCTCGGCACCGGCACACGCTACTTCGGTTCGAAGCCCGTGTGCGCCGCCATCGCATCGTCCACGATGGCGAGGAGCCGATCGGCCTCCTCGGGGCTCATCGTGACGGGCTCGCCGGCCGCCGCCGCCCGCGCGATGCGCCGGAGCGCGGGGCTCATGATGCGGCGGGCGCCGCCGCAGGCCTGGCACACGAGGCCGCCGCGGCCCGCGTCGATGGCGGCCGGACGGTCGACCGGGCACAGGCGGCCGCACTTCACGCAGCGGTCGAGGTCGAGCGCGTAGCCCACGTCCGCGAGCAGGCGCAGGGCTGCGCCGGCGAGCAGCGCGCGGGGGGCGCCCTCCCCTGCCTCGAGGGCGTCGAGGAGGCCGAGCGTCGTCTCCCACGCCTGCGGCTCGGGGTGGCGCGGCTGGAAGAGGTGGCGCGCCCACCGGAGCGCCATGCCCGCGACGTCGAGCGCCTCGAGGTCCGTGACGGTCCGCGCGCGCACCTTGACGACGCGCGCCTCGCGGAGCGTCGCCAGGTCGCCCCCGCGGTCCTCGAGCTTCACGGCGATCGTATGGACCGGCTCGAGCGCTCCCCCGACCCGGCGGGTCGACTTGCGCCCCCCGCGCACGAGCGCCCCGAGCTTGCCGTCGGTCGCCGTGAGCAGCGTCACGATGACGTCGCTCTCCCTGTACGCCACCGTGCGGACGACGAGGGCCTCGGACTCGATCGTCTTGGGCACTTACGCGGGGACCGCCGAGCTCACCTAGACCAGCGAGGTGTCGTTGACGCTCGAGGCTTGCGACAGCTCGGCCGGGACGTCGTGGCCGCGGGGCTTCAGGACGATGGAGAGCGCCAGCGTGAAGAGGATGAGCAGGAGCACGAACGCGATGGCGACGCCGAAGCGCCGCCCCTGACCCTGGCGGACGGCCTGCACCGGCGACGAGATGGGCATCGGCGTGACGAACGCGACCCGGCGGCTCGACGTGTAGCGCGCGAGCACCTCGGCCGGCATGACCCCGACGGCCTGCGCGAACGACTTCAAAAAGCCCCGCACGAAGACCTCGCCCGGCAGCTCGTCGAAGCGATCGGCCTCGATCGACTCGAGCGTCGGCGTGGGGATGCGGGTGACGCGGGCGACCTCGGCCAGGCTCATGTGCCTCGCCTCGCGCGACGTCTTCAGAAAACTGCCGGTGGATTGGTTCAAGGCGTTAGCTCCTGGAAGCACTTCTTTCCCGTCGGCGTTTCGACCGATATCTCCTTGCAGCGCTCGAAGTCCGCGCGTGCATCGGCCGTCTTGCCGAGTCGCACGCGGATGCGGCCGCGTGCTTCCCATGCATCCTGCAGATTCTGGCAGTCCGGGTTGTCGACCTGGACCGCGTTCGTGAACGAGGACTCCGCCAGGGCCAGCTCGCCCTTCTTCTCGTAGGCGACGCCGAGGCGGTAGTGCCCGACGCAAAACTTCGGCTGAGTCACCGCGTTCTGGAGCGAGACGATCCCGCTGTCGAGCGACCCGCTCAGCACCTGAGCCCAGCCGAGGTTCCCCCAGGCGAGGGCGCTCGACGAGTAGGACGGGTCGTTCACGAGCGGCAACAGGACCTGGATGGCCTCCGCGTACTTGCCCTGGTCGATCAGCACCTGGCCGAGGAGGTTCTTCGAGTCGCGGATGGTGACCTTGTCGTCCACCTTCACCGCGAGGCGGGCGTACTTCTCCACGTCCTGCATGCGGCAGTCGGGCGACGCGAGCCCGCGGTCCCCCTCGCAAAAGCGCGCGTAGAGCACAGCCGCGAAGTAGAGCGCCTTGGCGTTCTGGTCGTCGAGGGCGACGGCCTTCTGGACGTGGTCCAGGGCGATGCGCGTGTCGCCGTGGTAGAAATAGTCCCGCGCGAGGTCGTACTCCGTGTCGCTCTGGTGCTGCGGGCTCTGCGCGCCGGTCGCCGGGGCCGCCGAGCAACACACGCCGACGCTCGCCACCGCGAGCGTGAGCAAGCTCACGACGGCGATGCGAGGCTCGGATCGGCAGGGCGAGGGCAATTCGTCAGGCTCCTTGTGGGTTGGCTTTGCGATGGGGAGGGGAAGCACGGCACGGCAAAGCTATGAGAGCGTTACGAAATGGAGGGCGTAGCTGGCGTGGCCAGAGCTCAGCCCTTCAAGCAAGTCACCTCGACGAGGCCGGACGATTAGCCCACGAGCTGTGACGGCGTCAATCGTGAACGTCTGTGGAGAACCGGCTGGGGACAACTCGCGAGCCGATTGCCTGCCTGTGGAAAACTCGAGCGCGGCGGCGCAGCTCGCCAGCGGATGGCTACCGCGTGTCGCCCCGGAGCTCCTCTTTCGTGCCGAGGAGGAGGTAGAGGCGACGGAGCGCCTCGATGTCGGGGATCTCGACGCGCTCGTCGACGATCCGCACGTATCCCTGCTCGCGCAGGCGCTTCACGACGCCCTTCACCGTCTCCACGTCGAGGCCCACGCGCGTCGACAGGTCGACCGGGGAGACGGCGATCTCGGCCGGGCCGCTCGTGGCTGGCTGCGCCAGCTTGAGCAGGGCGGCGACGATCTTCGAGTGGGTGTCGTGCACCATCATGATCTCGATCTGGTCCTCGGCGTCCCGCATGCGGCGGGTCAGCTGCTCGAGGAGGCGGATCGCCATGCGCGGGTACTGCTCCAGGATGGGACGGAAGCTCGTGCGATCGAAGACGATGGCGATGCCGTCGGTCAGGGCGATGGCGGTGGAGTTGCGCGTCATCGCCGGGAGGATGGCCGCCTCGCCGAACAGGTCCCCGGGCTTGAGCACGACGAGGCTCCGGTCCGTCGTCCGCACGCGCTTGAGCAGGCGGACGCGGCCCTCCTGGAGGAGGAAAGCCTCCCCCGCCGGCTCGCCCTCCTGGAAGATCACCTGGCCCGCGCTGAACCCGCGGCCGTGGCGGCCCGTGAGGCCCGCGCGCTCCTCCTCCGGCACCTCGTTGCCCGGCGAGGTCTCCAGCGTCTCTTCCGGCGCCTCGTACGGAGGCGCGGGGGCTCCCGGCGCGTCGCTCATCGAGCCCATCCTAGCGGACTCACGCGCGATTGCGTCCGGATAAGCCAGTCATCTTGCGGTCAGCCCAGGCCTCTTGCGCTCGGAGCCGAGCTCGCCAGCGACCGGCGGAGGATGCTGCCCCCCCGGTCGCCGACGATCTCGGCACCCGACACCCTGCGGTCCTGCACGCTCTTCCGACCGCCTGTCCGGGGTGAGGACCCGGGTACTGCTCTGTGCGAAGGAGGGGACTTGAACCCCTATGCCAGTTACGGCGCTAGCACCTCAAGCTAGTGCGTCTGCCAATTCCGCCACCTTCGCGTGAAGGAGCGCCTGAGTAGTCGCTCGCGCCCGGTTCGTCAAGAGTTCCGCGCGTGACGCGCTCTTTGCTGGATCCGCGATCCACCCTCGCGCGGCGAGGGTCCGGGCCCTCGGATCCAGGCGGGTGGGCCGCTCGCAGCCTGATTTGGCTGCGGCGTGGGCCTCGACCGCTGGCGCGGCGGTTGCGATGGGGGAAGGCATGAACGTCCGGGGCCTGTTTCGCGGGTTCGGCTTCGCGCTGCTGCTCACCGCCGCCGGGTGCTCGGTGAGCACGGCCGACGTGACCTCCCGCGGCGCCGACACCCAGACCGGTGGGGGGGACGCAGCCCCCTCCCCGTCCCCGGCGGCGCCGGGGACGGACGGCGGCGCGGGGGACGTCGCGGCGCCTGCCCAGACGCTGCCCTGCGACGTGAGCCAGGTGCTCGAGACGAGCTGCCAGTCGTGCCACTCGAGCCCCCCGCAGTACGGCGCGCCGATGCCGCTCGTCACGTACGCGGACCTGATGGCGCCGTCGCACTCGAACCCGTCCTTGCCGGTGTACAGGGTCGTCGAGACGCGCATCCACGACGACGCCGCGCCGATGCCCCAGCCGCCCAACCCGCGCCTCGACGCCGCCGACACCGCGACCCTCGACTCCTGGGTCGCCGCGAACGCGCCGCCGGGCTCCGGCTCCTGCGGCGCCGTGGACGCGGGGGCCGGGGAGGACGCGAGCCCCGCCGCCGGGCTCCAGTGCACCCCCGACACGACGCTCGCGCCCGCGTCGGCCTGGTCGATGCCGCAGACGACCGAGGACGTCTACGTCTGCTACGGCGTCGAGCTCGGGCTGACCTCCGAGAGGCAGGTCATCGGGATGGCCCCGCACATCGACAACCACAAGATCGTCCACCACATGCTCCTCTTCCAGGCCGACTCGGCCGTGAGCTCGACGCCGACGGCGTGCAGCGCAGGAGGCAGCCTGAGCTGGCGCATCGTCTACGGGTGGGCGCCGGGCGGGCAGCCGTTCAACCTGCCGCCCACCGTGGGGTTCGGCGAGGACGGGAGCACGCACTACGTCGTGCAGATCCACTACAACAACATCAACGCGCTCGCGGGCGAGACGGACGAGAGCGGCTTCGATCTCTGCACGACGAGCGAGCTACGCCCGAACGTGGCCGACGTCGTGGCCTTCGGGTCGATGAGCTTCACGATCCCCCCGCACGACACGACGGACATCACGTGCGCGTCGACGTGGACCAACGCCCCCGTGACGATGTTCGCGGCGTTCCCCCACATGCACGAGCTCGGCACGATCATCAGCACGTCCGACGACGGCTCGGGGGGCAACGGGCCGTCCACGCCCATGGGCTCGCAGCCGACGTGGAATTTCCAGGACCAGATCTGGTTCCCCATCAACGCGACGGTGAACACGGGGGACGTCATCAAGACGCGCTGCGCGTGGGACAACACGACCGACTCCCCCGTGGGCTTCGGGCAAAATACCGAGGACGAGATGTGTTACTCGTTCACGATGTACTACCCCAAGATCACGAGCTCGCTCTGGCTGTGGCCCCTGCCCGCCGCGACCTCGTCCTGCGCGCCGACGCAGTAGGCAGGAGCCGGCCAGGCTCGCGATGGCCATCCCACGGTACCGGGAGCGTCAGCGACCGGTGACCGGGCGCTACCAGCCCACGCGTGCAGCTCGTGTCACCGCTCGCTGACGCCCGCGGTGCCCCGCGCGGCGATGAGCGCGCTCACGACCTCGCTGACCTCGAAGGGCTTCCTCACCCAGCGGACCGAGTGCGCGCTCAGGGCCGCGGGGACGCCGATCGCGCTGCCGCTGATGAAGACGAGGGCGGCGCCGGGCGAGCGGGCGCGGAGGGCGCTCACGGCGCCGTCGACGTCGGCCGCGATGGGGGAGAGGTCGATGAGGGCGGCGTCGTGCTCGCCGGCGGCGAGGGCCTGGGTGAGCTCGCTCGCCGTGCGGGCGATGGTGACGATCGCGCCGCGGGCGCCGAGGGCCGTCTCGAGGAGCAGGGTCACGTGCTCGTCGTCCTCGACGATGAGGACCCGCGTGCCCGTCAGCACCGCGCCCGCCGTCGACACGAGCGAGGCGCGCGGCGGGGCGTCCACGCGGGGCCAGGAGAGGCGGAAGAGGGCCCCCGCCGGTGACGGCACGAGCGCGAGCTCGCCGCCCGCCTGGCGCGCCAGGGCCCGGGCGTGGCGTAGCCCCACCCCTGCCCCGCCCTTGCGCTCCGAGTGGCCCTCGAAGATCCCCTGGCGGCGCTCGGGCGGGACGCCCGGCCCGGCGTCGCCGATGTCGACCGTCACCGACTCCTTCAGGACCTCCACCTCGAGGCTGACCTCGCTGCCCGCCGGCGAGAACGCGAGCGCGTTGAGGAGCACGTTGGTCACGATGTGGGAGACGTCGGCCGGCATCGGGACGGGCACGGAGGCCTCGCCCCGGCGAACGAGGCGGACGCCCGCGCGCTGGGCCTCGACGGCCAGGGCGTCGACCGCGTCGTTCAGGACGACGTCGAGCGAGGCGTCCGCGTCGGCCGGGCTCGAGCCGCCGATGGCGCGGCGCGCGACATCGCGGGCGGCGCGCGCGCGGCTCTCGATGACGAAGAGGGCGCGGCGCATCGCCTCCTCCGAGGCCCCCGGCGCGCGCGCCTCCGCGGCCCACCCGAGCAGCACGGTGAGGGCGTTGGACACGTCGTGGAGGGCGCCCGTGACGTCGGTGTGTGGATCGCTCACCTCCGCGCCGCCGGCATCGTCGTGACGACGATGCCCCGCACGCTCACGACCGTCCGTCACAGGCGGAAGCTACGACAATCCACGGTTGTGGTCACGCGTGTTGGGCTACGCGGGCTTGGGCGGACCCTGCGGAGGAGGCGCGGCGCCCATCCGGCGCGCCATCGCCCCGAGGTCGATCCCCGTGGCCGCCTTGAGCTGCTCGGAGGTGGCGATGGCCTTGCGCGTCCAGTCCCCGTCCGCGCCCGACGCTGCAGGGAGGACGGTGAGCTTGCGCACGAGGAGCTTCTGCTGCGCGCCGCTCACGGCCTCGACGAACGGCAGGAGCTTCTGGAGCACGAGCACCTCGCGCGCCGCGCCGCCCGCCTTCTTGTACTGCTCGACGAGCGCGTGGAGCGACGCCGCCTGCGCCTTGCCCTGCTCCACGATCCGCGACGCCTCGCCGCGCGCCACCTCCTCGGCCGCCTTGCGGTCGGCCTCGGCCGGCTGCACGACGTCGGCGTCGAGCTGCCGCTGCACCTGGAGCACGCGCGCGCGCTGCCGCTCGATCTCGGCCTTCACCTGGGCGATCTGCGCGAGCACCTGCCCCTGCGACTCGGCGATCATCGCGGCGCGCTTGGTCGTCGCGTCGGCGATGCGCTTCTTGTACTGCGTGCGCGCGATCTCGAGGTCGGCGTCGATCTTGGCGACCTCGGCGCCCATCATGTTCGAGGCCTTCTGCGCGGCCGCGTCCGCCTGGGCCTGCGCCTCGGCGATGGCCGCGCCCTGGCGCACGGAGGCGCCGCGGATGCGGCCGATGGAGCTCAGGTAGCCCACGTCGTCCGACACGTTCTGGATCTTGAGCGTGTCGAGGATGAGCCCCATCCGGCTCATGTCGTGCTCGGCCTCCTCGATGAGGGTCTGCGCGAAGCGGATCTTGTCCTCGTTGACCTGCTCGGGCGTGAGCTGCGCGAGGACGCCGCGGAGGTTTCCCTCGAGCGTCTCCTTCGCGATGCGCATGATCTCGCCGCGCTGGCGGCCGAGGAAGCGCTCGATCGCGTTGTTCATGAGCGGCTCTTCGCCGGCCACCTTGAAGTTGGCGACGCCGACGACGTTGAGCGGGATGCCCCCCTTGGAGAACGCGTTCTGCGCGCCGACGTCGATGGCGAACATCGTGACGTCGAGGCGCTGGACCTGCTCGAGGAGGGGTTTGCGGATGCGCCGGCCGCCGCGGATGATCTCGTAGCCGACCTCCCGGTCGCCCACCATGCGCTTGCTGCCGGAGAAGACGAGCGCCTCGTTGGGCGCGCTCACGAGGAGCAGCCGGTTGATGGTGGCGCCGAGCAGGATGACGATGACGAGGACCGTGAGGCCCAGAACCGCGATGATGCCCATGTCAGGCTCCCCTCTCCGTTCGAGGATCGTCCACGATGCGCGCGTCGACCGCGACGGTGCGCGGGCCCATGAGCGCGCGCACGTCGATGCCGACGGCGTGGCCCGTCTCCTCGAGCACCTTGGAGACTCCCTGCGCGAAGGCGCCGAGCATGGCGACGAGGTTCGTGCCGTCTCCCCCGTCGATGATCTCGACGCTCTGGATCTCGAGCGCCTGGACGCGCTTCACCGCGGCGGCGACGATCATGTCGAGCTGCGAGAGCACGTAGACCTCGCGGCCGTACGCGCCCGCGAGCGACCACTCGTTGGCGACCGCGGCGAGGGCCTCGGCGGCCGCCTTGCCGTTCTCGATCGTGGGCGCGGCGTCGGCCTTCGCGCGCGCGCTCATCGCGAGGGCGTTGGCCTCGGCGGGGAGCACGGTCTCGACCTGGAGCCGGAGCTTCTCGAGCTCGGCGCGGAGCTTCTGCATCTCCTGCTCGGCCACGGCGCGCGCGGTCTCGGCGGCGACGAGGGCCTCGTTCTCGATCGACTTGGCCTCGGCCTCGAGCTTCGCCATCTCGGCGCGGAAGCCGTTCCTCTTCTGGAGGACGAGCGACTCGGCGTTCTGCTCGGCGCTCTCCGCCCGCTGGCGCGCGCCGGCCTGCGCCTCGCTGACCGACTGCTGGGCGCCGTTCTCGGCGTTCTGCGCGTCGCGCAGCATGCCGGCGACGCGCGCGCGGCCGAGGTTCATCAGGTACTTCTGGTCGTCGGCGACGTGCTGGACCTTGAGGACGTCGAGCTGGAGGCCGAGCTTGTCGAGGTCGTCCTTCGCGTTGTGGATCAAGGTCTCGGCGAACTTGAGGCGGTCCTCGTTGACCTCCTCGGGGGTGAGCTGCGAGAGGACCTCGCGGAGCACGCCCTCGAGCGTCTGGCGGGCGACCATCATGATGGCCTCGGGCTCCATGCCGAGGAAGCGCTCGACGGCCTGCCGCACGTGGCGCGGGTCGGTCGCGACCTTCACGTTGGCGATGGCGTGGACGGCGAGCGGGATGCCGCCCTTGGAGAACGCGTTCTGCACGCTCACGTCGACGCAGTAGAGGCGCACGTCGAGCCGCGCGACGTTCTCGAGGAGCGGCACGCGGAACGCGCGCCCGCCGTGGATGACCTTGAAGCCCACGGTCGTGCCGTCCGGCAACAGGTGCTTTCGGCCGGAGAAGACCAGGATCTCGTTGGGCGCGCAGATGAAGAGGAGGCGCGACAGCGTGAACATGACGATGCCCAGGACGAAGAGGAGCCCGATCGCGCTCCCGAGCATGATCGCGAGGTCCCCCGGGTCGAGCCCGAGCTCGGTGGGCGCAGCGCCTGCGGCGAGGATGGTGAGTGCCATGGGCGCGAGCATAGGCGTCG
>Ga0302283_1000805_pt1 | contig 25909 bp, 25 predicted proteins | sample III_Fen_E1_4_FD_198770 | JGI IMG/M metagenome (GOLD analysis project Ga0302283, IMG submission 198770) | Peat permafrost microbial communities from Stordalen Mire near Abisko, Sweden - III_Fen_E1_4 | ecosystem: Environmental > Terrestrial > Soil > Wetlands > Permafrost | place: Sweden: Abisko... | reverse complement strand
CCATGGCCGCGTTCCGCATCCGGATCCAGGCCTACCTGCTCAAGGCGGCCCGGGAAGCCAAGGAGCGCACCAGCTGGAACCATCCCGACGCCGCCTACGAGGCGGGCCTGGCCAAGTTCGTGACCGCGATCCTCGGCGGTCCGGCCGGCACCCCCTTCCGCAGCAACCTCCAGGCGGCGGTGGCCAGCCTGGCCCGGCCGGCCCTGCTGAGCGGACTGTCCCTGGCCCTGGTCAAGAGCACCGCCCCGGGCGTGCCGGACTTCTACCAGGGCCATGAGCTGCCGGTGTTCAGCCTGGTGGATCCGGACAACCGCCGGCCGGTGGATTACCCGCTCCGCCAGCGCCTGCTGGACGCGCTGCGCGCCCAGGTCCCGGGGCCCGACCTGGCGCGGGACCTGCTGGCCAGCCTGGAGGACGGCCGGGCCAAGCTGTTCGTCACCTGGCGGGCCCTGGACTGCCGGCGCCGCCACCCGGAGCTGTTCCGGGACGGCGACTACCTGCCGCTGCGGGCCGAGGGCGGCCGGGCCGGCCACATCTGCGCATTCGCCCGCCGGTACCATGGCCAGCTGGCGGTGACCGTGGCCCCCCGGCTGTTCCAGAAGCTGCGCATGGAGTGCGGCGGCGAGCTGGGCAGCATCTGGCAGGCGGACCGGCTGGAGGTCCCGGGCCGGGGCGCCTACGTGGATGCCTGCACCGGCGTCGCCCACACCGCTCAGCGGGCGAACGGAAAGTTCTGGCTGCCGCTCGCGGCCGTGCTCGCCCACTTCCCGGTGGCCCTGCTGATCCGGACCCCGGCCGTTCCGGCCACGGAGGCTGAATGACGCATACCTGGGCCTTCCTGGACCTGCTCGAACTGGAGCGCCTGGCCATGTCCCTGGGCCTGGTGCTGGCGGCGGCCCTGGCCGGGCTGGGGCTCTTCCGCATCCTGTCCGTCATCCTGGTGCGCCTGGCCCAGCCCGCCACCCACCCGGTGGCGGCGATCCTGGTCAAGCGGCTGCGCGGCCCCGTGCGCCTGCTGCTGCCCCTGCTCGCCATCATGATGGTGGTGCCGCCCCTGGCCATCTCCGCCCCGGCCGCGGAGGTGCTGAAGCACCTGTCCAGCCTGTGCATCATCGCCGCCATCACCTGGTTCTTCATGAGCGCGACCCTCACCGGCCAGGACATCGCCCTGAGCCACTTCGATGTGCAGCTGCCGGACAACCTCAAGGCCCGGACCGTCCACACCGAGCTCACCATCCTGGTGAAGCTCCTGCTGGTGGCCATCTGCGTGGTTTCCGCGGCCACGATGCTGATGACCTTCGACGTGATCCGCCACGTGGGCGTGAGCCTGCTGGCCTCGGCCGGCGTGGTCGGCGTCATCCTGGGCCTGGCCGCCCAGCGCAGCCTCGCCACCCTGTTCGCCGGCCTGCAGATCGCCTTCACCCAGCCCATCCGCATGGGCGACGTGCTCATCGTGGAGGGCGAATGGGGCTGGGTGGAGGAGATCACCCTGACCTACGTGGTGATCAAGATCTGGGATCTGCGGCGACTGGTGGTGCCGGTCACCTACTTCCTGGAAAAGCCCTTCCAGAACTGGACCCGGGCCTCCTCCAGCCTGCTGGGCACCGTGTTCCTGAACCTGGACTACACGGTGCCGGTGGAGCGGGTGCGCCAGGAGCTGCGGGTCATCCTCCAGGCCTCGCCGCTCTGGGACCAGAAGGTGTGCGGGGTGCAGATCACCGGCGGCACCGAGCGCACCCTGGAGCTCCGGCTGCTCATGAGCGCCGGGGATTCCTCCCGGGCCTTCGATCTGCGCTGCGAGGTGCGGGAAAAGATGCTGGCCTTCCTGCTGGCCAACTTCCCGGACTGCCTGCCGCGGCTGCGGGCCGATCTGCAGGGCCCGGGGCCGTTCCCGGCCCGGCCGGCGACCGGGGATGTGGAACTGGATGTGAAGGACGTCCTATAGCCGGCCTTCCGGTATCTCCAGGAATGGACCGTCAGCCCATGCCCCCGCCCCCCCCGGGCGGATCGTCCTGCCGGGCATCGATCCGCCGTTCGGTGGTGGCCAGGGCGTAGATGTTCCCGGTGGGGCCGATGAGCGCGGTGATGGTCAGCCAGACCTCGAAGCTGCGGCCGTCCCGGCCCAGGCGGCGGGTGCGCCGCGGCTCCAGCACGCGGCCCTGGCTCAGCTGCCGGGCCATGTCCAGGGCCTGGTCGCGCAGCTCCTCCGGCACCAGATCGCGGGCGTTCATGGCCAGGGCCTCGGCTTCGGTCCAGCCGTAGATGCGCTCGGCGCCCGGGTTCCAGGCCAGGATCCGGCCGGTGAAGTCGCGCACCGTGATGGCGTCGGAGGCGTCCCGCACCACCACCGCCAGCCGGCCCAGGGCCTCGGCTTCGCGCAGCGCCGCCTGCATGCGCCGCTGCTCCATGATGTCCACGAACAGGATCACCGCGCCCTGGACCACGTTGTCCTGGGTCCGGTAGGGCAGGATGCGCAGCAGGTACCAGGCGCCGCCCCGCACCTGCACCTCGGTCTCCCGGGGCACCAGGGACACCAGCACCTCCCGGGCGTCCTCCACCAGCCGGTCGTACTGGACCAGATTGGAGGCGATGTGGCTGAGGGGCCGGCCCACGTCGCCCGGAATGAGGTTGATCACCTGGCTGATGGCGGGGGTGAAGCGCCGGATGCACAGCGCTTCGTCCAGGAACAGGGTGGCCACCCCGGTCCCGGCCAGCAGGTTGCTCATGTCGTTGTTGGTCCGGGTGAGCTCGTCCAGGCGCTGCTGCAGCTCGGCGTTGACCGTGGACAGCTCCTCGTTCACCGACTGCAGCTCCTCCCGGGACGTCTCCATCTCCTCGTTGGTGGACTGCAGTTCCTCGTTGCCCGACTGCATCTCCTCGTTGATGGACTTCAGTTCCTGGTTGGCGGCCGCCATCTCCTGGCGCGTGCTTTGCAGCGATGCCTCCCTGGCGCGCAGGGCCCGCTGCAGGACGGCGACGCGCGCGTCCGCTCCGTCGGCGGGGGCTTCCGGTCCGGCGCCGGCCCCCTCCGGGTGGCCTTCGAACACCACCTGGAACACCCCCTCGGCTTCGCCCGGCAGCGGACGCAGGCTCAGCTGGCCCAGGGCGGAACCGGCGGCGCCGCCCAGCTGGAGGCCTTCGCGCCGCACCGGGGTGGCCTGGGTGACCGCCCCGTGGATGGCCGCGGCCAGCTCCGGCCGCAGGCGCTCCCGGGCCGGCCCCCCCAGGCTGCCGCTGAACCCGTTGCGGGACACCGGCTGCTGCTGGTAGATCTTCCAGCGGCGATCCAGCGGCGCGAACAGGTCGAGGCTGGCGCCCACCGACTCGGAGCTGCCCAGGAACAGGATGCCCCCGGGGTTCAAGGCGTAGTTGAACAGCGGGATGAGCTGCTTCTGCAGATTGCCGCCCAGGTAGATCAGCAGATTGCGGCAGCTCACCAGGTCCAGCCGGGAGAACGGCGGATCGCGGATCAGGTCCTGGTCCGAAAAGATCAGCAGATCGCGGATGCTCTTGTGGATGCGGTAGCCGCCCCGGTCGGGCTCCCGGGTGAACCAGCGGGCCAGCCGTTCCGGGGACACATCCGCGGCCAGGCTGGCCGGGTACAGTCCGGCCCGCCCGCGCTGGATGGCCTGGAGGTCCAGGTCCGTGGCGAACACCTGGAGGACATAGCGTTCCCCGAGGGTCTCCATGTGCTCCTGGAGCAGGATGGCCAGGCTGTAGGCCTCCTCGCCGGTGGCACAGCCCGGCACCCAGACCCGCACCAGGGCGCCCGCCGCCTTGCCGGCGAACAGCTGCGGGATGGCCCGTTCCTGGAGGGCCTGGAAGGCTTCCGGGTCCCGGAAGAACCGGGTCACCCCGATGAGCAGATCGCGGAACAGCGCATCCACTTCCTGGGGCGCCTGGCCCAGGAAGCGCGCGTAGTCCGCCACGGACCCCAGGTGGTGCACCGCCATGCGCCGCTCCACCCGGCGCTGGATGGTGTTCAGCTTGTACTGGTCGAACGCGTGGCCGGTCCGGGCCAGCAGCAGGGCGAAGACCTCCCGCAGCGCCACGCCCGTCTGATCGTTCGGATCCGTGCCGGCGCCGACCGCGGGGACCCTGGCCTGCGCCGCGCAGGCCATGAGTTGGGCCGCCATCGCTTCCGGACGCAGCTCGAAGTCCACCAGGCCGGTGGCGATGGCGCTGCGCGGCATGCCGTCGTACTCGGTGGAATCCGGGGTCTGGGCCAGGACCAGGCCGCCTTCGGCCTTGATGGCCTGCAGGCCCAGGGTGCCGTCGCTGCCGGTGCCGGCCAGCACGATCCCCACGGCGCGCTCGCCCTGGTCCTGGGCCAGGGAGCGGAAGAAGAAGTCGATGGGCAGATGGTGGCCGCGCGGGGTGGTCTGCTCCAGCAGCCGCAGCCGGCCGTTGCGCAGGCCCAGGTCCCGGCCGGGCGGAATGACGTAGACGCAGTCCGGCGCCACCCGCATGCCGTCCTCCACCTCGCACACCGGCATCCAGGTGAAGCGCCTCACCAGCTCCACCAGCAGGCTCTTGTGGTCCGGGGCCAGATGCTGCACCAGCACGAAGGCCATGCCCGGCGCCGGCCCGGCCGGGACGCCCCCCAGGAAGGCCTCGAAGGCAGCCAATCCGCCCGCGGAGGCGCCGATCCCCACCACCGGGAAGGCGACCGCAGCCTCCGGAACCACAGCCTCCAGAACCGCCGCCTCCGGGGCCGTCCCGGCCGCCAGGGCCGCCAACGGCTCCGGAGCAGCCCCCCGCGGCTCGCCGGGCGCCCGGGTCCCGGGTTCAGTCCGGGCCGGCCGCCCGCGGCGCGGCGCGGGGCCGCTCTTGAGGCTGCGGGTGCTGCGGGTGCGGGGGGTGCCCATGCGGATCTACCTCGGTGAGGGCCTGGTGGGCACGCCCGACCCCGTCCCGAAGGCATGGGCCAGGCGGCGGCCGTGCCTCACGGGAGCGAAGCCCGGCCACGGGGCCAGGTCCGGCTGCAGTATTGGCGCATCGGCTGGATATTGCCAGCAATCTCCCCGGGCCAAGCCCGGCCGCCATCCGTTTGGCACAGAATCGATCCACTGAAATAAACCGCGTTGAATTTCCCAAAGGGCGGAAGATGGAACAGCCGGGGCATGGGCGAGGGGCCGCATTGGACGCAGGCGAGAACGTACTGGCAGGTAGGCGGGTGGCGGTGATCGTGGCCCATCCCGACGACGAGGTCCTGTGGTGCGGGGGCCTCCTGCTCAGCCACCCGGAATGGTCCATCTTCGTGGCGGTGCTGTGCCGGGGCGGCGATCCCGACCGGGCCCCGCGCCTGGTCCGGGCCCTGGCCCGGCTGGGCGTCCAGGGCGCCATCGGCGATCTGGACGACGGTCCGGACCAGGCGCCGCAGGGCGTGGCCACGGTGGCGGAAGCCGTCCTGGCCCTGCTGCCGGCCCGGGACTACGACCTGATCCTGACCCACTCCCCGCGCGGCGAGTACACCCGGCACCGGCGCCACGAAGAAGTCTCCCGGGCGGTCTGGACGCTCTGGAGCCAGGCCCGCCTGCGCACCGCCGAACTCTGGCTGTTCGCCTACCAGGACGGCAACCGGGCCTACCTGCCCCGGCCCGACCCGGGCGCGGACCTGCGCCTGCCCCTGCCCGACCCGGTCTGGGCGGAGAAGCGCCGGCTCATCACCGACACCTACAACTACGGCGACACCACCTGGGAGGCGGGCACCACCCCGCGCGAAGAGGCCTTCCGCCGCTTCGCTTCGCCCGGGTCGGCCACCCCCTTCTTTGAAAGCGATGGCCCGTCATGAAGATCCTTGTGCTGTACGACTACCCGCCCGCCCCCGGCGGCCTGGCCACCCAGGGCGATCTGCTCTACCACGGCCTGCTGGAACTGGGCGTGGACGCCCACGCGGCGCACCTGCAGTCCGACCTGGAAAAGGAGTGGTACTACAACTGGTTCAAGCCGGACGTCGTGGTCGGGGTGGGCTTCTGGGGCGATTTCCCGGACATCGTCGAGCACCCCCAGCGGTTCGGCATGCGGGCCGTGCCCTGGCTGCTGGCCGACGGCTACGTGGCCAACTACCGCCATCAGCTCAACGAGATGCCCCTGATCCTGGTGACCGCCGACTGGGTGCGGGAAACCTACGTCCGGGACGGCATCCGCGGCGACCACATGGTCACCCTGCCGGTGGGCTGCGACACCGGCGCCTTCATCCCCCGGCCCATGGACGATCCCCGGGTGCACGCCGTGCGCGAGATCCTCGGGGTCGCCCCGGACCAGCTGATGATCCTCACCGTGGGCGGCGACGCCGCCTCCAAGGGCGGCCGGGAAGTGATGCAGGCGTTGGCCCGGATCGAGGGCCAGGTGCCGGACTGGCGCTATGTGTGCAAGGTCTGGCCGCAGCCGCGGACCGAGGTACAGAACGCCCTGGATGCGCGGCTGGCCGAGGAGCTGGGCCTGGCCGGCCGGGTCAGCTTCCCCACCCACCGGGTGTCCCGGGACCTCATGCCCTTCCTCATCGCCGCCTGCGATGTGTACGCGGCCCCCTCGCGGCTGGAGGGCTTCGGCATGCCCCAGGTGGAGGCCGGCGCCTGCGGCAAGCCGGTGATCGGCATCCGCGCCATGGCCATGCTGGACACCCTGGTGGACGGCGAGACCGCCTTCCTGGCTGGCGTGGCCGAGGCCATCAGCGTCACCGGCGCGGTCCTGGGCCCGGCCGCGGGCTACGCAGAAGGGCACCGGGTGGTGTTCGACCAGCCCCGGGTGGTGGACTACCGGGCCAACGTGGACGATATCGCCGCCGGCCTGCGCGCCCTGCTCAACGATCCCGGCCTGCGCCAGCGCATGGGCGCGGCCGGCCGCAAGCGGGTGGTGGCCCGCTTCGATCACCGGCGCGTGGCCCAGCGCCTGCTGGACATCCTGGCCGAGCAGCTGGGGCTGGTCTGATGGGCGGCCCGCGTCCCCTCCCCCCGTCCGTCCTGGACGCCCGCCAGGCCGCGCTGACGGTCCTGCGGCACAACGCCCACGGCCCCTACGACCGGCTGCCGCGCACGGCCGGCTGGGGCTATCCCGAGCCGTACACCCGTGATCTGCTCATTTCCGGGCTGGGCATCCTCGCCTCGGGCGATCGCCCGCTGCGGGCCACGCTGCTGCGGGTGATGGCCACCCTGGCCCGGAACCAGAGCCCCCGGGGCCACATTCCCTCCCTGGTGCACGATCCCGAGGACCGGGGCGCCAGCGACACCACCCCGCTGTTCCTGCTGCTGGCCGGCATCCTGCGCCGGAGCCTGGGCCGGCCCGGCTACCTGGCCACCCCGGTGCGCAAGGCCCTGCGCTGGATGGAGTACCAGACCACCGACGACCGCGTAATGGTGGCCCAGCAGCCCACCAGCGACTGGCGGGACGAGCACTGGGTGCTGGGCCACGGCCTGTTCGTGAACGCCCTGGTGCACGGCTACCTCCTGGCCCTGGACGACCCGGACCGGGCCCGAGACCTGCGGGGCGCGGTGAACGGTTCCGACCAGCCCAGCGAATCCAGCAGCCAGGTGGAGGGCCTGGCCATCCGCGGCCGGCCCACCTACGCCATGTGGTCCTACAAGGTGCTGCGCGACGAGCGCTGCGATCTGCTGGGCAACAGCCTGGCGATCCTCACCGGGCTGGCTTCGCCCACCCGGGCCGGGCACATGGTGACCTGGATCGAGGCCCAGTGCGCGGAGCTGCGCGCAAACGGCGAGCTGGCGGTGGACCTGCCGCCCTGCTTCTTTCCCTACGCCCGGCCCAGCGACCCGGACTGGCAGCCCCGCTACGCCCTGTACAACCAGCCCGGCGACTACCACAACGGCGGCGTATGGCCCTTCGTGTGCGGCTTCTACGTGGCGGCCCTGGTGGCGGCGGGCCGGCAGCGGCTGGCCGAGACCCGGCTCCTGGCCCTCACCGAGCTGGTGCGGCCGGCCCGGGAAGCCGCCGTCACCCACGGCTTTAATGAATGGATCAAAGCCCAGGATGGGGTCGCCTCGGGGCAGGACTGGCAGACCTGGTCCGCCTCCATGTACCTCTATGCCGCCGCCTGCGTGGAGCAGGGCCGCGCGTTGTATCTGGGCGATCAACAGCATGGATAAATAGTTTTAATCCAAGCCAGCCCATGCAGGACCTGCCATACTCCAGCCAGGACAGTTCCGCTCGCCCCGACCTCGGACGCGCGGACACGGGAATTCCCATGCACGTGGATGAACTGGACCACAAGGAGCTGCTGGAGCTGGACCCCGAGTCCGGGGTCATCCGGTTCGCCGGCCAGCGCGCGCTGCTGCTGGACGCGGTGGCCATGGGCATCCTGCGCAAGTACCTGGTGGAGAACTTCGGCCTGACCGCCGCCCGGACCGTGCTCACCCAGTTCGGCTTCGCCCACGGCTGGCGCATGGCCGAAGCCATGCAGTCCGAGTTCAAGTGGGACAACAGCACGGACCTGCGCCTGGCCGGCACCCGCCTGCACGCCCTGGAGGGCCTGTTCCGGGTGGCCTCGGGCGGCGCCGATCCGCTGGCCCGGGAAGGGGTGATGGTCGCCGCCTCGTACGAGGCGGAGCAGCACCTGCTGCATTTCGGCCGGTCGGACAACACCGTGTGCTGGACCATCTGCGGCCTCATCAGCGGCTACCTGAGCCAGGTGACCGGGCAGGAGATCTTCGTGCTGGAAGACCGCTGCCTGGGCCAGGGCAACGCCGGCTGCCACCTGATCGGGCGCACCCGGTCGGAATGGGGGGATGAGCGGGCGGAGGAGCTGCGGTTCTTCCAGGCCGACCGGCTCAAGGACTGCCTGGACGTATCGCTGGTCCGGGTGATGGATTCACTGCAGACGGCCGAGCACAAGCTGGCCGAGCATCGCCGGGCCCTGGTCCGGGTGGCGCCCGGGCTGGAAGAGCCCGTGCAGGGCATCATCGCCCGCAGCCGGGCCATGATCCAGCTGGTGAACCTGGCCCGCCGGGTGGCCAAGGTGGACTCCACCATCCTGATCACCGGCGAAAGCGGATCCGGCAAGGAACGAATCGCCCGCCTGGTACACGAGGAATCCACCCGCGCCGCCGGACCGTTCATCGCCGTCAACTGCGGCGCCATCACCGAGACCCTCCTGGAGAGCGAACTGTTCGGCCATGCCCGCGGCGCCTTCACCGGCGCCAGCCAGGACCGGCCGGGACTGTTCGAGGCGGCCCACAAGGGCACCCTGCTGCTGGACGAGATCGGCGAGATCAGCCCGGCCATGCAGGTCAAGCTGCTGCGGGCCATCCAGGAGCGGGAGGTGCGCCGGGTGGGCGAGAACCAGAGCCGCAGGGTGGACGTGCGCATCCTGGCCGCCACCAACCGCGACCTGGCCCAGGGGGTCGCCACCGCCACCTTCCGCCAGGATCTGTACTACCGGCTCAAGGTGGTGGAACTGCACGTGCCGCCGCTGCGCGAGCGGCGGGAGGACATCCTGCCCCTGGCCCGGACCCTGCTGGCCGGCGCGGCGGTGTGGATGAACCGCAAGATCAGCGGCTTCGCGCCGGGGGTGGCCGACCAGCTGGTGCGCTACGGCTGGCCGGGCAACGTGCGCGAGCTGGAGAACGCCATGGAACGCGCGGTGGCACTAGCCTCGCGCCACCGGGTGGAGCTGGAGGACCTGCCCGAGGAGATCCGCCTGGCGGCGCCCCGGCCGGTGCCCAGCCCCGGACAGGTGCTGTCCCTGGAAGCCATGGAGCAGGAGTACATCCTGGCGGCGCTGGCACTCAACGGCGGCAACCAGACCCGCACTGCCCAGCAGCTGAAGATCGGCGCGGCCACCCTGTACCGCAAGCTCAAAAGCTATGCCGGCCCCATGGCCCCTTCAATCTGACCGAACCGCCCCCCCAACGGCCTTGGCCTGAAGCCAATTACCACGATCCCAGCCATTTGGCAAACGGCGTGGATGTTGCTGCGGTTTCCCCCCGGGTCCGGTGCCGCACCGGCCGCCGCCAGGGGGATCCACCATGAACGAAAAGCGCAAAGCCTTCTATGCAGCCGTCGACGCCCAGCTGGAAGCCTGGGGCGCGCAGATCGAGCACCTCAAGCTGCGGGCCAGCGCGGCCAAGGCCGAGTTCCTGGACGAGCACACCCAAACCATCGAGGCCCTGCAGCAACGGCACGCCGAGGCCATGGTCCGGCTCCGGGAGCTCAGGGCCTCCGGCGACGAAGCCTGGGATGACCTGGGTGCCGGCCTGAGCCGGATCCTGGCCGAAGGCAAGACCGCCTGCCACGCGGCCATGTCCCGGTTCCAGGACTGAGCCCGGCCGGGTTCCGGATCAGGCCGGAAGCGCCGCGTTCCAGGTGCTCAGGACGGCCAGGCTGAGCGTCAGGTAGCTTTCCAGCTGGCCCAGATAGTCCCCGGCCTTGACCGGGGTGAAGGGGTTGGGTCCCGAAGCGGTGGCTTCCACCACGATGGGCCCGCGGTACGCCACGGCGTCCAGCGCCTCCAGGATGGCGGGGAAGTCCGTGTGGCCCAGGCCCAGGCCGGCCCGGTTGGAATCGGCCACGTGCACCAGGGCGAGGTTCCCGGCCGCGTCCCGCAGCGCCTGGGCCGGATCCGCCTCCTCGATGTTCATGTGATAGGTGTCCAGCAGCAGCTTCAGCGCCGGGCTGCCCACCTGCCGCAGCAGTTCCAGCCCCTCCTGGCCGGTGTTCACCAGATGCGACTCGTAGCGGTTCAGCACCTCGAAGGCCAGGGGCACCCCCAGCGCCAGGGCGCGCTGGCTGATCTGCCGGCAGGAATCCACCAGCAGCCGCCATTCGGCCTGGTGGTCGGCCACCGCCTGGATGCGCCCCACCCAGCCGTGGACACCGGTGACCGGAGCGCCGAGTTCCGCCGAGAATTCCAGCAGGTGCAGGTAGTAGTCCACGGCCGCGGCGCGCACGAGCGGATCCGGATGGGCGATGTCCGCATTGTCCGGGGTCACCGACAGCACCCGGAGCCCCGCGCCCCGGACTATATCCCGGAGCCTATCGACCGGGCACGTGGTCAGGTCGCCGTAGATCTCCAGCCCGTCGAAGCCCAGGGTGGCGATGCGGGCCACGACCGTTTCCAGGGGCAGGGGACCGAAAGTCCAGGTACAAACACCAGTGGGGCATTTCATGGATGACTCCTGTGAAGATGCAAAGAATGGGGGGGCACTCACCAGGAGCTTAGGGGACCCTTCCGTCTTGGCCGAACCCATAATTAACCGTTTCCGTTATTCTATTCATTCATTGATGTGCCAGCCCCGGCATCGCATCGATTAACTTATGTAATTACAGATGTTAATAAGCATTCCCCGAGCCAGGCGCGAGGATGGTCCATGGAGCAGAGCGATAGCCGGGCAGCCCTGGCGCTGGTGGACGCGGTCACCCAGCGGGTGAGCCGGCTGCTGAAGGACCCCGCCTGGTGGCCCATGGTGCTGGCGGCGGTCACCGCCCACATGGACGGACGCGGCATGGGCATCACAGCCCTGGCGGACACTTCGGGCCTGCCCCGCAGCACGGCGCGCGAAGCCATCTTCGCCATGCGGGCAGCCGGTCTGCTGGCCTTCCAGCCCATCAGCCGCAGCGGCCGCCGGTGCCAGATCGTCCCGTCGGCGTCCCTGCTGGACGCGGTCCGGCGCCTGGGCGACGAGACCATCCGGATGGTGGTGGGCTCCGTGCGGGACGGGGCCTTCGACGGTCTGGCCGCGGCGGCCCAGGGCGCCGGGGAGCGCTACATCGCCTATCCCCAGCCCCGCGCCACGGGCTTCGACCGGGACACCCAGATCCACCTGTTCGCCTACGCCGATCCGGTGTTCGATATCCTGCGCAGGAACCGGGAGGAGATCGAGCTGTTCGCCGGCTGCCGGCTGAAAGTCTTCACGTGGACCCAGGATGCCTACCTCACCCAGCTGCCGGGGGTGCTGGACGCCGCCATGGTGCCCGATATCGTCGCGGTGCCCTTCCCCTGGCTGGCGGAAGTGGAGGCCGGCCACGGCCTGTTGTGCCTGGACGGGTTCGTGGGCGCCAGCCCGGTCTTCGCCGCCGCCGACTACTACCCGCAGGTGTGGAACGCCGGGCAGGTCCAGGGCCGGAGCTTCGGCATCCCGGTCCAGCCCACCGTGGAATTCCTGTGGTACCGCAAGGACCTGTTCGCCCGCAGGGGCCTGGAGCCGCCCCACAGCTTCGAACAGGTCCTGGCTTGCGCCCGGGCGCTGCACCAGCCCGGCCGCAATCTGGCCGGCATCGTCTGGAACGCGGCCCCGGGCGTGCCCATCGCCGAGACCTTCCTGCAGCTGCTGGGCGCACAAACCGGCGACCCGGCCGATGTGGGACGCCCCGAAGCCCTCCAGACCGTGCACTTCCTCCGGGAGCTGGTCCGCTACTCGCCGCCCGGACTGGCCCGCATGGACTGGGCGCGCAGCGCCCAGTCCTTCGGTCGTGGCGAGGCCGCCATGTGCCTCAACTGGTCCAACCGCCTGGGCCTGATGGAGGGCTTCGGGCTGCTGCACCGGCGGGACGAGATCGGGGCGCTGGAGCATCCCACCGTGGACCCGGCGCGGCGGCCGGTGCAGCCTCTGGGCGGCGCGCTGCTGGCCATTCCCAGCCGGCTGGACCCTGCGCGGGCGGCCACCGCCTGGCGGGTGATCGAGACCCTGGCCTCCGCGGAGCTGGCCAAGTACTTCATCCTGCACGGGGCGGTGGGCAATTCCCTGCTGGCCGTGGCCGGCGACCGCTACGTGGACCAGCGCAGCCGCCTGGTGGGCGTGATCCACCGGCTGGCCTGGGAAAACCGCATCGCGACCTTCCGGGATCCGGAGCTCCCCGCATACTCCCGGGTCATGGCGGCCCTCAGCCTCCGGCTCACCCGCATGGTGTTCGATCCCGCAGCGGACGCGGCGGCCGAGCTGCGCCACCTGGCCCGGGAGCTGCGGGCCATGCGGACGCCGACCCAGGCAGCCGGTCCCGGCGCCTGAGCCAGCGCCCTGCACCCGCTCACCCCACGGGCGCCTCCGGCGGATGCGGACTCCGGGCAAACTGTGCCAGCTTGGCCTGGATCTCCTCCATGGTGAAGGGCTTGGAGATCACGGACACCCGGGGCTGGTGGAAGTCGGCCCAGGCTTCGATATCGGGCTGCCCCGAGGAGATGAGGATCGGCAGGGCCGGGTAGCGTTCCCGGATCCGCACCAGGGTCTGGGTGCCGTTCAGGCCCGGCATGTTCTGGTCCAGGATCACCAGATCGGGCAGCGGTTCCTTCGGCAGCCGGGCCAGCACCTCCCGGCCGCCGGCGAACACCTGGACTTCCCGCACGCCCGCCTTCGTGAGCATCCGGGTCATGAGGAACCGCACATCCTCGTCATCGTCCACCAGGAACACCTTCATGCCCCCCAGGGCCGGCGCCGGGCGGGGCACGGCGACGCTGGGCGCCGGGGCGGGGATGCGCGGAAAACTCAGGTGCACGGCGGTGCCGTGGCCCACCCGGCTGACGATCTCCAGGCTGCCGCCGTGCGCCTTGACCACCCCGTAGGTCATGCTCAGCCCCAGCCCCGTGCCCTTGCCCACCTCCTGGGTGGTGTAGAAGGGCTCCAGGGCGTGGGCGATGACCTCCGGGCTCATGCCGTGCCCGGTGTCCTGGACGACCACCTCCACCCGGCCGTCGTCCAGGACGGCGGTCCGGAAGCTGAGCGTGCCGCCCTGGGGCATGGCCCCCAGGGCGTTGAGCCCCAGGTTCAGGATGGCGTGGTTGATGCTCCCGGCATCGCCCTGGATCCACAGGGGCTCGTCCACGAGCGCGGCGGCGATGACGATGGCGTTGCGGGTGGTGTTCTCCAGCAGCACGCGCACCTCGTGGATGAGCGTGTGCAGTTCCAGGGGCGCGTGGCTGGCCAGGATCGGGGTGGCGAAATGGAGCATCGACTTGACCACGTCCCGGCCGCGGGCGCAGGCCCTGCCGATCTCCTGGTAGGCGAGCCGGTCCGAGGGCTCCGGGGTCGCCTGTTCGCGCAGGGAGGCGGTGCCCATGATGATGGCCAGGACGTTGTTGATGTTGTGGGCCACGCCCGCGGACAGCACCCCCAGGCTCTCCAGCTTGTGGGCTTCCTGGACCTGGGAGCGGAGGCGCTCGCGCTCGGCTTCGGTCTGCGGGCGCACCCCGCCATCGGGGGCCAGGCTGCTGGAGGCCGGCGCCGTGAGGCCGACCCGCGCCATAGGCTGCTCGGCCTGTCGGCCCTGCGCCAGGGCCCGGAGTTCCGCCACGTGCTCGTTCAGCCGGTTGATCCGCACCGCCAGCTCCCGTTCCGGCCCGGTTTCCGGCAGGACCGGCGCCGCCACCGCGCCGGCGCACAGCATGTCCAGGGCCTGGAGGATGCGGGCGGATGGCGTCATCGGAGCCACGGGAAACCCGGGTCCAGGCGCCCCCCGGCGCCAGGTCCCGGCCTCGCCCCGCTCCGCAGCGCCACCCTCCGGCTTCCCTGACACAAGGCTTCGCCTCCTTCAGCGGTGTCCCCCCCCGGAATCACCCGTATCCACTATTCTCCCGCGCGGCCCGTCCGTCCACCGAGAAGGCGGCCCGGAGGGTCGGAGGCCCGGTCCTGACATGTTTCAAAATTTGACTTTTGAAACTCCGGGCCTATGCTGACGAAGGCTGATACCAGCCTCGCACAGGAGCTTCCCATGACCTTTCCCCGACTCGGCGGTCCCTTCACCTTCCCCGGCACGACCCTGACCGTCCAGCGGATCGGCTACGGCGCCATGCAGCTGGCCGGCCCCGGCGTGTGGGGCCCGCCCCGGGACCCGGAGGCGGCGGTGGCCGTGCTGCGCGCGGCCGTGGAAGCCGGGGTGACCCACATCGACACCTCGGACTACTATGGCCCCCACGTCACCAACGAGCTCATCCGCCGGGCGCTGCACCCATACCCGGCGGGGCTGGTGCTGGTCACCAAGCTCGGCGCCCGCCGCCTCCCCGATCGATCCTGGCAGCCGGCCCTATCGCCGGCGGACTTGGCCGAAGGGGTGCACGGCAACCTCCAGCGCCTGGGCCTGGACGCGCTGGACATCGTCAACTACCGGTCGATGGGCTCGGGCCACGGCCCCCAGGAAGGCTCCATCGCCGAGCAGGTGGGCGCCCTGGCCGACCTGCGGCGCCAGGGCCTGATCCGGCACATCGGGGTGAGCAACGTCACCGCCGCGCAGCTGGCCGAGGCCCAGGCGATCACCCCCATCGTGTGCGTGCAGAACCACTACAACCTGGTCCAGCGCCAGGACGACGCCCTGATCGACGATCTGGCCCGGCAGGGCATTCCGTACGTGCCGTTCTTCCCGCTGGGAGGATTCACCCCGCTGCAGTCCACCATCCTGTCGGATCTGGCCGCCCGGCTGGACAGGACCCCCATGCAGGTGGCGCTTGCATGGCTGCTTCACCGGTCGCCCAACCTTCTGCTGATCCCCGGCACCTCGTCCCTGGCCCACCTCCAGGAAAACCTGGCCGCCGGACAGCTGGTGCTCACCACCGGACATCTGGCGGAGCTGGACGGCCTCGCCGGCGCTCCGGCCGGTCACTGATGCGCCGCGCCACCCCCGGCGGACCGGTCCAGGCCCCCCCGGCCTCCCATGCCGCGGATCCGCCCCTGTCCCTCGCCCAGATCCTGGCCGCGGCCGAGGCGGTGCTGCGCCGGTTCGGCCCGGCCAAGGCCACCGTGGTGGACGTGGCCCGGGCCCTGGGCGTGAGCCACACGGCGGTCTACCGGCATGTGGCCAGCAAGGCCGAACTGCGGGACCTGGTGCTGGACCGCTGGCTGGAGGCGACCGTCCTGCCCATGCGGGCCATCGCCGCCGCGGAGGGTCCGGCCCCGGAGCGGCTGCGCCGGCTCATCGACGCCCTGATCGCGGTCAAGCGCCGGCGCGCCGCCGAGGATCCGGAACTGTTCACCGCCTACCGGACCCTGGCGGCCGAGGCCCAGGCCGTGGTCGCCCGGCACCTGGGCGAACTGGTGGACCTGACCGCGGCCGTCGTCCGCGCCGGCATGGCGGAAGGCGCCTTCCGGGACGGGGACCCCGTGGCCGCCGGCCGGGCGGTGCTGTTCGCCACCTCCCGCTTCCACCACCCGGCCCACGCCGCCGAGTGGCAGGACCCGACCCTCGACGCGGCGTACCAGGACGTGTGGCGGATGCTCATGGACGGGCTGGCCAGGGTCCCCGGCCCCGCCCCCTCCGGCGCCTGAGGCCCGGCCCCCGGACGCTGTCCAACGGCGGACCGCCGCGCGGGCCGGTCAGTACGGCACGTCGCCCTTCTCCAGGCCGAATCCCGACGCCGGGGCATAGACCCCGTTCACCGTGGTCCCGCCGTTGTGGATGGCCGGGAAGATCGGCTGCATGCTCTGGGGGAAGCCGAAGCTCGGCGCCGTGAGGCCGTCCAGGCGCGCCACCTCCTCGGCCGTCAACGTCAGTTCCAGGGCACCCAGGTTGTCGTCCAGTTGCGCGAGCCGCCGCGCCCCGATGATGGTCGACGCCACGCCCGGACGCTGCCCCACCCAGGCCAGCGCCACCCGCGCCACCGTGCTGTCGTTCGCCTGGGCCACCGCTTCCAGCGCGTCGACTAGGGCGAAGGTGGTTTCGTTGAGGAACGGGGTGAGGAACTGGCTGCGGCCGGGCGCCTGGGAGCCCGCGTTGGCCCGGGTGTACTTCCCGCTGAGGGCCCCGCTCTTGAGCGGCGACCAGGGCGTGATGCCCAGCCCGAACTGCAGCGCCATGGGCACCAGCTCCTGCTCGACGCTCCGCTGGAGGAGCGAATACTCGATCTGCAGGCCGATGAAGGCGGACCAGCCCCGGAACCGGGCCAGCAGATTGGCCTCGACGATCTTCCAGGCCGGCGTATCGGAAACGCCGATGTAGCGCACCTTGCCGTCCCGCACCAGGGCGTCCAGGGCGGCCATGGTCTCCTCCATGGGCGTGTGCACATCCCAGTTGTGCAGCCAGTACAGATCGATGTAGTCCGTCTGCAGCCGACGCAGGGAGTGCTCGCAGGCCGCGATGATGGACTTCCGGCCCGAACCGCCGCCATTGGGATCGCCCGGGTACAGATTGCCGCTGAACTTGGTCGCCAGGACCAGGCGGTCGCGCCGAGCCGGGTGGCGGCCCACGTGGTCGCCGATGATCTTCTCGGAGTGGCTCTTGGTGTAGAAGTTGGCGGTATCGATGAAATTGCCGCCCAGCTCGAGGTAGCGGTCGAGGATCCGCTGGGATTCCTCCACGCTGGAGCCCCAGCCGAGCTCCTCGCCGAAGGTCATGGTTCCCAGGCACATCGGACTGACCCGAAGCCCCGAGTGGCCGAGCGTCACGTAGTGGTCGAGTGGCATAGCGTCTCCTTGGGTCACAGGGGGTGGGTCTCCCTGGGGGTGCGGTCGCGTTCGCAGCAAGCATACGGCGCAGGGCCCGAACGATGAATGCTTGAAAGTCCGTATGACTTGCGCGATCGTTCCGCCATGGTGGATCTCTTTTCGGACATCCTGACCCTGGCCAATGCCCAGTCGGTCATCACCGGCGCCTTCCAGGCCGGCGGCGCCTGGGCGCTCCGCTTCCCGCCCCCGGACCGGATCAAGTTTTTCGGCATCGTGCGGGGCGCCTGCTGGCTGCAGGTGGAGGGCGAAGTGGCCGACCTGCGCCTGGAAGCGGGCGACGTATTCCTGCTGTCGGCGCCGCGCGCCTTCGTCCTGACCACGGACCGGCAGCTGGAGCCCCTGGATGCCGTGACCGTGTTCCGGGACTGCTTCGCCAGCGGCGCAAGGCTCGGCACAGGGGACGAGTTCCACCTGCTGGGCGGACACCTGGAGCTGGACCCCGGCAGCGGCGATCTGCTGACCGCGGTGCTGCCGCCGCTGATGGTCGCCCGCGCCGGTTCTCCCCAGGCGGCCGTGTCGCACTGGGTGCTGGCCCAGCTGGTCCAGGAACGCTCGGCGGAGCTGCCGGGGGCCGGGGTCGCCTCCGAACAGCTGGCCCATCTCCTGTTCATCCACATCCTGCGCGCCCATCTCGCCGACGCGAGCCAGTTCCCGCCCGGTTGGCTGCGCGCGATCACCGACAAGCAACTCGCGCCCGCCCTGCGCCTGATGCATGGCGAACCCGGCCGATCCTGGCAGCTGGGCGAGTTGGCCAAGGCGGCCGGCATGTCCCGGACCACCTTCGCGACCCGCTTCCGGGCCGCCGCGGGCGTTCCGCCGCTCACCTATCTGACCGGGTGGCGCATGCGGCTCGCCAGACGCGCCCTGCAGGATGGGCACACGCCCGTGGCGACGATCGCCTACTCCCTGGGCTATACCTCGGAAAGTGCCTTCAGCCACGCTTTCAAGCGGACCACCGGGTTCGCCCCCAACCGGCTGCGGGCTCCCGGGCCGCCGCCGGAGCAGGCCACCCTGGAGACAGCCGGCGCCCCTTGAGCCCAGCGATCACCCTTGATTCCCGCCCAGGCCCCAGCCATGCTCCAGGCTGCGACTCAAAGACCTGGAGATCGTGAACTTCCGCGGCATCGCGCGGCTGCGCCTGCGGGTGGAGGCCGACGCCACCGTGCTGTTCGGCGAAAACGCCTGGGGCAAGACCAGCCTGGTGGAGGCCCGGCACATCACCCCCCTGCCCGACCTGGATCTGGAGCACTTCCTGTGGCGGAGGAGGCCGGCCGGCTCGGCCCCGCCCACATTCCAGCCCTCCTGGGCCAGCTCTTCAGCATCCTGCGGGACAAGGCCAAGCCAGCCGGCGACGGTCCGGGCTGCTGAACGGCCGCTTCAGCGGGGAATGGCCCCCAGCGCCAGGGCGATCACCGGATCCAGGGCGGCGCGGGGCGTGCCCGCCTTGGCCCGCACGGCCATGCCGGCCACCACCGTGAGCAGGAAATCCGCCAGGGCGTCCAGCGCTGTGCCGGCCGGCAACTGGCCCTGGCGCTCGGCCTGGGCCAGCCGCTGGCGGACGGCTTCGCGGCTGATGGCATGGGCCTGGTGCACCGCCGCTTCCACCGAATCGGGCAGATCGCCGGTACCGCAGGCCGCGGTGGCGTTGACAATGAAGCAGCCGCCGGGCCTGGCGGGATCGGCCAGCACGTCGGCCATGGACGCCAGGAAGCCCTGGATGGCCGCGCGCACGTCAGGCTCCCGCGCCAGGGCCCGCAGATGCGGCTCCGCCTGGGTCTGGGCGTAGCGCGCCAGGGCCTGGCGGAACAGCTGGGCCTTGTCGCCGAAGGCGGCGTACAGGCTCGGCTTGTTCAGCCCGGTGGCCGCGGCGAGCTCGGCCATGGAGGTGGCGTCGTAGCCGTGGCTCCAGAACACGGCCATGGCCGCGTCCAGCGCCTGGTCAGGGTCGAATTCGCGGGGACGGCCTCGGGGGGTCAAACAGCCTCCATGAGATGAAAAACTCCTTGACGATTATTGTACCACACGGTAATTTACCTACCGCTTGGTAAGGTATTACCACCCTTTTTTCCAGGAGCCCGCCATGACCCTCATCGCCATCGCCTACCACAGCGGCTACGGCCACACCCTGCGCCAGGCCCAGTCCGTGGCCGCGGGCGCCGGCTCGGTGGCCGGCGCCGAGGCCAAGCTGTTCGCCGTGGACACCCTCACCGAAAGCGACTGGGCCGAGCTGGCCTCCGCCTCGGCCATCATCTTCGGCAGCCCCACCTACATGGGCAGCGCCTCGGCCCCGTTCAAGGCATTCATGGATGCCAGTTCCAAGCCCTGGATGGCCCAGGCCTGGAAGGACAAGATCGCCGCCGGCTTCACCACCTCCGGCTCCCAGTCCGGCGACAAGCTGAACACCCTGATCCAGCTCATGGTGTTCGCCAACCAGCACAGCATGGTCTGGGTGGGCCTGGACCTCATGCCCGGCAACAACACCTCCAAGGGCTCGGTGAACGACCTGAACCGCCTGGGCAGCTTCTCCGGTGCCATGGCCCAGGCCAACGCCGACCAGGGCGCCGAGGCCATGCTGGACAGCGATCTGCAGACGGCCGAGCATCTCGGCGTGCGGGTGGCGGAGACCACCCTGGCCTTCACCCGCGGCCGGGCCTGAGTCCATGTCTTCCGGAGCCACGCCCATGCATCAGGATCCCCTCTTCCGTCCCTGGCAGTACCACGGCCTGCACCTGGCCAACCGGGTGGTGATGGCGCCCATGACCCGCTCCCAGAGCCCCGGCGGCGTGCCGGGCCCGCAGGTGGCGGCCTACTATCGCCGGCGAGCGGAAGCGGGCGTGGGCCTGATCCTCACCGAAGGCACCACCATCGACCGGCCCGCCGCGTCCGGTGACCCGGCGATCCCCAACTTCCATGCCCCCGCCAGCCTGGAGGGCTGGGCCCGGGTGGTGGAGCAGGTACACCAGGCCGGGGGCAGGATCGCCCCGCAGCTCTGGCACCAGGGCATGGCGCGCCAGCCCGGCACCGGCCCCCATCCCGAAGCCGCCTCGGAGGGCCCCTCGGGCCTTTCGGCCACCGGCGAACTGACCGGCACGGCCATGACCGAGGCCGAAATCGCCGCCACCGTCGAAGCCTTCGCCGAAGCCGCGGCCCAGGCCAAGGCCATCGGCTTCGACGCGCTGGAACTGCACGGCGCCCATGGCTACCTGATCGACCAGTTCTTCTGGGCCGGCTCCAACCACCGCACCGACGCCTACGGCGGCGATCTGCTTAAGCGCACCCGGTTCGGCGCCGAGGTGGTCCGCGCCGTCCGCCTGCGGGTGGGGCCCGAGTTCCCCATCATCTTCCGGTTCTCCCAGTGGAAGCTCCAGGACTACGAGGCCCGCCTGGCGCGGACGCCCGAGGAGCTGGCCCAGTTCCTGCAGCCGCTCGCCGAGGCCGGGGTGGACATCTTCCACTGCTCCACCCGCCGGTTCTGGGAGCCGGAATTCCCGGGCTCCACCCTGAACCTGGCCGGCTGGACCAAGCAGTTGACCGGACACCCCACCATCACCGTGGGCTCCGTGGGCCTCCAGGGCGACCTTATCAGCAGCTTCCACGCCAGTCCGGACACTCTGGCCCCGGTGGCCGATCTGGCCGAACTGGACCGGCGCCTGGCCGCCGGCGAGTTCGATCTGGTGGCCGTGGGCCGCGCCCTGCTGCAGGATCCCGCCTGGGCGGCCAAGATCCGCGAAGGCCGCACCAGCGAGCTGCAGCCCTTTTCCCGGCAGGCCTTCGCCACGCTCAGCTGAGCCGCGCCGGGGGCCATGGCTGGGAGGATCCTTCATTGTGAGGTATCGCGGCCCCGGCCGACCCCACGGGCATGAGTCAATACATTGATAATAGGGAACCTGTATTTTGGCACGATTGAGGCTTCATGCCTGCAGTCGGCCGGCCTGGACGATGCCCGCCCCGACCGGAACCCCCAGCAGCGCCCCCCTTTCAAAGGAGCCTCCCATGGCCTTCGTGACCCTCGTATTCGGCCTGATCCTCGGTTTCATCGCCGGCATGATCGTCGCCGCCGGCAGTTGGCGCAATGCCCTGACCAGGGTCGGCCTGTATGCCGTCAACGCCGGCAGGCCCCCCGTCGCCGCCAACGCCGCGCCCACTCCCGCGCCCCTGCCCATGACCACCCGGACCGAGGATCCGCAGTAGCAGCCATGAAGGGTCGCGGCGCACAGGTTCGTTCGCCCTGGCCGGCGGACTCATTCCGATCGACTGGACGGATTCGTTGCAAAGGATGACCGCCATGAAGTGGACTGGCCTCTATCTGTTGGGTTATTCCGTCCTGATCATCGGGATCCTGGCCGCATTGTGGAAGGCCGGGGTGCTCGCCAGCATCGGCACCGGCTGGACCCTGATCGGCCTCCTGATCGCGATCGGCATCGGCATCATGATCGCCGTGACCCACGGCGGCACCCGGGAAAACATTGAAATCGACCGGAAGTAGGCGTTAGCCCAGGTCGGCCTTGCGCAGGGCTTCGGCGACCTGCTCCTTCTTCAGGTCCCCCCTGGCCACGGACAGGGTCAGGGCCTCGAACAGGTCGTCGTTCTGGGCAAGCTGGATCCCGTTGATGGCCAGGAAAACCAGCGCCGAGGCCAGCGCGGTGCGCTTGTTTCCATCTGCAAATGGATGATCGCAGGCAAGATGCCATAGCAGCACGGCAGCCAGGTCGAAAAGGTCTCCGCCCGTGTACTGGAAATGGTTCTGCGCGGCCATGACCGCTGATTCGACCGCTCCCGGATCCGGGACTCCCGCGGGCCCACCGAACTCGCCGAGGCTCCTGGCGTGGATTTTCAGGACCACGTCAGGGGTGAGGAAGGCGGGCCTCATTTGGAAAGCCGACGCAGGACTTCCTGGTGGGTTTCGAAAACCCGGTCGATGGCCTGGTCAACACTCAGGGGCAAGGCGCTCGAAGACAGGATCAGCGTCTGCCCGTTGACCTGAAGATTGACCGGCACATCGGGCGAGATGCCCACCAGATCCATCAAGGTCCGATCCAGCACGACGGCGTAGCTGTTGCCGACCTTGATCAAGGATTTCGTCAGCATGGTGAGCCCCCATCTAACATTGTAAGAACATAGGCATAACCCGCAAGGGCGTCAGGTCCGCCGGAAACCCCGGCTACCGGGGCCCGGCTCATGCCTGTGGCGTCGCGGTCCCCGCTGCGTTAGCCTTTCCAGGCGATGACCACCGTCTTCCGGGCCGAACGTGCCGACATCACCACCCTGCACGTGGATGCCATCGTGAATGCTGCCAACGCCACGCTGCTGGGTGGCGGGGGGGTGGACGGGGCCATCCACCGGGCGGCGGGCCCGGTACTGGTCCTGGAATGCCAGCTGCTGGGAGGCTGCAAGGCCGGCGATGCCCGGATCACCAAAGGCTACCGCCTGCCCGCCCGATTCGTCATCCATGCCGTCGGCCCGATCTGGCGCGATGGCACCTGCAACGAGGCGGAAGTGCTCGCTTCCTGCTACCGGCGCAGCCTGGAGGTGGCGGCCAAGTTCCACATCCGCTCCATCGCCTTCCCCAGCATCAGCACCGGGATCTACGGCTTTCCCATCGGGAAGGCCTGCCCCATCGCCGTGGCGACCACCCGGTCGGTCATCGCCCAGGGCAGCCTCATCGAGGAAGTCATCTTCTGCTGCTATTCCGCGGAGGATCTCCGGGTCTACGAAAGCGAACTGGGCCGTTTTCCGGACTGACGGGCCCATCCGGCCCGATGGCACACCCCGGCCAGCCTGCGCCGTCACTTCACCCCGGGAACGTCGCCAGCAGCGCCCGGGTTTCCGCGACGACCCGGGCCGTGAACTCAGGATCGCGCACCAGGATCGAACCGAGCATCGGCTGGCCGGCCTCGTCATATGTACTGGCCGGTCTGGTCCGATCCGTCCAGCAGGACCCGGGTGATGACCCGGGCGGCCCGCTTCGGGGTGCTCAAGTAGCGGCTTGGCCATGGGTCCTCCAGTTAATTGGTTGTCCAGTCAGTCATTCAATGGGGCAAAAAAATCACCGCAGCATGCGCCACAGCGCGAAGAACCCCACCTGGCAGTGGGCCTCGGCCCGGTTCGGGTCCTGGACCATGAAGTCCATCGTCGCCTCCGCCAGCGCGGTCATGATCGCGGCGACCAGCGCGAACGGCGCTTCGGCCATGGGACCGTTCGCGCGGCACCGTTCCATCAGGGCGGCGAGGCCGGCCATGATCTGATGCCCCGCGGCGCGGCTGGCCGGCGTGATCTGATCCGAAACGCCCAGCAGCGCCAGGGCGCGTCGCTGGTCCGGGTTGCGGACGGCCCAGCGCATCCAGTTCGACCAGACGTGCAGGAACTGCTCGCGCAAGTCGGCCGCTTCCGGAAAGTCCCGCATGGCCGCGGCCGCCATCGCCCCCTTCAGCTCGAGGTACAGCGCATTGAACAGGTCGGCCTTGGTTTCGAAGTAGGTGAAGAACGACCCATTGGCAACACCGGCCGCCCTGGCGATGCCTGCCGTCGGCGCACCCAGCCCCTCCGCCACGAAGACCCGGGCGGCGGCCTCCAGGATCGCGCTTCGCTTTTCGCTGCTTCTCGGCCTCGACATGCCCTCAGGCTAGACACAAGCGTCTAGACAGTCAACTAAATCCCCGGACCGCCCACCGACAGAGCCGAGCTCAATCAATTCTTGATTTGATCGCCGCACCCCTGTGGTAAAGTTTCCAGTCTTTGGATGCGTCAAACCCATCGGAACCTCGTGTTGTGAAATGCGCTGGAGGTCGCGCGGGGGATCCCTGCGGGCGATAGCCAACCCTTCGGCACGGCCCCTTCTTCGGAGGACCTCTATGAGCAATGGTACAATCCGGACCCTTTGCACGCTGGTGGCCGCGACCGCGGCGTTCGCGGCCCCGTTCCGGGTCGGGCTCGTGACCGATATCGGAGGCATCGACGACAAGTCGTTCAACCAGGGGACCTGGGAAGGGATCAAGGCCTACGCCAAGGAGAACAGCCTCAAGGTCGGCGAAGGCGTCAAGTACCTGCAGTCCACCGCCGAAGCCGACTACGTGCCCAACCTGAGCACCTTCTCCGACGAGAAGCTCGACCTGATCGTGGCCCCCGGCTTCCTGTTCACCAACGCCATGCTCGAAGTCGCCACCCAGTATCCCCACCAGCACTACCTCATCATCGATTCCGTGGTCAAGACCAAGGACGGCAAGCTGGTGCCCAACGTCGCCAACGCGGTCTTCGCGGAGCACGAGGGTTCGTTCCTGGTGGGCGTCGCAGCCGGCCTGAAATGCAAGGCCGAGCACAAGGACAAGGTCGGCTTCGTGGGCGGGATGCAGTTCCCGCTGATCCAGAAGTTCGAGGCCGGGTTCGAGCAGGGCGTGAAGGCGGTGCTGCCCCAGGCCACGGTGCTGGTGGACTACGCCGGCAGCTTCGCCGATCCCGGCAAGGGCCAGGCCCTGGCGGCCAAGCAGTACGGCGCGGGCGCCTATGTGGTGTTCCAGGCCGCGGGCAACACCGGCAACGGCATCATCAAGGAAGCCAAGGAACGCACCCAGAAGGGGGACGTGCGCTGGGCCATCGGCGTGGACAAGGACCAGTTCAACGACGGCGTGTACGCGCCCGGCAAGTCGGCGGTGCTCACCAGCATGATGAAGCGGGTGGACGTGGCGGCCGAGAAGGTGGCGAGCCTGAGCCGGGACGGCAAGTTCCCCGGCGGCCAGGTCTACACCTTCGCCCTGAACAACCACGGGGTCGGCATCCCCGCCGTCAACCCCAACCTCACCCCCGACATCCTGAAGACGGTCGCCGCCTATGAAGCCAGGATCGCCAAGGGCGGGCTCAAGGTTTCCGAAATCCCTTCCAAGTAGTCTGGCGTGGCCTACATCATCGAGATGCTGGAGATCACCAAGACGTTCCCGGGGATTCGCGCCAACGACCGGGTGACCCTCCAGGTGGAGAAGGGGGCGATCCATGCCCTGCTGGGGGAGAACGGCGCGGGCAAATCCACCCTGATGAGCATCCTGTTCGGCCTTTACCAGGCCGACAGCGGGACCATCAAGGTCCGGGGCCAGGCGGTCCGGATCACCAATCCGAACATCGCCAACAGCCTGGGCATCGGCATGGTGCACCAGCACTTCAAGCTGGTGCACCCCTTCACCGTCACCGAGAACATCATGCTCGGGCTGGAACCGCGCCGGGGGCTGGTCATCGACCGCAAGAAAGCGGCCAAACGGGTGGCAGAGCTTTCCGAACGCTACGGACTCCAGGTGGATCCCGAGGCCAGGATCGAGGACATCTCGGTGGGGATGCAGCAGCGGGTGGAGATCCTCAAGATGCTCTACCGGGACGCCGAAATCCTGATCTTCGACGAGCCCACGGCGGTGCTCACGCCCCAGGAGATCCGCGAGCTGATGGGGATCCTGCACCGGCTGGTGCAGGAGGGCAAGACGGTCCTGCTCATCACCCACAAACTGAAGGAGATCAAGGAGGTCGCGGACCGCTGCACGGTGCTGCGC
>Ga0302283_1000804_pt1 | contig 25910 bp, 21 predicted proteins | sample III_Fen_E1_4_FD_198770 | JGI IMG/M metagenome (GOLD analysis project Ga0302283, IMG submission 198770) | Peat permafrost microbial communities from Stordalen Mire near Abisko, Sweden - III_Fen_E1_4 | ecosystem: Environmental > Terrestrial > Soil > Wetlands > Permafrost | place: Sweden: Abisko... | reverse complement strand
TGAAGTCATCCTCCCGGGCGCTCGACGGCCCCTTGGTGACCACCAGCGGCCAGGTGATCAGCGGCGCCGGCTCGCCGGGCCAGCAGGTCTGGATCGGCAGCTTGCCGAGGTCGATGTCGGCGCCCTTCCAGACCACCTGCTGAACTGGCGCGCGCGTGACGGTCTTCGGCCGCATGTCCATCAGGGTGCGGGCGAGCGGCAGCAGGTCGATGGCCTCTTTCATCCCCCGCGGCGGCTCCGGCGAGCGCAGGAAGGCCAGCAGCTCGCCGACCTCGCGCAGATCGGCGGCGGTGGACCGCGCCTTGCCCTTCAGCGTCACGCCCATGGCCACCCGCTTCACCGTCCCGAACAGATTGGCGAGGCAAGGGATCGGCGAGATGCTCGCGTCGTCCCGCACCGGCTGCTCGAACAGCACGGCCGGCCCGCCGTTCGCCAGCAGGCGGGTGCAAATCTCGGTCATCTCCAGAGCGACGGACACCGGCTCGCGCACCCGCACCAGTTCCCCGGCGGTCTCGAGCTGGGCGATGAAGTCGCGAAGGCTTCGGTAGGCCATGATTTCTCCGGCGCGCGTCGGCGCTCAGCGAAGGTTATTGACCACGAACCTCACGAACCACACGAACGAGGATCGCAATCCGAACCGTCCCGCCCCATCTCCGTCATCCCGGAAAGGCGCGCAAGCGCCTTGTCCGGGACCCCTGAGCGCCGGCCGGCGACGCGAGGTCCCGGACATCGGCTGCGCCGATTCCGGGATGACGATGAAGTCGGAGCGGATGTTCGCTTTGGCCCGTTCGTGAGGTTCGTGAGGTTCGTGGACAATTGCTTCTCGCTCGCCGCGCCACGACGACTGGAGTATTTGGCGCGCCAATGACCCTCACCAAGATCTGCGGACTCTCGACGCCCGAGACGGTGGCGGCCGCGATGGCGGGCGGCGCGAGCCATGTGGGGTTCATGTTCTTCCCCAAGAGCCCGAGGTACGTCACCCCGGAGACGGCCGCGCGGCTGGCCGAGCCGGTCCGGGCCAAGGCTCGGACGGTGGCGGTGACCGTCGATCCGTCCGACGCATTGCTGGAAGAACTCACCTGGGTGCTGAAGCCGGACTTCATCCAGCTGCACGGCCGCGAGACCCCGGCCCGGGTCCGCGAAGTGGCTATGCGCACGGGCGCGCGGACCATCAAGGTGATCGCCGTCGGCGAATCCGCCGATCTCGACGCGGCGCTGAAATATGAGGCGGTGGCCGACCACCTGATGCTGGACGCCAAGGTCCCGCCGGGCGCGCCGAGGCCGGGGGGCATGGGCGTGCCGTTCGACTGGAGCCTCACCGCCGGTCGCAAGTTCGCCAGCCCCTGGTTCCTGGCCGGAGGGCTCGACCCCTACAATGTGATCGAGGCGATCCGGCTCTCCGGCGCGCCGATGGTGGACGTTTCCTCTGGCCTTGAGCGGGGACCGGGGATAAAGGACGCCGCCCTGATCGCGGCCTTTCTGGACGCCGTCCGCCGCGCATGACCGCCCTAGGTCCATACTAGGCCCAAACCCCATCTGAGCCGCTCGTGAACCAAGCCGCCTCCCAGACTGCGAAGCCGAACGACTATTCGGCCTATCCCGACGCCAACGGGCGGTTCGGCGACTATGGCGGACGCTATGTGGCCGAGACGCTGATGCCGAACGTGCTGGCCCTGGGCGAGGCCTATGCGGCGGCCAAGGCCGACGAGGGGTTCCAGGCCGAGTTGCGCGGCGAGCTGAAGCACTATGTCGGCCGCCCAAGCGCGCTCTACTACGCCCGGCGGCTTTCGGAGCACTTCGGCGGCGCGCGCATCTATCTGAAGCGCGAGGAGCTCAATCACACCGGCTCGCACAAGATCAACAACTGCATGGGCCAGATTCTGCTGGCCCGGCGGATGGGCAAGACCCGGATCATCGCCGAGACCGGCGCCGGCCAGCACGGCGTCGCCACCGCCACCGTCTGCGCCCGCTACGGCCTGCCCTGCGTGGTCTACATGGGCGCGGTCGATGTCGAGCGGCAGGCGCCCAACGTGCAGCGGATGCAGCTGCTGGGCGCGGAAGTCCGGCCGGTGACCAGCGGCTCCTCTACCCTGAAGGACGCCATGAACGAGGCGCTCCGCGACTGGGTGACCAATGTCGAGGACACCTACTATCTGATCGGTTCGGCCGCCGGCCCGCACCCCTATCCGGCCATGGTCCGGGATTTCCAGCGGGTGATCGGCGAGGAGGCCCGCGCGCAGGTGCTGGAGGCCGAGGGCCGGCTGCCGGACGCGTTGGTGGCCTGCGTCGGCGGCGGCTCCAACGCCATTGGCCTTTTCCATCCGTTCCTGGCCGACGAGGGCGTGCGCCTTTATGGCGTCGAAGCTTCAGGCCGCGGTCTGGACACCGACGAGCACGCCGCGGCGATCAACGGCGGCCGACCCGGCGTGCTGCACGGCAACCGCACCTATCTGCTGCAGGATCGCGAGGGCCAGATCACCGAGGCCCATTCGATTTCCGCCGGCCTCGACTATCCCGGCATCGGCCCGGAGCACGCCTTCCTCCACGACGTCGGCCGGGTGACCTACCTCTCGGCCACCGACGCGGACGCCATTGCGGCCTTTGAGCTGCTCTCGCGGCTGGAAGGCATCGTCCCGGCCCTGGAATCCGCCCACGCCCTGGCGCGGCTGGATACGGTGACCGAAGCCGTCGGCAAGGACGGCGTCGTGGTGCTGAACCTCTCCGGCCGGGGCGACAAGGATCTGGATACGGTCATGGCCCATATCGCCGGGCGTGCGCCCGTTGCTTAACCGCCTCGACGCCCGTTTCGCCGCCCTGAAGGCCGAGGGCCGGGCTGGATTCGTCGCCTATGTGATGGCCGGCGATCCGGACGCGGCGACCACGCTGACGGTGCTGCAGGGCCTGCCGGCCGCCGGCGCCGACATCATTGAGCTTGGCTTTCCGTTCTCCGATCCGATGGCCGACGGCCCGGCGATCCAGCGCGCGGCCTTGAGGGCGCTGGCCGGGAAGATGACCCTGGCCGGGACCCTCGATCTCGTCCGCGCGTTCCGTAAGGATGACCCGGCGACGCCGATCGTACTGATGGGCTACCTCAATCCGATCCTCACCTATGGCGTCGAGACGTTCGCCGACGATGCGGCCCAGGCGGGCGTCGATGGAATGATCGTGGTCGATGTGCCGCCGGAAGAAGCGGGTCCCATCGCCGACGCCCTAGACCGCGCGGGCGTGGCGCTCATTCGCCTGGCCGCCCCGACCACCGACGACGCCCGCCTGGCGGTGGTCGTCCGGCGGACCTCGGGCTTCGTCTATTATGTATCGCTTGCCGGCGTGACCGGGGTGAAGGCGGTGGACGCCGCCTCCGTTGGCCCGGCGGTGGAGCGTATCCGCAAGGCTTCCGGCCTGCCGGTGGCCGTTGGTTTCGGCATCCGCACGCCGGAGCAAGCCGCGGCCGTGGCCAGGGTGGCGGATGCCGCCGTGGTCGGCTCGGCCCTGGTCGACGCCGGGGCGGAGGCGGTCGCACAGAACCGTGATCCGGCCGCAATAGTTCTGGAAACAGCCGGCGCCCTTGCTAAGGCTGTGCGAACCGCGCGGGCAGTCGGTTAAGGGCTCGGGATGGCTTTGGCAGACGACAAGCGCAACAAGCCCGTCCGCAATCCGCCGCCGCCGGCGAACCGCGAGCGCGGCGGCTGGCTGGCGAAGATCGCCCCGGGCGTCCGAAAGCTGGTCTCCAAGCGCGAGACGCCGGAAACGCCGGAAAATCTCTGGGTAAAATGCCCCGACACCGGGGAGATGATCTATCGGCCGGACCTGGAAGCCGCCCTGTGGGTGACGCCGGCCGGCCGGCACATGCGCATCCGCCCGGAGCTGCGCTTCGCCTACACCTTCGACGGCGGCCGCTACAAAATCCTGCCCGCGCCCAAGGCGCCGGACGATCCGCTGAATTTCACCTACGGCAAGCCCTACAAGGACAGCCTCGCCAGCGCCCGCAAGAGCACCGGCGAGCAGGACGCCATGCAGGCGGCGTTCGGTGAGATCGGAACGGTGCCGACGGTGGTGGTGGTGCAGGATTTCTCGTTCATCGGCGGCTCCCTGGGCGTCGCCGTCGGCGAGGCGTTCGTGGCCGCGGCCGACGAGGCGGTGCGGCGCAAGGTCCCGATGGTGGTGTTCACCGCCACCGGCGGCGCCCGGATGCAGGAAGGCGCGCTGTCGCTGATGCAGATGGCCCGCACCACCATCGCCATCCAGAAACTGCACGCGGCGCACCTGCCCTACATCGTGGTGATGACCGACCCGACCACCGCCGGGGTGCTGGCCTCCTACGCCATGCTCGGCGACGTGCACCTGGCCGAGCCCGGGGCGCTGATCGGTTTCACCGGCAGGCGGGTGATCGAGCAGACCATCCGCGAGACCCTGCCGCCGGGCTTCCAGACCGCCGAGTTCCAGGTCGAGCGCGGCATGGTCGACCGGGTGGTGACCCGGGCCGAAATGCCCGCCGTGTTGGGTTCGATCCTGCGCACGCTGATGATGGGGCGGTCCCGCCTTTCCGCCGCTTGATCCCCTGACCCAGCCGGCCGCGCAGCCCGACTACGACGCCATCCGCGCCTCGGATGCGACGACGATCGCGCGCCTGCGTGCGCTGCATCCGTCGCTGATCGACCTCACCACCGGCCGCGTCGAGCTGCTGCTGGCGGCGCTGCGCCATCCGGAGCGGCGGATGGGGCCGGTGATCCATGTGGCCGGCACCAACGGCAAGGGCTCGACCTGCGCCTATATCCGCGCCATCGGCGAGGCGGCCGGGCTGAAGGTGCACGCCTTGGCCTCGCCGCACCTGGTCCGCTTCGCCGAACGCATCCGCATCGCCGGCAAGCTGATCGGCGAAGAGGAGCTGGCCGTCCGCATCGACGAGGTCGAGAAGGCCAACCAGGGCAATCCGATCAGTTTCTTCGAGATCACCACCGCGCTGGCCTTTCACGCCTTCGCCCAGGACCCAGCCGATCTCTGCGTGATCGAGGTGGGGCTGGGCGGACGCTTCGACGCCAGCAATGTGTTCAAGGCCCCGGCGGTGTCGGTGATCACCCCGGTGGACTACGACCACGTCGAGACTCTGGGTCCGGAGCTCAGCAAGATCGCCTGGGAGAAAGCCGGGATCATCAAGGCTGGGCGGCCGGTGGTGGCGGCACGGCAGATGGACGAGGCGCTGGCCGTGATCGAGGCCGAGGCGGACAAGCTCGGCGCGCCGCTGACCCTGATGGGCCGGGATTTCGAAGCCCACGAGGAGCGTGGCCGGCTGGTGGTGCAGCTGGAGGAGCGGCTGCTCGATCTGCCGGCGCCCAGCCTCTACGGCCCGCACCAGTTCGCCAACGCCGGCCTGGCCGTCGCCGCCATCCAGGCGTTCGGCGACCCGCGCATCGACGAGGCGGCGATCGGCAGGGGGATTGCCAACACCGTCTGGCCGGGACGCTTCCAGCGCCTGGACAAGGGTCCGCTGGCGGCGCTGGCGAGGGCGCGGGGCTCGGACCTGTGGCTGGACGGGGCGCACAATCCGCACGCCGGGCGCGCCCTCGCGGAGGCGGTGGGCCGGCTGGCGGCCAGGGACGGCCGGCCGGTGGCGCTGATCGTCGGCATGCTGGGGCGCAAGGACGCTTCCGGCTTCTTCCCGCCCTTCGCGCCGCTGAACCCGAACGTCTTCACCACCGGCTTTGAGTCGCCCAACGCCACGCCGCCGGAGAGCCTGGCTCAGGCGGCGGCGGCCGCCGGCTTGCGGGTCGCGGTCGCCGATGGGGTGGTCGATGCGCTCACCCGGGCGCTGGAAGAACCCGGCCCGGCGCCGCACGTGATGATCTGCGGCTCACTGCACTTCGTCGGCGACGTGCTGGCGATGTCGCCGGAAACCTGGCCGACCTAAGCCGCGGTCGCCGCCGCGACACCGGTTTCGGCCAACCACTCCAGGATCTTCTGCTTGGGCATGGCGCCGACCTTCATCGAGGCCATGTGGCCGTCCTTGAACAGCATCATGGTCGGAATGCCGCGCACGCCGTAGCGTGACGGGGTCGCCGGACTGTCTTCGATGTTGACCTTGGCGACGGTGACCTTGCCGGCCAGCTCGTTGGAGATCTGGTCGAGGGCGGGGGCAATCTGCTTGCAGGGGCCGCACCACTCGGCCCAGAAATCCACCAGGACCGGGCCTTCCGCCTTCAGGACATCGCGCTCGAAGGTGTCGTCGGTGACCGCAACCGTGCTCATCGTTCAACTCCCGTGGGCGGCGGCTCCAGCCGCGCCCTTATCAGAACGCCCATGTAGGCGTTTCTCTAAGAACATCAACCGACCCGGGCCATCCCGTCCAGGGCCGCGGCCAAGAGATTTTCTGGGACCGGCATGAGCCTGGGTCCATCGGTCCAGACCAGCGCCGCCTCCACCCCCCGTCCCGGGAAGATCTGCCGCAGCAACGCCCAATAGACCGCCATCTGCATCACATAGGCGTCATCGGCGTCCTCGATCCGGCTCGGCGCCGGGCGGTTGGTCTTGAAGTCGATCACCAGCACCCGGTCCGGTTCGACCAACAGCCGGTCGACCCGGCCGGAGATCGCGAGCCCCTTGGGTAGACGCTCGGCGGCCCCGGCGAGGGCCACTTCGGCGCGCGAGCCGGGGCCGAACACGGCGGCGAAGGTCGGGTCCTCCAGCACCGCCAGGGCGGCGGTCGCCATCTCAGCCCGCTGCTCGTCGGTCAGGTCGCGCTCCCGGGCGAGCAGGCGGCGGGCGGCGGCGGGGCGTTCGGGGGCGCGCACGTCGGGCAGCAGCTCCAGCAGCCGGTGGACGATGTCGCCGCGCCGGTAGCGGCCAAGACCGCCGACGGCGGCCAGCGGCGACGGCGCGGGGGCCTGGGCGGACTCGCCGAGGCGCGACGGCGAGGCGTAGCGAGCGGCGCCGGGCTCGGCGGGCGCCAGGCGGCGGGCCCACAGCGGCAACACCGTCCCGGGCTCTGCCCTGGCGCCAGCAGCGGTCAGCGCCCGCGGATCGGGGCCATGGCGCAGCGCCGATCCTCCCGCCTCCAGCGGGACCATCCGGACCTTCGGCGCGATCCGTTCATGCTCGAAGCCGGCCTGGATCACCTCATGCCAGCTGCCCTTGTAGTACTGCGGCAACGTCTTCACCCCGCAGACGATCAGCCGGTCCCGGGCCCGGGTCAGGGCGACGTAGAGCAGCCGCAGGCTCTCGTGGTCGGCCGCCTTTTCCCGGGCCTCGCGCGCGGCTGTGGACGCCGGGCAGTCGTCGGCCTTGCGCGGCGCCCAGAGGAAGCCACCGCCCTCGGCGCTCAGCAGCGGCCCGCCGAGGGCGGTGGCGCGGGTGGTTGTGTCCGGCAGGATGACGATCGGCGCCTCCAGCCCCTTGGCGCCGTGCGCGGTCATCACCCGCACCTCGCCGGCCGCGCGGCCCTCCGGATCGTCCTGCTCGCGCTTCACCTCCAGCTCGCTGGCGGCCATCTCGTCGATGAACCGCTCCAGCTCGAACACGCCCCGCTGCTCGGCGGCCAGGGCCTGGGCAAGGAAGGCGTCGATGGCGTCCTCGGCCTCGTGGCCCAGCCGGGTCAGCATCCGCTGTTTCATCGAGGCGCCGGCCTCATCCAGGCGGCTCAGCACCCGGGCGTAAAAGTCGAAGGGCGAGCGGCCCTCGGCTTCGCGGCGGACCCATCCCAGGAACCGCACTGTCTCGCCCCAGGCCGGCTGCTCGTCGGCCCGGGCCCGCAACGTTCGCCACAACGACGCCTCCCGGCCATGCGCCAGCGCGAACAGCTGCTCTTCGGTGACGCCGCAGAACGGGCTGCGCAGCAGGGCCGCCAGGGTCAGGTCGTCGCCGGTAAAGCGGGCGAACCGTCCCAGGCCAAGCAGATCCTCGAAGGCGGCGTGCTCGGAAAGCTTCATGCGGTCGGCCCCGCCGACGGCGACCCCCGCGGCTTTAAGCGCCCGGATCACCTCGTGGAACAGGGCGTTGCGCCGGCGAACCAGGATCAACACGTCGCCGTAGGCAGCCGGACGCGGCTTGCCGGTGCGGCGGTCGTGCACGGCCTCGCCCCGTGCGACCAGCCGCTTCACGCCCTCCGCGACCTTGGCCGCCAGCTTCTTGGTGGCGCTCCAGGGCGGAATGCTGTTGACGGGCGCCCAGGCGTCCGGCTCTTCGCCCGCCTCGGTCTCTTCGAGCGGCCAAAGGTCGACCGTGCCGGCGGTGGTGCGGGTGGCCGTGTGCTGGATCGGAAACGCCATCGCTCCCGCGGGCTTCAGCGCCGCGGCGATCTCCGGCGGCTCGAACACGCGGTCGACGAAGCCCAGAATTTCCGGGGCCGAGCGCCAGCTTTCCAGCAACGGCACCCGCTCGAAGGCGCGGCCTGACGCGCTCACCATCTCCGCGAACGCCGCCGTCTCGATCGCGAACCGCTCCGGCGCCGCGCCCTGGAAAGAGAAGATCGACTGCTTCTCGTCGCCCACCGCGAACACCGTGCGATGGGCGACCCCGGCGCCCTGGCCGATGAAGAACTCGCCTGTCAGGGCCCGCAGGATGTCCCACTGCTCCGGAGCGGTGTCCTGGGCCTCATCCAGCAGCACATGGTCGAGGCCGCCGTCGAGCTTGAACAGCACCCAGGCCGCGTCGGCGCGCCGGGTCAGCAGCTCATGCGTGCGTTCGATCAGGTCGCCGAAGTCGAGGGCTCTGAGATCGCGTTTCGCCCCCTCGTAGAGGCTGATGTAGGCGGCGGCGAGGGTGATGGCGTGGACGGACGACTCCGCGACCACCGCCGCCTTGCGCCGATCGTTGTCCTCGTTAAGGCGCGCGCCCTCCTCGGCCAGCCACTGGCGGGTGGCCGGGTCCAAGGCCCGGCTGCCGAGGGACTTTCTGAGCTCGCCGCCCTGGGTGCTGAACGCGGTCCAGACCTGATCGAAGGCCGAGGTGTCGGAGACGGCCAGCATCTTGTCGGCCATCGCCATGTCGGCGGCGCCGCCCGAACGCAGGGCCTCGGCGTGGCGCCGCCACTGGCCCCAGCGGATGCGCGCCACCGCCTCGGCCTCCACGGCCGCCACCGACGAGGGGTTCACGAAGCCGCAGCGGCGCCAGATGTCCGTGCCAAATCCGCCCTTGGCCTGACTGGCCTCGATGTAGCGGGCGATGTCCCGCCGCTGGGCCTCGAAGGCGGCGAACATGTCGCCGAAGCGCATGTAGTCCAGCTCCACCGAGAAATGGGAATAGGCGCGGCCGATCGGCCCCTCCGTCGCCTTCAGCGCGGCCAGGGCCACGTCTTCCCGGGCCCGGGCGGAGACGGCGCGGGCGGCGACGTCCTCCAGCACCGTGAAACCCGGCGACACGCCGGCCTCCAGCGGAAAGCGCCGCAGCAGCTTCTCGCAGAAGGCGTGGATGGTCTGGATCTTGATGCCGCCGGGAGTTTCCAGGGCGCGGGCGAAGAGGGCCCGGGCCAAGCGGAAATTGCGCGACGGCTCCTCGATGCGGATCAGTTCGGCGGCCAGGGCGTCGTCGTCCATCACCGCCCAGTCCCCCAGCTCCAGGAACAGCCGCCGCTGCATCTCGGCGGCGGCCGCTTTGGTGTAGGTGACGCAGAGGATCGCCTCCGGCCGGGCGCCCCGCAACAGCAGCCGCGCCACTCGCCGGACCAAGGTCGTGGTCTTGCCTGACCCGGCATTGGCGGCCACGAACACCGTCGCGGCGGGATCCGAGGCGCGGACCTGGGCGGTCCGGCCGGTGGGAGCGGGCTTCAGGCTCATTCGCCGACCACCTCGTCCTCGCCGGCGATCACGCCCCACTCCCAGTAGCGCGAGAGGTGGTCGTAATCGCCGCCGTGACGGCCGATGAACTGCGGCATGGCCCAGGCGATGTAGCCGGTCTTGGGGTCGTCGAAGGCCGCCGCCCGGCGCTTCAGGCCGGCCAGGGCCGCGGCGGCCAGGATGCCGCTCTCCGGCGGCGCGCCCCGGGCCTCCTCCTTGCCGGGAATGCGCCCGCCACTGACCCGCACATAGAGCAGCTGCCCCGGCTCGATGGGGCCGATGTCCGCGAAGCCGCCGGCCCGCAGGATCGCGGCGGTGAGCGTCAGCTGCGGCGCCAGACCCTGCTGAACCTGCTTGGCGCTGGGGGCCGAGCCGGTCTTGAAGTCCAGCACATCGCCCACGTCGCCGCGCAGCTCGATCCGGTCGGCCCGGGCGGTGACGGTGAAGGTCCCAGCCGGCGTGTCGAAGGTGTGAGTCCCCTTCTGCTCGATCAGCAGCCGCGCCCCGGCCCGTCGCCGGCGTTCAAAGGCGATCACCCAGGGGGCGACATTGATCGCCAGCGCCCGCTCCCGGGCGAGCCTCGCCTCGGGAATGCCGGCCTCGCGCAGGGCGTCCATCAGGATATTCGAGAAGGCGTCCTGGGCATCGTCGCCGAGCTCGCCAGGATAGTCGCGGGCGAAGCGTTCGAAGGCGGCGTGCACCGCCGTGCCCCGGGCCCGGGCCTCCACCGGCTCGCCCGGCCGTTCCATCGGGCGCAGGCGCAGGATGTAGCGGGCGTACGTGGCGTAGGGGTCGCGCACCCACTGCTCCACCCCGGTCACCGGCAACTCCCGGGGCCGGGCGGCCAGGGGCGGCGTCGGTCGCGGACGGGGCGCCGGCAGGAATTCGTCCGGGTCGTCGAGGGCCCTGGCAAGGGCCAGGATTTCGGGACGCGCGGGCAGGACCAGGCCCGCGCCCTTGGCCAGGGTCTCCAGCCGCCAGAGCCAGCGCGAGGCGACCGCCGGCGCGCCGCCGCGTCGTTCCGAATGCACCAGCACCACCTTCGGCGCGCTGGCGCCCTGGGCGAAATCGTGGGCGGCCAGGCCGATGCGGCGCTCCGGCGGCGGCAGGCCCAGCTCGGCGCGCATCGGCCGCGACAGGAATGGATCGACGGCCGCGCCCTGGGGCCAGACTCCTTCCTCCAGGCCCGCCAGGATCAGCAGGTCCGCCTGGATCAGCCGCGCCTCGATGGCGCCCAGGATCCGCAGGCGCGGATGGGTCGCCCCGCCGCCCCGCACGACCTCCCGGGCCAGCAGGCCTTCGACCAGTTCGACGAACCCCGACCTGGTCACCGGCGGTAGGCCCTCGCTCTCGCCGATCAGCGCCGCGATGACGCCGCCCGCCGCCTCGCCGCCGAGCCCGCCCCAGAGGTCGCCGAGACTGCCCGTAGGTCCCGCCGCGAGGGTCTCCATCGCCTCGCCGAGGGCGCGGGCGGCGGCGGACGGCTCGGCCGCGCCGTCCTCGAACGGGGCGGCGAGCAGGTCGGCGGCCAGCTGGAGTTTGTCCAGCATCGCCAGGGCGTTGTCGGAGGTGAGCTTGGCCGCGATGTCGGCCCAGTCCGACAGCCTGGCGCCGCGCAGGGCCAGCTCCAGTCGCCGCCGCCCGTCGGCCAGACCGGCGTCGTCGAGACCGAAGCGCGCCAGCCGGTGCTTGGCGATGGCCAGCTGGGTCACCGGATCCATCGGATCCTGGGCGAGACGGGCCATCAGGGCGATCAGGGTCGCCGTCGGATAGCTCGCAAGGGGCGCGCCGGCCGAAGAGTCGGCGCTGACGCCCCAGCGGGTCAATCGGGCGCTGACCCGGCGGGAGAGGGCGCTGTCCGGGGTCACCAGGGCGGCGGTGGCGCCCGGCGTTTCCAGCGTCTCGCGCAGCATTAGCGCGATGGCCGAGGCCGCCTCGTCCTCGTTGCGGGCGGTGATCAGCGACAATCCCTCGAGCCCTTCGGCGATGGGATCGACGCCGTCGCGGTCCCCCTCGGCCCTCAGCGCCCCAATCTGGTCCAGCCAGTCGGCGGTGCGGTCGGGCGGGCGCAACGACTCGTTGATCAGCCGCCGCCGCCAGCGGGCCCGGGCGCCCGTCGGCTGGCCCCAGAGCCCGACGTCGCCACGCTCCACCCCAGCCTTGGTCAGCAACCGCTTCAGCCCGCCCTGTGGGTGTTGGTCGTTCACTTCAGCCCAGGCGCTGTCGGCCAGATCGGCGTCGAGGCCGGGCAGGACCACGCACCCTCTTGGCAGACCGGCGATCACCGCCAGCAGGTCGCCGACGGCCGGAGCGCTGCCGGTGGATCCGGCCGCCAGGATTACCTGCTCCGGCGGCGCGGCGCGCCAACGTTGGGCGAGGCCGCGCAGCAGCGCCACCCGCCGCTCGGCCACGTCCATCATCCCCAGCGCCGCCAGCCTCACCGGCCACTCGCCCAGGGCGAGTCGCAGGAAGTCGGCGGAGACCTGCCAGTGGGCGGCGAGGTCGCCAGGGGCCAGGGTGTCCAGCTTCTCCAGCGGCGAGGCTTCCTCGATCTGGACGCTGTCGAGGAAAGCGGCCAGGGCGTCGGCCAGATCGAGGGCGCCGCCGGCGTCGAGGCCACGGCCGAGGGTCGCCGCGTGCTCGGCCACCAGCCGGGCCAGCTCGAAGCGCCGCCGCTGGGCGCCGATCGCCGGCGGCAGGTCGAGGGCCAGGTCGCCGGATTCGAACGGCGGCTCGCCCTCGTCGAGGTCGCCGAGCGCCCGCACCTGCGGCAACAGCACCGCCTGCTCGCTGGAGACGCTGAGGAACGCCTCGGCCAGGTCGCGCCCGGCCCGCCGGGTGGGCGCCAGCACCAGAGCCGTGGATAGCGCGTCAGGGCCCAGCGGGGCCATGGCGTCGATCAGGCCGCGGGCGAGGTCCTGCAGGAACGGCCGGCCGGCGGGAATGCTGAACCACCGGGGAGACGGGGCCGCCAGGAAGCTCATGGCCCCGCCTTCAGCCGCGCCTCGACCTGCGCCAAGGATGTCGGGTCGCCGGCCTGCATCCACAGGCCATCCGGGACCACGCCGTAGAGGCGGCCCTTGGCGGCGGCGGCCATCCATACCCGGAACAGCGAGAAACGCTCGTCGGCGATCTCATAGACGCGCTGGGGGTCGAGGATCTCGACGCCGAAGCAGTGGTAAGGCGCTTCGGCGGCGTCGCCGCGGTGGGTCAGGCGCCCGTCGGCGGCGCGGAAGAAGTCGCCGGGCGTGTCGAAGCCGATGGTGCGTTCCTTCTCGACCACGATCAGGCAGGCGTCCATCCGGGCCGGGTCCCAGGCGGCGGCGACCATGGCCAGGGGGTCGTCGTCCCCCGGCAGCCAGACATAGTCGCTGTTGGCCACCCAGATCGGCGCCTCGCCCAGCAGGGCGCGGGCGCGTTTCAGGCCGCCGCCGGTCTCCAGCAGCGCCTGTGTCTCGTCGGAGATGAGGATTTCCGGGCTGCGGCGGTGGGCGAGGTGGGCGCGCATCTGCTCGGGAAAGGCGTGGATATTGATCACCGCCCGGGTGACCCCGGCGGCTTCCAGGCGGTCGAGGGCGTGGTCGATCAGCGCCTTGCCGCCGACCTCGATCAACGCCTTGGGCCGATGGTCGGTGAGCGGGCGCATCCTGACGCCGAGGCCCGCGGCCATGACCATGGCGGTGGTGGGACCGCTCATATCCGTCGGTCCGCCGGCACATGGCGATCCAGCCAGGCCCTCAGCGGCGCAAGTTCCCCGGTGGTCGCCAGGCAGCGGTCCAGATAGCGCCACATCCGCGGGGTCAGGGCGCGGTATTTCGGCCGCTCGAAGAACACCACCTGCCGGGCGAAAATGAACAGGATGCGCAGGATGTTGAGGGCGCCCAGGGTGTGGAATTCGGCCAGGAACGCCGCGCGGTCCAGCTCCGGCCGGGCGGCGAGGTAGCGGGCCAGCACCGCCGCCTCGCGCTCGGGCGAGACGTCCCGGCGGCCGTCATGCAGCAGCATGGAGAAGTCCCAGGCCGGCCGCGCGCGCAGGGCGTCCTGGAAATCGAGCAGACCGACCCGGGCGAAACCGGTCCGGTTGGGTCGCCAGATCAGGTTCTCGGCGTGGTAGTCCCGATGGCAGAAAACATCGGCGCCGGCTTCGGCCCGCTCTCGGATCGGGGCCCAGAACGTCTCCCATTCGGCCTCGGCCTCCGGCGAAAACGCCGGCATGCCGGAGAACTTCGGCCACCATTCCAGAAACAGACCCGCGCCGGTGGCCAGCGCCAGATTGTCATAGGTGAGCAGCGGCCAGCGCGAGCCGTCGGCTTCGAGGATCGCCGGCGGCGGCTCGGCGTGCAGGCGCACCAGCACGTCGACGGCGCCGTCATAGAGCGGCGTCTCGTCCTCGCCGCCCGCGATCAGCGCGGCGAACACGCCCTCGCCCAGGTCCTCGAGCACCGCGAAACCCGCGGGGGCGTCGGCGTAGAGGATCTCCGGCGCCGACAGGCCCCGGTCGCGCAGGAAGCCGGCGCAGGCGACGAAGGCGTCCACCCGGCCGGCGGCCAGGCGGGCGCTGGCGTTGTAGCCCAGCGCCTTGCGCTCGACCGGCGTGGCGTCCGGCGGGCAAGGCTGGGTCTCGAACTGCGGGGGCTGATCCATGAAGATGACGCTGCCGCCGCCGGGACGGTGCAGCCGCTCATAGAGCCGGGTGGAGGCGTCGCCGGGCATGGGCTCGCGCCGGGCGTCGCCGAAACCGGCCGCCTTCAGGAATTCGACCCTCAGGGCCTCGCGCTCAGAACTCAAGCGGTCGTTCCTCCCAGGCGCCGTGCGGCGTCAGGCGGGCGCGCCGGGCCTCGCCGTCGAGGACCAGTTCTATGTCGAGTCGGTCGCGCGGCAGATGGTGCGCCAGCCGCTCGGCCCATTCGATCACCGCCGCCCCGTCGTCCAGCGCCTCGTCCAGGCCCAGCTCCAGCATCTCCTCCGGCCTTTCTAGGCGGTAGAGATCGAAATGTGAGACCGGAAACCGGCCCCCCTCATAGGTTTGCACCAGGGTGAAGGTCGGGCTGGGCGCCTCTTCCTGCGTCCCGGCCAGCGCCTGGATCAGGCCCCGGGCCAGCGTCGACTTGCCGGCGCCGAGCGGCCCGGTCAGGCACACCGCCTCGCCCTGGCGCAGTTCAGCGGCGATCGCCGCGCCCAGCCGGGCGGTGTCGGACTCGTGGTCCAGGCGAAAGTCGCCCTCGGCGGGAAGGATCATCAGTCAAGGATGCGGCAAGCCTGGGCGTGGCCGCAAGCACCGCGATGCGCTCCCAACCGGCGGCGCCGGGCGCTAGCATCGCACCGTCGCCAGGAGAGCCCCGTGAGTCGCCTCACCGTCACCGTCAATGACCGCATGCAGCGCGGCTACAGCTACGACCTTACCGCGCCCACGGGCGGCGACTTCGACCCGGACTTCGCGCCGCAGCTGGCTCCGAAGGAGATGCTGGCGCTGGGGGTGTTCGGCGGCAGGTACATGACCGACTGCGGGCCTGAGTTTCCGGCCGACTGGTTCGAGGGGGCGAAGCTCTCGCCGGGGCGCCACGATCCGTCGCTGAACTATTTCGGCGTCGACGCCAGCCAGCCGCTCAAGGTCTGGCGCGACAAGGGCTGGATCCATCCGGACGATCCCCGCGGCTGGTTCCAGTGGTACTGCCGCTACTATCTCGGCCGCCGGACGCCGCAGGAAGACCGCCGGCAGATCGGCCGCTGGCGGGCGATGCGCCGGCACATCCGCCAGATCGAGCGCCACTGCGAGCGGGGCGACCTCTTCTGCCGTCCGCGCCAGCGCCAGGCGCTGCTGCACTGGGCCTATGACAGCCGCTTGATCTGAGGGCGGGCTTTCACCGGCGGGCGGCGCGGGTTAGGTCGAGGGCGAGCTGGGAGAGATCGATGCGCGCATTCCTCGCGGGGCTGGTGGTGCTGGCGGTGGCGGCCCTGGCCGGTTTCATCGTCTTCGAGCTGTGGAACACCGACTGGCGCTGGCGGCCGCACACCATCGACAAGCACCAGACGATGATCGCCCAGGCGCTGGATCAGTCGGGTTGGGTCTCGCCGCACCTGACCGGGCCGAAGGTCTATCTGATTGTCTATCGGGACTGCCCGGCCTGCGCCGACTTCGAGACCAAGGAATTCCCCAAGCTGCAGGCGGCGGGGGTCGACACCCGAGTGATCGTCATCGCCCGTGCGGACATGAACGGCCAGGCGCAGTCGACGGCGAGCGAGCGGGCGACGGTGGCCGAGCTGTGGACCAACCGCAGCTGGAAGCTGTTCCAGCAGTGGAGCGTCGCGACGCCGGCAGCCTGGACCGCGCCCGGCATCCTGCCAGCCGACGGCGACACCGCCCGCACGGCCGTGATCGAGGCCGGCCGCAGCCTGGCCGACGACCTGACGCCGCTCTTGAAGGACAACGGCGTCGCCTTCGGCTATCCGACGCTGATCTGGTGGACCAAGGACGGCAAGATGCGTGGCTGCCTCTGCGACCACCCGCAGTCTTACCGATTCGTCGAGCAGGAGCTGGGCGCCTAGCTGATGCCCGGCCAGTTCCGCGCCGCCTATCAGCAGCGTCTCGACGCGGGCCTGATCTCATCCGATCCGGCCCAGTCGCCGGCCGTTGAGGCGCTGGCGCGGGTGGAAGCCGACCTCGACGCGGCCCATCCCGGCGGCTTCTTCCGCAAGCCCGAGGCGGTGCGCGGGGCCTACATCTGGGGGCCGGTCGGGCGCGGCAAGTCGATGCTGATGGACCTGTTCTTCGAGACCGTGCCGGTGGAGAAGAAGCGGCGGGTCCACTTCTATGTGTTCATGGCCGAGGTGCAGCGGCTGGTGAACGCCTGGCGCAAGGGCGACGCCGCCGCCCGCCACGCCGCCTTCGGTCAGGCGAAAGGCGACGATCCGATCGCGCCAGCCGCCGAGGTCATCGCCGCCGACGCGCGGCTGCTCTGTTTCGACGAGTTCCAGGTCACCGACATCGCCGATGCGATGATCCTGGGGCGGCTGTTCGAGCAGTTGTTCGAGCGCGGGGTGACGGTGGTCGCCACCTCAAACCGCCCCCCCGACGCGCTCTACACGGACGGCCTCAATCGCCAGCTGTTCCTGCCGTTCATCGCGCTGATCAAACAGCGGATGCAGGTGGTGGCGGTGGAGGGTGCGAAGGACTACCGCCTCGAGCGCCTGCGCGCCGGCGGCGCCTGGTTCTCGCCGATCGATCCAGATCATGAGGCGCGCTTCGACGAACTTTGGGAGCAAATGCTCGGCGGCGACGTTGAGACCGGCGTGACTTTGGAGGTGTTCGGTCGGCGCGAACACTGGCCGAGGGCCGCCGGCGGCCTTCTGCGCGCGCATTTCCAGAGCCTGTGCGCCGAGGCCCTGGGGCCCTCGGACTACCTGGCCATCGCCGGGCGGTTCCACACCGTGTTCATCGAGGCCGTGCCGAAACTCACCCCCGACCAGCGCGACGCCGCCCGCCGCTTCGGCACGCTGATCGACACCCTTTACGAGGCCCACGCGCGCCTGGTGGTGCTGGCGGCCGCCGAGCCCGCCGACCTCTATCCTGCGGGGGACCAGTCGTTCGAGTTCCAGCGCGCGGCGTCGCGGCTGGAGGAGATGCGCTCGGTGGCTTGGCTGGAGGCGTAAACACTGGGTTCCCCTCCCCGCAAGGCGGAAGGGAGCAGAGCGGCCGGGTCCTTGCACCGCGCCAGCACGAAACAGCCGGAGTTCAGTTGTGGGACTCGCCATCCGCGAGCCGGTCACCCTCGATCAGATCGTCCGCCGCGCCGTCTATCTGGCCCGGGCCCACCGCGCCCAGTCGGTGAGCGTCGCCGGGCCGGACGGGCTGGAGGCGATGCTGACGCTTTGCCGGGACGGCTTCGACCAGGTCGTGCTGGCCCGCCAGGCGATCGGCGCGGCTGAGGCCAGCGACGTGCTGCTGATCGCCGGGGCGATGTCCCGCGGCGAGCTCTCCGAGACCGTGAACCGCACCGCCCGGCTGTTGCGCGCCGGCGGCGTCCTGGTGGTCCAGTTGACCCATCCCACGGACGACGCCCAGGTGCGCGCGGCGCTGGGCGCGCAAGGGATCGCCGTCGCCGGCAGCCGCTTCGATGTCGCCGCCGGCTGGCTGGTCGCGCACCGCTGCGAACGCGCGGCCTAGGCTGTCGGCAGGGGCGGACCCCCGTCGTTGACACTCGCCCACCCACGCTTAAAAGAACCCCGCGCTTGACGAGGGAAGGGTAGCCCATGGCCGACGCCTCGCGGGGCCCAAGACCGCGGCCGACTTCGCCGTCCGTGTGGATCTGGCGGTGGCACGTGACCATGGTCGCCTCGATCGCCCACCGGGCAAGCGGCGTGGCCCTCTACGGCGGGGCGCTGATCCTGATGCTGTTCGCCGTGTCGCTGGCCTCCGGCCCGGACGGCTACGCGGCGTTCAAGGGGTTGATGGGCTCGATCCCCGGCAAGGTGGTGCTGTTCGGCCTGACCCTGTCGGCGTTTTATCACATGGCCAATGGCGTCCGGCACCTGACCTGGGACGCCGGGGCGGGTTTCGAGCCGAAGACGGCGGACATGACCGCCTGGGTGGCGTTCGCCTTCGGCCTGGTGATGTCGGTCGGCGTCTGGGTGCTGGCGGCGATGACGGGGGCCCTCTGATGGTGGTTCGCTCCCCCCTCGGCCGCGCCCGCGGCATGGGCTCGGCCAAGCACGGGGTCGGCCACTTCATCGCCCAGCGGGTGACCGCCGCGGCCCTGGTGGTGCTGGTGTTCTGGGCGGTGCTGTCGGCGCTGAACCTGGCCCGGGGCGGCTATGACGAGGCGGTCGACTGGCTGCATTCGCCGGTGAACGCGGGCCTCGCGGTGCTGCTGGCGCTGGCCGCCTTCTGGCACATGCAGCTGGGCATGCGCACGATCATCGAGGACTATTTCGCCCGGCCGGCGACCAAGGCGGTGTGCCTGGTGCTGAACGTGTTCGTCTGTTTCGGCGGTGGCGCCCTGACCATCATCGCCCTCTTGAAAGTCGCCCTTGGCGGCGGCGGAGTCTCTGTCTGATGGCCGCCTATGAGCTGATCGACCACGAGTTCGACGTGATCGTCCTGGGCGCCGGGGGCTCGGGCCTACGCGCGGCGCTGGGCTGCGGCCAGGCCGGCCTGAAGACTGCCTGCATCACCAAGGTGTTCCCTACCCGATCGCACACCGTGGCGGCCCAGGGCGGCATCTCCGCCAGCCTCGGCAACATGGGCGAGGACGACTGGCGCTGGCACATGTACGACACCGTCAAGGGGTCGGACTGGCTGGGCGACCAGGACGCCATCGAATACCTGGTCCGCCACGCCCCCGCCGCCGTCTACGAACTGGAGCACTGGGGCGTTCCGTTCAGCCGTACCGAGGACGGCAAGATCTATCAGCGCGCCTTCGGCGGCATGACCCGCAACTTCGGCGAGGCGCCGATCCAGCGCACCTGCGCGGCGGCCGACCGCACCGGCCACGCCATGCTGCACACCATGTACGGCCAGTCGCTGAAGCACGACGTCGAGTTTTTCATCGAGTACTTCGCCCTCGATCTGATCATGGACGAAGGGGTCTGCCGGGGCCTGACCGCCTGGAGGCTCGACGACGGCACCCTGCACCGCTTCCGCGCCCAGACCACGGTGATCGCCACCGGCGGCTACGGCCGGGCCTATTTCACCTGCACCGGCGCCCACACCCAGACCGGCGACGGCTGCGGCATGGCCCTGCGCGCCGGCCTGCCGCTGCAGGACATGGAGTTCGTGCAGTTTCACCCCACCGGCATCTACGGCGCCGGCTGCCTGATCACCGAGGGCGCCCGGGGCGAGGGCGGCTATCTGACCAATTCCGAGGGCGAGCGGTTCATGGAGCGCTATGCGCCGACCGTGAAGGACCTGGCGCCCCGCGACATGGTCAGCCGGGCGATGACCCTGGAGATCCGCGAAGGCCGCGGCGTCGGTCCGAAGAAGGACCACATCAACCTGCACCTCGACCACCTCGACCCGAAGCTGCTGCACGAGCGGCTGCCGGGGATTTCCGAGACCGCCCGGATCTTCGCCGGAGTGGACGTGACCAAGGAGCCGATCCCGGTCTCGCCCACTGTGCACTACAATATGGGCGGCATCCCCACGACCTATCACGGCGAGGCGGTGCTGCCGGCGGGCGGCAACCCCGACGCGCTGATCCATGGGCTGATGAGCGTCGGCGAGGCGGCCTGCGTCTCGGTGCACGGCTCCAACCGCTTAGGCTCCAATTCGCTCTGCGACCTGGTGGTGTTCGGCCGGGCGGTGGGCCTGAAATGCGGCGAGACGTTGAAGCCCGGCTCCACCCAGCCCGAGGCCAAGCCGGCCTGGACCGACGCGCACCTGGCCCGCTTCGACCGGCTGCGCAACGCCGCCGGCGGCACCACCACGGCGGCGCTGCGGCTGGAGATGCAGGTGGCCATGCAGGAGGACGCGGCGGTGTTCCGCACCGGCGAGTCGCTGCAGTCGGGGGTCAAACGCCTTGCCAGGGTCTGCGAAAAGCGCGCCGACCTGAAGGTGTCCGACCGGGGCCTGGTGTGGAACACCGACCTGATGGAGACGCTGGAGCTGGACAACCTGATCGGCCAGGCGACGGTGACGGTGAACGCGGCGCTGAACCGCACCGAAAGCCGCGGCGCCCACGCCCGGGAGGACTTCGAGCACCGCGACGACGTCAACTGGATGAAGCACACCCTGACCTGGTTCGACGACGCCACCGGCAAGGTGAAGATCGACTACCGCCCGGTGCACACCCAGCCGATGAGCAACGACATCGCCTCGATCCCGCCGAAGGCGCGGGTGTACTAGGGGCGATCACATCCCCGCGATCCGCTCTTAGCTTGACCGTGGCGCGCCTATACGTTGAGGCCGCGCGCCGCTGACCGCGCGTTTGGCTTCAAGGGCCCCATGTCCCAACTCATCGCCGACCTCGCCTCGCACCCGCTTCGGGACGCAGGCGTGGTGATCCTCGGCCTGATCGCCCTCTTCATCCTGTTCCGCTCGTTCTGGACCATCGGCCCCACCGAGGTGGGGCTGGTGCGCAAGCGCTTCGGCGGCGCGCAGAAGGGCGACGGCCCGATCGCCTTCCACGGTGAGGCCGGCTTCCAGGCGCGGCTGCTGACCCCGGGCCTCAGGTTCAAGCTCTGGCCGCTCTATACCGTCACCCGCCACCCGATGGTGCAGATCCCCGCCGGCCAGATCGGCGTGGTCATCGCGCAGACCGGCGCGACCCTGCCGATCGGCGCCAAGTCGGCGATCTACAAGAGCGAGTTCGGCAACTTCGACGACCTCGACGCCTTCATGGAAGGCGGCGGCGAGAAGGGCGTGCAGCGGGCCGTGCTGTCGCCGGGCACGGTGGCGCCGATCCACCCGATCGGCTTCCTGGTGATCGGCCGCGAGCGCGTGTTCGGGGTGCCGGTGGACGAGCGCTATGCGCGCATCGCCGACAAGACCGGCCTCACCTGCGCCGCCTTCGGCCTGGAGCCCGACCAGCTGTCGGTGACCCGGATCGAGCCGACCATGCATGAGGACGGGCGGATCATCGACACCATCGGCATCGTCACCACCCTGGAGGGCCAGCCCCTGCCCAAGGGCGCGATCGCCAACCGGATCGGCGACTTCGACGACATCGCCGCGCTGGAAGCCTCGCCCGACACCAGGGACGCGACCCTGGTCGAGGCGCTGCTGTCGGTGAAGAACGACGTGCACAACAACTACCAGGACTTTCAGGCCTTCCTCGATCACGGCGGCCGGATCGGCTTGCAGCACGACCCGCTGCTCTACGGCGCCTACAACCTCAACCCGTTCCTGGTGGCGGTGGAGATGGTGCCGATGCTGGTGGTCCAGCAGGGCCAGGTGGCGGTGATCAAGGCCTATGTCGGCCTGGCCACCGAGGACACCTCCGGCGTCGACTTCAAGTTCGGCCACCTGGTGCGGCCCGGCCACCGGGGCATTTGGCAGGAGCCGCTGCGCACCGGCAAATACGCCATCAACCCTCGCTGCTATTCGGCCGAGATCGTGCCGACCTTCATCCTCACCCTCAACTGGGCCGAGGCCAGCTCGACGGCGCACAATTTCGACAAGGACCTGCACCAGATCGTCGCCAAGAGCCGCGAAGGGTTCGTGTTCTCCCTCGACCTGCAGGTGCAGATCCACGTGCCGGACACCGAGGCGCCGAAGGTGATCTCGACCGTCGGCACGATGACCAACCTGGTCAACGAGATCCTGCAGGCGGCGGTCGGCAACCACTTCCGCGACAAGCTGCAATCGATGCCGGCGATCGACTTCATCGAGAAGCGCCAGGAGGTGCAGGCCGAGGCCCAGGCGCACATTACCGAGAAGCTGAAGGAGTACCGGGTGGAGACCCGCGGGGTCTATATCCAGGACGTGGTCTTCCCGTCGCAGCTGGTCGAGGTGCTGACCGCCCGGGAGATCGCCAATCAGCAGCAGGAGACCTTCCAGGCCGAGCGATCGGCCCAGGAGAAGCGGCTGGACATGGAGGCCGCCCGCGGCCGCGCCGATATGCAGACCGACCTTGCCCGCTCGTCTGTGGGCATCGAGATCGCCCGAAACAAGGCCACCGGCGTACAGGCCGAGGCGGATGGCGAGTCCTACCGGCTGGACAAGGTCGGCAGGGCCAGCGCGGTGAAGACCGAGGCCGAGGGGCTGGCCATCGCCAAGGGCCTGGAAGCCCAGCAGGCGGCGGTCGGCAAGAACCAGACGGCGATGATCAACGCCGTGCGCGAACTGGCCTCCGGCGCCCAGCGGTTCATGCCGGAGAACCTGGCGCTGAACCTCGGCGAGGGCGGTCTCAGCGCCGGCCTGAACGCCCTGGTGCCGCTAGCCATGCGCCGGCTGTCAGAGGGCGCGGCCGAGCCCGCGACGCCGCCGCGCGCGGCCAAGAGCGGAAACGGGGCGACGCCGCCGGCGCCTTAGCCACCGTTCGGTCCACCCCGCACCTGGCCTCTCCCCGTCTCGCCGGGGAGAGGGAACCTCAGAGGTCCGCGCCCGGCACAGCGGCCATCCGCTACCCCGCCCTCACCGCACCACTCCCCGCGCCAGCGGGGAGTGGTGCCGTGAGGGGTCTGTCGGCCGCACCCTCCCCATTGCCAAAGCTTCACTCTGTCGTGATCGCGCCGCGCCCTAGGCTTGCCTGAAAGCCCGATGTATGTGAGTATTCACTCACATCAAGAGGAGGCCATCATGGCTGACACCATCGTTTCCAACATTCCCGGCGCCGGTCCCGCCAGACCGGTCTTCGGGCGAGGCTCGGACTGGGGCGGCAAGGCGCTGCTGGTCTGTCTGCTGGCGCTGCTGATGGCCATTCCGGGACTGTTCGTGTTCGCCCTGGTCGCCGAGCGGCAGCAGCGAGCCGCGAACGTCAGCGACTCCGTGTCCAACCTGCAGGGCGGGCCGCAGCAGCTGCTCGGGCCGGTGCTGGTGGCGCCCTACACCTTCACGGACGGCAACAACCAGCCGCAGCAGGCCTGGTACGTGGTCTCGCCCGAGCAGGGGACGGTGGCGCTGAACGCCCGCACCGAGACCCTGCATCGAGGCATCTTCGACGTGCCCACCTACAACGCCGACGCCGACATCACCGCCACCTTCAACCCGGTCCCGCAGACCCAGGGCCTGCCGCCCTCGGCCAAGATCGACTGGAGCCAGGCGCAGGTGGTGGTCGGCTTCTCCGATCTGCGCGGGGCCAAGGCCGACGTAGTCGGCGACTTCACCAGCCCCGGCGGCAAGGCCAGCCTCGCCTTCGCACCGTCGTCCGGCGTCAGCTTAGGGATTCCGGCCCAGCCTCCCGGCGTGCGGGTGACCAATCCAAACCCCGGCTTCGGCCTGATCGGCGCGCCGGCGAGCGCTATCGTCGCCAGCCCCACCGGCGGGACGTTCCACGCCACCTTGCGCTTCACCGGAGCCCAGCGCTTGAGCGTGCTGCCCTTCGCCAAGTCCACCCACGTGACCATCACCGGCGGCTGGAAGTCTCCCTCCTTCGACGGCGGCTTCCTGCCGGAGACCCGCCAGACGGTCGGCGACAACTTCAAGGGCGAGTGGAACGTGCCTTTCATCGCCCGCGGCCTGTCGGCCCATGGCCCGCAGAGCGCGCTCTCCCTGGAAGCCCTCGGCGCCAAGGATCTCGGCGTAACCTTCGCCCGTAGCAACAACCCTTATGAGAACGTCCTGCGCGCCCTGAAGTACGCTGTGATGTTCGTCGGCCTGGTGTTCCTGACCTTCTTCGTCTTTGAGGCCCTGTCCGGGCGGCGGCTGCATCCGGCGCAATATGTGCTGATCGGCTTGGCGCAGATGGTCTTCTACCTGCTGCTGCTCAGCCTGTCGGAATACGTGGGCTTCGACATCGGCTTCGCCGCCGCGGCCGTGGCCACCGTTGGACTGATCGCCGCCTACGCCCGGGCCGCCTTCCGCAGCAACGCCTACGGCCTGCAGGCGCTGGTGGTGTTTAGCGCCGTCTATGGGCTGATCTACCTGCTGATGCGGCTGGAGGATTTCGCCCTGCTGGCCGGTTCCATCGCCAGCTTCATCGGCCTGGCGGCGGCGATGTACCTGACCCGTCACATCGACTGGTACGGCGGCAAGCCCGAGGGCCAACCCCTGGTCGCCCCGCCGGCGGTGAAGGCTTAGGGCAGAGGGGCGCAAGGTGCGGTCGCCGCCTTGCGCCCCCTCGCTCTCGCCGCGCTACCGCGCGCCGATCCACGCCCGTGGACAGGCCCTGCGTGGCGGTCTAGGACCAAGCGCATACCTGCCAAGCTCAGTGGGATCGACGCCGAATGGTCCAGCTTACCCTTCCGAAGAACTCCCGCGTCGTCGCCGGCAAGCACCATCCGGCCCCGGCGGGCGCGGGGAAGGTGAAGACTTTCAAGATCTACCGCTACGATCCGGAAGGGACCGAGAACCCGCGCTGGGACACCTACGACGTCGACGTCGACGCCTGCGGCCCGATGCTGCTGGACGTGCTGATCCACATCAAGAACACCACGGACGCGACGCTGTCGTTCCGGCGCTCCTGCCGCGAAGGCGTCTGCGGCTCCTGCGCCATGAACGTCGGCGGCCGCAACACCCTGGCTTGCACCCACGGCTGGGAAGAGGTTCCGGGCGACACCGTGCAGGTCTCGCCGCTGCCGAACCAGGCGGTGGTCAAGGACCTGATCCCGGATCTCACCCTGTTCTACGCCCAGTACGCCTCCATAGAGCCCTGGCTGCACACCAAGACGCCGGAGCCGCAGCACGAGTGGCGCCAGTCCGAAGAAGACCGCAGCAAGCTCGATGGCCTCTACGAATGCATCCTCTGCGCCTGCTGCTCGACCTCGTGCCCCAGCTACTGGTGGAACGAGGAGCGGTTCTTAGGCCCCGCCACCCTGCTGCACGCCTACCGCTGGATCATCGACAGCCGCGACGAGGCCACCGGCGAGCGGCTGGACGCGCTGGAAGACCCGTTCAAGCTCTACCGCTGCCACACCATCCTGAACTGCGCCCAGGTCTGTCCGAAGGGGCTGAACCCCTCCAAGGCCATCGCCGAGGTGAAGAAGATGCTGGTGGAGCGGGTGGTCTAACGCTTCCAAGCTCCCCGGCGGCAAGTTGACGGCGCCGTCATTTTTCTGCATCGGACACCCATGACCGAAACCGGCGCAGGTGTGGTGATCGTGGGCGCGGGCCACGCCGGAGGCTCGGCGGCGGCTTTCCTGCGCCAGTACGGCTACCAAGGCCCGATCGCCATCGTCGGCGACGAGCCGGTGGCGCCTTACCAGCGGCCGCCGTTGTCCAAGGCCTGGCTTAAGGGCGAGGCGGACGCCGAGTCGCTGATGCTGCGGCCGCTGACCTTCTACGCCGAGCAGAATATCGCCCTGATCCTGGACGTGAAGGTCACCGCGCTGGACCGGGCGGCCAGGACCTTGCGGCTCAGCGATGGGCGCAGTCTGCCGTACGACAATCTGATCCTGGCCACCGGCAGCCGTGCGCGGCCGCTGCCGGTTCCGGGCGCCGATCTCAAAGGCGTGCTTTACCTGCGCTCGGCCGCCGACGCCGAGGAGTTGAAGGCGGCGCTTGGGCCCGGCAAGCGGCTGGCGGTGGTCGGCGGCGGCTATATCGGCCTCGAA
>Ga0302283_1000800_pt1 | contig 25956 bp, 22 predicted proteins | sample III_Fen_E1_4_FD_198770 | JGI IMG/M metagenome (GOLD analysis project Ga0302283, IMG submission 198770) | Peat permafrost microbial communities from Stordalen Mire near Abisko, Sweden - III_Fen_E1_4 | ecosystem: Environmental > Terrestrial > Soil > Wetlands > Permafrost | place: Sweden: Abisko... | reverse complement strand
GAGCGTCGCGGCTTGATCCGCCGCACGCCTCGGCAGGCACGCAGTATCGCGATCTGCGTGCCGCCCGAAGAGATCCCGCAGCTACGGCCGCAATCGATCGAAACCTCTGTGCCGAGGTACTAGTGCCCCGCCCCGCTCGCGCTCGCGTTGTGTCGTGCGGCGCGCAAGACGCCCGCGGTACCATCGCCCGAAGTGACCCTCGCCGCGCTACCCGTTCCCCCGCCCTTACAGCCGATGCTCGCCAAGAGCCTCGCCGACCTGCCGAACGACGGCGATTGGCTCTTCGAGCCGAAGTGGGACGGCTTTCGGGCCCTCATCTTTCGCGACGGTGAGGAGCTGTTGATTCAGAGCCGCGACCTCAAGCCGCTGAACCGCTACTTCCCGGAGCTCGCAGCGCCGCTGAAAGCGCAGCTGCCCGAGCGGTGCGTGGTCGACGGCGAGCTCGTGATCGCGACGGACCACGCGCTCGACTTCGAAGCTCTGCAGATGCGCCTCCATCCCGCGGCGTCGCGCGTGAAGAAGCTCGCCGACCAGATGCCGGCGTCGGTCGTGTTGTGGGACGCGCTGTGCGTGGGCGACGAGAACCTTCTCGCGACGCCGTTCCGCGACCGTCGCGTGCGCCTCGCGTCGCTGCTCGCGGACGCGACGCCGCCCGTCTACCTGACGCCCGCGACCACCGATCGCGCCGTGGCCGCCGATTGGTTCCGCCGGTTCGAGGGTGCGGGGCTCGACGGCGTCATCGTGAAGTCGGCGGGCGGTGCGTACGAGCCGAACAAGCGCGTGATGTTCAAGGTGAAGCACGAGCGCGAGTGCGACTGCGTCGTCGCGGGCTTTCGGTGGCACAAGGACGGGCACGGGACCGCGGTAGGCTCGCTCCTGCTCGGTCTGTACGACGGAGAGGGGACGCTCCACCACGTCGGCGTCGCCGCGAGCTTCACGGCGGCCAAGCGCCGCGAGCTCGTGGAGTTTCTCGCGCCGTACCGGCAAGACGCGCTCGTCGATCACCCGTGGAAGGACTGGGCGAGCCACGCGGCGGTTGGCGGCGGGGGCGAAGAGGGCGAAGGGCAGCGCGTGCCCGGCGGCAAGAGCCGTTGGAGTCAGGGCAAAGACCTGTCGTGGGAGCCGCTGCGCGCGACGCTGGTCGCCGAGGTCGCTTACGACCACATGCAGGGCTCGCGCTTCCGGCACACGGCGCACTTCCGACGCTGGCGCACGGACAAGGCGGCGCGCGAGTGCACGTACGCGCAACTGGAGGTCGTGCCGCCCGAGGAGCTCGCGAAGATCTTCGCGCGGGGGTGAGGCGCGTCAGCCTTCCGGCGTCGAGCGGCCGTCCATTGATTAGGTCAGCGCTCGAACGCGAACCCTCACCCCCCCAACCCCCTCTCCCACAAGGGGAGAGGAGGAGCATCGAGCTTCTCCTCCCCTCTCCCCGCGTGGGAGAGGGGCCCGGGGGTGAGGGTTCGCGGGGTCAGACGGATCCGCTCAATCGACGCGTGCTTCTAGCGCGCGCGATGCGCCGCGCGCCATTCGCGCGTCGGGTCGTCGTCCGGGTCCGGCGTCTCCTGCGGCGGGCGACTCTCCTCCGGTACGTGACGCAGGTTCACGCGAATGCGCGTCCACGTGGAGGAGCGGCCGCGCATCGAGTCGACGAGCACGTCGTCTTCGGCGAGGAGCGCGGCGATGGCGGGGTGTGCCCCCTTCCAGCGCGCCAGGCCTTCGAGCGCGGCGGCCTTGTCGGGAGAGTTGGCGATCACGATCAAGGGCATCTTCACGCGCGGCTTCGCGGCGCTCGCGCGTTTCGGGGCGGTCGCGCCGCTCGCACCTGCGCCCTTCTTCGCGCGCGACGGCGCCACGCGCGGCGCTTCCGTCTCACCCTTGGCGAAGTGCGGCGGCCACGGCGCGTCGGCGAGCCCCTCGCTCTCGTCCCGCGCCGCGAGCGCGAGGAGCTTCTCGAGCGAGCCCGCGTGCTCGTTCATCGTCGCGTGCGGATCGCCGAGGCTCGCGAAGCGCGCGGGCATCGTGGCCACCGTGAAGTCTGCGGCGTCGCAGCTTGGCACTTCGTCCCACGTGAGCGGCGCCGACACGCGCGCGTCGGGGAGCGGGCGGATCGAGTACGCCGAGCACGTCGTCCTGTCCTTGGCGTTCTGGTTGTAGTCGAGGAACACGCCGTGGCGCTCTTCCTTCCACCACTTGGACGTCGCGATCGTCGGCGCTCGCCGCTCCACCTCGCGCGCGAACGCGAGCGCCGCGCGGCGCACTTCGGTGAACGTCCAGCGCGGTTCGATGCGGACGTTCACGTGCATGCCGCGTGAGCCGCTCGTCTTCGGCCAGCCACGCAGGCCCAGCTCTTCGAGGAGCGCCCTGGCTTCGAGCGCGACCTTCCGCACGTCCTCCCATGCGACGCCCGGCCCGGGGTCCAGATCGATCCGCAGCTCGTCGGGGTGATCGAGGTCGCTCGTCCGTGCCGGATGCGGATGCAGCTCGATGCACCCGAGGTTCACGACCCACGCGAGGCCCGCCGCGTCGTCCACGACGACCTCGTCGGCCGTGCGGCCCGACGGGAACGACAGCGTGCTCACCCGCAGCCACGGTGGCCGCTGCTCGGGCGCGCGCTTTTGGTAGAAGACCTCGCCGTCCGCGCCGTCGACGAACCGCTTGAGCACGAGCGGCCGGTCCACGATGCCCGCGAGGGCGCCCGGCGCGACGGCCAGGTAGTACTTCACGACGTCGAGCTTCGAGAGCTTCGCGTCCTTCGTGAAATACGGCTTGCTCGGGTTCGTGATGCGGACTTCGCGCCCGCCCACGGAGAGGACCTCGGCTGCCTCTTTCGTCGCCACGCCGCCGACGCTACATCAGGGCCGTGGCCGACACGAAACAAGACGTCCTCGACATGCTCCGCGAGCTCGCCGAGCTCACCGTCCTCGACGAGGGGGACCCGCAGTCGTTCCGCGCTCGCGCTTATGAGAGCGCGGCCCAATCGATCGCTGCCCAAGGGACCGACCTCGGCGAGCTGTCCCCGAAAGAGCTGCAGACGATCGAGGGCATCGGCAAGAGCACGGCCGCCAAGATCCGCGAGCTTCTCGAGCACGGCAAGGTCGCGCGCCTGGAAGAGCTGCGCGCCAAGCACCCGGCCACGGTCGTGGCGCTCCTGCGGATTCAGGGCATCGGGCCCAAGGCCGTGCACAAGCTCCGCGCGGAGCTGGGCGTCGAGTCGATCGACGCGCTACGCCTTGCGCTCAAGGAGCACCGCGTGCGCGGGCTCAAGGGCTTCGGGCCGAAGTCCGAAGAGAAGATCGCGCACGCGCTCACGCGCCTCGACGAGCAGGGCTCGGTCGACCGCACGCCGATCTCGGTCGCGCTGCCGCTCGCCGAGCGCATCCTCGCGCGCATCCGCGAAGTGCCCGGCGTGACGCACGCCTCGTACTGCGGCTCGCTGCGGCGCTTCTCGGAGACGGTAGGCGACATCGACGTCGTCGTGGCGGCGGCGCATTCGGCGCCGGTCATGGATGCGTTCGTGGCGATGACGTTCGTCGAGCGCGTGCTCGGCCGCGGCGAGTCGAAGACGAGCGTGGTCACGCGGCGCGGGACGCAGATCGATCTGCGCGTCGTCGCCGCCCACCAGCTCGGCGCGGCGCAGCTCTATTTCACCGGGTCGAAGGGGCACAACATCAAGCTCCGGCAGCGCGCGCTGCACCGAGGATGGACGCTGAACGAGTACGCGCTGTCCGAGCTCGAAGGGGGCAAGGTCGTCGCGAGCGAGACGGAGGCGCAGATCTACGAGGCGCTCGGGCTGCCGTGGATCCCGCCCGTCTTGCGCGAGGACGCCGGCGAGATCGAGGCCGCCGAGAAGGGGACGCTCCCGAAACCGCTCGGCGCCGTCCTCGGCGACTTCCACGTGCACACCGCGCTCTCGGGAGACGGGCGCTCGTCGCTCGAGGAGGTCGTCGCGGCGGCGAAAGCCCGCGGCTACCGCGCGCTCGCGATCACGGACCACGCCGAGGGGACGCTGTCGGGCGTCGGGCGTGAAGCGTTCCTCGACCAGCGCGCGAAGATGCAGGCGCTGAAGAAGGAGCTCGGTCACTCGCTGACGCTCCTGCAAGGCGTGGAGCTCAACATCGGCCCGAACGGGGAGCTCGACTACGACCTCGAGTTCCGTCGCGGCTTCGACTTCTGCATCGCCTCGGTGCACGACCACTTCGATCTCGACCGCGCCGCCCAGACCAAGCGCGTCGTCACGGCGATGCACGACCCGACCGTCCGCATGATCGGCCACCTCTCGGCGAGGATGATCGGCGGGCGGCCCGGGATCGAGCTCGATCTCGACGCGATCGTCGCCGCGGCCGAAGAGACAGGGACGGCCCTCGAAGTGAACGGCGGCCTGCCGCGGCTCGACCTGTCGGTCGACGCGCTCCGCCATGCGCAGGCGCGCTCGGCGCGCGTGCCGTTCGTCCTCACGAGCGACGCGCACCACGCGAGCGAGCTGGAACGCGTTCGCTACGCTGCGCTGAACGCCGAGCGGGCGTGGGTACACGCCGATCGCGTCGTGAACGCGTGCGGGCCGGAGCGGCTGCTCGCGTGGGTTGCGAAGAAGTCGGCGAACTGACGGTCGCGGAACGCATGCGTCCCTAACCCCCGCCGACTTCGCGAGCGCTACGAGCGAGCCCCCTCTCCCACGAGGGGAGAGCATTCATCGCATCTCGCTGGGAGAAACCCCATCCCCCCCGCCCCTTCCCCGCTGGCGAGGAAGGGGAGCGCTCACGACGACGATTCGCCGGGCCACACGGTGGAGTCCTGCCGCCCTCCGTTCCTGGGCTTCGCACGCGCCCCCCCCTTCCTCGCTTGCGGGGAAGGGGACGGGGGATGAGGTTTTCGCGACGAACCGTGAGATGCGATGAATGCTCAGCACGAGGGGAGAGGGGGAAATCCGGCGCCAATCACCCCTCTCGCCCTCATGGGAGAGGGGCTTCGTTCGCCTCCGCTCGCGCACCGATGCTCGCGTCAGTGCACGGCTGCATCCAAGTACGGCTCCAGCCCGATCGCCTGGCAATAGTCCTCAGGGGGAGGAGCTTCTGCATCCGCCACGGCGCACCCGATTTCGGGGCTCCCTTCCCACGTAGAGATGCAGTCCGCCGGAATCGTGATGGACCCCGGACCGCCACTGCAGACGAATCCTTCGGCGTCGCCCCAGCCAGTCGCGACGAGCGTGCCATCCGTCGCGCTGTAGAACCAATATGCCGCGGGCTCATCGATACTCGACGCCAAGACCACGTTGTAGCCGCCGCAAGCGGCGGACGGGATACTCGGAGCCCAGATCGTTGCGCACACCGCGGCATTGCTCCACGCTGCGGGGCAGGGAATTGCCGGTCCGTTTCCCCGGCAGCAGGCCGAGGCCAGCGACATCGCACATTGAAGCTCTCCGGTCGCGAAGGAGCCACCCGACCCATCAGCGGAGGGACTCCCCACGTCTGTGCTCGCGTGCGCATCCGACGGGGAGCCCGAGTCTCGCGGCTCCGCCAGGTCTCCGCTGGAGCTGCAGCCGATGACGATGCAAGCGACGCCTAACGCTACAATCCGGCTCATCGGTTTCTCCCTACCGAGGCATGGGTCCTCTGCCGCAGGGCGACTACTGTTGCTTGATCGAACAGTAGGATACTGCAGAAGCCGGACGTGCATCCGTGTCCGTACACGACGCGCCGTTCGACGCGGCCCACGCTGTAAGCACTCCTGCAGCAACCTGGCGCGAACCCGTGCTTCAGCGCGCGGGCCGGAGGTCGAGGAGCAGTGCGCGTTCGTGCGCGGACTCGTGCGCGCACCGTAGGGAACCGTCAATGGTGGCTCGATTTGGCCCGGCGCTCCGAATGGCGCCCGCCACTGGCTCTACTTGTCGTGATACCCGGGGTAGGTCGCTTGCAGGATGCGGTGGAGCCGCGGAACGAGTACCTCACGGCTGATAGGCTTGGCGATGAAGTCCTCGGCTCCGGCGCACCGCGCACGCTCCTTGGCGCCGAAGTCCGTCATCGCGGTGAGCACCATGATCGGGATCCTCTCGGTAGCGGGGTAGCCCTTGAGCGTAGCCGCCACGTCGTACCCGTTCATGCCGGGCATCATGACGTCGAGCAGGATCAGATCGGGTGGTTGCAGCGATATGGCTGCGAGTGCCTCCTCCCCGCTCGCGGCGGTTGAGACGACGAAGCCTTCCCACGCCAGGACGACCTCCAGCATTTCTCTGGTGTTGCGTGCATCGTCCACGATCAGAACGCAGGCTGCACGTCCGTCGATGTTGATGCTCATGTTCGCCTACTGACTCGCGATGCCACACTGATCACGTACGCTCATCCTCACCCGGAAGCTTGCTCGTTCTCCGGCTGAGCCAGGTCCGTTGGCGCTCCGGGCTGCGTCATTCGTGCGCAGGCTCGTGAGCGAGTCGTAGGGGTCGCGTCATCGAACGTGGCGACGTGCGGCGTGCCCCCGAGGCGCTCCGCGCAGACGCGCGGACGCTCGCCGGCGACGGGCGTCTCGAGGAGCTCCGTGAGCACCGACTGCACATCGGGTGCGACGGGTGCGCTTGGTGCGCAACGCTGGACCGCGCGAGTCGCCGTCATCGACGTGGGAACGGTCACTTGGCGTGCGCGACGGCTGGCCTCAGCCTTGCTCTTAGCCACCGCGAGTCAGTCACGAGGACGCTGCCCCAGCTACCCCATGTCCTCACGAAGAATTGAGAACGACAAATGAAGAGCAAGAGCAATGACGTGGCGACCCCGACCATCTCCCTCCGCCGGGAGGTCCTCAAGACACTGAAGGCGCGGACGAACGTCCACGCCGGCTGCCCGTCAACGACCCCCGGTGACCCGGAGGGCTGTGGCAAGGTCCTCCTCAAGTACTGACGCATGCGGCTCGATCGGTTCGTGGACGACGTGGTGGCGAGAGTGAAGGCGACGCCCGTCAATCTTTCGCACCTCGGACCGAAGGCGATCCCGGGGTCGATCTTCACCGGCGCCCCGGGCGTCGCCTTCTTCCTCCACGAAGTGGCGCGGCTCCGCGGCGACGACGACCTGCTGCCGCTGGCCCGCAAATGGCTTCGGGCGTGGTGCGAGGTGGCGCCGCACCACCCAAGGCCCGCGTCGTGGGAGATGAAGACGATGCAAGGGGTGGTCCTGGGAGAGACCGGGCGGTGGTACGTCGATCTCCTCCTCTCGATGCGCGAAGGTGACGCGGACAGCGCTCTCGCCGCGGCGCAGTCGCTCGAAGCGTACGCCCTCGAGATTTGTGCAGACTGCACGGGGTCGAGAAAAACTATGACCGAGCTCCTCTGCGGCGCGGCGGGGCTCGCATGCGCGGTGAAGGACCTTGAATCGAGGCTCCCGACAGGCGCAGGCGCAGCGACATACGAGGGTGTGCGGAGCGTGCTGGCTCGCGTTCGCGAGCGGGAAACGGAACGGGTCCTTGCCAGGTACGAGGCTCCGCTCGAACTCGGCCCCGACGAGCGGCTCGGCTTTGCTCATGGCGTGGCGGGCGAGCTCTGGGCGCTGGTCACGCTGCTCGGAGCGAATCACGCGGTGGTTCGCGCGCGGCTCGCCGATCTCGCCGCCGCGAAGGAGCTCGACGAGGAGGGGCTCGTGTTCTGGCCCATGTCCCGCGGGAGCCGAAGCTCGCTCGACCTCCTCGGCTCCTGGTGCAACGGGATGGCGGGGCATGTGCAGCTCTGGTGCGAAGTCGCGCGACAGCTTGGGACTCCCGAATCGGACGAGCTCGCGGCGCGCTGCGCGGAGAGCTCGGCGATCCTGCTGGACACGAACCCGGCCCTCTGTTGCGGGCTCGCGGGCCACAGCCTCGCGCTGGAGCGGTACGCCGCCAGTTCCGGAGACCGGCGGCTCGGGCGGCGGGCATACGACCGGTTACGCAGCGCGATGCGGGCGGCCGGAGGAGCGAACGCGCCGCGGTTCCTCGCGTTGTGGCAGGGGTCGCTCGGGGTGGCGCTCGTGGCGATGCAGCGCGCCGCAGGGGAGAATGGATTCCCCTGCATCGAGGCGGGGTCGCCAGCGTAGGGCGCGCCGAGGAATCGTCGGGCCTATTCTGATGTGGGAACATAGGTGCCTCGATCCGTCGGTGCGCCGTCGCCAGTCTGCGTCCTCGGCGAACTGGGCCGCGGTCGCATCGTCGACGGCGAGCGTGACGATCTCGGGTCGCTGCTCTTTCATCTCTTTCATCTCGGCCCCCTACCCTTCGCGATGTACTCGGCGACCCACGCCTCGAGGGTCGGCGCGCGCGACGCGGATCGCCGAGTCCACGACGGCGGCCGGCTTCACGTCGCCCCCGTCCGCACGTGAACCGGAGCCGCACCCATGTCCGGCTCACGCTCCCCCGTTAGAACAAGGGCGCCCCCGGTGAAACGCGATCGCCGCGGCTCCCACGCGAGATGGGGCGGGCTTCCCGCCTTCACCACTGGCAGCAGTACAGATACGGAGGCAATCCACCGGCTACAGCGTCCGGCGGGCTAAGACCCTCGGTTCCTATCGCGCAATTGCATCCCGCATCAGTCGCCCCGAAGCAGTAGCAGCGCCACTCTTGGATACCGGAGGGATCGCACTCGCCGGGGCCGAGGCCGACCAGACATCCGCTCGGGCACGTTTCCTTCGCCAAGACGTTCTCGCAGATGCCCGCCGCGTCGTCGCTCGCGCCATCCACTGAGCCCGCGTCGGTCGCCGCACTGCTCCCGACCGACGACGTACACGCCGCTGCCGCCAGCGAGAGGGCGAGGACTCCGACGCGCATGCCGCAGAGTCTACTCGCGACGGGACCCGCGCAGTAGGGCGCGCCTCCTCGTTGCTGGCTGAAGATGTGTCATTGCGTGCTGCCGTCGGAGAGCGGAGGGGTGGCTCCGCCCTCGAGAGATTGGCAATACCCCGGCGGCACCGACGCTGCGTCGAGCGGGCTGCAGTTGAGAAGAGCGGCGCCTGGTGCAACGGGGCCGCCCAACGGGAGGACCGAGAGGGCCGCGGGGCCACCCCTGCACTCGAGATTAGGCGTCTCAAGGGTGCGCCGTCGTCAGCCCTCGAGGTCCACAGGTCGTTTCCTCTTGGAGCCCACCGTAGGCGGGCGCAGCGTGGCGCTCATCATGAACGACGTAACCAGCGCCCCGAGGATCACCTGCGCCAAGTGCAAGAGGACCGCGACCTTCAGCCGCCAGGGCGACGGCTTCGAGGTGCCGAAGGGCTGGGAGACGATATTCATCGAGGTTCTCGGGGACCACGGCCTTGCCAGTCACCACTACGAGGGCACGCGTCCGGTGTGCTTGGCCCGGAAGAAGTAGACGCGGACGTCGACGATCTCGTCGACGTCCGCGCGCGCCTGCGTCTGGGGCCGTTAGACCCATCGACGGGACCTTCGGCGAACGGGCTGCTGAGCTCATTCGCAAAGGTCGAGGCGCGCCGCACGTCTCCGTGACAATCGGGCCCCGGCTCGGCGCTGGTACTCAGGTCACCTGTACAAGCGCTAGCCGGACGGGCACGGCGCTGGCGTTCCAGCTTTTGTGACCCCGCCCGCGCGTGTCAGTCGTCAGGATGCACGTGCCGGGCTGCAAGGTGAACCTCGTTCCGTCTCCCGCTTCATATCCCATCTCACCCGCAAGGCAGATGACCCATTGTTCTTTGGGGCTTGGATGCCAGTCGCCTTGCCAGCCGACCGGCAACTCGAGGGCGACGAGAGCGCTGGCGTCGGAGATGCGGGCGGAGAACACCGGGGGGGCCGGCGGGGCGAAGTCGGCGGTTGCCAGCGGCTGGGTGAAGTTGGTGTCTACCCGGGTGACACCATCGTCATCCGCAAAGAGGCGAAGAAAGGTCCAGGCTGGCATGGGCGCTCCAGGCATCGGCGTCGTTGCTCGGAAGAAGACTCGACTTGGCGCGGCACCGACTCGACTTGCGCGCGCAGCGATACGCTTCGCAGATTATGTGGACAAGCGCCATCGTGCTGCGACGGATCGGGTCACCGGATGTCCTGAACGTCGAGCGACTCGATCTGGCTCCGCTTGAATCCGGTGAAGCTCGAATCCGCGCGCTGGCCTCGGCCATGAGCTCCGACCTCGCGATCCGCGCCGGGAACTGGAACATCCGCCGGGAGCCGAAGCTCCCGTCCTTCTATCCGCGGCGCGTCGTCACGCCCCGGGCTCCTCGGCGTCATGCGAGTGACCGATTGCGCGCTTGAGGTTGGGCTCGAGCTTCTTGCAGTCGAGGACGACCTTGTTGGCGTGTACGGACGCGACCGCTGTGAGCGGCACGACGAAGTCTCCGGCGTTCTCGACGTAGATCTCGAGCTCCGGACGCCCGAAGGGCGCGACCTGGCGCACGGCGCCTACCGCTTGCCCGCCGTCGGAGATGAAGACCTGGAACCCAACCTCGATGTTCGGCAGCTTCATGACTGGTCCTCTCGCCTGTGTTGTCCGGCTCGTTCGAGGGATAAGGCGCTGCCCCGACGCGAGGTGACGTAGCCTACGTCTTCCTCGCGATGAGGACCCCGTATCTCGACCGCAATGCAGGGGGGTCGCGATCGCGCTCGCCTGCGGAGGGAGCCCATGACCGGCACGACGACGTCGACGACGAAGCGAATGCCCGCCGCGTTCCTCGGACACGGCAGCCCGATGAACGCGCTCGAGACGAACCGTTACACATCGGCGTGGCGCGCTTTCGGGGCCAGCGTTCCACGCCCGCGCGCGATTCTCGTCGTCTCCGCGCACTGGTACGTCGGCGTCACCGCCGTCACCGCCATGCCGCACCCACGAACGATCCACGACTTCTTCGGCTTCCCGCAGCCGCTCTTCGAGATCGCGTACCCGGCGCCAGGCGACACGAGCTTCGCGCAAGAGGTCGCGGAGATCGCGAAGCCGACGCGCGTCGGGCTCGACCACGACAGCTGGGGCCTCGATCACGGCACGTGGTCGGTGCTCGTGCACGCGTTTCCAAAGGCCGACGTACCCGTGGTGCAGCTGGCGATCGACGCGCGCAAGGACTTCGACTTCCACTTCGAGCTCGGCGCCCGGCTCGCGCCGCTTCGTGAGCGAGGAGTCCTCATCGTGGGGAGCGGGAACGTGGTCCACAACCTACGCGCGATCGACTGGTCGAAGACGGAGCTCGGCTTCGACTGGGCGCACCGATTCGATGACGCTGCGCGCGCGACGATGACGGAGCGTCCGAGCGCCGCGCCGTCGCTTCGAGGCCACGCCGACTACCTGCGTGCTGCCCCGACGCCCGATCACTTCATTCCGCTACTGCACATCGCGGGTCTCGCCTCCGCCTCGAAGGAAACCGCGCGGGTGCTCATCGACGGCTACGCGCTCGGCTCACTGTCGATGACGTCGTTCACGCTCGAGACGAAGTGCCCGACCGACGACGGCGACCGACGGCCGGGAGCGAGCTTGCCTGACCCGCGGGACGTTCCGGCGGAGGATACGAACGCCTGATTGCTGGCGCGCGCGTGCGGGCGGACCGGCTACCGCCCGGAAGTGTCGAGGTTTACATGCCTCACGGCGTTGGGGGGCGGAACATGTCCTCCGCCGTCGGCGCGTCGAACCGCACCTCGCGGACGTGCACCGTCGAGTCCCCGCCGGCGCCGAGGGGATCCTCTTCATGCACGACGCGCGTGAAGGGGACGCGCACGCGATCCACCCACCGCCAGTCGGCGTAGGTGACCGAGCCGGTGCTGGACTCGTGCCGCAGCGGAAGCCATGTGCGCGTTGATACGAAGTCGGTCACCGTGAATCCGGACGCGGCTCGCTTCTCCAGAACGAGGGCCGGCACGCCGTCCACATCGCTCATGCCGCGGAGCGTGACGGCCTCCCATAGAGTCTTCCACGAGATCTCCCGATAGAAGTCGTTCTCTTCACGCGCCCCCTCGGTGAGGCTTGCGGGGAGGCGTACGGGCTTATCCATCGAGGCCCCGTCCGCTACATAGGTGTCGGTCCCATCGAACCAGCGCCGCGCCGTCCCTAGCCGTCGCCGCGCGGCGAAGAGATCACGCTCGCTGCGGAAGCGGGCGGGCGCCGCCGCGACCGTATGCAGCTGCGCTCGAACGCCCTGGGTCTCCAGCGTGGCGTCTTCGATCGACTCCCACGAATGGTGGCGTCGCAGGTTCGCTTCGCCCCCGAGCGCGACGATGGTGCGAGCCATCAGCTCCTCCACGGATGGACTACCGGCCGGCGTCGGGCGCCAGGTTGGCGGAGGCGGTGCGGGAGGCGCGGGGGATCGCGGCGCGGGTGGGGGCGGCGGCGCGCGGACGAGCGCCGCGAAGATCGTGCGAATGAGCTCTCCTCGAAGCGCCGACGTGACGTCGGGCGCGAGAGTGTTGCTCAGCGCGACGAAGCCGAACCCGTCGTCCGGCAGGAACGCGAGGAGCGCATCCGTGCCGAGGAGTGCCCCGCCGTGATAGGCGACCCGATGGCCGCGCCAGGTCTGGAGCACGAAGTCGAGCCCGATTCCTTGACCGGGCGACGGCTCGATCTGGGGGTCACGAGCTCGTCGAAGCTCTCTCGCCGCACGAGGCGGTGCCCGCTGGAGGCTCCATGCCCGTTCAGCAGTCGTACCCACTGCGCCATGTCCCGCGCCGTGCTCCGAAGGCCCCCCCGGCGCCATGACGTCCGAGTCGATCCACCCCGTGACGGACGCGAGCCGGCGCGCGCCGCTCCCTTCGCCGGCGCGCATTGGCCCGGGGACCGAGTCGCCCAAGTAGCCGGGGACGAGCTGTTGCGCGGCTCCTGGTGAGCCGGAGGTGACGAGAGCCGTGTCCCGCATGCCGAGGGGGCCGAGGATGCGGGCGTCGAGGAGCGCGGAGTAGCTCGTTCCTTCGGCGCGCGCGACCATCTCGCCCGCGATCGCGAAGCCGGCGTTGCTGTACTGATATCTCTCCCGGAACATGGCAAAGCAGCTCGTCTTGATGCGCGCGAGGATGGATACGGCGCTCGCGCGGGGCCCGCCGGCGTGCTCGGTCTGCGTCTCCTTCGACCCGACGCGCGCCACGTCCACCGCGTCCGGCTCGAGCCGGAGCGCGACGTACGTCGCCGAGACCGCGGCGATGACCCCGGCGGCCACGAACGCGGCCCCGAGCGGGAGTGAGCCGGTGAGCACGTTCGCGGCGAGGGGGCCGAGCATGTAGCCGATGGCCATCGCCATCGCGTACACGCTCATCACGTGCCCCGTGTTCGACGGGTCGGAGCGGCGCAGAAGGATGGTCTCGCAGCTCACCCAGAGGCACGCGGAGCATGCGCCGTCGATGAAGCGCACGACGGCGATCGGTGCGTACGACGTGAAGAGCGGAAAGACGGACACGGAGGCCGCGTAGCCGGCGAGCGCGGCGACCAGCGTGCGCTTGGCCCCCCAGCGCGCGACGAGGCGGCCGGCGGGGATCGACAGGAGGACGAGGCCGACGGCAAACCAGACCGCGAGGCTGCCGATGGCGCGCTCGTGGTAGCCGAGCGCGTCGAGGTGCAACCCGAGGACGGCGCCGCCGAGGCCGTAGGCCGTGCCGACGAGCAGGATCGTCTTGTAGACGCGCCAAATGTCGGGGTCGCGAATCCTCTTGAGCACGGGCGGGGGCCCCGCTTACGACGCCGCGTGTGCAGAGCTGAGAAGAGCACTACCAGGTGGCTCTCGCATCATGCGAGGAAAGATCTCCGCGACTGCATGCTCGAGTGACGGCACGAGTCACCTGGAGCAGCGTGGCCGGCTGCTGCCTGTGCTTCTCCCTCCGCGGACCTCCCCTGTCATCGATTCGGGCGACACGCCGCGAGTGAATCCGGCGTGGCCCGGCGCGGTCCAACGCCGCAAGCTGAGGTTCACCATGCGCTCCTGGTTCTTTCTTCTCGTCAGCCTGCTTGCTCTCGCTCCCCTCTTCGGCGCGCTCGGCTGCCATGAGAGCGCCGAGACGGCCTCTCCTCCGCTCGCCGACGCCGGCCCCGACACGAACGTCGCCGAGGCGGCGAGCGTCGAGGCGGGCGACGCCAGCGTGCCCGACGCTCCCGCCGAGGACGCCCTGCCCGGAGACGCTTCCCACGACGCGAACCCCGCCGTCACGCGGCTCGTGTCGTTCGACGCCGACGCGGTGGACCTGCTCGGGATGACGTCCGACTACCAGACCGTCTACGTTGTAGGCAGCACGCTCTACGCCGTCACTCTCGACGGCACGGTGACCACGATCGTCGATGACCCGCTCTTCGCCACGTTCAATTACTCGAGCGGCTTCCAGAGGACGGCCTTCTGGTGGCTGAGCGCGCAGGGGACCACCCTCAACGTGTGGACGGCGGCGAGTGGCGTCGCAACCTTCGCGTCGAGCACGGCGAACAGCGACCAGTTCCCCGTCGTGAACGCCTCCTCGACGCAGATCGCCTACGTCGGGCCTGCTCCTGACGGGTCGGTGTGGGGTCTCCCCACGGTCGCAAACCTCGACGGCTCCGGGACCCCGGTGACCCTTCCTGTCGCGGCGCAGACGGCGGCGTGCGGCGTGCAGTCACTGGCCTTCGGGTCGAACGGCGCCCTGGGGGTGAACTTTGCATCCGACTGCGGCATGCTCAACGTCTTCAGCGGGCCGAGCTTCGCGTCCGTGCTGGCGGTGCCGCTCGGCCAGATGGCACCATCGGGCGCGTACGCTTGGGTGACCGCCTCGACGGACGGAGCCAAGCTCGTGCAGACCTCGGACGGGGGCACGGTGTACACGGATCCCAGCGCGGGGCAGGTGATCTTCGACTCCTCGGGGACGTACCTCCTGACGATCGGCAACGACGGATCCGCGAAACGTGTGACCCTCGCGTATCCTCCGACGTCGATCTCGGTGCTTCCGAGCGGGTCGATCGTCACGGACCCGAATACGACGAGCCGAGCCGTCTACAGAGTCTCGTCGGACGACGGCGCGCTCCTCTATGGATGTACACAGGCGACCACCGGGTACTGCCTCGTCGCGACGGACGGGGCGGGGGTCCCTGTCGCGCTCGATACGCCGCAGCTCGGTCAGTTCTGGTTCACGACCGACTCGAGCACGCTGCTCTGGGGCGACGCCCAGGAGCTCGGCACCCTCTATGCGATCCCCGTCGCGGGCGGGAGCATCGCGACGGTGGCGCAGAACCTCGTGAACGTGGTGCCCGTGCGGGGGACGCGGGTCGTCGTCGAGACCGAGGACGGGGGCCTTAGTGTCTCCGCAGGAGACCATCCTGCGGCGTCGTTGATGGACGTGACGGGACAGACGCCGACGACGCTCCTCTCGCCGGCAATCCTGACGGGCGGGCTCGCGCCTTCGCCGGACGGGGCGTTCGTCGCGGTCACGAGCCTGAGCCCCGTGGCGCTTTACGCTGTGGGGCCGCTCTAGGTCACGACCCGCCGGTCGGCGCTTCGCGCGGAGCGCCCTGGTGGGGCGCGGGCTCGCAGCTAGAGGTGGTCGAGAGTTCGCCTACGTGTTTTCGTCGAGCGATCACGTCTCACCGACTCATCGCCTGCCCGCCGGGAAATATCGCACCGGACGAGACCGTACCTTCAGGCACATCCCGTGCACCCAGTCTCTGCGAACCCGGAGGCGATCCATGACAGCCATTCATACATCAGGCTATTCCGGCCCGGAGCGGCGCCGCCGCCGCGTCTATGTAACGAAGAACCACGAGTACCACTGTCTCGACGGCATCTGCATCGCCGTGCGCGACATACGAACTGCGGCGTTCTTGCGGAAGCACCCGGCCGTTGGGAAGGAAGCGAGCGCGGGGCTCCGGCTGAACGAGGGCGGGATCGAGACGATATCGCCTGCCGAGCAAGCACGGCCTGGCGAGCATGTGCACTTCGTCGCGGGCGTGGACGACCCGCGCGACGTGCTCACCAGCCCGATCGAGCGGATGGAGCGACCCGGGCGCGAGGTGGTCGCGGAATCCGAACGCAAGCGGTGACGAGGACGAGCCTCGGACGACTCGCAGAGTCTGACGGAAGTCGAGGCAGACGATGACGACGTGGTGCGTGAGCACCTTCACAAGGGACTCCACGGCCCGTGAGGACAGCGCGGAGGGAAGTGTCAGCAGTGCGACGCGTAGTCGGGGGTCACTGCTGCCACCTCTCAGTACCAAACCGCGCCGATGCCGAACGTCGCGAGAAAGAGCTTCGAGCTCGTGACCGGAGGCAAGATGAACGCGCTCACGCGCCAGTGCGCCTTCTTCCCATACGTATCGGCGATGGCGTCGAGACTCGTGAAGTCGAGCGAGAGCTCTGCGCCCGCGTAGTTGAACTGTCCGGTGGGGGACTCGCCGCTCACCTTGGACGAGGAGAACGCGGGCGCCCAGGAGACACCAAGGACCACGCCGCTCCACGACTCCGCGTCGCCGAAGCCGCCGAGGCCGACGTGACCACCGAGCGCGAACGGGAGCTGCGCGGTTTGCAGGCTGCTCGAGGTTCCGGCTGCGCTGACGTGGTAGTAGCTCCAGTCGTAGCCGACGCCGAGCCTGAAGGCGTACCAGGTGGTGCTGCCGCCCGCTTGGTCCGGGGGCGACATGTAGAAGAGCGCCAATCGCCCCCCCGCACCGGCGCCGTAGCCGGAGAGACCTTGTCCGCTGAGGTACGTCGCGTCGCCGCGGATCTCGTAGCTGACCAGCGCGCCGCCGCGCTTCTTCCAGTCGAGTCGCTTCTTCTCGGCGTCGTCGAGGGTGCCCCCGGCGTCCAAGGCGATGCCATTGTCCCTCTGTGTGACCAGCGGCTTCCAGGGGGCCGTGTCCTCGGAAGGCGGCGCAGGGGTGGTCGCCGAGGCGCTCGGGACAGGCGCGGGAACGGGCGCGGGCACTGGCGCCGGCGTGGCGTCGCTCGCGGGCCGTGGCGCGAGCTTCACTTCGCCCACGCGCGCCCACGAGATCGTGCGCTCTTCACCCGACGCGAGCCGGATGGTGACGAAGCTCCCCGCCTGCTGTTGGACGACGTGTCCGGCGACCGACGTCCCGTCGGTGAGGAGGACGGTGTCCACGGGCGCGCTGTCGTTCGCGCCTGCATCGGCGACCGGCGCTGACGGAGCGGCGACGGGCGCGGTTGGCGGCTGGCTCGTCGAAGCTGCGGGCATTCCGGCGTCGACCGACGCTGCGCTCGGGGGAGCTGGGGGCGCCGGTGTGCCGCCGCCGGCCGAGGTGCGCGGGCCACCGGCGCTCTGTGCGAGTGCGGTGCTGCCAATCGTGGCGAGTGCGACGAATGGAAGGAACGCGAGACACACAAAGCGCGTCACCGGCGACACCACACGATCGCGGCGCACGCCCGGGCGCTCCTGATCGGCCGGGCTGCAGGGCGCCCTCGATCCTCGTCCCATGCAACTGCGTCCCCGAGACAATGGACACCCAGCATACGTCGACAACTACACGCTCGAGCTCTCAGCATGATCAACAAACCACCTGCGGGCGCGCGGCGCTCGCGTTACGGGTATGCAGCTCGCCTAGGGACACGATCCACCGCAAGGACCGGTGACGCACGAGTAATACGTGTCGACCGTTGCGGCATTGCTGCCCAGGCACGACTCGATGCAGCTGCAGTGGGCGGACCCGCTGGTGCCCGAGCACTCGCTCTCGCACGCCGGAAGGCCCGTGTCCGCCGGGCACGCGTGGTTTTGGAGGCACGCGACGCAGGTTCCACCGGCGCTGTAGTCGTCATAATAGGTGACACAGTCCGCGATGAAAGTCGGCCCCCCGGAGCCACCGCTGCTCGAGCTGCCGCTGCTCGAGCCGCTGCCACTTCCACTGCTGCCGCCGCTTCCGGAGCCGCCCGTGGTGCACTCGGTGCAGGTGGGGATGCCAATGCTGAAGATGCAGGCCTGCAGCGCTTCGGCGGCCGTGGAGTAACAGGTGCTTCCGCAGGCGTAGGGCCCCGAGTTGATGCAATTGCAGGTGCCGGGCGTGCACGTCGGACTGCCGGCGTCGTCGCCGCCGGACGAGCTCCCGGTGCAGGCCTGGGCCGCGGCCTGGGCGCAGGCGGTCGTGTCGTCGCACGAGACGCACGGGAACGTCTGCGCCCCGAGCGTGAAGTAGGTGCTCGAGCACGCGCCGTTGTCGATAACGGCGCAGGCCGACTCTGTCTCCCCACTGCGGCAATCGAGGCCCGACGGCGTGCAATTCGTGCTCACGCCGCTGCCACTGCCTCCGCCGCCTCCGCCTCCGCTGGACCCGAGGCCCCCGAACGGATTGAGGTAGCAGGCGTATTGGATCAGCGCTGCCCCCAGCGCCGCGGCAAACATTAGCGTCTTTCGCATGGGAGCCTCTCTGGCGACGACTGCGCCGAAACCGACCTTGGCGAGCAGCGGTGCGCGCTGGTGACCATCGGGACACGCGCTAATCCACCAGTGTGCCTGCTCGAGCTGCACGGAGTCCAGCGTCGCGAGCCGAGCGGGCGGCGGTAGCGACCGTGGTGGTTCCACTCCCAAGCGACGATCTCACTCCGCAGCCATCGCACACCAGTACCCCACGTGCTTCGTCCTGCCCCGCACTCCAAGTTCCTGTCGGCACGAGACAATCGCTTCTGACAGGTCTGGCTCGAAACGAGCAGCGGCGCAGCACTGAGCGCACTTCTCCTTACCTGCCTCGAGAAAGAGTCCTGTCCGCAACACGCCCCCATGTCCCGGCTCACGCTCCCCCGTAAGAACACGGGCGCCCCCGGTGAAACGCGATCGCCGCGGCTCCCACGCGAGAGCCGCGGCGACCGTGTTCCTTCGTTTCCCTAGTGCGCCGCTCCGTTCGCGATCCCGTTGACCCCGTTGGTCACCGCCGGAACCGCGCTCGTCGCGCTCACCACGGGGCTCGTCCCCGTCGCCGCGGGAGGTGTACCTGCCGCGCGCGAATCCGGAGACTGCATCGCGCGAGGTCACGAACGTCGCGCCGGCAACACTTGAGTGACGTCGTCATGCCGCAGATGAGCGGCCCTGAGCTCGCCAAGCGGTTCGCCGCGGGTCGGCCCGATATGCGCGTCCTCTGCATGTCGGGGTATACCGACGACAGCATCGTGCGGCACGGGCGTGCTCGAGGCGCACTTCGCGTTTCTGCAGAAGCCGATCACGCCGGACACGCTCGACGCGCAAGGTGCGCGAGGTCCTGGACGCCCCGGCGTGAAGCGTCGCTCACGCGCCGCTGGCGTGCTCGCTCTTCGCAAGGAGCTGGCTCACCTGCGCGGGCTCGCGCGCGGGGCTCCCGTTCGCATTCCCGATCAGCAAGAGGTGGTCACGGTTCCCGCACGCTCGCGCGTTGTGGGCTTCGCACGCGGCGCTGTAGAGCGCTAGCGCCCGAGCTGGGTCGGCGGGGAAACCGCGGCCGAGCTCGTACATCACGCCGAGGACGCTGCATGACGCGACCTCGCCCTCGCTGCAGGCCGTCGTGAAAGCGGTCGCGGCTTCGCGCACGGTCTCCGCCTCAGGTTGGTTGCGGAGCGCATGCTCGACGCATTCCTGCGCCTCGTATCTCACCCCCGCGACCTCGACCTGGTTCGTCAAGAGATCGCCGGTCGCGCACGCCGAGGTGAGCAGCGCGATCGAGCCTGCGACCAGAAGTGAGGCGAACTGCGTGACGCGGGCGATGGCCATGGATGTCTCCTTGGCCGGCGAGCGAGAGGCTCTCCGGTGGTGACCCCGTCGACGGCAACGTGTGACGGACCTTGAGCCGCTTCGTAGACGCCACGAGCAGCCCCTACTGCAGGCGCGGAGACTGAACCGCGCGGCCCGGTCGCGCCGCGCAGCCGTGCCGAGCTGAAGGCGCTTGCCGAGCGAGCTTTCACGACGGGAAACTGAGCGGCGCGCTGAAGCAGCTTCGCTCGTCGCGCCTCGACCCCCGAGCGCAGGGGCCGTGACGAGGCCGATGTACGAGTGCGCGGCGCGCGAATTCGAGGCGTCGGCGCGGCGCGTGCGCGTCAGGGAGAGGCCCGGGGCGGAGGGCGAGGAGGCGGGGCGCGGGGAGCGCGTGCACGGCTGCGTGCGCGGTCGGGGGATGGGGCTCGAGGGGTGAGGCTCGGGGCGGAGGGTCGTCGTCGAGCGATCCGAGTTGAGCCCGGAGGACTCGTCGATCCTCGCGATGCGGGGCCTCCCGTACGAGGACCAGGCCCATCGAGAAGCTCCAGGTGACGCCGTTCGTCATCGCGGAGGCCGACGACGCCGTCCTGCAGATCGTGCCGTACGTCGGGGGCGGGAACGGCGCCGGTTCCACCCGCGGTCGGCGCACCAGATCGCGAGCGTGATGATGCTCTCTGGATGTCCGACGGATGAGTCGACGATCTTCTGCGCCAGTCGCAGGTCGGCATCCCCCGGGATGTCCTCGCCCTGCTGGAGCTCCCCTTGACGCTTGAGCGAACGGCCTACCTAGCGCTCAAGGCGCAAGGATCACCACCCCCGCTCGACTCGGCCAGCTCTCGGCGGACCGCGCAAGCGTCACGGCCGTGCAGAGCGGTGCCGAGCCAGAACGCAACCCCAACCGGACTCTGTTCGGCGGTGGGAAGCCACAGTCGATCGGACCCAATTGTGGACTCCAGTCTACTCCGCGGTGACTCTGGTCGCCGCTCGTCAGTCATAGGTACCCGAAGTGACCCGTATGGGGCTCGTCGCCGCGCGCACTGGCGACGTAGACGGGCCGCCCACCGAGATCCGGGCAAGCGCCGCCCAGACGGTGCGCATCGTCGTGACGAGAGCCACGGCAGGCGCGCCATGTCGCTGTACTGAGGCCTCGTTATCCTAGGACAAAACGGTCGCTACGCCGAGGATGCCTCCCACGGCTCTCGGTCCGCGCTCGCAGTTCCTCGGGAGTGGTTCGAGCGCATACTGCTCCTCTGCCCTCCTCGTCGCTATCCTGATTGCGAGCAACGAGGCGCGCACCGACACGCCGCGGCGCGCACATTGCAAAGAACGAGCGTGGTCGTCACGCCCGCGCATTGAATCGCCCCGACCCTCCGGAGGCTCTCCATATTCCACTCGGCACCGGTTAGCACAGCGTCGCGCGGACGGCAGTGCCTTTACGTGTGCCTCCGTGTATCCGGGTCACGCACCGCACGAGGGTGTTGGTGACACCGTCGCGAACGGCCTCCTTCCAGTCGCTCGATGAACCATTTTTTCTCGCTACGTCGCACAATCCACACCAAGCGTCTTCGCCCTTCGCGGTAGTTGGCACGGTCGCCGGCAGCGCTCGCAGGGCAAGTTCGCGCCTTCGTCGCAGAGGCATTTCCCTCATGAAGACCTCAGTCCTACCCTCCATTCGCACGCGAATCTCACTCTCTCTCGTCATCCTCGTCCCGCTCTCTGCGGCACCTGGCTGTGGAAACTCGAACAGCAGCGGCGTCGGCTCCACGAGCCAGGCGGTCGCATCGACCACGAGCCAAAGGGCGCTCGCAGGCATCAACTTTCCTCCGACGCAGGGGACCACCAACTCCGGCGCCTTCCTTCCTGGTGTGTACAACTGGGGCTACTCCAACGCCGATATCGCCGCGGCCAACGCCACCTTCAACATCATGCGGCTGCCCATCAACGAAGCCACGGCGAACGACCCTGGCGCGCTCCAGACGATGAAAGGCTACGTTGACCAGTTCGCGGACCAGCGCGCGATCATCTGCATGTTCGGTACGGTCAAGCCAAACGGATCGAATTCCCACGGAGACGGCCTTCCAGATGGATTGGCCGCGATGGGAGCAGCGTGGGCAAAGGTCAATGCGGTATTCGCGACCTATCCCAATGTACATTACGAGATACTCAACGAGCCGTTTGGATATACGCCGCAGAACTCGGCCGGGGCCGCTCACTACGTGAGTGACATGAAAGAGATCATCAGCTACGGTGGATTGCCTTCGAGCAAGGTCATCCTGGACGGGATGGGTTACGCCGACGACGTCCAGCTTGTCGCTGCGGCAGGCTGGACCGGCGACCTCGGCTATCATTTTTATCCCAACTGGTCGAGCACTCGCACCCAGTCGGCATATTCGAATCTCGCCCAGGCAGCCATTGGCTCGCTGGGGCCGAGGACGTGGATAACGGAGTTCGGTGCGAATCTAGGTTACGAGAACTCGTGTTACAACGTCTACGATGATGGCTCTAACCCACAGTCTGGCGACGTCAACGCTCTGAGAGGGCTGGATGACGCGCTGTTCGCTCTGCGTTCCGAGGGCAAGGGCGTCAAGGGCGCGTTCTTCTGGCACGGCTGGAACAACGAAGACAGTTACGACTACTGGGCTTCCTTCAATTCCCAAGGCGCCTGCAAGGTGCGCGAGATCTTGCAGATCGCAGGCCCGGTGATCGGTCTCTCTGGGAAGTGCCTCGACGTGCTGAAAGACGTCTCCACGCCAGGCGAGCCGATCGACCTCTACGAGTGCAACGATGGCCCGAACCAGATGTGGGCTTACCAGAACGGAAACCTCGAAAGTTTGGGAAATTGCATGACCGTGGCGCCGGACGGTACGCACGTACAGCTCTGGCCATGCAACCACAGCGCACAACAGCAGTGGGCGTCCCGATCGGACGGTACGCTGTTCAACGCCAATTCGAACAAGTGCCTCAACGTGCCTGGGTTCGATGCCTCGAACGGCACGGAGCTCATCATCTGGCCCTGCACGACGAGCGGGAACATGAGCAACGAGGTCTGGAAGGTCGGCTCGGCTGAGTGACGCGTGCTCCCACGACGGCGCTGGGCTTCACCTAATTCTGTCTCCGAACGTCGGATAATACCCGGCAGAGCCGGAGAATCTCCCAAGTGAATAGAGGTTTTCACATTCATGAATACACCCGACATCCTCCGTAGGCACACGATTGAGCGGCCGGCGCTCGTGAGACTCTCCTCGATCTTCGCTGCTCTCTCGCCACTCGCTCTCGCCACCGTCATGGGCTGTTCGTCGGCCCCCCCCTCCGAACCGGTGGGCAACACGGCAGCCGCGATCTCGACCTCGGACATCGTCTCGAGGGCAATGGAGTGGGTCGACGCGGACCTCCACTACTGCCAGGCCGCCCACGGCGCGGTCGATGGCGACTCGTCGTGCTGGGCCTGGGAGGGGTCGAGCCACGTGTGCGATCGCGAGAGCAACGCGGCGTGGAACGCCTACCGGTCCGACTGCTCGGGCTTCGTCACCTGGGCCTGGGGACTTTCCCCGGTCGGGGACGGTGGGTACGTGACGTCGAACTTCGCCCCGTTCTCCAACACGTTTTCCCACACGATCGACGGCAGCCAGCTTCAGCCCGGCGACGCGCTCAATCTGACTTCGGACGAGCACATCGTGCTCTTCAAACAGTGGGTCGTGGTGGGCCAGTCCGCCGTCTTCATGGAAGAGCCTGGTTGCTCGTCCTCGCCACCGTATGCGCACGAGTTCACGTCGAACGTGTCGATCAGCGGCGACGAGGTGTACATCGACTACGAAGGCGCGACGTTCTACGCGATCCGCTACGCCGGCGTGAGCGGCACCTCGAGCAGCGGAGGTCCGGTGGTCGGTCTCGATGGGAAGTGCCTCGACGTGCTGGGAGACGTCTCCACGAACGGCACGCGGATCGACCTCTACGGATGCAACGGCGGCGAGAACCAGATGTGGACTCTCGAGAACGGACAGCTCGAGTCTCTCGGGAAGTGTCTAGACGTGGTGAACGGCGGCACGACGGACGGTACGGCCGTGCAGCTCTGGGAATGCAACGGCAACCCACAACAGAAGTGGACATACCAGGCGAACGGAACGCTGCTCAACCCCAATTCGAAAAAATGCCTCAACGTGCCGGGGTTCGATTCCTCGAACGGCACGAAGCTCATCATCTGGGACTGCGAGACGAGCGGTAACAGCAACGAGATCTGGAAGATCGGCTCGGGTCCGGGCCCGACCAGCGTGAGTGACTCGTGCTCCAACGGTTCGGGCTTTTGCACGGAGACACTGCAGTGCGATAGCGGTCACTGGATCGCCCGAGCCGACGACTCGGCCTCATGCACGTCGGTCGAGAACGTGAGCGAACCGTGCAGCGGCGGGGACGGCTACTGCACGGCCACTCTGCAGTGCGACGGCGGCTACTGGGTGCCCCGGACGAGTGACTCGGCGGCATGCACGTCGGGTCCTGGCGGGTGAACGACTGCCTCTTCTCGGCTCGTCGAAGGGAGCCACACCAACAAATGCGTCACCCGAGGTATTCCGTCATGAAGCTCTCAGTCCTCTCCTCAATGGGCACTCGAATCTCACTCTCTCTCTTTGCCCTCCTCCCGCTCTCTGTGGCACCCGGTTGCGGAAGCCCGGGCGACGGCGGCGTCGGCTCCTCGAGCGAGGCGATCGTCAGCGGCACCACCAACAACGAGACCGCGTTCGATTACTTCGTGTCTCAAGGTCTGTCGTACGACCAGGCCGCCGGCATCGTCGGAAACCTCGACCAGGAGTCGTCGATGGATCCAACGATCTCCCAGTACGGCGGTGGCCCCGGCCGCGGCATCGCGCAGTGGTCCGCCGGTGGGCGCTGGGACACGGACCCGGAAGACAACGTCCTTTGGTACGCCAGTCGGGTCGGGCAGTCCGCCGAGTCGCTCCAGCTCCAGCTCGAGTTCGTCTGGTACGAGCTCACGACGTTCCCGAGCTACGGCTTGGAACCGCTCCGCGCCGCGAACAACGTGACCGGCGCGACGGTCGCCTTCCAAGGCGACTTCGAGGGCTGCGGAACGTGCGACCAGGGGAACCGGATCACCTTCGCCAACGAGGCGCTCAGCGCGTTCGGACGGACGGTGATCGGTCTCGATGGGAAGTGCCTCGACGTGCTGGGAGACGTCTCCACGAACGGCGCGCCGATCGACCTCTACGAATGCAACGCCGGCGGAAACCAGCTGTGGACGCTCGAGAGCGGACACCTCGAGGCCTTCGGGAAGTGCTTGGACGTGGTCAACGGCGGCACGACGGACGGCACGGCCGTCCAGCTTTGGGAATGCAACGGCAACCCCCAGCAGGTCTGGACGTACGCGAACGGAATGTTGAAGAACCCCCATTCGAACAAGTGCCTCAACGTGCCGGGGTTCGATTCCTCGAACGGCACGAAGCTCATCATCTGGGATTGCGAGACGAGCGGGAACGGCAACGAGATCTGGCACATCAACTCGGGTTCCGGCGCGACAACGGGTAGCGTGAATGACTCGTGCTCCAACGGTTCGGGCTTCTGCACGGAGACCCTGCAGTGCGATAACGGTCACTGGATCGCCCGAACCGACGACTCGACCTCATGCACGTCGGTCGAGAACGTGAGCGAACCGTGCAGCGGCGGGGACGGCTACTGCACGACCACTCTGCAGTGCGACGGCGGCTACTGGGTGCCCCGGACGAGTGACTCGGCGGCATGCACGTCGGGTCCTGGCGGGTGAACCACTGCTGACGGGGAGCCGCTGACCGCGAGGATTCAGCTTCGCTTTGGCGACGGGAGGGTGCTCGACGAGACCTTCTCGGCGCCGCTGCGTACGACGCCGTACGGCTGCGTGTCGCCGTCGCCCTAGCCGTCGTGAGCGCCAGCGTGCGAGTCCGTGGCGTCGTGCGGAAGGCATTCGCCCTGCGAAACTCCGACTAGACACGGGCGCGCTCGATCGTGATCGAGGAGTGCGCTACGCCCAAGAGATGCGCCGGGCCTTCGTCCGCGAGCTGCAGGAGATGACGCAGGGCGAGCTCGCGGAGTCCAGCGGTGTCCCGCAGCCGACGATTTCGAGCATCGAAGCCGACCGTGTCTCGATCGGCGTCGAGCGCGCCGAGAAACTCGCCCGGGCGCTGAAGGTACACCCGCAGTGCTGCTCTGGCCGAACGGCTGGGACTCGATGGCCGAGACGAAACGGGCCGGATAGCTGGGGCTCACCCATGGCTCTTGGTGACGCCATCGCCGCGGCTCCCTCACGAGAGCCGCGGCGACCGTACGTTCCTTCTCTCTAAACCTGCATTTCGCGCGGCCCAGCGATCGTCTGCGTAGGCGAGATCGTGACCCGGCGCGCGAAGAGTCGGGAATTTAGCGCTCGTCGCGTTCGGTGCCGCG
>Ga0302283_1000777_pt1 | contig 26494 bp, 21 predicted proteins | sample III_Fen_E1_4_FD_198770 | JGI IMG/M metagenome (GOLD analysis project Ga0302283, IMG submission 198770) | Peat permafrost microbial communities from Stordalen Mire near Abisko, Sweden - III_Fen_E1_4 | ecosystem: Environmental > Terrestrial > Soil > Wetlands > Permafrost | place: Sweden: Abisko... | reverse complement strand
GCGGAGCGCGGCAACCTGGAGCAGTGGCTCTCTGGCATCGTCCGCAACGAGGTGCGTCGCTTCCTCCGGGCTCAGGCCAGCCAACCGGCGCCGGGGCTCGGCGACGCGCCGGTCGACCCCGCGAGCGAGGCTCCCACGCCGGAGGAAACGGCGTCGCTCGGCGATCTCGCCGACCATGTGTTCGCGATTGTCCCGGCGGAGGAGCGGCGCGTGGTCATCCTCCACGACATCGAGGGGCACACGTTGCGCGAGGTTGCCGACATCGTGGGCATCTCCCCCTCCACCGCGCACGACCGACACCAGCGCGGGCTCACCCTCCTCCGCGCTGCCGCCGCCGAGGAGAAGGTCCACAGTTTAGAGCCGCTCGTCATCATCCTGCGGAACGCCCGAGAGCGTTCCGCGACCATCCTGCGGAACGCCCGAGAGCGTTCCGCGACCATCCTGCGGAACGCCCACGACGCCGATCGCTGGTGGGTCCCGGGCGTCTGCGGCGGTTCCGGTGCGCGGAGGGAGATTGGGCGCCCTCGGTTCGAAGGCGCAAGTGCGAGCGTGTTCTCATCGACGGTGCTAGCCCGTGCGTCGTTCGCGCCGGTGGCGCGACGGATCGGGCCGCCCAGGCGCGAGGACGACGGCCTTCGCGCCGAGCAGGCGCTCATGGAACAGGTGCGAGCTGCGCTTGCGCTGGAGGAATTCCTGGCTGCGGTCAAGGCGCTCCCGGCACGTGCCGACGCGCTCCCCGCGTCCAGAACGCCGTGATGCGAGAGCTGCGCTGGTAGGTGATGGACCGGCGATCCGCGGAGTTGCTGCGGAGGAGTCAGGAGGAACATGATCCCGCTCATCGGGGCCGCGCTGGTCGCGGCCGTGCTCGCTCTGTACCTGGATCAGCGTGCCGAACGGAGGGCCGCCCACGCGCTCGCCGCCCAGCAACAGGCCCGGATAGCCGAGGTGCTCGAGGAGGTCGCCTCCCTGCGCTCGGCGCTCCTGGCCAGTGGCACCGCGGAGCGCACGGCCAAGCTCCCGCCGTGCCTTCCGGAGGCAGGTGGCGGTCCGCAGACGCGGGTGCCTCGTGCGACAGGGACTCCCGTCCCCAAGGCACTGGGGCCATTCCCCTCCGTGGACCGCAAGGTGGTGTCGGTCACTCGCGACGACGACCCCATTCACACCCGGGCGACCATCGAAGCTCCCGCGCCGGACGGATGGCGAGCGCCTTCGGTGCCGCCCCCGCGGCGTGCGAACGGCGTCGAGGTGGATCCGCCCAGCACTCAGCCGAGCCCCAGCCGGGCGCGGCGTCGTGAGAGGGCCTCCGGCGAGAGACCCGAGAGCTCACCGACCCTCGAGACCAGCGCGGCTGTCCGTGCCCGCATCGAGGCCGAGGAGGACGCGCGCGACCGCGCCCGCGCTCGCCGCGAGCTGCCGGCGCTCCCGCACCTGGACGAGGACGACAACCGTCCCACCGGCGAGACCTTCGGTGAGGACGAGCGAACCCGGGTCTTCTCCAAGCGGCCCGCGGAGGTTCTGGCCACGATCCGGCTACCGCCGCACGCGCCCCCTCGCCCCCGCTCGGAGCGACCGACGCTCTACGACGGGATGCTCCGCGCGCCCCCCCCGACGCCGACGGCGTCACGCGCGAGCATGAAGACCATGCCCTCCGCGCCGAGCGAGCCGGGCGTTCCGGATGATCACCCGCGCCAGGGAGGTGCGGCATGACCGCCCAGAGCCGCACCGTCGCGCTCTCCGACGAGGAGCTCGCCCGCGTCGATGCGCTGGCGGCGCTGCGCCAGCTCACCCGCGAGGGCATGCTCGAGGAGCTGACTCGCCTTGGGCTCGCGCGCTGGGAGGAGGACGGCCCGCCGAGCGTACGCCCGGCGGGGGCTCCAGGCGCCGCGGCCGCCGCCGGCGCAGGGTCACCCTGGCTCGGCTGGGCCCTCCTCGGGTTCGTCGTGCTCGCCGCCGGCCTTGGCGGCTGGGCGCTGGTACGCGCCCTGGAATGACGCGTCAGGTCTTCCGCCGGTCGAGGTGTCGCTTGGCGGCGTCCTTGACGGCGCCGGTGACGTTCTTGCTCTTGGCGACGCTGCGCAGGTCGGCCTCGCGCAGGTGCTGGACCAGGCGGGTCGCCACCGGCACCGGGGTCTTGGGGTTCTCGACCAGGTTCTTCTTCACGGCGTAGCTCTTGAGCCACTCGGAGGTGCTGCTGATGACGCGGAGGACCTCGTCGGCGAGGTTCTTGTTGCGGCTGAGGAGGACCACCTCGCTCTCCTGCATCAGCGGGCTGCGGATGGCGGCGCTGGCGATGACACGGTTGGAGTCGCGCACCAGGAGCATGCGCTCCTCCTTGCTGCCCAGGGTGGCGCGCCGGATCTTTTGCGACATGGTCATGGAGCCGATGCGCTTGTAGAGAGGGAGGAACTTCTCCTTGAGGATCTCCTTGCCCTCCTCGTCCTCGAGGTGCGTGTCCTCGTCGGGGTGGCTCTCCAGCGCGGCGGCGATCTCCTCGGTCTCCTGGAAGAGCACGTCGTCGGGGGTGGGCTCCTCGCTGGGCTCGGGGATGAGCTCGTCCTTGAGGGCGATGGTGACCTCTTTGAAGGCCGGGATCCCGCCCAGCACCACCCCGTTGCGCACCGCCAGATCGCAGAGGCGATCGGCCGTGGACATGCGCGTGGCTTTGTTCAGGTAGAGCAGCTCGATGATGCGCGGGTGGGCCAGGAGCCGCTCCTCGTTGGTGGCGATGAGCTCGGTGACGGCCTCGCCGCCGCGCTTGGCCACCGCCTCGACGGTCTCCATGTCCACGCCCGGCATGGCGAGGATCTTCTCGAGCACGTCGCGTCGCTCCAGGCAGGCGCGGGCCAGGGCGTCGATGACGGCCGGGTGAAGATCGGTGGTGATGGCCGCCGCGAGGAGCGGCTCGGGCGGCGCGGCCAGCGTCTTCTCGGCGGCGGCGCGCACCCCCGCGCGGTCGCTCGTCGAGAACACCACCAGCAGGGCGAGGAGCTCGGCCGGGCGGACGCCGGGGGCGATGCCCTTGGCGGCCATCTCCTGGAGCTTCTCGGGCGCGGAGGGGGCGGCGATCTTCTGGGCGGGGGCAGAGAGCTGGGAGAGGTCGATCGAGGGGATCATCGGGGGCTCCTCCGGGGGCGCGAGGGTCGGCCGCAGGGGGTGGGGGGCGGAGATCGAGGGCGCGCGGAGCGGGGGCCTCGTCGGCGAACGGGGCCCATTGTACGCCGACCGCGCGCAGATTATCTTGCCGACGCAGACGGTTCGGGTAGTGGCAAAGACTGCGGACGAGCGGCGAGCCGCGCAGGCCAAGGAGCGAGCGATGGGGATCATGGATTTCGTCAAGGGTGGCGTCCGCGAGATGATGATCGCGCGACCGGACAGCGCAAAGCAGCTCCTGGTCTACAAGCACCCGGACCAGAACATCCCCATGTACTCCCAGCTCACCGTCGACAGCGACGAGTGCGCCCTGTTCTTCAAGGACGGGAAGTACATGGGGTACCTGCCCGCGGGCCGCCACACCCTGCAGAGCCAGAACATCCCCTTCCTCAACCAGCTCGTCACCCAGTTCACGGGCGGCAACGTCTTCATCGCCGAGGTCTTCTTCGTCACGATGAAGCCGATCTTCGGGGTCACCTTCGGCGGGCCGCTGGAGTCGATGGAGGACCCGGTCCTCTTCGAGTTCGTGACGCCGCGCATCTTCGGCGAGTTCGCCCTCAAGATCGTCGACCCCGTCCGCTTCGTCGTCGGCTACTTCGGCCAGGCCGCCGGGGGCATGGACAACGAGCAGACGCTCAGCTGGATCAAGGGCAAGTTCTTCATGAGCGTGAAGGCCGTCATCGGCGGCACGTGCGCCCAGCAGCAGAAGAGCCTGATGAACCTGGGCGGGATGACCATGGAGATCCAGGCCGCCATCATGGCCCACGCGCCCAACCTGGCGGAGATCGGCGTCCTCATCACCGATCTGGGCAACTTCAACATCAACTTCAACGCCGACGATCTGGCCACCCTGCGCGAGGCCAACAAGGCCCGTGGCGAGGCGCGGCGCGGCGTCTCCATCGCCAAGGACGTGGCCTCCGCCAAGCAGGTCGAGATCGACCAGCAGTTCGGCAAGGACGCGCGCTACGTGCAGCAGCTCGCCGGCAACTGGAACAACTACGCGGCCGGCTCCGCGATGATCGGCGCCGGGCAGGGCATGGCCCAGGGCGGCGGCGAGGGCGGCGGCGCGGGGATGCTCGGCGCCCAGATGGCGGTCGGCATGGGCATGATGAACTCGATGGGCAACCAGCCGCAGGGGCCGCAGTTCACCCCGGCCCACCAGCAGCCGCAGCAGCCGATGGCTCAGGCCACGGCCCCGACGGCGGCCGGTGGGAAGGTGGCGTGCCCCAAGTGCAACGCGGCGGTCCCCGCTGGCAAGTTCTGCTCCGAGTGTGGCGGCGTGCTCGCGGCGGCCCCCGCCAAGAAGTTCTGCACGGGCTGCGGCGTCGAGATCGGCACCGCCAAATTCTGCGCGAGCTGCGGCACCCCGGCCCCGGCGGCGGGCACCCCCCCGGTGGGCTGAAGGGCAGCGCCCTCACCGACCGGCTCACCCCGGTCGGCGCCGGGGGCGTTCACCGACAATCCCTGGATCGCGGCGTGTGGCAACTTCGGGTAATCTGGTCATGTGCCGTTGACGCTGCGCATGGATCCCGCGGCTCCTCCTCCTGAACCGCCCCCCGACGACGCGGCGACGCGCGCCGTCCCGCGCATTCGCGGGGGGGAGGAGGGCAGGAAGAAGAGGGCCGACGCCCGGCGCTGCCCCATGTGCGCCCAGGCGTTCTCGGGGGAGGCCCGGTTCTGCCCCTTCGACGGGGACGCCCTGGTGGATGCGCCGGACTGGAACCCCTCGGCCGATCCGCTCCTCGGCAAGCTCGTCGAGGGCCGGTACGAGGTCCTCTCCGTCATCGGCGAGGGCGGCATGGGCACCGTCTACGAGGTGCGCCACGCCGCCCTCGGGCGCCGGTTCGCGCTCAAGGTGCTCCGCCGCGACATCGCGGACGTCGAGCACACCGCGCGCTTCATCCAGGAGGCCAAGGCGGCGGCTGCCATCGGGCACCCCAACATCGTCGCCGTGAGCGACTTCGGGGAGCTCGCGAACGAGGCCGACGCGGCGGGAGCGGGGGCCACGGGCGCCGTCCCCTACTTCGTCATGGAGTACCTCTCCGGCATCTCGCTGGCGGCGCTCCTGCGCGCCGAGCGGACGCTCGAGCCGGTGCGCGCCGCCGAGATCGTCCTCCAGTGCGCCGCCGGTCTGTCGGCCGCCCACGCGGCGGGCGTCATCCACCGCGACCTCAAGCCCGACAACGTGTTCCTCACGCGCAGCGCCGAGAAGGAGTTCGTCAAGCTGCTCGACTTCGGCGTCGCCAAGATGGCCGGCGCCGGGAGGCTCACCCGCGCCGGGATGGTCTTCGGGACGCCCCATTACATGAGCCCGGAGCAGGCCGCGGGGCAGAGCGTCGACCACCGCGCCGACGTCTACGCGCTCGGCGTCATCCTCTACGAGGCGCTGGCGGGGCGCGTCCCGTTCGAGGCCGACACCTACATGGGCGTGCTCACCAAGCACATGTTCGCCACGCCCGAGCCCATCGAACGCGTCGTGCCCGACGCCTCCAGCCTGGGCGCGCTCGGGCCCATCGCCATGCGCTGCCTCGCCAAGAGCCCCCACGATCGCTTCGCCAGCATGGCCGAGCTGGTGGCCGCCATCGAGGCGGCGCTCGCGGACGCCGGTCATGGCGCGGGTCACTCGCCCCGCCCGGGCGCGCTCGGCAGCGAGCGACCGAAGGGGCGAGGCCGCGTCGGCGGCGAGAGCGAGCGGCCCCTCACCACCCCTGGGCTCAAGCCGATGGTGGGCCCGATGGGCCTCGCGGTGGGCGCCGTGGTGGCCGTGCTGCTGCTGCTGCTGGGCGTGCGCGAGCTGCGCGGCTCCACCCCCACGCCCCCGGTCGTCGCGGCGGGAGGCACCGCCGAACCCGCGGCTGCACCCGGCGGGCCGAGCTCGGCGGCGCCCCTCGCCCCCGGCCCCTCGGCCCTCGCTGCCCCCGCGCTCGCGGCGGGGACGGGGGCAGCGGTCGCTCCGTCGGCGGCCCGGCCTGCCACCGTCACCAGCGCGTCCCTCGGCCTCCCGGCCAAGCCGGCCGCCGGCCGGGGAGCCAAGCCCAGGGCCGCGACCAGGGGTGGGGGCGACGTCGTCGACCCCTGGAACAAGTGATCCTCGGTCACCCTGCGGAACACCCGAGAGTGTTCCGCGACCCCGCACGCGCAAGCCGCTTGACCCCCCGCGCCACGCTGGCCATTCTTCGGCCCGGTTTACGTATGGGGGGTTGGGGCGCTACGGCTCCCCCGGCTTGGCGAACGTCCGGTGGCTAAACAACAACTTCTCCTGGTCGACGCCGACTCACGCAGCGTCCGCGTTCTCGAGGTCAGCCTCAAGAAGGCCGGGTACAGCGTCACCACGGCCAAGGACGGCGCCGACGCGCTCGCCAAGATCGAGCTGTCGACGCCCGACCTCATCCTCAGCGATACCCGGCTGCCCAAGGTCGACGGCTACGCCCTGGTGCGCAAGCTCAAGGAGCGCGCCGAGTGGGCCACCATCCCGGTGGTCTTCCTCACCAGCCAGAAGTCCATCGAGGACAAGATCCGCGGCCTCGAGCTGGGGGTGGAGGACTACCTCACCAAGCCCATCTTCGTCCGTGAGCTGATCGCCCGCGTCAACCTGCTCCTGGCCCGCCGCACCCGGGAGGGCATCGCCTTCCGCCACCCGGCCACCAGCCCGGGTCGCACCCGCTTCAGCGGCTCGGTCGCCGACATGAACGTCGTCGACCTCCTCCAGACCTTCGAGGTCAGCCGCAAGAGCGGCATCGTCCACATCACCCTGGGCGACGCCACGGCCCACGTCTTCTTCCGCGACGGCAAGGTGGTCGACGCCACCCTCGGCAAGCTCATGGGCGAGGAGGCGGTCTACCGCACCCTCATCTGGAACGAGGGCGAGTTCGAGGTCGAGTTCTGCAAGGTCGACTGCCCCGACGTGATCGAGTCCTCCACGCAGGGGCTGCTCATGGAGGGCATGCGCCGCGTCGACGAGTGGGGCCGCCTGCTCGAGGCGCTCCCCGCCCTCACCACCATCTTCGAGGTCGACAGCGCCGAGCTCCTCGAGCGCCTCAACGAGATCCCCGACGAGCTCAACTCGATCCTCCGCCTCTTCGACGGCAAGCGCAACCTGATGCAGGTCGTCGACGAGTCCCCGTTCGAGGACCTGTCCACCCTCTCGACCATCTCCAAGCTCTACTTCGAGGGCCTCCTGGTCCCGGCCGCGCCCGCGCCCTCCGAAGACGTCGTCCCCGGCGATCACGGCCCGCGCGCCCACTCGATGGAGCCGCCGAGCTCCGGCCCCCAGTCATTCTCGAGCGGCCCTCTGGCCGGCGAGGAGGTCGGCGAGGACTCCGTCGTGCCCACCTCCGACGGGCACAGCCAGGAAGCGATCGTGGGTAGCCCCTCGCTGCCGCCGATGCCGCCCCCGAGCCGCGCCGAGGACGACCGGCGCCCGTCCGTCGCGCCGGCGGTCCGGCTCAACTCCCCCAGCACCGCGCCCCGACCCCAGGCGCCCGAGGTCCCGGATCGCGCCTCCGGCACCCCGCGGTCCCTCCCCAGCGCCGTGCTCAAGATGACCTCGCAGGCGCCGGCCTCCCTGGACGAGCGCCTGGACGAGCACGTGGACGAGGACGCACCAGGCGACGCCCCCGGGGAAGAGCAAGCCTTCGAGCCTGCCGCCGCGGCCATCGTCACCACGCGCACCGTGCCGCCGTCCGCCGTCGCAGATCACCGTCATCTCTCCTCGCCGCCGATTCCGGCCATCGCGGTGGAGTCCCGGCACTCGACCTTCCGGCCCGCAGCCCAGGAGGACGTGCGCGCGACGCTGCGCTCCGAGGTGGAGCCGGACGACCTCGTCCCCGAGCCCCCCCGAGCCGTCTCCCTCCGCACCGAGCCGATACCGCCGCCCGTCCGGATGGGAGCCCCGTTCCCCGAAGCGCCGAGCTTTGCCCCGCAGCCCGTGGTCACCCTGAGACCGGTGGTCAGCGCCGTGCCGAGCCCGCCTCCCCCTCCGTACGAGCCGCCGGTGCCCGAGGTTGATCCGGCCCCCGAACCCTCGGCCCCCCTGGACGCACGCGAGAGCGGCGAGCACGAGGTCCGCGCTCGCGCCCATGCCGCCGAGGAAGCCGACGACCAAGCCCCCGCCGCGCCCGCGGTGCCCGACGCGGTCGAGGAGAGCGCTCCTCACTCGAGCCCGCCTCCCACCGCGCCGAGCCGCGCGCCGCTCCTGCTCGGTCTGGCCGCCGCGGCCGTGGCGATCGCAGCCTTGGGGTGGGTCCTGACCCGTCCGCCGGCGCCCGCCCCGCACACCGACCCGCGGCCGGTGCGCACGGCCGAGCCGGGCCGGACCGTCGAGCCTGCGCCTCCCGTCCCCGAGACCGCGACCCCGACGCCCACGGTCGATCCCACGGCGAACCCCACGCCACCCGTGCCCACGCTGCCCACCAGCGTTCCGTCGACCGCGGTCAGCACCCTCCACGGTGAGCACGCCCCCGGCGGTCCCCTCGGGGGCCACTCCGCCGACGACGAGGGCGTCCCGCTCAACACCCGGGTGATGCGCGCCCTCGAGGCCAATCAGGCTGGCAAGGCGGTGCAGCTCGCCGCGCAGCTCACCAACCGATCGCCCGGGAGCGCCAGCGCGTGGCAGCTCCGCGGCGCCGCGGAGCAGGCTGCGGGGCACGGCGGCAAGGCTTCGTTCAAGAAGTGCGCGGAGCTGGCGCCCCACGACTCGGCGCTCGGCACCGAGTGCCGCTCGCTCGCCGGGATGAACTGATCGGTCAGAACCCCGCGCACTGGACGCCGCAGTTGCTGTCCAGGCAGGCGAAGAAGGCGCTGTAGTCGGGGTCGGCGGAGCAGCCCGTGGTGATCGTCCCGGCGATGCACTGGTAGCAGGTCGAGGTGGTGGTCATCACGCACGCGTCGAAATGCGCGCAGCAGCCGCCGGTCGCCTGGCTCAGGCAGAAGTTGCAGTCCGCGGAGTAGTAGGCGAACGCCGGCGAGCTGCAGATGGCGTCCGTGCAGGTGACGCCGCAGGTCACCGTCTCGCAGGCGTAGGCAGCGACGAAGCTCGCGTTGCTCTGGCACGCAGCCTCTGCGGGCGCCTCCAGGCAGCCGACGCACACCGGGTCGGCGTCGCAGGCGGTGAACGCGGCGCAGCAGCTCGCGTCGGCGGTGAGGCAGTCGGCGCAGGTGCGGTCGAACATGCTGTAGCCGCTCGTGCACACCGGGAACGAGCAGTCCCCCACGCCCGCGCAGCTCGCGCTGAAGCAGGCGGCCAGGGCGACGAAGGCCGAGAGCCCGCTGCCCATGTGGTCGGTCGCGTCCGCGTCGATGCAGGCGCCGAGGCAGGCGGCGTCGCCCGCCGCGCAGGCGCGCACGCACGCCGTGGCGACGCCGCAGGGCGTGCCCGTGTCGCAGGCCAGGAGGTCGCCGCAGCAGGACTTCTCCATGCAGCTCTGGCAGGTGACCTCCGGGTCCCAGACGAACGCGCCGCACGCGCTGGTGCCGCCCGTGCCGGTGGTCGCCGCCGTGGTGGCCGCGCGGTGCCCTCCGGTGCCGCTGCCCTGGTAGGTGTCGTCGAGCCCGAGGATCTTGGTGCAGCCGGCGCCGACGCCGAGCACGGCGAGCGCGGCCGCCGCCCAGGCGCGCACCCTCACCACGCCCCCGTGGCGCCCAGCGTGGCGTGCGAGGGCCCGGCGGAGAGCAGGCCGACCTCGAGCCGCGTTGCGCGCCCCTCGGCGTGCGCCGGTGCGCCGGGGGTGGCGATGACCAGCGCCACCCCGACCCCGAGCGCGATGGCGCCCGCGATGAACGTCCCGGTGCTGGCCGCGCCGAGCGCCGTCACGGCGTTGCCGGCGTCGAGCCCGGCAGCGTTGCACGAGGCGATGCCCGCGTGGAACTGGCAATTCTGGAGGACGGTCCCCTTCTTCCCGAGCGCCAGCCCTCCCGTGACCGCACCTGCCCCGAGCAGCCCCAGCCCCAGTCCGCCCGCCACGAAGCCCGCGATCCGCAGCGCCGGCGGCGTGGTCTCGGGCGCGGGGGGCGGTGGCCTCAGGGTGAGGGCGACCGTCTTCTGCTCCCAGCGGTCGATGGTGAAGCGCTGCTGCACCGGGGGGCGGCCGGGCGCCTGGGCGAAGACCACGTGCTCGCCCGGGTCGACGGGGAGGGGGCCCCCCAGGGCGGTCGCCTCGAGCGGGATCCCGTCGAGGGTGGCCACCGCGCCCGCAGCGGGCGTGAGGAGCAGCGTGACCCTGGGCATCTGCGCCGTGAGGACGCCGATCTGCTCCTTGGAGACCGCGTCGCGCCCGTGCTGCCTGGCCTGCTTGTCGCGCGTCAGGCTGACGAAGAGCGCCACGTACTCCTCGTAGCGCTTCACCGCGGTGGCGATCCGCCCTCGCTTGGCCTCGCACTCGGCGAGCGTGAAGAGCGCGCCCGCGAGCGGGTTCCGCTTGTAGCTCTCCAGGATGGCCGAGCAGCCGGCGGGGTAGTGGCCCAGCTTCATCTCGTCGAGGCCGTGGTCGAAGAGCACCTTGGCCGCCGCGGCGTCGTCCGCCCGAGCGGGCGCCGCCAGGAGCAAGGTCGCGGCCGCAAGGGCGATCCCGAGCGGTGCTTGAAATGGGCTGGCGCCGGCCGACGTCACTCTTGCGAGTATACGGCCGTCGGTCGCGGCCGCGGTCCGCCCTTCGTCGGAGGCCCCTTGATGCGAGCCGGAGGCGGGGTGGAGGCGGCGAGCGCGGAGCCCTCGGCCTGGGGGCTCGGGGGCGGAGATCCGGCGTCCGTCGCCGCCGGCACGGGGGCCGAGGGGGTGCTCGGCCCGGGCGCGCTCGTCGGCGCCGCGCTCGCGGGGGTCGCGGCGCCGCCGGTGGGAGGAGGGGGGGTGGAGGAGAGCGTCCCGAGGGCCAGCGCGAGGGCGCCGCCGATCCCCATCATGGCGACGGCGAGCAGCGCCGGCCGCCAGCGCCGTCGGGGGGCGAACGCTCCCGTGGCGAGCGCCATCGGGGGGCCCTGGACCGTCGCCGAGTACGAGGGCAGCCCGGGGCCGGGGACCGGGGGATCTGCCCCTTCCTGACGAGGGGCAGGCGCGCTCACCGGCGGGTTGCTCTCGATGCCGTTGCCGAGCGCGGCGGCGACCCCGACCCCCTCGGCGACGCTGAGCGGCTGGCCCAGCCCCATCACCTGCGCGAGGGCGCGCACCGCCGTGGTCGCCGACACGTACCGCTGCCCCGGATCCATGGCGGTGACGGTGGCGAACCAGGCGTCGAACCCCGCGGGGAGCGCCACGCCGCGCCGTGCCGCGCGCAGGGTGGCCGGCTCCTCGGTGCCGCGGGCGGCCACGAGCGCGATGGCGAACACGTTGCCGCTGGTGGTCTCGTCCTGCCAGTAGGGGGTGCCCACCAGGAGCGTGTAGGCGGTCAGCCCGAACGCGTAGACGTCGGCGGCGGGGCTGATCCCGCCCGCGGTGCGGAACTGCTCCGGCGCCATGTACGAGGGCGTCCCGACCACCTCGGTGACCCCGGCGGCGCTGGCCCCCTCGGCCACCAGCTTGGCCACGCCGAAGTCGAGCAGCTTGACCCGCGGCGGGCCGTCCTCGCGCTCGGCGAGGAAGATGTTCTCGGGCTTGAGGTCGCGGTGCACCAGCGAGGCGCGGTGCAGCTTGTCCAGCGCGCGCGCGGTCTGGTGCAGGTAGCTCACCGCCTCCGCCGGCGCGAGCTTGCCGACCCGCTTGAGGTGCTTGCCCAGCTCCTCGCCGCGGAGCAGCTCCATCACCAGGAACGGCATCTGGGTCTCGTCGTCGACCCCGGCGTCGTAGACGTCGACGATGAACTCGCTCTCTACCCCGGCGGCGACCAGCGCCTCGCGCTTGAAGCGCTCCCGCATCTCGTCGCTGCCGAGCACGTGCGGGAGCATCACCTTGAGCGCGCGGCGGCGCTGGGTGTCGAGGTGCACCACCTCGTAGATGGCGCCCATCCCGCCCGCCGCGAGGAGCCGCTCGACCCGGTAGCGGCGCGCGAAGACGTCGCCCTTACGCAGGCCGAAAGCCATGGCCGCGGATGCTAGCAGAGGAGCGGCGAGACCGGAAACACCGCGACGGGCGCCGCGCCCGAGACGGACGCCGGATCGAGCCCGCCGGACCGTCGATTGACGTCAGCGCGGGTGATGGCCATGCCTCGGGGCGGATGAACCTGCTGAGATCGACGCGGCGGCGCCTGCGAAACCACCTGCGCTTCCGCCGGATGCTGAGGCGCGTCGACGGGTCTGCCGCGGCGAGGCTCCGGGTGTGGCAACAGCTGGCGGTGGCGCACCCCCTCGAATTCGTGGTCGGTGAGCCGCTCGGCAGGAGCGCCCTGGAGGGCAGCTACCAGGGGCTCGGCGCTCGCATCGGCCTGGCCGCGGATGCCGTGCGCGTCTCGACCACCTTCGCGCTGGCCCTCCCGGGCGAGGCGCGGGCGGCGGTGCTGGCGCTGGTCCATGGCCTGCGGTTCCTCCACGAGCAGCGCGACGCGCTCCTCGCCGCGTTCGCCGCGAGCGTGCCGTCGGCTGCGGCGGGCTACCGGAGGAACGCGCTCCCGGCGGCGCCTCCGGAGCAGGTCCGCGCGGTGGAGGCGCTCTTCATCGAGCAGCTCGGCGTGTCGAAGGCGAAGGTCTTCTGCGAGGTCCGCTACCTGAACGAGGTGCCCGAGCACGAGGCCGTCCTGGCGCTGCTGGCCGCGATGGCGCGGTGGGCGAGCGAGGGGTGACCGTCGAGCGCGGCGGTCCGGCGCTGAACCGCCGGCCGAGATGCTCTCAGCCGTCGCTGTCCGGATCGATCCCGAGCTCGCGCAGGCGCGCCGCCAGGCGGAGGGCACGGGCCTCGGCGCTGTCGGCGCGGGCCCTCTCGCTCTCTGCGCGCTCTGCACCCGTGGGGACGAGCTGCCCGTCGCGCGTGCGCCAGCGCAGCCAGCGGCCGGTCAGCCCCTCGAAGGTGCCCTCCCACTCGGTGAGCCCGAGCCCGACGCCCTCGAACCAGGGTGGATCGTGCGGCACGTACGTTCCGCCGCGCAGATCGAAGGTCTGGAGGGTGGCAGCGCCCAGCTCTCCCAGGGGATCGTAGACGACGTAGTAGCTCACCCTCATCCGCTGGTAGCGCAGTCGCCGCTCGCCGAGCTCGCCTCCCTTGCGGTTGGACACGATCTCGATGACCACTTCGGGCGGCTTGCCGTAACGCCACAGGAAGTAGGACCGGTTTCTCTTCGGGCCGAGATCCTGGGGGATGCTCACGTCCAGGCTGAGCATCATGTCCGGCACGAGCGGCGGCTCGAGGACGGACGAGAAGAGGCCGACGTTGGCCAGCGCGGCGAACGGGCGCGGGGCACTGGCCTCGGCGGGGGGTGGGCCGCTCCAGGAGCTGTAGAGGGGCTCGGTGAGCAGGCGCTCCTGCTTCTCGGTCAGGATGCTGTCCACCGGCGCGTCGTCCTCGATCACCAGGACCGAATCGTCGAGATCCTCCGCCGGGTCCGGGGGCATCGGGAGCAGGGGCGCGGCGGCGGCCATGACGGCAGCTTCCTCGTCGGGGTGGAGGGTGTCAAGGTGGGGGAGGGGGGTGCGGGCGAGCCCCCCGGCGGCGCCGGAGGGCAGGGAGGAGGAGTACCGCGAGCACGTGGCGAGCGCCGTCTCCGTGGCCCTCGGGACCATCGCCAGCGGGGAGAAGCTGCTGCGCGATCGGGCCAAGCTGGGCACGCTGCGCACGGAGATGCACGGGAAGGTCGAGGCGGGCGAGATGGAGGCCGCCGGGCTGGTGGAGGGGTGCAGGCGGAGCAAGGTGGCGTGGCGGGTGATCCGCGGGATCTCGGACTTCGGGGACGAGCTCAAGGACGATCGCTTCCACGCTTTGCGGCGCGGGCGGCGGCGGTGGCGAGGGATTTTCTGGCGTGGGGGCTGGATCAAGCGCGAAGGAAGGACGGAGGTGAAGGTGTCGATCGCCGTCCCTCTGTTCCGCGAGTGGATCGCCGACAACCATGGGACTGGCGGCTGAAGTGCGAGCGGCGCGCGCCCGTGGAGACGCGCGCCGCCGCGATCTTCCGCTACACCACCGTGAGGCTCACCGCCTGGGTGTAGGCCGTCATGGTGCCGTCGCGCTTCAACCCGCGCACCCGGAACCAGTAGAGCTTCCCAGGCGTCAGCCCGGCGATGCTGCTGCGCGCCTGCGAGCTCTGGGCGCCCACCGACCAGGTCACCTGGTCGACGCTGACCTCCCAGAAGTAGGCCGTGACCCCGGCCATCGCCAGGGCCACCAGGAGGACGATCCCCGGCGTGGCGCCGTGCTTCGCCGCGAGCGGGGGCTTGGGCGCGCGCTTGCCGAGGTTGCTCTCGTACATGAGCACGTTGGCGAGGATCGCCGGAGCGTCCTCGATGGGGCCGGCGCGGAGGATGCCCTCCACGTAGGGCGCGATGCGGGCGAAGTCCTGACGGACCTTGCTGGCGGCGACGACGATGGCCGCGGTCTCGGCCGAGCCCCCGCCGGGGCCGGCCTCGAGGGCGGTGTTGAGCGCCGCCAGATCCGGGTCGACCTCGGTGGCGGGCGGGTAGGGGGTGGCGAAGTGGACCTTGTCGGCCTTGATGGCGTTCCAGCTCGCCAGGCAGTGCGTGTAGAGATCCTGCGCGTCGCTGGGGAGCAGGGTGGCGACGTGGAGCATCTTCATCTTCTTCTTCGGTGCGGTGGCCTTCTTGCGCTTCATGATGACCTCTCCTCGGGGCGGCATACTCCGCCCTCGATAGGTAAGGGTCCGGTGACACGGATTTCGATTTACCTCCGGCAACTTTATTTTCGTGACGCGATGCGCTGGGGGCGAAGGGGCCTGCTCGCGCGGGGTCTGCGTCGCTTCCGGGGGAGGCCCGTCGTCCGCGGTTGCTGGTTCGCGGGCGGTCGTGACGGTGCTGTGGAGGGGTTGATGGCCTGCCCAGGGGCCATGCCACCGCCGAGTGAGCTTGGAATCTTGCGAGGAAGCTCGGGGCCACCGGCGAGTAGGCTCGACGCTCCGCACGTGGGCTCGGCGTCGAGCGAGCGGGCTCGGTGCCCTGCGGGTCTGCCGGGCGTTCTGCGCGTAGGGGCGGCGCTTGCCGGGCGGGCTTGCCGTTCTCGTTGTGGGCTCGGCGTTTTTCCGGCGGGTCTGGCGTCCTTCGCGCAAGCACGGCGTTTTTCGGGCGAGCTCACCGTCCTGCGAGCGGACTCGAAATTCCGCGAGCGGGCGCGGAGTCTGGCGGAGGGGCTCGAAATTGTCCGAGCAGGCTCGTGGTCCCGGCGAGTGCGCTGGGGATCCTCCGAACCGGCTCGCGGCGTCGCGAGGAGACGGGCGGGCCTGCGAGCCGGTTCATCGTCGAGCGAGGGGGCTCGACGCCCTCACCGCCGCAGCCACGGATCCAGCACCCCCACACACAGATCGAGCACCACCGTCGCCGTCACCACCGCCGCCGACGTGAACAGTTCTTTACGCGGTCGCCGGCGCGGTGGCCATCCGTCGCCGCGTCAAACGACCACCGCGTGACCGCGGCCGAGCGCGAGGTCGGCCGCGGTGGCGGCCGAGGAACCCCGTGCCGCCGAGTGCGACGAGGTTCATGGGCGAGATGGTCCTGAACCAATTTCCGTCAGAATCGCGCGCTCGGTCGGCCGCCGCGACCGCGTTGACGACGCCCCTCGACGTGGTCGAGATCACGAGCCTGCGAGGCGGCGTGACCTCCCCGAGCTCGAAGCCGAAACGCGCCGCGGCGTAGCCCTTCGCCGCTGCTGTCAGCGCTTCGGGCCGGCGAAGAAGCGCTCGCGGCGCGGGAGCTGTTCGATCACCGAGGTGGGCACGTTGGGGAGGTTTGTCTCCAGCACGTAGTCGGGGTTCGACGCGATCCAGCCGCTGAGGCTGATCTCCTGGTAATCGCCCGAGTTCAGGATGATGACGGCCTCCGCCGGCTCGTCCCCCACGCTCTCCAGCGCGTGCCCGAATCCCATCGGCACGAAGCCCACGTCGCCCGGGCCCAGCTCGACCACGCTCGCGCGCCCGGAGGCGGCGAACACCGCCAGCCTGATTCGTCCCTTGCTCACGTACTGCCACTCGTCGGCGTTCGGGTGCCAGTGCAGCTCACGGAGACCCCCCGGCTGGATGCGCATGAAGAGGCCCGTCATCGTGGTCGACATCGGGAACTCGCGCTGCGAAGCGCGCCAGACTTGACCGTCGGGGCCCTCCTTGAACGGCTTCTGCGCGCGGAGGTGGAAGACATGGCTGAGCGGCGTCGAGAACTGCGGTCCACCGTGGGCTCTCGTCCTCGAGAGCGGGGGCGGCACCGTGCCCTGGGAGATGTACACCTCCCTCTTCGGGAGCGCGTCGACCTCGTCGATCGACAAGCCGAGGCTCTTCGCCACGATCTCCTTCGGCGTGTGGGCGATCCAGTCGGTGATGTCGAACGTCGCGAACTCGTCGAAGGCGCCGTTGTCGAACGCGAGGAGGAACGTGGCCGTGCCCGGCCCGCGCCCCTCGAGCGAATGTGCGTAACCCTTGGGGAAGTACCAGAGGTCGCCGGGGCCGAGGTCGGCGATCTGGCTGCGCCCCGACGGGTCCAGGATGGTCACGCGCATGTTGCCTTCGAAGACGTAGGACCACTCCGCCGCGTTCGCGTGCCAGTGGAGCTCGCGCAGGCCCCCCGGCTCGAGGGTCATGAAGACTCCTGCGACCGACTTCGAGGCGGGAAAGGCGTCGACGTTCACCATCTTCGACGTTCCACCCTGGTAGGTGTGGAGCTTCTGCGTGTTGAACGAAGACTTGAAGGACGGCAGCGCGTTGCTGGCGACGGTGGAAGGCGCGGGTTCCATGTGCCTCCGCGCGGTGGTGTCCTCCGCGCGGGACTTCGATTTGATCTTCATCGTGTGCAGCTCCTGGATTCAGGAGATCGTGCATCGGTAGATGCCTCCGCCCATCGCACGATGGACAGGGCGCGAGCGCGGCTGTGAGCGCCACTCGGCGCTTCCCTCCCTGCTCTCGCGTTCGATCCCCCGCCGCGGAGCATAGGTAGGTCGAGCAGGGTCGCCATCGGGAGCGTTGGCGCAGGGAATCCGAGATCGATCAGTCGTGGGCGCTGCGGAGGGTTCGGCGTGGGCTCGACGGTCGGGCCCGATTGACTGGCCTCTGTCCCCTTCTCACGATTCGGTCGCGGAGACTCGGGTGACAGCGGTTCTGCCCTCGCCTCGACGCACCCATGACGACGTCGAGCGCCGTGAGGGGATGGAGCACGTAGGGTCGTCCCCCCGAAGCGTACGTGTCCTCTGCAGACCTCACCTCTGTCCGCGGCATTGAGAGTCGCTGATGTCCCACGAGAAGCCGTCCATCGCCTACGTCGACGCGGAGCCGCACGGTCGTGGCCTCCCGCGCCCCGAGCGCGCCCAGGACGCTCTCGGTGCTCGCGCCGTGGTGCTCGTGCCTTCTCCCTCCCTCGGGAATGCCCGCGGCGGCATCCGCTCGTCGATCGCGCGTGGACTGCGGCGCCTCCTCTCGTTCGCGGGGCCCGGCATGCTGGTCGCCGTCGGGTACATCGACCCTGGCAATTGGGCCACCGATCTCGTCGCCGGCTCTCGGTACTCCTTCGCGCTGCTTTCGGTCGTGCTCGTGTCGAGCCTCATGGCCATGCTCCTGCAGGTGCTCTGCGTGCGCCTCGGGATCGCCTCCGGTCGGGATCTCGCGCAGGCGTGCCGCGACGCCTACCCGCGCGCGGCTCTGCCGCTCTGGATCCTCGCGGAGATCGCCATCACGGCGACCGATCTGGCGGAGGTGCTGGGGTCGGCGATCGCCCTCGAGCTGCTCTTCGGCCTGCCCCTTCCCGCCGGCGTCGTGCTCACGGGCGCCGACGTGCTGCTCCTGCTCGGCCTCGAGCGGCGCGGGATGCGGGGGCTCGAGCTCGGCGTCGGCGCGCTGGTCCTGATCGTCGCCGCCTGCTTCGCCTTCGAGCTCGTCCTCTCGCGCCCCGACCTGGGCGCCGTCCTCGCGGGGTACGCGCCGCGGGCGGCGATCCTCCACGATCGCGGGATGCTCTACGTCGCGGTGGGCATCCTGGGCGCCACGGTGATGCCGCACAACCTCTACCTGCACTCGAGCCTCGTACGGACGCCGGCCGCCGAGAGGGACAGACGCTCGGCGGTCCAGCACGCCACGCTGGACACCATCGTCGCGCTCGGCGGCGCCATGTTCGTCAACTCCGCCATCCTGGTGCTCGCCGCCACGGTGTTCCATCGCGCGGGACGCGTGGATGTCGCCGACATCTGCGATGCCCACCGCCTGCTCTCTCCCCTCCTCGGCTCGACGCTCGCGAGTGTCGCCTTCGCGGTCGCGCTCCTCGCCGCGGGCCAGAGCGCGACCATCACCGGCACGCTCGCCGGCCAGGTGGTGATGAGCGGCTTCCTCGACGTGCGGTTGAAGCCGTGGGCGCGGCGGCTCGTGACGCGGAGCCTCGCGATCGTCCCGGCGCTGGTCGTCGCCTGCGTCGGCGGGCAGCGCGGCGCTGCTTCTCTGCTCGTCGGCTCGCAGGTGATCTTGAGCCTGCAGCTGCCGTTCGCGATTGTGCCCCTGCTCCGGCTGAGCGCGGACCGACGACGCATGGGCGCGCTTGCCGCGCCCCGGTGGATGACCGTCCTCGGGTGGGCCACCGCCATCGTCGTGATCGCGCTGAATACGTACCTCGTGGGGTCGCTCCTCCGCGGCGGGGGTTGATCCCCGGCTGCTTTCTTCAGGGTGTGAGGCCGCCCGCTCCCGGCCCGCGACGAGGCGCCCAGCAGCCCCGCTCGCCACGCACCTTGCCCGACGCGCCGAGCTGCTTATCTACCGCGCAGGGGGATGCATGGACGCGCAGGCCTGGAACCGTTTTCAGTTCGGTTTCACCATCTCCTACCACTATCTCTTCCCCCAGCTCACGATGGGCGTCGCGCTCATCATCGTGATCCTCAAGGTCGTCGCGCTCGCGCGGCGGGATGATCGCTACGACGACGTCGCCCGCTTCTGGGGCAGGATCTTCGGGATCAACTTCGCCGTGGGCGTCGCCACCGGCATCCCCATGGAGTTCCAGTTCGGGACCAACTGGGCACGCTTCTCCAGCTACGCGGGCGGGGTCATCGGCCTCACGCTCGCCCTCGAGGGCATGTTCGCCTTCTTCGCCGAGTCGGCCTTCCTGGGGCTGTTCCTCTTCGGCGAGCGGCGGCTCGGCCGCGTCGGGCACCTCGTCGCGGCGGTGATGCTGTTCCTCGGATCATGGCTGTCGGGCTACTTCATCATCGCCACCAACGCGTTCATGCAGCACCCGGTCGGCCACACGGTCGGACCGACCGGGCAGCTCGAGCTATCCAGCTTCTGGGGCTATCTCTTCAACCCTTGGGCGATCTGGCAATACGCGCACACGATGAGCGCCGCGGTGATCACCGCGGCCTTCGTCGTCGGCGCCGTGGGCGCGTACTGGGCGCTCATGGATCGTCATGGAGAGCACGCGCGGATCCTGCTCCGGATCGGTGTCATCGTCGGCCTCGTCGCCTGCCTGCTCCAGCTCTTCCCTACCGGCGATCAGCAGGGCAGGCTCGTGGCCGACCATCAGCTGCCCACGCTCGCCGCGATCGAGGGCAAATTCCATGGCGGCACGCGCGCGGACCTCGTCATCATCGGCCAGCCCGACCTCGAGAACCTCCGCCTCGAGAACCCGATCTTCGTCCCCGCGGCGCTGAGCTTCCTCGCGTATGGATCGTTCGGCGCGATGGTGTACGGCCTGGCCGACTTCCCCCGCGATCAGTGGCCCGACAACGTGGCTCTCCTCTATTACGCCTATCACATCATGGTCGGGCTCGGCACGCTGTTCATCGCCGTGATGCTCGTCGCCGCGTACCTCCTTCATCGCGGCAAGCTCTACACGTCGCGCCCCATGCTCTGGGTCCTCATGCTCGCCGTGCCGTTCCCGTACATCGCCACCACCGCCGGCTGGCTCACCGCGGAGCTCGGGCGCCAGCCGTGGATCGTCTATGGACTGCAGCGGACCGTCGACGCCACCTCGCCCACCGTGAGCGGCGGCAACGTCGTCTTCTCGACGCTCGGCTTCATGGGCACGTACCTCGTGCTGGGCATCCTCTTCCTCTACCTCGTCGCCAGGGAGATCGAGCGCGGCCCGGTCCCGCGCGGCGCCGCCGGGCCCGGGAGGGGGTGAGCATGGCGACGGCGTGGTTCGCGATCCTCGCGGTGATGCTGACCGTGTACGTCGTGCTCGACGGCTTCGATCTCGGCGCCGGCGTCGTGCACTTCTTCGTCGCCAAGAACGACGACGAGCGCCGCGCGGTGCTCGCGGCCATCGGGCCGGTGTGGGACGGCAACGAGGTCTGGCTCATCGCGTCCGCCGGCATCCTCGTCTTCGCCTTCCCGAGGGCGTACGCCGCCGCGTTCAGCGGCTTTTACCTCCCGCTCATGATGGCGCTCTGGCTGCTCGTGCTCCGGGGGGTCTCCATCGAGTTCCGCTCGCACCATGAAAACCCCCTGTGGCGGAGCTTCTGGGACAGCGCCTTCGCCGCGGCGTCGATCGCGCTCTCGATCGTGCTCGGCGTGGCGCTCGGCAACGTCGTGCGCGGCGTCCCGCTCACCCGCGAGGGCTACTTCAGCGCGCCGCTCTTCACGAGCCTCCACGCCGGCGGGGCGGAGCTCGGGGCGATCGACGGGTACACCGCGCTCGTCGGCCTCTTCGCGCTGTTCGCGCTCGGCGCGCATGGCGCGCTGTACCTGCAGTGCAAGACGGCGGGCGCCGTGCAGGCGCGGAGCGCGGTCCTCGCGCGCCGCCTCTGGATCGTCGTCGCGATCCTCGGCGCCGCGACCACGCTCGCGACCTGGGCCATGCAGCCACGACTCTTCGCCGCGCTCGCGACGCGCCCGTGGGCGTGGCCGCTCGTCGTCGCCGCCCCCGCGGCGCTCGTCACCACGGCGATTGCCCTCCGCAGGCGCCGCGATGGGATCGCCTTCGCGGGCTCGGCGGCGCTCCTCGCGGCGATGCTCGGGGCCACGGCCGCGGGGCTCTTCCCGGTCCTCCTGCGCTCGACGATCGATCCAGGGTTGAGCCTCGACGTGCACAACGCCGCGGCCGGCGGGCGCGGGCTCTTGCTCGGCCTCGCGTGGTGGATCCCGGCGACCGCGCTCGCCGCCGGGTACTTCGTCTACGTGTACCGCTCGTTCCGCGGCAAGGTCACGCCGGGAGGCGACAGCCACGATGGATGAGCCGGCCCCCCGCTGCCTGGATCCGATCTTGTAAGGAGAGCGCCGCATGGGCCTCTTCAAGAAGCTCCCTCTCCTCTCGAGGTGGCCGCTGCTCGAGCAGATCGACCGACGGGACGCCACCGCGCTCGGCTCCACCGTGCACTCGAAGCGAACCCGCGCGCTCGAGCCGCGCACCGCGTCGGCGGACCGGGTCGTCCGCTCGGTCTGCCCCTACTGCGCGGTCGGCTGCGGCCAGCTCGTCTACGTGAAGGACGAGAAGATCCTCGATATCGAGGGAGACCCCGATTCGCCCATCTCCGAGGGGTGCCTGTGCCCCAAGGGGTCTGCCACCTTCCAGCTCGTGACCGGGGCGCAGCGCGTGAAGGACGTGCTCCATCGGCGTCCGGGCGGCACGTCATGGGAGGTCATCCCGCTCGAGCAGGCGATGTCGATGGTCGCCGAGCGCGTGCAGCGGGCGCGCGACGAGACCTGGGAAGAGGCCGACCCCGAGGGGCGGCGCGTCGGGCGCACCATGGGGATCGCGCACCTCGGCGGGGCGACGCTCGACAACGAGGAGAACTATCTCATCAAGAAGCTCTTCACCGCGCTCGGGGTCGTCCAGGTCGAGAACCAGGCCCGGATATGACACTCGTCCACGGTCCCCGGTCTGGGGATCTCCTTCGGGCGCGGCGGGGCGACGACGTTCATGCAGGACCTGCAGAGCTCGGACTGCATCCTGATCCAGGGCTCGAACATGGCCGAGTGCCACCCGGTCGGCTTCCGCTGGGTGATGGAAGCCAAGCGCCGCGGGGCGAAGATCATTCACGTCGACCCGCGCTTCACCCGGACCAGCGCCGTGGCGGATCTCCATGTCCCCATCCGGGTCGGGACGGATGTCGCCTTCCTCGGCGGGATCGTCCGCTACATCCTGGAAAATGATCGCTATTTCCACGAGTACGTGGCGACCTACACCAACGCCTCCGCGGTCATCGAGAAGGCGTTCGCCGACACCGAGGATCTCGACGGGCTCTTCAGCGGTTATGATCCCGAGCGCCGGCGCTACGACATCGGGTCGTGGCAATACGAGGGGGCCGAGGGCGTCGTCCCTGCGGCCGGGCACAAGGAGCTCTTCGCCGAGCCCGGCGCGGGCGGCGAGGGGCGCGCCAGGAGCACCACCTACGAGCACCGCGATCCGACGCTCGCGCACCCGCGCTGCGTCTTCCAGATCCTGAAGCGCCATTTTTCCCGGTACACGCCGGAGATGGTCGCCGAGATCTGCGGCGTGCCTGCGCGGCTCTTCCTCGAGGTCGCCGAGGACCTTTGCCGCAACTCGGGGCGGGAGCGCACCAGCGCGTTCGTCTACTCGGTCGGCTGGACGCAGCACAGCGTCGGTGTCCAGTTCATTCGCACGGCGGCGATCGTGCAGCTGCTCCTCGGCAACATCGGGCGGCCCGGGGGCGGCATCCTCGCGTTGCGCGGGCACGCGTCGATCCAGGGGTCGACCGACATCCCCACGCTCTACAACCTGCTCCCCGGCTACCTCCCGATGCCGCACGTCGGGCAGGCCAAGGGCCTCCGCGACTACCTCGAGTTCAACCGGGCGGCGACAGGGGCGTGGAGCGACTTCCCCAAATACATCGTCTCTCTCCTCAAAGCCTGGTTCGGCGCGGCCGCCACGAAGGAGAACGACTATCTCTTCGATCTCTTGCCCAGGCTCACCGGGGATCACTCGCACCTCAGCACCGTCTCTCACATGGCCGACGGAGAGCTCAAGGGCTACTTCGTGCTCGGCGAGAACCCCGCGGTCGGCTCGGTGAACGGCGCCCTCCAGCGCAAGGGGCTCCGGCGCCTCGAATGGCTGGTGGTGTGCGATCTGGTGCTCAGCGAGACCGCCGAGTTCTGGAGGAGCGCGCCCGAGATCGAGCGCGGCGACGTGCGCACCGAGGACATCCGCACCGAGGTGTTCTTCTTCCCCGCCGCGGCGCACACCGAAAAGGACGGCGCCTTCACCAACACGCAGCGGCTGCTCCAGTGGCACCACAAGGCGGTGGAGCCGCCGGGGGCCGCGCGCAGCGATCTCTCGTTCGTGTTCGATCTCGGCCGCCGGCTGAAGGATCTCTACGCGAGCTCCACCGCAGACAAGGACCGGGGGATCCGGCACCTCGTCTGGGCCTACCCGACGCGGGGCCCGCGCGAAGAGCCCGAGGCGGAGGCCGTGCTCCGCGAGATCAACGGCTATCGGGTCGCGGACGGCGCGCCGGTGGACGGCTTCGCGGCGCTGACCGACGACGGCGCCACGGCCTGCGGCTGCTGGCTCTACTCGGGCTGCTACCGGGGCGGCGAGAACCAGGCGGCGCGGCGCAAGCCGTTCCGAGAGCAGACCTGGGTCGCCCCCGACTGGGGCTTCGCGTGGCCGGCGAACCGCCGCCTCCTCTACAACCGCGCCTCGGCCGACCCGGAGGGCAAGCCCTGGTCGGAGCGCAAGCGCTATGTCTTCTGGGACGAGTCCAAGCGCGTCTGGGTCGGCGCGGACGTGCCCGACTTCATCGTCGACCGCCCGCCGTCGTATCGCCCGGAGCCCGGCGCCCTGGGGATCGCGGCCCTCGCCGGGACCGATCCCTTCATCATGCAGGCGGACGGAAAGGGCTGGATCTTTGCCCCGAGCGGGACGCTCGACGGGCCGCTGCCGACCCACTACGAGCCGCCGGAGTCCCCGGTGGAGAACGCCCTCTATGGGCAGCAGTGCAACCCGGCGCGCCTCGAGTGGCAGCGCCCCGACAACCCCTATCATCGCGCCTTCGCGGATCCACGCTTCCCCCATGCGATCACCACGTATCGCCTCACCGAGCACCACACCGCGGGCGGGATGAGCCGGTGGCTCTCGTGGCTCTCGGAGCTGATGCCTTCGATGTTCTGCGAGGTCTCGCCGGAGCTCGCCGCCGAGGTGGGGCTCGAGAACGGCCAGTTTGCCACCGTGACCACCGCGCGCGGCGAGATCACCTGTCGGGTGCTGGTCACCGCGCGGATGCGGCCGCTCCGGATCCGGGGCCGGACGGTGCACCAGATCGGTCTGCCGTATCACTGGGGATCCTGCGGGCTGGTGCGCGGCGACAGCGCCAACGATCTCCTCGCCATGGTCGCCGATCCCAACGTGCAGATCCCGGAGGCCAAGGCCTTCACGGCCAACATCGTTCCGGGGCGCCGCGCCCGCGACGGCGGACGGCACGCAGCGCAGCCGCGGAGGTGACGACATGGGAGAGAAGGGCTTCTTCACCGACGCGACCCTGTGCATCGGCTGCAAGGCCTGCGAGGTCGCCTGCAAGCAGTGGAACCAGCTCCCCGACGACGGGTTCCTCTTCACGGGTCGATCGTACGACAACACCGGCGCCCTCGGCGCGACCACCTGGCGGCACGTGGCCTTCGTCGAGCGGCCGGCGCTCGAGGCCCAAGCCGACGGCGGCGGCGGCTTCTCGTGGCTGTTGCTGAGCGACGTCTGCAAGCACTGCGACCGCGCCGGCTGCCTCGAGGCGTGCCCCACCGGCGCCATCACGCGCACCGAGCTCGGCTCGGTGTACATCCAGCCCGACGTCTGCAACGGCTGCGGCTACTGCGTGTCGGCGTGCCCCTTCGGCGTGGTGGAGCGCCAGGAGGACGACGGCCGCGCCTTCAAGTGCACGCTCTGCTACGACCGCCTCAAGGGCGACCTCGAGCCGGCCTGCGCCAAGGCGTGCCCCACCGACTCCATCGTCTTCGGCGATCGGGACGAGCTCCGCGCCCGCGCCGCGGCCCGCGTCGACGAGCTCCACCGGCGCGGCGTGGGGAGCGCCTACCTTTACGGCGAGAGCGAGGCGAGCCAGCCCGGGACCGAGGGGTTGCACGCGTTCTTCCTCCTGGTCGACGAGCCCGAGGTCTATAACCTCCCGCCCGACCCGGTGGTGCCGACGAAGAGAGTCGGCGCCGCGTGGGCCTCGATGGGCCTGGCCGCGCTCGCCGCGGGGGCCGCCGCTGCGCTCTCGGTGCTCGCCGGCCGCGGAGCGCGGTCGTGAGCGTCGCCCACACCGACGACGGGCGCCACATCGACGCCTCGATCGGCGTGCTCTCCGGCGAGGGGGCCCAGATCGAGGTCGAGAGCCCGGAGCATGCCTATCCGACGACGCGCGCGGTGAGCGCGCGGGTCCCGGTGCGCGACGTCGACCCGACCTACTACGACGAGCCGGTCCTCAAAGAGACGCCCTGGGCCTGGGCCATCCCCGTGTACTTCTACGTCGGCGGACTGGCCGGCGCGGCCAGCGCGCTCGCCGCCAGCGCCCAGGCGCTCGACCGCCGGGGCCTGGGCCGCATGATCCAGCGCGCCCACCGGGTCGCGGCCCTCGGCGAGGTCGTCAGCGGCGGCCTGCTCATCCAGGATCTCGGGCGCCCGGCTCGCTTCCTCTACATGCTCCGGGTCTTTCGCCCGACCTCGCCGATGAGCGTCGGCTCCTGGGTGCTCTCGGCCTCGGGCGCGTGCAGCTCCGTCGCGGTCCTCTGCTGGGGCCGGCGCGGCGTCCTCGGCTCGATCGGCGCGGTCGCCGGCGCTGCGGCCGGCCCGCTCGGCCTGGCGCTGGCCGGCTACACGGCGGTGCTCCTCGCCGGCACGGCCGTGCCCGTATGGCAGGGCGCCCGGCGCACGCTGCCGCCGCTCTTCCTGGGCTCGGCCATGGCGAGCGTTGGCTCGCTCCTCGACCTCGGGCCGCTGTCGAGGCGTGAGCGGGTGGTGGCCCGCTCCTACGGCCTCATCGGCAAGACCGTGGCGCTTGCGGGGGCCGCGCTGCTCGAGCTCGAGGTCGGCCAGGTCCCCCGCGTCGCGCTCCCGCTCCACACCGGCGCCTCCGGGACGCTGTGGCAGCTGGCCCGCGGGCTCACGGGCGCGAGCCTTTTGCTGTCGCTGCTCCCCGGCCACGGCTCGCGCGGGCGACGCGTGGCCTCGGGGCTGCTCGGCACCGCCGGGGCGATGAGCTTGCGGTGGGCGATCTTCCAGGCAGGCAAATCCTCGGCGCGCGACCCGCGAGCCACGTTTCGCCAGCAGCGGGCGGCTACGTCGGGTCGAACGAGAGCGGAATGCGACGAGAGCATGGGATCGAGGCCATTCGTGAGTACCCGCAGTTGAAGAGCGT
>Ga0302283_1000772_pt1 | contig 26599 bp, 19 predicted proteins | sample III_Fen_E1_4_FD_198770 | JGI IMG/M metagenome (GOLD analysis project Ga0302283, IMG submission 198770) | Peat permafrost microbial communities from Stordalen Mire near Abisko, Sweden - III_Fen_E1_4 | ecosystem: Environmental > Terrestrial > Soil > Wetlands > Permafrost | place: Sweden: Abisko... | reverse complement strand
TGCTCCTCGGCCTCGAGGTACATGACGTTCTCGGGCTTGATGTCGCGGTGGACGATGCCCGCCTCGTGGAGGGCCGTCACCGCCGCGACGAGCTGGGTGAAGAGCCGCACCGAGAGATCCGGCGCGAGCCGGCCCCGGGCGATGCGCGCGCCCAGCGTCTCGCCCTCGAGGAGCGGCATCACCAGGAAGGGGCGCCCGTCCGGAAGGGTGCCGCTGTCGAGGATCTCGATCACGGCCGGGTGCGAGACGCGCGCCAGGAGCTCGGCCTCCTGGAGGAAGTGCTGCTTGTCGCGCTCGGGCAGCTCGTCGATGGAGACCTTCAGCGCGACGCGGCGTCCCTGATGCCGCGCGGCATAGACCACGCCCGCGCCGCCGCGGCCGAGCTCGCGCTCGATGACGAAGGGCCCGAGCTGCGTCTCGTCCGGCACGCCGGGCAGCATAGCGCGAGGGTCGGCGGGCGTGCAGCAGGGAGCGCCCAGGGCGAGACCGGCCCCCCCGGCCGCCTCGGAATCCCTCAGCCTCGTCCGTCGCGGTGGGCCAGCAGCGCCTCGAGCCGCACCACTTGGCGCAGCGCCTCCTCCTTGGCGGCGCGCTCCTCTTCCTTGGCGGCCCGCTCCTCTTCCTTGGCGGCGCGCTCGGCCTCGGCCTCGGTGGGCACGAGATCGTCGCCCGTCGGCCCGGTCCCGAGCCTCACCCGCGCCGCGTCTCCCTCGCCCACCACCCGGAGGAAGCAGCCCAGCGTGCGCACGCGGATCCGGTCGGCATTGGTCGACTCCACCCGCACGAAGCCGCGCTTCTCGAGCCTGCGGAAGCGCTGCCAGCGCCGGCGCTCGTCGCTCTGCTCGAAGTCGGGGTCGAAGACGACCAGCTCGCCGGTGCCCAGCTCGGCGTAGCGCGCGGGCGCCTCCCGATAGTCCTTCTCGACGTCGTCCGAGGTGATGACCTCGACGGCGAGGCTGGGGACGACTCCCGTCTTCCACGTCTTCCAGCTCTTGAACCGGCGCCCAGGGGCAACGCCGGGGAGCACGTAGAGGTCGGGCGCGACCACCTTGGAGGGGTGGAACTGCTTGTAATAGACGAACTGATCCGCCCCGACGAAGGTGGGCTTGCCGAGCTGCGCGTACCAGCGCTCCACGAGCGGCCGCAGCAGCTCGAGGATGAGCATGTGGAGGGTGTCCTGTCCCACCGTCTCCTCGGTCGGATAAAACGTCGGATCGGGCGGCAGCGACGCAGCGTGCTGCATGGCGCTGAGCCTAACCGAGGGCGGGGGTCGGGACAACGAAGGGGAGCGCAGAGCGGAGGGATTCCAGCGACGATGGATTCACCGTTGCACGGTGCCTCGCTCAGCCGTCGTCCTCGGGCGCCCTGAGCCCCGCAGCCAGCCCGGTCCGGCTCAGCATCGTGTAGAGCAGCTTGCGCCCCACCCCCGCGACGCGCGCCGCCTGGGAGACGTTGTTGCCCGACCGGAGGAGCAGGTCGCGCAGGTAGTCGCGCTCGAAGCGGTTGAGCACCTCGGCCTTGGCGTCGTGGTAGGGCAGCTCCGCGGTGGCGATGGGCGCGTCGGCCCGGGTGGCGCCGGCGCCGGCGAGGAGGACGGGCATCTGCGCGAACCGCGTCCCCGGCGCGCTCAGCGCGACGGCGCGGGCGATGACGTTGCGCAGCTCGCGTACGTTGCCGGGCCAGCCGTAGGCGAGGAGCCGGTCGAGGTTGGGCGACTTCAGCTGCGGCTCGTCGGCGCCCTCGCGGAGGAGGAAGGCGCGAGCCAGCTCCTCCACGTCGTCGAGGCGCTGGCGGAGGGGCGGGAGGTGCACCTCGACCACGGCGAGGCGATAGTAGAGGTCCCCGCGAAAGGCGCCGCGGCTGACCTCGAGGGCGAGATCGCGGTGGGTGGCGGCGACGATGCGCACGTCGAACTTCTCGTGCTTCTTGCCACCGAGCGGCATGGCCTCGCCCGCCTCGAGCAGCCGCAGCAGCTTGGGCTGGAGCGCCAGCGGCAAGTCGCCGATCTCGTCGAGGAAGAGCGTGCCCCCATGCGCCCGCTCGAACGCGCCGGTGCGGTCGCCCTGGGCGCCGGTGAAGGCACCCTTGACGTGGCCGAAGAGGTCGCTGGCGATCAGGCTCTCGCTGGACGCGCCGCAGTCGAAGACCACGAACGGCCCCCCTCGCCGCGGGCTCGTCTCGTGGACGGCGCGCGCCGCCAGCTCCTTGCCGGTGCCGCTCTCGCCGATGAGCAGGACCGGGGCGCTCGACTGCCCGGCCCGCTCCAGCAGCGCGTAGATCCGCCGCATCGCCAGGCTCTTGCCGAACATCGCGCCGAACGAGGTGCGCTCGCTCGGCGCGATCACCATCGGCTCCTCGGCGGGGACGAGCTGGAGGAGCGTCGACCCCGCCCGGATCACCGCCCCGCTCGGCACCGTGGCCCGGGTGACCGAGATGTTGTCGAGGAAGGTGCCGTTGCGCGAGCCGAGGTCGGCCACCTCGAAGCCGTGGGCGGTCGGGCGCACGCTGCAGTGGCGGCGCGAGACCGACGGGTCGGTGAGGACCACGTCCGCCGCGGGGTCCGCGCCGACGACCGCGCCGGTGGCCGGGACGTGCGCCTCGGTGCCCGCCTGGGGGCCGAAGATCACCCGCAGGCGGCACGTCCGCGCCATGGGCGCGACATCCATCTTGTTGGTGCTGCGGTGGACGTCCATTGCGGCGGCGACGATAGCACCGGTCGCGGAACGCTTCCGGGCGAACCGCCGGAGGACCGCGCTCGGAGCGTCAAGGCGGCCGCCACTCCGACCTGCGCTCTTCTGGCCGACGCTCCCGGCCTCCCCGAGCGTCCACCACCCGCCCTGGCGCCGCCAGGTGCGCCAGGCCCGAAACCTCGCGAAACCCCGGGGTCGGTCGCCCGGCACGCGCGCTGCGGAGCGGCTGCTCGCGGAACTCTTCGGCCACCAAGCGCGACGAACCGTTGGACGTTCGGCCCACGGCGGGACCGCGAGGCAGCCAGCAGGCGCTCCCCCTCGCTCGAGGTCAGCCACGTGGAGCCTGCGGGAACCACCATGCCCGGAGGCTCGCGCGCCGACTGCGTTTCATCTCGCTCTCGGGTCGTCGCTCGGTTCGTGCAAGTTCTCCGGGGCGTCGGTCATGATAGGGGATTCTCTGCTGTGCGGCTCTCCATGATGCAACATACGAGCCTGCTCACCTGACGGCAGACTCGTTGGCCCTGCGGCGCGCGTCCACCCGGAGTATCGACGATGGGGAGCCTCGGCCCCCCATCGTGAGATGTCAGGGGCAAGTCACCAGATCGTTGGAGTAGCCCCAGTACGCGGCTTGAATCCCCAGAGCCCCGTTGGTGTATCCCGCGCCCATGACGGCGTGCGTCTCGCCGGGGGAGATCGGCGCGATGAAGGAGTGCACGTGGACGTTCGTCGTGTAGGGCGTCTGGACTCCATCGACGCTGGCGTACCAGTTGCTCGCCCCCAGATCCTCGCTGAAACCGACGCCATACGCCGCGGACTGCCCGGTCGGGATGGTGTGCGTAGCGTTCGCGGGGTTGGGATCGAAGGTGCCGTCGAAGAAGATGCTGCCCTGATGGACGGTGAACGTCGCTCGCGTGGCGGCCCCGCTCGTGATGCTCGTGACCGTCGTCGTCGACGTGATCATGAAGGAGCTCTCCGGGTTGACCCCGCCGCCCGCGTGCACGACGATCGCGACGCCCGTGCCGCCCACGACCGTCGGCATGGTGCCAGTCGGTCCGAACGCGAGGTACGTGTAGGTGGTCCCGTTGTAGAACGCGTCGATGGCGATGTACGGGGTATCGACCTGGATCAGCGCCAGGGCGCCGAGCACCTGGCAAGCGCCGGCGGTGCAGACGTCGGAGGCGCACTGCGCGTTGCGCGCGCACGCCGTCCCGTTGCCCCCGAGGAAGCACCCCGCCATACAGGTGCCTGCCAAGCAGCCCTGACCGATGGGACACACCGTGCCGCACCCGCCGCAGTTGGCGTCGTCGGTCTGGAGTGCCGCGCAGTAGGTGGCGCCGCCGTCCGGCGCGCAGAGGGTCTGTGGCGCCGCGCACGACGTGCAGCACACGCCGGCCGAGCAGACCTGGCCCGAGGGACACGCCGTCCCGCACGCGCCGCAGTTGGCGTTGTCCGTCTTCTCGTTGACGCAGGTGCTACCGCACTTGGTCAGCCCTGCCAGGCAAGACACCGCGCAGGCGCCGGCCGTGCAGGCGTTGCCCGAGGGACACGCCGTGCCGCACGCGCCGCAGTTGGCGTTGTCCGTCTTCTCGTTGACGCAGGTGCCGCTGCAGATGGTCAGCCCTTCCGGACAGGACGCGCTACAGGCGCTGTCCGAGCAGACCTTGCCCGAACCGCACGCGCCGCAGTTGGCGTTGTCGGTCGCGGTGTCGACACAGGAGCTGCCACACAGCGTGGAGCCGGCACCACAGTTCGTCCCGCCGTCGGTGGTGTCCGTCGACACCGTCCCGCTGCCACAGCCGCTCCAGAGGAGCGTAGGCGCCACCATCATCACAGCCGTCGCCAGCGCAGCGCTGAGCAGACGGACGCTCACCTCATGACACTTCTGCCTTTTGTTCATTTCCCCTCCATTTCACAGACACCAGGGGGTCCGGGTATTGGGGCACAGAAGACACTATACCATTTGCCTCTGTCAAGCCTGGCCGTGCATGTGGATTGTCAGCGGGGCGCCTCGCCCGTGCGCTTGGTGCCGAAGAGGTCCTCAGGGTCAGGGCCCAAATCGCACCACGAACAGGTCATTGGGGCCGTATGAGTGGAGGATCCCGTTGCCAAAGTCGGTCGGATCCGAGAACGACCCCACCGCCAGCGTGTGCCCGCTAACGTCGAGCGGCAATGGGTCTCGAGCTTGCCCTTCGAGCTCCGCGGCCTGGCCGCGACGAAGCCCGACTTCCTCACCGCCATGGGCCGCATCTTCGCCGAGGAGGTTACGCGCGCGACCAAGCGCCTCGCGAGCGTCGCCGGCGAGGAGGTGACCGCCGCCACCGACCTCTACGCCCTGGGCCTGGTCGTTGCCCGGCACTTTGGGCCCGTTGCTTACGAGCTACACCGCGTGGGGCGACATCGTTCGAGGATCCTGCGGCCGGCGAACGCCTATCCGCATTCCGCTGCACCGATCTGCACTGATGTATCCCGCCTATCCCGCCTGGCGACGAGGTGGAGTTCCCGAACAAGCGACGTCACCACGAGGACATGGGATTCACTGCGGCCGCGACGGATTGGTGTTCGTGCCTCCGTCCCTCGACTCCCCGTCGTCAGCGAGCTGGAAGAGCGTGTGTCGACCGCCCTGGACCTCCCCCCAGTAGACCTGCCGCCCCGCGCCATGGGGGCGACATCCATCTTGTTGGTGCTGCGGTGGACGTCCATTGCGGCGGCGACGATAGCACCGGTCGCGGAGCGCTCCCGGGCGTTCCGCAGGAGGACCGCTCGCGGAACGCTCCCGGGCGTTCCGCAGGATGCCCCGCTCAGAGCGTGAAGCCGGCCGCCACCCCCGCCGAGTGCTGCGTGGCGAACGGCGCCGCCGTCCACGAGGGCTCGTTCTTCGCCGCGGTCCAGGTGAGCCGCTGGCGGTGCCCGAAGAAGACCACGTCGAGCACGGTGCCCGCCATCGACCCGATGATCCCGCCGTAGCCCGCCGCAGAAGGGATCCCGCGGTCGGCGTTGGTGCAGGGCATGATGGGCTGGCAGGGAGGCTGAAGGGCGAGCCCGAACGCATACCCGACCGCCACGCCGGTCGCCGCGGACGCCGCCATCAGCCCGATGCTGCCGAACCCCCGGCCCACCTTGCCGTGCGCGAAGTGCACCACCGCCGGCACCAGGTTGCGCGCCGTGAAGGCCACCGCGAACGCCTGCTGCCCCGAGGTGTCCGAGAAGTGCGCCAGCGCCGCGAACATGGCGATGTCGAACGGCGCGGTGGCGACCAGGGTCTGCCAGCCGTACCAGTTGGCCGGCGCGGTGTGCTCGCGATCGGGCTCGGTCCAGACGCGCGGCGGCGGACCGTACGCCTGGCGCTGGGCATAGGGCTGCGCAGGCTGCCCCGGCTCCGGAAAGCCGTACTGGGACGGCGGAGCCGCCGGCTGGACCAAGGGGAGGGGCTGGGCGCTCGGGGGCAAGGGAGCGTCGGGCCCCGGCGTTGGGGCGATGACCTGCGCGTGCGCTGGGAGGGCGGCGAGCGCGAGGGGGAGACCGAGGAGACCGGCGACCAGCGAGCGCGAAAGAAAGCGCGTCATGATGGGCATCTTACCCCGGGATGGGGCGCGATGCTTTGCCGTCTCGAACATTTGGCCTCAGGGGTTGAACTTCCAGCGGAACGCCACCCGCCCGATCAGCGCGCCGAACATGCTGCCCGCGGGCGGCGAGGGGTCGTCGAAGTGGAGCGTGAACTCCTCGGTCGCCTTGTTGAGGTGCCCCTGGTTGGCGAAGCACACCGTGCCGCCCCCGGAGAGCACCTTGACGTCCTGGGGGACGCGGCGGCTGCTGGTGATGGTCTTCTCGTAGCAGTAGCCGGTGTTGTCGCAGACCTGCTGCTTCGACTGCGAGCTCAGGGTGGTGGAGCCGGCCACGGTCTCCTCGGTGACGCGGGCGGACTCCTTGAACTTCGGCGACATGTCCTCGAAGTCGGGCTTGCCGCGGAGGAAGACGCGCCAGTTCTTGGGCTGGGCGAGATCCTTGCGGGCGGTCTGCAGGGTGACCTTGAAGCAGAGCTCGTGATCGTCGGCCGAGACGAGCGTGGCGTGGTGCTCGAAGGTGCCAGTGGGCACGCCGAGCTGCGCCTCGCTGTTGCGGTCGGCATAGCGAATGTCGTTCTCGCTGACGGCGCCGCTCGAGAGCGGGTTGGCCATGGTCGCGGTGGGCGCGTGGACGCAGCCGGCGGTGAGGGTGCCGAGGGCCAGGATGGTGAGAACGGTGAGGGGGCGCGGAGTCGTCATCTTCGTTTACCTTTGAAGGCCGCTCGTTGCGGCGCGTCGCAGGGCCCCTGAGCAGGGTTCGTGCCAGGAAGATGGCGCCCGGATTCCGGCGGGTGAGCCGCACGGGCGGCTCCCGGCGGAGTCAGGACGCAGACGGCGGTGGCTCCGGGCGGAGACAGAGGGGCGCGGGAGCGTGATCTTTCGCCAAAGATCGCGCTTTCTTCCCAAGGGAGGCGCTCTCTTGACCAAGGATCGCGCTCCCTTGACCAAGGGTCGCGTTTCCTTCCCAAGGAAGGCGCTCCCTTGGCCAACGATCGCCGTTCCTAGCTGACCTTCGACCCCGCCGGCTTGTCCCCGTCGGGCGTGACCACCGAGAGCGCCCCTCCGTGCTCCGCGGCGAGGATCATCCCCTCGGAGACGAGCCCCTTGCCGAAGTCGCGCGGAGCCAGGTTGCACAGCACCACCACGCGCTTGCCGACGAGCGCCTCCGGTGCATACGCCGCGGCAATGCCGGCGATGATGCGCCGCGGCGCCGCGTCTCCGGTGTCGACGCGCAGATCGAGGAGCTTGTCCTTCTTCTTCACCCGGTCGGCCGAGACCACGACGCCGACGCGCAGGTCGAGCTTGGCAAAGTCGTCGTAGGCGACCGTGCCCTTCGCTTCCGGCGGCGCCGCGGGCTCGGCGGGCTTCGCCTCGGCGGCAGGCTTCGCCTCGGCGGCGGGGAGCGCGGGCACCTCGGCGGCCTTCGGGGTGAACTCGGCGATGATCTCGGCCTCCCGCTCCTTCTCGAAGCGGGGGAAGATGGCCCCCAGGCGGGCGAACGGCGCCCCCAGCGGTCGCGTCGGGAAGGTGGTCGGCCAGCGGTCGGCGCCGACCTCGGCGACGAGCGGGGGGAGGGCCAGGCGCTCCCGGATCATCGCGCTCACCCTGGGCATCACCGGCGCGACCATCACGCTCACGCCGTCGAGCAGCTCCAGCGTGGTGGTGACGAAGGTGGCGAGCTTGTCCCACTCGCCCTTCTTGTTGGACGCCCACGGCGTGGCCTTGTCGACGTAGTCGTTGGCGGCGAAGAGCACGCCCCAGATCGCGTCGAGCGCGCGCGTCGGGCTCAGCTCGTCGAAGGCCTTGGCGGCGGCTTCGGCCCCCGCCTCGTAGGCGGCCTGGAGCTTCTGCTCGAGCGGTCCCCGCTCGGCGCGTCCCTGGCGCGAGGGCTCGTCGAAGGGGAGGACGCGGTTCACCAGGTTGCCGAGCTTGTCGGCCAGCTCGGACTGGTAGCGCTGGAGGACGTCGCGGATGCTGAAGTCGCCGTCCTGCCCGAAGGAGATGGCCCTCATCAGGCAGTAGCGCAGGACGTCGACGCCGACCTCGGGCGAGATCGCCTCCGCCAGCGCCACCGGGCTGATGGTGTTGCGCAGCGATTTGCCCATCTTCTCGCCGTTGTAGGTGAGAAAGCCGTGGGCGAAGACGTGCTTCGGCGGCGGGAGCCCCGCGGCGAGCAGGAACGCCGGCCAGTACACGGCGTGGAAGCGGAGGATGTCCTTGCCGACGAGGTGGACGGCCTGCGCCCAGAGCTGCTCCCGGTCCGGGCGCTCGAGGATGGCGCTGCGGTAGTTGGTGAGCGCGTCGAACCACACGAACATGACGTGGCGCGGGTCGTCAGGGACCGGGATCCCCCACTGGAAGGTGGTGCGCGAGACGGAGAGATCTTGCAGGCCCGCCTTGATGAAGCTCCTCACCTCGTTGAGGCGGCCGGGCGGCTGGACGAAATCGGGGTGGGCCTCGTAGTAGGCGAGCAGGTCGTCGGCGTAGGCCGAGAGGCGGAAGAAGTAGCTCTCCTCCTTGAGGGTCTCGACCGGGGTCTTGTGCTGCTTGCAGAGGTTGCCCGGCTGATCGAGGTCCTTCTCCGTGTAGTAGGCCTCGCAACCGACGCAGTAGAGCCCCTCGTAGTGGCCGAGGTAGATGTTGGGCTCGGCCTTGTTGGGGTTGTCGCGGATGGCGCGCCAGAGGGCCTGGACGTGGTCCTCGTGGCGGGGCTCGGTGGTGCGGATGAAGTCGTCGAAGGAGCACGAGAGCCTGGGCCAGGTCTCGCGGAACTTCTCGGCGATGCCGTCGGCGTAGGCCTTGGGGTCCATCCCCTTCTCGGCGGCGACGCGCTGGATCTTGAGGCCGTGCTCGTCGGTGCCGGTGAGGAAGAGCGTCTCGTCGCCGCGGAGGCGGTGGTAGCGCGCCAGCACGTCGGCCGCGATGGTGGTGTACGCGCTCCCCAGGTGGGGGACGTCGTTGATGTAATAGATGGGGGTGGTTACGTAGAAGCGGCTCGCCATGACGGGGCGCTGTCTTAGCACGGACGGGCAGGCGGCCCGACCGGGTCGCGGCTCCCGGAACCCCCGGAACCGCGGGCTTGCGCTAGGCTCCGCCCCGCGCGGCCGCCCCCGGAGGAGCGCCACGCACGAGAAGGAGGCACGGTCATGGGTCTGCTCGAAGGAAAAGTCGCCATCATCACCGGGGCGGGCGGCGGCATCGGCCGCGCCGAGGCTCTGCTGTTCGCCCGCGAGGGGGCCAAGGTCGTCGTCAACGACCTCGGCGGCGCCCGCGACGGGTCGGGCTCGGACGATGCCATGGCGAGCAAGGTGGTCGCGGAGATCGTGGCCGCGGGTGGGCAGGCGGTGGCGAATTTCGACAGCGTCGCCACGCCGGAGGGCGCGGCGAGGATCGTCAAGACGGCGGTCGACGCGTTCGGCCGGGTCGACGTGCTCGTCAACAACGCGGGCATCCTCCGCGACAAGACGCTGCTCAAGATGGACGAGGCGATGTGGGACGTGGTCATCGCCGTCCACCTCAAGGGCACCTTCCTGTGCACGCAGGCGGCGGTGAAGCAGATGGTCGCCCAGGGCGGCGGCGGGCGCATCGTCAACACCACCAGCGTCTCCGGGATGATGGGCAACTTCGGCCAGGCCAACTACGCGGCGGCCAAGGCGGGCATCTACGGGCTGACGCGGACGGCGGCGATCGAGCTGCAGAAGCAGCGCATCACCGTCAACGCGATCGCTCCGATCGCCAAGACGCGCCTGACGGAGGACCTGCCCATGTTCCAGACGGGCATGGATGCGCTCACGCCGGACCACGTGGCGCCCGCGGCGCTCTTCCTCGGCTCGGATCTGTGCGCGGATCGCACGGGGCACGTCCTCGCGGTGGCCGGGGCGAGGATGTACGTGTTCAAGGTGGTGGAGAGCGCCGGGAAGTTCAAGGACGAGCACGCGCCGTGGACCGCGAACGAGATCGCCGAGAACTGGGAGTCGATCGCCAAGGTGTAACGTCTGACCTGCGAACCCCATCGAGCCCTCCGGGGCAGTGTGGGGAATTGAAGCATCGCCGGTGCGATGCTACTTTCTTGCCAAGCGTGGGCCGGTGTGGCCTGCGCCGGGTAGAGGCCGAATCCGCATGGCGCGACAAACGCGGGTGAAAAAGGGGGCACCGCCTGGCCAGGCGGGTGGGCGCGCACGCCGTCCGATGCCCCTCACCGCGTTCTTCGAGGACACGCGCACCCGGAGCGCGAGCATCCCCATCTTCCTCTGGATCTGCGCGGCGGTGGTGGCCCACCTCGCCGGCGGCGGCGGCGCCATGGAGGCCGCGGAGGCCGTTCATGACGCCGACGAGCTGCGGGCGGCGGTGCGCGCCGAGCGCGTGGGGCTCCGCCCGGGCGACTCCACCATCGAGCTGCTCACCGACAACGCCGAGCCGACGCCGCAGAACATCGAGCCGCCGAAGGACGACCCCAACGCCGAGGCCAAGCCCGACCCCAACGCGGAGCCGGAGGCCGACCCGGATCACCCCACCCTCGACAAGCCCAAGCCGCCGCCGCCCGTCAAGGCGGAGCCGCCCAAGCCCGAGAAGCCGAAGCCCGAGCCGCCCAAGGCCAAGGAGCCGGACAAGCCCAAGCCGCCCCCGCCGCCGCTGAAGCCGCTCGCTCCGGTCGCCGCGGCGCCCGCTGCACCGCCGCCGCCCCCTCCCCCGCCGCCGCCGATGGAAGTGGATCACCGGCAGGCCATCCGGCAGATCGTCGAGAAGAACCAGAAGGACAACCCCACCGCCAGCCGCACCGCGGACGAAGCCAACCACACCGAGAAGGAGACGGTGGCGCGCGCGCGGACGCAGGACATGGACAGCCCCAAGCCGACCATGGGCGCGAGCTCGGGCAGCCCCAAGGACGAGAATATCGGCAACAGCAAGGACGACCACAGCGGCAGCGCCGAGAAGCACGCGGGCGACGAGAAGCACGCGCCCGGCGAGAGCAAGGCCGCTGCCACGGACTCCGAGCACGAGAAGCCGGCACCCCCCGTTCCCGCGACGCCGAACGGCGGTCCGCCGCCGAGCGCGCCGGGCGCCCAGGGCCGCGGCACGCAGGGGATGGCGCCCTCGGCGCCGGCAGCGCCTCCCTCACCCGGCGGGGCCGGGCCGGCCTCGCCCGAGGTGGTCTCGGGCGACCGGGGCACCTACACGCTCGATCCCGCCAACCCCGGCGGCAATGGCAAGAGCCGCTTCGCCGGGCGCAAGCGCCCGCCCGGGGCCTTTCAGACGCCGGTGCACGTGGGCGCGCTCGGCCTCGGCGGCACGGGGATGCCCAACGGGCCGCAGCTCAACCTCAACATGCACGGCGTCGAGGCGGCGGTCGGCAACGAGCAGCTCGCCCGGGAGCGCGCCGCCGACGGTGCGGCCCGCCTGGTGGCGCACCGGGGCAAGGGGCCGAAGAACAATTTCGAGAAATTCCGCGGCGCGATCGAGAACTACGAGCCCCTCGCCCGGCTCGACAACACCACCTCGCTCAACGCGGCGGCGGCCCCCTTCTCGACGTACAAGGTCACCATCCACAACCGCATCCACCCGATCTTCGCCGAGCAGGATCTGCCGGCGCTCGACGATCTGGGCAAGGCGCACCCCGTCAACGAGCCCTCGGTCTTTACCTCGATCGAGATCGTGCTCGACAAGAACACCGGCGCCATCGTCCACCTGGGCGTGGTGAAACCGAGCGGATTCACCATGTTCGATCTGCAAGCGCTCGACGCCATCACCCGCGCCGCGCCCTTCGGCAAGGCGCCGGAGGGCATCGCGTCCCCCGACGACAACGTGTACCTGCACTGGGAGTTCCACCGAAACCCCTTCGACGCGTGCACCACGCGCAACGCGTATCCGTTCATCCTCAAGGCAGCGCCGAAGAAGCCGGTGACGCCCGTGGGGCCGACGCGGAAGCCCCCCGCGGCCCGGCCGGACGAGCGCACGGCGCCGTCGGGGCCGCTGACGCCGCGCTGACCTTCAAGGTTCGTCGAGCACCTCGGCCAGCGACGCAGCGGCGACGGCCTTCTCCAGCCACCGTTCGAGGCGCGCGGGGTCGGTCTCCGCCAGGATACGCGCGCGCTCGGCGTCCGGCACCGCGATGCTGCGGACGCGGAGCACCGTGAGCACCGCCTGGGCGCGGGCAGAAGCCCCGGCGTGCTCGGCCGTGGCCTGCGCCTCGTCGGCCGTCGCCTGCGCCTCCTCGGCCTTGGCTTCGAGGTTCTCCATCATGCCCTGGAGTCGTCGGATCAGATCCGCCGAGCGCGGCAACTCCGCCTCGCCCGCGAGGAAGCGCAGCGTGCCGCCGAGGACCGCCAAGTTGAGGCCGAGCACCGTCGAGGGATAGTGCCCAAACTGCGGCACGATGCGCTGGTAGCGCGCGGGGGTTTGGGGGCGGGAGCCCCCATCGTTACCGGGGCCCGGCGAGGCGAGGCGGTAGCCGTGGATCTGCTGCCGGGCGTGGTCGTAGACGAAATACTCCGGGACGCCGAGGTGCGCGTAGCGCTCGACGTTGTCCACGAGGTCCTTGTTGCGGTCCCCCTTGTGGAGCACCTCCAGCACGAGATCGAGGCCCTTGCCCTCGTCGGCGACGACCCACGACATCCGTGCGTCGTCTTCGGGCTCCTCCACGTCCACCACCGCGAGGAGATCCGGGGTGAACGGCTTCTCTCCCGGGTAGAGGACCGCCATCTCCTCCGCGAGGTAGACCGCGCGCCCGGTGGCCTTGAAGTGCAGGTTGAGGGCGTCGAGCGCGCGGCTCTTGGCCTTCTTGTGGGGTCGGCCTTCGGACATCGCCGCGACCGGGTCGGACAGCGCGTCGAGAACCTGGATCTGGAAGTCCAGCTGCTGCTCCGGCGTCATCGCGCGCCACACCTCCACGGTGGGTACGGTGGGGAGCGGCGCCGACGGCTCCGTCTTCTTGCTCGGCGTGGTGGCCATTGTAGGAGGCTACCTCAGAACAACGCCAGGAGCCGCAACGTTGCCCACCCGTCGGGGAACGCTCTCCGGCGTTCCCCAGGATGACCGGTGACTGCCGCTACTCGCTGAGCTTGATCGGGATGTACAGCGCCCGCACCTGCGACATGGTGCCTTCGCGCGTGTAGCCGGCCATGCCGTAGAGCACGTTCCACCAGTGCCCGGTGGGGGACTCGCCGTAGGAGAAGAGCGGGAAGAAGTGGAACTCCCAGTCGGTGCCGCCGGCGACCTGCTTCTCGCGGTAGACGGTGTTGAAGGCGACCTGGGTGACCGACTTGTCGTCCGCGATGCGGAAGAACAAGGGCGCGGCCACGGTGATGCGGGAGTGCGGAGAGGCGAAGTCCCAGAAGAAGGGCGCGATGACGGTGTGGGTCGTCTCGTTCTTGCGACCGAACCAGAAGAAGGGGAAGAGGTCCGTCTCCCACCCGTTGACCTCGCCCACGTGGCGGAACAGGGGAGTCACCCAGACCTGGTCGCTGATCCCCGCGCGCTGGAAGTGGGCATAGAACGGGAAGACCACCGTGTCTTTGCTGCGCGGAGAGGTGCTCTGGTAGAAGAACGGCAAGAGCATCTTGCGATCGAGGCCGATGTCCGGATCGCGGTACTGCCAGTAGAACGGCGTGTACATGTCGAGCTCGGTCCGGCCGCGGTACTTGGCGTAGACCCAGCTGGCGACGGTGGTCGACCCGTCCTCGCCGGTGGCGGAGAGGAAGAGCGGGGTGACGAGGAGCTTGGAGTTGCCCTTGTAGCCGTAGTGGAAGAACGGAAAGAGGGTGGTGTGCGACTCGTTCTTTCCCCAGCTCCGGTAGAAGAGGGGGAGGACGTCGACGACCTCCTTGTCGGGCGAGTGCTGGAGGAGCACCGGGCCCCACAGGTTGGTCGATTTGTCGCCGACCTCGTCGTAGCGATAATAGTGGAGGAGCGGCGGGATGACCTCGTACTCGCTCGTCTCGGTCTTGCCGTACGCGTAGAAGGGCGGCAGACCCATGTCGAGGGTGTCCGCGGTGCGCGGGTCGCAGGCGGGGCCGCCTTTCCACTTGCAGAACATCGGTCCGACGATGTTGAGGCCGCCCTTGCGGTTGTGCTCGGTGTAGGTGAGCAGCGGCGGCACGTGGAAGTAGCCGGTGCCGTCGGCGGAGCCGCCCTCGAACACCACGGGAGGGACCCAGTTGTCGTGGCGGGCGGGCTCCTCTTTGGTGGCCTCGCGTTCGCGGTGGAAGAAGGGGAAGACGACCGTGGTGGTGGTCTGGTGGTCGCGCAGCCGCCAGTAGAAGGGGAACGCGACGTCGGCGGCGTGGTCCTTGCCGCGACGGTTGTAGTAGAGGCCGAAGAGACTGGCCCGGTCGTCGGGCATGCGCCGCTCCGCCCAGATCGGGGGGATGGTGGCGCTGAGCTCGTAGTCGCCGCTCTTCTCGTGGTAGAAAAGCCCGTAGAAGTCGCGCTCGGTGGTGGGGCCGCGGCCCTTGTCGACGTCGTGGGAGGCGTCGGTGCCGATGCGCTCCTTGACGTCGGGAGGGACCTCGAGCGGGTTCTGGGGGAGCTGCGGCTCCTGGGTCTGGAGCGACTGGACCGACTCGCCGTTGGAGGCGGCGTGGGTCTCGTCCTCGGGCTTCTTGGCGGGCGCCTTCTTCTTGGACGTGCCGCCGGGGGGCGCGAAGCTGCCTGGGCCGCCAGGGCCGCCCATGCCGCCGCGACCGCTCTGCGCGAGCGCTCCGGCGGAGTGGGCGAGCACGAGGGCGAGGGTGGCGATCGAGCCAAGCCGGTGGCGCGCGCGGAGGGTGACCAGGCTCAATGCGTTCCCCGCGCTTCTCCGCTCGCGGCCGGGGGGGGGGGGGCCCCCCCCCCCCGCGCCAGCACGATCGGCGATCGCCTGGGCGGCGGTCTCGATCGGCAGCTCCTCCTGGGAGCGGGCAGCGAGGTCCTTGACGGCGACCACCCCGCGATCGAGCTCGTCGCCGAGGATGACGCAGAGGGCCGCGCCCCGGCGCTCGGCGCGGGAGAGCATGTTCTTGAGCTTGCCGCCGCGGCCGTCGATCTCGCAGCGGACCCCCAGGGCGCGGAGCTCGCGGGCGAGGATGAGCGCCTTGCCCGAGGCGGCGGGGGTGAGAGGGAGGAGCGCGGTGGTGCGCACCGGCGGGGTCGCCGCTTCGGTCATGGAGAGCAGGATGCGCTCGAGGCCGAGGGCGAAGCCGATCGCGGGGACGTCGGGCCCGCCCAGGCTCTTGATCATGTTGTCGTAGCGGCCGCCCCCGCCGAGGGCGTTCTGGGCGCCGAGCTCGGTGGATCGCGTCCGCACCTCGAAGAGGGTGCGGGTGTAGTAGTCGAGGCCGCGCACCAGCGTCGGGTCGACGACGTACTCCACGCCGAGCACGTCGAGGTAACGGATCAGGCCCTCCCAGTGGGCGCGGTCGGCCTCGTCGAGGACGTCGAGGATCGACGGGGCGCCCTGGGCCGCCTGGCGGTCGCGCGGGTCCTTGGAGTCGAGGATGCGCAGCGGGTTCTTCTCGAGGCGGCGCTGCGAGTCGTCGCTGAGCTCGGCCTTGCGCGGCGTGAAGTGCGCGAGCAGGGCGTCGCGGAAGCGGTCGCGGGTGGTGCCGGAGCCGAGCGAGTTGACGTGGACGACCAGCGGGCCGACGCCCTGTCCAACTCCGAGCTCGCGGAAGAAGCCGCAGCAGAGGTCGATGATCTCGGCGTCGGCGAGGGGGCCGGGGTCGCCGTAGATCTCGCAGCCGGCCTGGTAGAACTGGCGGTAGCGGCCCTTGGCGGGGCGCTCGCCGCGGAACATCGGGCCCAGGTAGTACCAGCGGGAGACCGGCTCGCGGCTGGCGACCTGGTGCTCGACGTAGGCGCGGGCGGCGCCGGCGGTGCCCTCGGGGCGGACCGTGAGGTCGTCGCCGTGGCGCTCGAAGGAGTACATCTCCTTCTCGACGATGTCCGTGGCCTCGCCCACCTGACGGCGGAAGAGCGCGGACTGCTCGATGACCGGCGTGCGTACCTCGGCGAAGCCGTGCAGCTCGGCGTGGCGACGGAAGACCGCCTCGAGGCGCTGCCAGCGCACCACCTCGTCGGGAAGGATATCGTTCATCCCCCTGACCGCGCGAAGTTCCATAGCCGGGCGGCTTATGGTCGGTGCGAGCGAGCGGGTCAAGCGTCGCGCACGGGGGCGCCCCGACCGTGGCCGGGCACCGTGCCCCTCGCCCCCCACCGAGCCCCTGCCTCACCGGGCGCGATCCGCAGCCCTCCTGACGTTTCGTGCCGGGCGGGCTTGACGGCGAGCGCCGCCGAATCTTGGCTGGGCGCGATGACGAGGCGTGAGCAGGCGCGGGTCGCGGCGATCGATCTGGGCAAGGCGAGGGTCGGGGTGGCGGTCACCGACGAGCTCGGTCTGATGGCGCACACGCGCCCCTTCCTCGACGGCAAGAGCCGCAAGGCGCTGCTGCGGGCCCTCGCCGAGCTGGCGCGGGAGGACGGCATCACCCGCTTCCTGGTCGGGCTCCCGCTGGAGATGAGCGGCGCCGACGGCCCCGCCGCCCGGCGGGCGCTGGCCTTCGCCCACGAGCTCGCCGACGCCACCGGCATCGAGGTCGAGATGGTCGACGAGCGGCTCAGCACCGTGGAGGCCTCGCGGCGGCTCCACGACGGCGGGGTCAAGGCGCGGGAGCAGAAGGGCCTCATCGACGGGGCGGCGGCGGCGGTGATCCTCCAGGGGTGGCTCGACGGGCAACCGCGCCGCTGAGCGCAAGGGAGCCCCCCCGCGGCGGCAGGCGGTGTAGGGTGCCCCGTATTCATGCCTGGGGCCGTCTCGTCGCGTAGCCGCTTCCTTCACCCGTCGGCCTGGCCGATCGCCGCCAAGCTCTCGCTGGTGCTCGTCGTCGTGTCGCTCGTCCCGATGGGCGTCACCGCGGGGCTGGACGTCTGGCAGGCCCGCGGCGCCGCGGAGGCCACCGAGCACGACAACCTCCGGATGCTGGCCACCAGCAGCGCCGGGCGCATCGACCAGCTCCTCGCCGACACCCAGCGGGTCGCCGCCCAGGTGGCCGGCGACGCCGAGGTGGTGGAGTACCTCGCGGGGACGATGGGGGAGCGCGCCGCCGTCGAGCGCTCGGCCTCGCAGACCCTGGCCAACGTCACCCGCTCCAACGCCGACATCGCCAGCGCCTTCCTCATCGACGCCAGCGGCAAGGGCACCCTCTCCACCCGCGGCGAGGAGATCGGCCTCGACGTCACCCACCGCGCCTATTACCTGGAGGCGTTCCGCACCGGGAGCTACGTCTCGGAGCTCACCGCCGGGTCGACCTCGAAGCGGCTCGGCGTGTACTTCTCGCAGGTGGTCCGCTCGCCCACGCGGGGCGTGGTGGGGGTCGCGGTCCTCAAGCTCGCCGGGGAAGTCGTGTCCGGGATGGTGGAGTCGATCCACCCCCCGGGCGGGGGCGCGCTCCTCCTCGACTCGTACGGGGTGATCGTCGGCGGCACCGATCCGTCGCTCCTCTACAAGAGCCTCGGGCACCTCACGCCGGAGGTGCTGGCGACGCCGGTGTTCGACCAGCGCTTCACCTCCATCGGGGTCGCGCGCATCGACAGCCTCGAGCTCCACGGGCTCTCCCACCAGCTCGTCGCGGTGGCGCAGGCCGGCTCCACCGATCTCGCCTTCCCCGACGGGCCGCGGCAGATCGCGGGCTACGCGCCGCTGACCGTCAAGCCCTGGACCCTCGCCGTCTACGAGCCCGCGGCCCGGCTGGCCGAGCCGCTGGCGCAGATCACCCACCACGCCGCCGCCAATGCGCTGCTGGTCGGCGCGGTGGTGGCGCTGCTGGCGCTGGCGCTGGCGCGCGCCATCGTGCGGCCGCTCCGCCGCCTCACCGAGGCGGCCCAGGCGGTGCGCCGCGGGGACTTCGTCGCGGCTCGCCTCGAGCCCGGCTCGGAGGACGAGATCGGCGTCCTCAGCGACTCGTTCAACCGGATGGCCCACGGGCTCGAGGCCCGGGAGCGGGAGCTGGAGATCTTCGGCCGGCTGGTCTCGCCCGAGGTCCGCGAGGAGCTCCTCAGCGGCAACCTCGAGCTCGGCGGCGGCACGCGCCGGGCGGCGGTGCTCTTCTCGGACATCCGCGGGTTCTCGACGCTGGCCGAGCAGATGGATCCCCAGGCGGTGGTGGCCCTCCTCAACGAGTACCTGACCGCGATGACGGGGGCGACGGCGGCCTTCGGCGGGTACATCAACAACTTCATCGGCGACGCCATCGTGGTCGTCTTCGGGGCGCCGATCCCCCAGTCCGACGGCGAGCGGCGCGCGGTGCTGGCCGCGCTGGCGATGCGCGACGCCCTCACCGAGCTCAACGTGCGGCGGGCCGCCCGCGGCGCGGCCCCCATCGAGACCGGCATCGGCATCGCCGCGGGCGACATGGTGGCGGGGCAGATCGGGTCCCCCGAGCGGATGCTCTACACCGTCATCGGCGACGCGGTGAACGTGGCCTCCCGCCTCGAGACGCTGACCAAGGACTACCCCGGCAAGTCCATTCTCCTGAGCCGCCGCGTCGCCGACGCCCTGGTCGCGGCGCGCGTCACGGACGCATCGCTGCCGGGCGTGGAGTCGCTCGGCCTCATCAAGCTCAAGGGGCGCACCGAGCCGGTCGAAGTCTTCGCGGTGGTGCGCTGACGGCTCGTTCGTGTACCGTGGCGCGGGGTTGCGTCCCGACGAAGCGCCATGCCTACCTGTCCCCGCTGCCACGCCTACTACCCCGGCGCCGCCACCACCTGTGACGCGGACGGGGAGGCCCTCGTCGCCGACGAGGCCGTGGAGCCCGAGCTCGAGGCCGGCACCCGGGTCGGCGAGTACCAGGTCGAGGGCAAGCTCGGGGAGGGCGCGTTCGGCACGGTGTACCGCGCCGTGCACCCGCTGATCGGCAAGCCCGCCGCCATCAAGGTGCTCAACCGGCAGTTCTCCGCCAGCCCGGAGATGGTCTCGCGCTTCGTCGCCGAGGCGCGCGCGGTCAACCAGATCGGCCACCGCAACATCATCGACATCTTCTCGTTCGGGCAGCTCCCCGACGGCCGTCACTACTACGTGATGGAGCTGCTCCGGGGCAGCCCGCTCGACGCCTACCTCGCCGAGCGCGGCCGGCTCTCGCTGGAGGAGGCGGCCCCGATCATCCGCGGCATCGCCCGGGCCCTCGGCGCCGCGCACGCGGCCGGCATCGCCCACCGCGACCTCAAGCCCGAGAACGTCTTCATCACCGAGGATGACGGCGTCCCCTTCCCCAAGCTCATCGACTTCGGCATCGCCAAGCTCCTCGGCGAGACCCCCGCCAGCTCGCACAAGACGCGCACCGGCGCGCCCATCGGCACGCCCTATTTCATGTCGCCCGAGCAGTGCCGCGGGCGCAACGTCGATCACCGCACCGACGTCTACGCGCTCGGCATCCTCATCCACCTGCTGCTCACCGGGAAGCGCCCCTTCGACGGCGAGGACGTGATGGACGTCCTGATGGCGCAGATCACCGCCGCGCCCCCGCGGATGAGCGAGGTCTGCCCCGACCTGCCCGCCTCCCTCGACGAGCCCGTGCTGCGCATGGTCGAGAAGGACGTCGACAGGCGCCCCTCCTCGGTGACCCAGGCGCTCGCCGCCTTCGAAGCCGCCGCCGGGGCAGCCGGCAACGCTGCGAGGAGCTCCGTGCTACCGGCCCGCCCGAGTGGCCGCCCCAGCGTTCCCTCCTCGGAGAAGATCGCCATCCGTCCCGCGGGCGACGCCGGGGAGGACGCGCAGAGCCTCGCCGAGGCGCACACCCTCGTCCCCACCCCCCAGCCCCCGAGCGCGGGGCCGTCGAGCGAGGCGCCGGCTCCCCTGGTGGCGCCGCTCAACACGCTCGAGCCCGCCGCGCGCTCCGCTCCAGCCTTGCCGGCCGCCCCGCCGAAGGTGCGAACCTGGGCCCTGATCGGCGGGATCGCCGCGCTCGCCGCCGTCGCTGCGGTGGCCCTGAGTCGTCCCCCGACCTCTCGCGAGGGACCCCCCAGCACCGTCGGAGCCGTCGTCACCGCCTCACCGTTGCCCGCGTCGTCAGCGTCCTCTGGATCGCTGCCGGTCCCAGAGCCGTCGGTCGTGCCCGCGGCCGAGAGCAGCGCTCCGAGCGCCTCGGCGAGCGCCCGCCCCGACGCACCCCGGGTCACCGGCGCCAAGGGGGTGCCGCCGGGAGCGCCGCCCGCGGTGACCAAGCCCGCCAAGCCCACGCCCGAGCCTCCCGCCAAGCGACCGCCGGGTGCCAAGACCGGCGGCGATCCCTCCGACATCGCCTTCTGAGATCCCCACGTCCAATGCCCGATCGCGCCCGCTTCGTCCTGCCCTGGCTCTCGCTCCTCGCCCTCGCCTCCTGCGCCGATCTCCAGACGCTCACCCGCAACGTGTGCGGCAACGGCATCATCGAGCGCGGCGAGGACTGCGACGGCATCGGCATCGATCAGAACACCTGCAACGCCGCGTGCCGGCTGGAGTGCACCGCCGCCGGCACCTGCCCGGCGGGCTGGGGCTGCGGCAACGACGGGCTCTGTCGGCAGCCCACCGGCGCCTTCGCGGCGTTCGGCGCGACGCTGGCGGTGGCGGCGGACCAGCTCACCCTCGCCGACTTCGACGGCGACGGCCGGAGCGACGTGCTCGCCACGCGGGGCACCACGTTCACGATCGCGTTCCTCGATCCCTCGGGCCTCCAGGCGAAGACCAGCTCCGTCTCGTTCGCGCCGAGCGACACCCACCTCGACGTGCCGGCCGCCGGCGATCTCGACAGCCCCCCGGACGGCCGCGCCGACCTCGCATTCCGGCTCCGCGACGGGCTCTCGGTGATGCGCGGCCAGACCGACCGGACGCTCAGCGCCAACGCGTACTCGGGCTCGCTCGACAAGCCCGTCGAGGCCGGCGACGTGCTCGTCTCCGGCAACTTCGACCGGGATCCCTCGGCGCTCGGCGACGAGGTGCTCGCGATGCGCGAGGACGGCCTCTACCTCGTCCACACCACCGATCAGGCCGATCTCCCCACCGGGACGGGGCAGCTCTTCGCCTTTCCCGCCGGGCACGGCAAGGCGAGCGGGAGGATCGCGACGGGCCAGCTCGTCACCGCCACCCCGGTCCCGCCCAGCACCACCGAGTACGTCGGGACGGACATCGTCTTCGCGTTCGACGGCGACGACCACGTGACCGTCTTCAAGCCCCGGCTCACCTCGTACGACGCGACCACGGGCAAGAGCGCGTACGCGTGGAACTACCTCGGGGCGCTGGCTGCGCCGGTCACCGTCGCGCTCCCCGCAGGGGCGACGGTGAAGGGCGGGGCCTTCGTCGCCTCTAGCCGGCTGGCCCTGGGCGGCGCGGCGGAGACCGCGATCTTCATCGCCGGCCAGGACAGCCAGGCCGCCCCCGCGCTGTTCGTGACCTACTCCCTGGCAACGGGCTTCACGTCGGCGCCCACGGCATCGCCCGTGGTCGCCGACAACAAGGCGGGCCCCTTCACACGCCTCGGCGGGGCCGCCCCGAGCGATCCGCACCTCGGCGACCCGCCCCTCGCGCTCGCGGACCTCAACGGCGACGGCTTCGTCGACTTGGTGAGCCCCTTCGGTGTCTACCTGAGCAACTGCAACAGCGTCACCACCGCCTCGCTGTGCACCGCCACCTCGATGAGCTACCTGATCGCGGCGCAGCCCGACGGCGCCTCCGGGTGGACGGACGCGATCGCGGTCCCGGAGCAGGAGACCAGCGGCGGGTACACGGTGGGCGATCTCATCCTCGCCGGCGGCGACCCCGGGCTCACCTACCTCCGCGGCCCCGTCGGCGAGCCCGGCTTCGTGACGTTCGCCACCTTCCGCGTCCCCACCCAGAGCCCGGTGCAGAACCTCACCGTCGGCGATTTCGACGGTGACGGCGCCGCGGACGTCGCCTTCTCCCAGGTCTCCTCGCGGGTACCGGGTGCTCAGTCGCTGCAAATCGCGTTCGGCAGCGCGCTCGGGATCCCGACGGCGCCCGTGGACCTGGGGGACGTCGGGACCGTCGGCCAGATCGTCTCCGGCACCATCGCGGAGCCCTCGACCTACCACGACGGCGTCTCCGATCTGCTGGTCACCGGCACGGCCGCGGGGACCGCGGAGCTCTTCCGCTTCGACGGCAGCACCGATCGGCAGATCCAGTCCGCCCTCCAGCTCTACGCCCCCTGCGACCCGACGGCGACGGGGGCCGCGCCCATCGGCACGCCGCGGAGCGCGGCCATCGGCCCGTTCACCACCATCGCTGCGCAGGATCTCACGGTGCTCTACCAGACGGCGGCAGGCGGCTACGAGCTGTGGGCGCTCAGCCCTGGCTCGAGCGACAGCGCGAGCATCTGCGCCGGCAAGATCGGCCCCGGCGTGCTCCCGACGCCTGGCAGCGACGAGCTCTCGATCCTGCCCGTCGACCTGAACGGCGACGGGATCGACGAGGTCCTGGTCCTCCCGTCCGGCGCCGGCAAGCTCTTCATCGGGCGCATCGGCGCCGGCAACGCGTGGACGATCGACACCGTCACGCTCGCCGCTCCCTACACCGGCATCGCCACCGGCAACCTGGGCGCGCGCCCCGCCGGAGCCAAGGCGCTGCGGGACGTCATCCTCTGGTCCGACACCGAGGTCGCCGTCCTCTGGAACGACGGCACCGGCACCCTCTCGCCCACCACGGCGGCCACCCTCCCCGTCGCGGCCACCACCTGCGCGGGGGCGACGGTGGGCGCGCCGCTCGGCGTGACCGTGCTCGACCTCGCGGCGACGCCGCAGCGCGAGATCTTGATCGTCACCGCGACGGCGACGCTGCTCGCCGAGATCGCCGACCCCACGCAGCGGACGTTCGCGCCGCTCGCCTGCAAGAGCGACGTCTTCGGCCCCGGGGGGCAGGCCATCACCTCGGGCGACGTCAACGGCGACGGCGTCGACGACGTGGTGATCGCCCAACCGGGCGGGATTTCGGTCCTCACCGGGACGCCGGTGGTGCAATGAGACCCATGAAGAACGGCCTCCGCATCGCGCTCCTCGGGGCGGCGCTCCTCGCCTCGACCGGCGTGGCCCCCGCGGCTCGGGCGGACGCGGGCACGACCGCCGGCAGCGACGCCGGCGCCGACGCCACCCGACGCGCCCGGGCCCTCTTCGACGCCGGGGCGCGCGCCTACCAGGCGGGCGCCTTCCGCACCGCCATCCAGGCCTTCGAGGAGGCGTACAAGGTCGAGGCGCGCCCCAACATCCTCTTCTCGATCGCCCAGGCGCACCGCCGCCAGTACGTGCTCGACAAGCGGGCGGGCCACGTCGCCGTCGCGCTCAAGTACTACCGCCAGTACCTGGCCGAGGTCGCGCAGGGCGGCCGCCGGGCCGACACCGTCGCGGCCCTCGGCGAGCTGGAGCCGCTCGCCGCGCGGCTCCAGCAGGAGGGCCAGCTCCAGCCCCTCGGCGAGGCGGACGGCGCCACGCGCCTGGTGGTCTCCTCGCCCAGCGAGGGGGCCACGGTCGCGCTCGACGGTGAGGCCAAACCGCGGACGGCGCCGCTCATCGCCGAGGTGACGCCCGGCAAGCACACCGCCCGCATCGAGGCCCCCGGCTTCGCCGGCGAGAGCCGCGAGATCGACGTGGCCCGCGGCGCGGTCACGGCGCTGGACATCCCCCTCCACGAGCTGCCGGGTCGGCTGGCCATCGGCGGGCTCCGCGGGGCCGAGGTGACCATCGACAACCGCTCGGTGGGCACCATCCCCTTCACGGGCCCCGTCGAGGTCACGCCCGGGCACCACTCCCTGCGCGTCACCCGCGGCGGGCACGAGGAGCTGACCCGCGAGATCGACATCGGCCGTGGCGGCACCGAGACCTTCGACGCGCGGCTCCCGCTCACCAAGCAGCGCAAGGTCTCCTACGGCCTCATCGGCGCCGGCGCCGCCGCGACCGGCGCGGGGGTGGTGTTCGGCATCCTGACCCTCGGGCAGCAGGCGGTGGCGACCGGGATCAAGAGCGACATCGACCAGGGCAAGGTGAGCTGCCCGGGCACCTCGTGCCCCAAGTTCGACCAGTTCAACGCCGCGGTGAACGCGCGCGACCAGCTCCGCATCGGCACCGGCGTGCTGCTGGGCGGGGGCCTGGCGACGGCGGCGACCGGCTTCCTGCTCTACCTGTTCGACGAGCCCCAGCTCCGCAGCCTGGCGCGCCCGGACGAAGCGCCGGCGCCGGCGCCCTTCCTCCGCGAGACCAACCTCGAGGTGTCCGCGGCGCCCGTGGTCGGGCCCGGCCTGGCGGGAGCAGCGCTGACGCTGAGGTTCTGACCTAGGCTTCCCGGCGATCCATCCAGGCGCGGGCCAGGCCGGCGGCCACGACCCCGGCCGCCAGCCCGCCGAGCAAGCCGGCGGCCTCGCCGAGGAGGAGCGGCCCGCACCGCAGCGTCGCCAGCGCCCCGGTGCCGAGGGCCATCCCCAGCGCCGTCTCCAGGCGTCGCTCCCGCGGCGCACGCGGGAGGAGCAGCGCCAGCGAGAGGCCAAGGAGCGCGCCCACGGCCGCGCACGTCGAGGGCATCGCCTTGTCGCAGCAAGCCATCCCGCTCGCCATCGCCTCCGGGCTGCAGCACGGGCGCAGGATCGAGAGCGGCAGGAACAGCGACGCCAGCCCGGCCAGGAGGCCTCGCCGCGCCCCCTCGCGCAGCCAGGCGCCGCGCCACTCGACCAGGGTCCACACCACCACGGTGACGGGGAGCCACGCGGTAGCCCGCCACCCCACCACGATCGCGGCGGCTCCGGCCGCCGCGGCCGCCACCACCAGCGCTCGCCCCAGGCCCGCCCGCAGGCGCCCCAGCTCGTAGGCGCGCCGCGCAGCCCGGCGGGCACGGCCTTGGTCAGTCTCCATCGGATCCTCCCAGGAGCAGCCGCAGGCGCGCGTAGGCCCGCGAGACACGTTTACGGAACGCCGGTGAAGAGACCTCGGGCGTCGCGCTGCGGCCGAGGACCACCGCGATGGCCGCAGCGGAGCCATCATCGAGCGAGGCCAACGCGCGCTCGAGGGCGCGCCCGAGCTCGCGCTCCACGAGGAGGCGCTCGGGATCGTCCGGCGTCACGGCCCACGCCTCGGCGGCGGAGAGCTCGGCCTGCTTCCTCCCCGCGCCGCCCTTCCGCGCGATCGCGCGGACCTCGTTGGCGACGATCGCGTAGAACCAGGGGAGCACGGGGCGGCCGGCGGTGAACTCGCCCGCACGGGAGAACACCCGCACCAGCGCCGCCTGCGCCGCGTCGGCGGCCCGGTCCGGCCCCACCCGCGCGCCTGCGAACCGCAGCGCACGCGGGTGGAGCGCACGAAAGAGCGGGTCGAAGGCGTCCCGCTCACCCTGCGCCAGGCGCGCCATCAGATGATCGAGCTCGCCTTCGTCCAGCTCGCCCAGCACGGGCCGGCTAGCGCTCTGCTACCGCGTGCCCGTGGCAGCACGGTGAGCCCGGGTAGCAGCAGGCCGCCCCCGGCGAGCAGCACGACGCCGATCGCTGGTAGGCGGTCACCCCGACCGAGGCCAGCGCCGTCGCGCACAGGAGCCCGGTGAGGATCTTCTTTCCATGGGTCCGGAACAGGTTGAGCATCGCAGAACCTCCTTCTTGCCAGGTCCTAGCCGCCAGCCGCCGGAGTGTGACCGGATGCTGCCGCTGGAAACGACGGAAGGGGCGATGTCGGCGACGGGGGCTACAATCCGGTGCTGAAGCAGCTCGCCCAGCCCAGATCCGGTGGCGGCCACGCCCTTGCGGTGCGCAGCCCCACCGGGATCCGGCCTTCACTCACTGGACGGTGTGGCAGCCGCCGCAGCCGAAGCCCTTGTGGGTCGCCGGGTCGAAGGGCGGCTCGCCCATCGATTTGGCCATGACGGGGGTGACCTGCTCGGTCATGAACTTCATGACCACGGGCTTCTCGGCGAAGAGCTTCTTGAAGCCGTCGCCCGAGAGCGTGAGCTTGGGGAGGAACTTGTGCGGATCCTCCTTCTTCTCGCCGTGGCAGGTGCCGCAGCCGAAGTCGCCGTACTTCTTGGCGTCGAAGTCCGCGAAGACCTTGCCCATGGTGGGGCGGGTCACGGTCTTCATGTGCTGGAGCTGCTGCTCCTTGGTCATGCTCGAGAAGGCAGCCACCGCGGCGGGGGCGGCGGGCCCCGCAGGGGTAGCCGCGGTCGCCACGGGGGCCGCTCCGGTCGCCGCCGGAGCCGTGGTGGCGGCGGCGGTGGGGGCCGGAGGGGTGGCGGGGGCAGGCTCCGCGCCGCCGCAGGCGACGAGGCCGAAGGCCGCGAGGAACGAGAGAGCTTGGTGAGAAAGACGCATGCCCGGGCTCATATCCGAAGCCGCCGGGTATGGCTAGCAGCGAGGACGCAAC
>Ga0302283_1000768_pt1 | contig 26617 bp, 15 predicted proteins | sample III_Fen_E1_4_FD_198770 | JGI IMG/M metagenome (GOLD analysis project Ga0302283, IMG submission 198770) | Peat permafrost microbial communities from Stordalen Mire near Abisko, Sweden - III_Fen_E1_4 | ecosystem: Environmental > Terrestrial > Soil > Wetlands > Permafrost | place: Sweden: Abisko... | reverse complement strand
TCCTCCCGGATCAGGGAGGCCCTCCTCGTGAACCAGAACGGCCTCCTCCCAGATCAGGGAGGCCCTCCTCGTGAACCAGAACGCCCTCCTCCCAGATCAGGGGGGCCCTCCTCGTGAACCAGAACGGCCTCCTCCCAGACCAGGGAGGCCCTCCTCGTGAACCAGAACGGCCTCCTCCCTGACCAAGCCGCCGTCGTGGTGAAGCAGAACAGGCTCCTCCCTTGCCAAGCCGCCGTCGTGGTGAAGCAGAACAGGCTCCTCCCTTACCAAGCCGCCGTCTTGGTTGCCCTGGGATCGGGCCTTTGGGTTCCTACCCTCTCATCCGCCTGCGGGCGGCTGCCAGAGCTCGACCTTGTTACCCTCGGGGTCGATCACCCATCCGAATTTTCCGTACTCGGAGTCGTCCGTCTTCTCGAGCACCTTGCAACCCTCGGCGCGCAACGCCGCGAGGAGGCCCGGCAGGTCCGCGACCCGGTAGTTCACCATGAAGGGCGCCTGGCTCGGCGCAAACTGCTCGCTGTCCGGGCTCGTGATGGACCACGCGGTCGTGCCGGACGTCGGTTTGCCGGTCTCGTCGGTCCAGTCGAACGCAGCGCCTCCCCAGGTCTGCACGTCGATGCCCAGGTGTTTCTTGTACCAATCCCTGAGCGCTGCAGGATCCTTGGCCTTGAAAAAGATTCCGCCGATACCCGTGACCCTCTTCATGTGTCTCTCCGGACGATAGCAAAGGTTGAAACGCGCGCGACCACCGTGATCCAATCTTCCTTCAATGCCGGAGTAAAGCCTGCGCCTCACTTCTGGAGGCGCAGCCCGGCAGGCACCACCACGAGCGCCGTCGCCAAGCCCAGGAGCACCCCCAGCGTCCCGACCGCTCCGAGATCCGAGAGCCCCTCGAACCTGCAGGCGAGGAGCGCACCGAAGCCGGCGGCGGTGGTCAGAGCCGTGGAGGCAACGAGCGGTCCCTGCAGGCGGAGCGCCTCTTTGACGTGGTCGCCTGCCGCGTTGCCCGCCCGCGCCGCGTGAAGCAGAAACATCGACTCGTCGATCGTCACGCCGATGAGGACCGGCAGGACCAGCGCGTCGTACACGTGCCACCGCAGGTGGAGCGCGCGCATGGCGAGCGCGACGCACGCGATCTCGACCGCGATCGTCGCGAGCGCCAGGAGCACATCCCGCGCACGGCCGAGCACCGCACGGAGGGCGAGCACGACGAGCAGGAGCGCCACGAGCGCGACGCGGGGCAGATCGCGCGCCAGCGCCTCCTCGAGCTCCTTCTCCAGGTACGGGTAGCCCGTGACGATTGCGTCCGGGTCCGCCGCCCGGATCGCTGCGAGCACGCGCGCGTCCGCTTCCCCGCTCGAGCCGAGGTCGTCTCGCCGCGGGCGCACGTAGGTCGCCGCGAGCGTGTCGGCACCGTCCTTCGCCTCGTGTCGAGCGATGAGCCACGCGATGGGACCGCCCTCCGTCTTCGTAGCCTCGGCGCCGGCAGCGCCCGCGGCGGCTGGGTGATCGAAGGCAGCAAGGGCTGGCGCGCACGCCTCCAGGTCGAACCCTCGATCGAGAAGCGCGCCGGCGAGCGTGGCGTGGTGGGCGGGCAGGTCGAGGGCGTCCCTGGCGGCGAGGCGCGCGCGCACCGTCGCCTCCGCCGGGGCGTAGGCCGCGAGCGAATCGTAGCCATCGATGTCGCCCGCCGAGGCAAGCGGCTCGAGGGCCTCTGCGACGGCGTCGGCGCGAGCGGCAGCCCGATCCCGATCGGCGTCGACGGACAGGACGACCCACTGCCCTGGCTTTCCGCCAAAGAGCCGGTAGACCTCGTCTTGTGCCACGAGCGGCGCGAGCGCGCGCGGCCGCACCGCCACGATCGCGTTCGCGGCGTGGGGCCAGCCGACGAAGGCGACGAGGACGACCGGCGCGCACGCAAGCACAAGCCAGCACCACGCCCGCCGGCGCGTTGCCGTCAGCGCCTGGACCGTCGCGAGCCATTTCGGGACGAGCGGCGCGGGCGGCACGCCGCGCTCGAGGTAGGCGCCGACCTCGGGCGTCACGAGGACGATGGCAACGGCCGTCAGCACCTCTCCGAGGGCACAAAGGATCCCGAGCTGCCGGAGGGCCGTCAGCTCGCTGAGAGCGAGCGACCCGAAGGCTACGCCGGCCGCCAGCGCCGCCAGGAGCGTCGGGCGAGCGGTAGCGGCACGCGCAGCCCGTGCGGCGTCGTGTGGCGCGAGCCCCCGCCGGCGGCCGTCGAGCAGCGCGGCATAGACGTGGACGCCTGTGTCGACGCCGACCCCGACGACCACCGCCGTGAAGGCGATCGCAATCGCGCTGAGGCCGCCCGAGCCCGGCCCGAAGAAGAGCGCCGCGAGCCCAGTCGTCCACAGGGTGCCCACGAGGAGCGGCGGCACCACCGCGAGGAGAGCCCGGGCGCGTCGGAACGTGAGCACGAAGGTGACGCACGCCAGCGCCAGCGACAATGTCCCGCTCACCGCGAGATCGCGAATGAGCATTGCCTGCGTCGCGTGCGCGATCGCGTGTCCGCCCGTGAGCGCGAGCGTCACGTCCGGGTGCTTCGCCCGCACGGCGGCGAAGGCGCCCTCGACGTCGGAGACGAACGCGTCGCTGGCCCGACTGTCGAACGCGCTCCCGCGGGGCGAGAGGACGACGAGACGCGCGCGCCCTCCATCAGCGACGAACGCTCCACCTTCGCCCGCGGTGACGCCCGCGGCGAGCTCCGCGCGCCCTTCCCAGGGCAACACGGCGAGGCGCAACGGATCCTTGGCGAGCCACGGCTCGACGGCCGAGCTACCAGGCGCGAGCAGCAGCGCACGCGTTCCGTCGAGTCGCTCGCGCATCCCCTCGGGAGTCAGCGCGCGGGCGAGCGCGGAGCGCGCGGCCGGTCCGGCGTAGCGCCAGGCGAGCGTCGGGTCGATCTTCTCGAGATCGGCGCCGCGGGTGGGGGCGCGGTCCACCACCTTCGTTATCGAGGGACAGGCGCGCAGGCTCGAGACGAGCTCGATCGTGGCCGCCTCGACATCGGACGCGTCCTTTCCGCGGACCAGCGCGGCGCCGAAGTCGCCTCCGCCAAACGCGCGCACGAAGCGGGCCAGCGCCGCCGACGCGGCTCGATCCGGGAAGAGCGCGGAAAGGTCCGACGAGATGTGCAGCCGTGTCGCCGTGAGCCAGGCGCTCACGAGGGTCGCCAGGATCATGGCGACCGGGAGCCACACACGCCGCCTCATCGCAGCGTCGTACCACGGCCCAGAGAGCGTCGCGGCCTTCGTCCGCCTCGGCCTCGGGGCACGCCTCAGCTACTCGACGATGGCGAGGGGGATCTCGGGGACCCCCTCGTCGCCGCGGCGCAGGTACTCGTAGCGGGCGAAGTTGCCCATGACGCGCGAGACGTAGCCCCTCGTCTCGGCGTACGGGATGCGCTCGACGAAGGAGTCGATCTCCATCCCCTGCGCGCGGCTCACCCACCTGGAGATGGACTCGTGGCCCGCGTTGTAGGCGGCGACGGCGAGGGGCAGCTGCCCCTTGAAGCGGAGGACGAGCTCCTCGAGGTAATGCATCCCGAGGTCCACGTTGTAGAGCGGGCTCGTGAGGCGCGCCTCGTCGTACGGGACCTTCATGGTACCGGCGACGACGCTCGCCGTCTCCGGCAAGAGCTGCATGAGGCCGACGGCGTGTGCCGGCGAGACGACGTCCGGGTCGAAGCTGGACTCCTGTCGCATGACGGCGAACGTCAAGGACGACGACAGGTGCTCGGACACCTCGCGGGCCGCGACCTCGCTCTCGTACGGAGTCGCGTACGCGCATTCCCATGCCCAGCGAGTGCGGGCGGACGGCGCCTGGGCGAGCAGCTCTTGCGGGATCTGGACGGCGAGCTGAAGGCGCCGTTTCCCGCGCCCAACCTTGCCGTACGCGCTGCAGAGCGCCTCGAGGCCGCGACCCGCAGGCGCCCGCGCCGAGACGAGGCCCTCACGCTCGTGCAGGGCGCTCTCGGCGTCGGAGTCGAGGCCGATGCGATGCAAGAGATCCGCCGGCGCAGGAAGGGCGACATCGAGCGGCTCGGCGGGAGATGGGTCCGCACGCACGCCGATCGGGGGCGGGACGGGCGCGCCGAGATCCTTGAGCCGCGCGCGAGAGACGAGCGCCGGCCACGAGAGCGGCTTGTTCGTTGCCACGTCGGTCCAGCGCGCGATGGCGATCGTCCGGTCGCCGTCCCGCAACGCCGCGAGGGCGCTCATCGCCATGGCACGGGCTGCGCCGATCGAGTCCGGGTCCTCGGTGGCGAGCTGCTCGAAGAGACGACGCGCGAGCCCTGCGTCCCCGTTCATCAGGTGAGCGATGGCGCGGTCGCGCGAAGCGTCCTTCTTCTCCACGCCGTTCGGGTACTTCTGCGCGTACTCGTCGAAGCCCTTGGCGGCGTCTCTCCACTTCCCGTGCAGCATGTGCAGGTACGGGACGAAGAAGCTCGCTTCGTCGCCCCAGGTGGTCCCGGCAGCGGAGCGCGCGAGCATCGTGAGGCGGTAGATGGCGTCGTCGTCCTTGTCCGCCCGCGCCATGGCGCGGGCAGCGTGAAAGGCGTCCTCGGCGGCGTGCGGGCCGCCCAGCGCGGCGCTCTCGTCGAGGACACGCGCGGCCTCGATGTGCCGGTTGTGTGCCCGGTAGAGCACGTCACCGCGGACCCGCTCTTCGTCCTTGTGGGGGACCTTCGGGGGCGGCGCCAGCGCGACGCGGTCGAGCGCTCGCAGGGCGTCATCCGTCCGGCCTGCGTCGGCGAGGACCCGCGCGCGCGTGACGAGCTCGTCGCCGGTGAGCGGGTGCGCGGGATCGAGCCGGGCCAGCGCGGCCTCGGCGTCCTTCGCCTGCGGCACGTCGGGCGCGTGCACGGCGATCCACCGCGCATCGGCCGCGCCGGACCTGTCCTTCGCGTCCTTCGCGTCTTTCCCGTCTCCCGCGTCCGCTAGCCGCATGCGGCAGGCGCGTGCGGCCGCTTCGTCGTGGCGCGGCTTGGTCTCGAGGACCGTCACCTTGGTGCAGAGCGCGCGAGCGCGGGCGAAGTCCTTCGCGCGCTCGAAGGCGTCGGCGGCGCGAAGGAGCGAAGCGGACGTCCGACGCGAGGCGAAGTACTCGCCCGCTTCGGCCAGCGGGCCTACCACCAGCTTCGCCTCGGCCCGCCAGCGGGCCAGATCCGGGGCGAGCAGGGGCAAGGCGTCGTCGAGACCGTCGAGCTCGGTGAGCGCCTGCTTCGCGTCGCCTCGCGCGAGCGCAACGCGGCCGCGTATGTAGTGGATCTCGGGCCTGGCCTTGTCCGCCTCGGCGAGGGCGTCGAGCCCCTGCGCAGCGACATCCCATTGCTCGCGCCGCACCGCCTCGACCCAGCTGAGCGGCGCTGCCGCATCCACGGCGCCAGCGTCCTGGCCGACGGTGACCGCGGGGGGCGCGGCGTCGGTCGCCCCTTCCGTTGCCGCGTCGCTCCGAGGCGCGGCAGCCTCGTGCGGAGCCCCGCACGCGAGCGCAACCAAGGCCAGGAGCGGCGCCTTACGCCAGGACCGCAAAGCCACCCCCTCCCCTCCAGCCGTACGCCTGCGAGACGCCGCCTTCATCCGAACCGTCGACGACGCGCAAAAGGCGCGGCACGCAGAGGTCCCGCAGCTGCTGACCCTCTTCGATACCCACCCAGCGTCGGCCCATCTTGTGCGCCACGGCGGCGGTCGTTCCGCTGCCGAGGAAGGCGTCGAGCACCCAGTCGCCAGGGTCCGTTGCCATGGCGAGCACCCGGGCGAGGAGGCGCTCCGGCTTCTTGTTGCGGGAGAACACGACTCCACCTTCCTTCGCGATCCCCTGGAAGCCGAGGTCGTCCCACACGTTGGTCAGCGGTTCGACCATACAGAGCGCGCCGCCGACGTCGCGGACCTTACGGGCCAGAAAGAGCACCCGGTTGCCGCCGCGCAAGATCAGATCGGGTAGTCCCTTGCGCGGTAGCCTCAGCACGCGTTCGGGGGCGGCGCGCGAGCGCACGATGAGCGCCTGCGCCGCGCGGCTCACCGCCTCGAAGCGTGGCTGTGCCAGGCGCGCGACGTGGCTCGCATGCGCCAGCGCAAAGGCACCCATGCGCCTCTGGAGCTCTTCCTTGCCGAGCGCGGCGCGCGCCGCACGGCTGGACGCGAAGCCGAGCTCGTGCGCGACTCGGCCGAGGAGCGGCTCGAAGCGCCAGGCCTCGCAGGGCGCCTCGGGGTTTGCCACCCAGAGGCTGTACGCCGCGTCGTAGCCGCCCTTCACGCGCACCTGGGGACGGTAACGCCAGGCGCCGCGCGTCTTCTCGTACGCGACGACGAAGTCGGTCACGTTGACAGGGCCACGGTTCTTCGCCTTGTGCCCGGTGGGCGCGCTGCGAACGACGGTGATGGTCGACAGGCGGTTGTGCTTCCCGAACAGCTCGTCCATGAGGCACAAGAGCTCGCCGACCATCGTGTCGTCGATCTCCACGAAGATCGCGCCGTCGTCGCGCAGGAGGGGCAGCGTGGCCGCAAGCCTCGGCCGCATCATGGCGAGCCAGCCGCGCGTGTCGCGGGCGTCCTTGTACTCGGCGAACGTACGTCCTGTGTTGAAGGGCGGGTCGAAATACGCGCACGCGAACAGGCCCGCGTGCGTCTCGCCGAGCCACCCGAGCGCCCGCAGGTTCTCGGCGTGGAGGAGCAGGTTCTCGGCGCCGCGGACCCCGTACCGCTCCCGCACGGCGAACGCCGGGGGTTTGGGGGTGTCCCCCAAGAGACCCGGGGGTTTGGGGGTGTCCCCCGAGAAACCCGACGGTTGCGATGCCGTCTCCTCCGTCAGGGCGGAGACGCTTGCGGAGCGCGGAGCCACGGTTCGGTGATGCTACGCCAATTCGCCTCTGCCTCGAGACCCGCGAGCACGCTCGCCAGCCCCCACTGGAGGCGGCTCACGAACGTGATGTCGTGCGGCATGTGGATGGGCTTGGGCAGGTTGGGGAGCTTGTCGTCCGCGCGAAAGACGACCTTCTTACCGTTGCGAACGAGGAACGCGATGTTCTCCCGTGCCTTCTCGCGCGTGTACTTGAAGGGCCCGGTCACGACGATGGGGTCGATGATGTACTTCGTGTACTCGGTGTAGATGCGCCAGCCCTCGGCGTCGCTCGGATCGTAGCCGAGCACCTCCGCGCACGCGCGGTAGAACTCGTCCCAGTCGCCATCCTGCGCGGCGATGATGTACCGCTTCATCCCCGCGAGGAGATCGGGAGGCAGCTGCTTGAAGCAGCCGAAGTCCAGGAAGGCGACCTTGCCGCCGCCGAGGAACCGGTAGTTGCCCGGGTGCGGATCGGCGTAGAGCAGCCCGTGGCGGAAGAGCGCGCGGAACATGAACCGGAAGATCGTCTCCCCTGCGGCGTTCCGGTCCTCCTGCGAGGCCTCGGCGCAGAAGGTGGCATAATCGACGCCGCCGATGAGCTCGCACGTGAGCACGCGCCGCGTCGTCAGCGAGTGGTGGACGCGCGGGATGATGATCTCGGCGTCCCCCTCGTGGACGCGGCGGAATCGATCGCACGTCTCCGCCTCCAGCGCGTAGTCGAGCTCTGCGAGGAAGACCTCGCGAATCTCGGCGAGCCCCTCCTTCGAGTGGTAGCGGCGGCCGATGGGCGCCATCATGGTCTCCAGCATCGACAGGCTCTTCAGGTCGTTCTCGATGGCCTTGTCGATGCCGGGGTACTGCACCTTGACCGCGACCCGCTCGCCTCCGCGCGTGCTCGCGCGGTGAACCTGCCCGATGCTCGCCGCGGCGAAGGGGTCCGGCTCCCAGTCGTCGAAGATGGCCTCCGGCAAGGCTCCGAGGTCCTCGCGGATGACGCGCACGGCAGCCTCGCGCGACAAGGGAGGCGCCTTGGCCTGGAGCTTCTTCAGGATGGTCTGGAACTTCTCCTCGTAGCCGGGAGGGGCGATGCCATCGATGTAGGAGGCCATCTGCCCGAACTTGAGCGGCAGTCCCTTCATCTCGCCGAGCGTCTTGAGCATGGCCTCGGCCGTGCCCTTGGCGCTCTCTAGGAGCTTCTCCCGTGCTGCGGCCTCCTCATCCTCGGTCCGCGTCCCTCCCCACGCACGCTTCATCGCCTCGGACGCCATCGGCAGCGCGCGCGGAGCGAGCGCGCCCAGGCGTGCGAGGCGGCCGAAGCGCGAGGTGGGCGGCTTGTCCGGACGCTTCTCGGCTGGCGGCGCCGGAGGAGGAGGGGCGTCGCCGCGACGGTCATCGGGCGGCGAGGACATGCCCGGCATTATGGCACGGATCACCGCCGCAGAGCGCTGGCGGCCTCGTACGGGCCGGCCGGCGGTCGCGAGCCTCCGGTCACTTCGGCGTCAGCTGCATCACGGAACCGTTCATGTCTGCCCAGTAGGCGCTCGTGGAGTCCACCGCGATTCCGATGGGCCCACCCTGGCCTGAAGCGAGCGTCGAGGGCGAGGCAGCGCCGCCACTCTTCGGGATGCTCATCACGGTGCCCCCTGTCTCGTTGGTCCAGTAGATGGTCGTGGCGTCAAGGGCGATTCCGACAGGGCCGCTCTGGCCGGAGGCGACCACCGTAGTCGTGCCTCCTCCAATCGGCACGCTCATGACGGTTCCGTTGGCTTGACTCGTCCAGTACACGCGAGCGGCGTCGAGCGCGATGCCGTAGCTCGTGGATTGGCCCGTGGCGAGCGTCGTCACGCTGCCGCCACCCACCGGGACCTTCGCGATCGCGCCGTCGCCCGCGCTCGTCCAGTAGACACTCGTGGCGTCCGCGGCGATTCCGATCGGACTGTTCAGCCCCGAGGCTAGCGTGAAAGGGGAGCCAGGGCCGATGGGGAGGCTCACGACGCTGCCGGTGCCCGAAGGTCCGTCGTTGGTCCAGTAGATATGGTCGTTGGCCACCGCTACACCGGTCGCGGAGAGCTGGGAGTTGGCGATGAACGTCGGGCTATCGGCGCTCAGCGACGTAGCCCAGACCTTGCTCGATCCCTGGTCGGCCCAGTAGAGGTCCGTGGGGCCGATGGCGATGCCCAGGGGGGTCGCCTGCCCCGACGCGATCGTCGTGGCCCCGCCCCCGGGCAGAGGAGCTTCGAGCACGGCGCCGTTGCTTCCCGTCCCGGCGGTCCAGTAGACGTTCGTCGAATCCACCGCGATGCCATAGGCGCCCGGCCCCGTGCCGATCATGACGAGCGTGCTCGGGGCGCAGGCAACCCCGACCGTCGTGACGTTCGCCGTGCCGACAGTCGCCGGCCCGCCCTGGCTGACGGTGCAGGTCGCACCCGTCGGCGTGCCGCCTATCGTGTAGAGCGGTCCGCAGGTCACGAGCGCGGTCACGTCGGCGGTCCCCAGGGTCCCGCTGCCATTCGCGACGGTGCAGGACAACGTGCTCGCCACGACGGTGACGTCGTACGTGGTGCCGCTCGCGACCGAGCCGGGGAAGGTGAAGCTCCCATCGCCGACCACCGTCAGGACCGACGATGTGCCACCGGTTGTATCCTTCAAGGTGGCCGTCGCCCCTGCGCTGAGACCCGCCACTAGAGACCGCTGACCATCCCGCCAATGGTGAACGTCGACGGCGGCGGCACTATGACGGCCATGCTGCCCTTGACCTGCCGCGGTTCGTTCGTGATGACTTGAGGCCCGCGCACGTTACAGTTGGTCCGTTCCCCCCATGGAGTCCTCCTCGAAGATCCCGGTGACCCCGCGCCTCCCGCGCAAGTTCGGCCGTTACATGCTCTTTGACATGGTCGGCAAGGGCGGGATGGCGGAGATCTTCCTGGCTCGGGCGCGGACGACGGATCTCGGCGGCCACCGCCTTTGTGTGGTCAAACAGATCATCCCGGCCTTCGCCGAGCACTCGCAGTTCGCGGAGATGCTCATCCACGAGGCGAAGCTCGCGGCGATGCTGGACCACGCGAACATCGTGCAGGTGACGGACCTGGGCCGCGCGGACGGCGAGCTCTTCATCGCCATGGACTACGTCGAGGGCTTCGACCTGAACGAGCTCTTGCGTCGCTGCACGAAGACCAAGGTTCCCCTCCCCTTCGAGTTCGCGCTCCTCATCCTGGCGGACACGCTGCAAGGCCTCGACTACGCGCACCGGCGCACCGACGACAACGGGGTCCCGCTCGGCATCGTGCATCGTGACGTCTCCCCGTCGAACGTCCTCATCTCGTACGAGGGGCAGAGCAAGCTGTGCGACTTCGGCATCGCTCACGCCAACGAGCTCGTCGTCGGCCCGGCGCCCAGCGGCGGGGCATACACGCGCGATGCGCTCCAGGGCAAGGCTGGGTACATGAGCCCAGAGCACGCGCGCGGCGAGGCGATCGATGCGCGGGCCGACGTCTTCGCCGTAGGGATCCTCCTCTGGGAGCTCATCGCGGGTCACCGGATGTACCGGCCCGAGCCCGATCGGGGCACGCTGCTCGACCAGGCTCGCGCCGCGCTCGTTCCGCCCCTTCCCTCGCGGGCCAAGATCCTGCCCAACGAGCCGGAGCTGGCGCGGATCGTCGGCAAGGCCCTCGCCGTCGATCGCACCGATCGCTACCCGTCGGCCAGCGCGATGCGCAACGACCTGGAGGAGTACGCCATCGGCGCAAAGCTCATGGCGAGCCCGCTGCGGTTCGGCGAGTGGCTCGCTTCGAGCTTCGGGACCGAGGTGATGACGCTCCGCAGGATGCGGCAGCGGGCGGCGGAAGCGCTCGAGCAAGGCCCCGCCGTGACGCTGACCCCGCTCCCCTTCGCCCTCAAGACGTCCGACACGCCGAGCCCGCGCGCCGCCGAGCCCGTGCCCGTGCCCGTGCGCGCGCCTGACTCTGCAGTCGCCGCGGTGCCGGAGACCGTGACCGTGACGGCGCCGCTCGCGATGCCGCCCCCGACGGTGCCGGTCGCAACGAAGGCCGCCAGCGCGTTGCATGGGCCTGGGATGCCGTCCACCGAGAGCCGGGCGATCCAGCCCCGCCGCAGCCTCGTCTTTCCGATCGTCCTCGTGCTGTCGCTTCTCGCGGCGCTCGCCGTCGTCGCGATGATGTACGCGCGATGACGGGCCGATGATGCACCTCGCGGAGGTTGCGCTGCCTGTGCCGCTCGCGCGGATCTACAGCTACGCGATCCCCGAGGCGCTCGCGGCCCGCGTGGTCGCCGGCGCGCGCGCGACGTGCCCGTTCGGGACGCGGCGGCTGGTCGGCGTCGTGATGGATGTTCACGAGGGGGAACCCCCCAAGGGCGTGCGGGAGATCATCTCCGTCCTCGACGACGAGCCCGCCGTACCTGCCGATCTCCTCGCCTTCTTGCGAGACGTGGCGGGCTATTACCTCCAGCCCATCGGCGAGGTGATGCGCCTCGCGCTCCCTCCGCTCGAGCGGACGAACGCGAAGACCCTCGAAGAACCAGGCCTGTTCAAGAGGGCCACGCGAGGGACGGGCGCCCGGTCCGTGCAGTGGGTCACGCCGACCGATCGCCTGGGGACCGGCGAGGAGAGCAAGCTCGCGGCACAAGCGTCCGCCATCCTCGCCCTGGTCCGCGCCGCGGGCCCTACGCCCGTGGCCAAGCTCGCGGCGAGGTGGGGCAACGCCCGGGCGGCCGTGGCGAAGCTCGCCACGCTCGGGCTAGTCACGGTCGACTCCCGCGACGCGCCGAGCGACCCGTTCTTCGACGAGCCCGCGCCGCTCGAGGCGCCGCCAGAGTCAACCGACGCGCAGGCCGCTGCCGTCGCGCGGATCGCGTCGGCCATCGCCAGGTCGGCCGCGCCCGAGGGCGCACCCGGACCCGCGGGGACCGCCACGAAGACCGAGCCCACGACGTTTCTCCTGCACGGCGTCACGGGTTCGGGCAAGACGGAGGTCTACCTCCAGGCGATCGCAGCCGCGAAGAAGGCCAACAAGGGGACGCTCATGCTCGTCCCCGAGATCGCGCTCACGCCGCAGCTCGTCGCGCGGTTCCGCGCACGCTTCGGCGACGACGTCGCCGTCCTCCACTCCGCGCTGACGCCGAGCGAGCGGCACCGGATGTGGACCATCCTCCGCGCGGGAGAGGTTGACGTCGCCATCGGGGCCCGGAGCGCACTCTTCGCGCCGATCGCCCGACTCGGTCTCGTCATCGTGGACGAGGAGCACGACGGCTCCTTCAAGCAGGAGGAAGGGGTCCGCTACCACGCGCGGGACATGGCCATCCTGCGAGCGCATCGGGTGTCCGGCGTATGCGTGCTCGGCAGCGCGACGCCATCGCTCGAGACCGAGCACCTGGCGCGCACGGGAAAGGCGCAGAAGCTAGAGCTGCCCGACCGCGCGAGGGCGCAGCCAATGCCGAAGGTCGAGATCATCGACCTGCGCCGCATGGGCGCGGGACCAACGGGCGACAAGCGCCTCAGCCTTCCGCTCTTTCGTGCCATCGAGGAGACGCTCGCGGCCAAGGAGCAGGCGATCCTCTTCTTGAACCGCCGGGGCTTCGCGCCGAGCGTGCGCTGCGAGGCGTGCGGCGAGCTCGCGTCGTGCCGGGCTTGCTCGGTCGCGCTGACGTACCACAAGCGCGCGGGCGCTCTCGTGCGCTGCCACTACTGCGGCTACGAAGCGGGGCTGCCCGGCTCCTGCGCGAAGTGCCACAGCCGCGCGCTCGTGCTCGAGGGGGTGGGCACGGAGAAGATCGAGGAGGCGCTCGGCCTCGCGTTCCCGACGGCACGCGTCGCCCGGCTCGACCGGGACGTCGCGAGCGGCAAGGCGATCGAGCGAGTCCTGGCGCGCGTGCGGGCCCGCGAAGTGGATCTGCTGGTCGGGACCCAGATGGTGACGAAGGGCCACGATCTGCCGCACGTGACCCTGGTGGGGGTCATCAACGCGGACGCGGCGCTCTCGATCCCCGACTTTCGCGCGTCGGAGCGCGCCTTTCAGCTGCTCGTCCAGGTCGCGGGGCGCGCGGGCCGAGGGGATGCGAAGGGGCGCGTCCTTGTGCAGACGTACGATCCAGGCCACGCAGCGATTCGCTTCGCGATGGCACACGACGTCGCGGGCTTCGTCGAGCAAGAGCTCGCGGACCGACGCGAGCTCGGCTACCCGCCGTTCTCGCGCCTCGCCCTCGTGCGCGTCGAGGCTGCCGACGAAGCGGAGGCGCGGGAAGCGTGCGCCCTGCTCGCGCGCGCTGCGCTGGCCGCGAGCACCGGGAAAGACGGTGCGCGCGTCGAGGTGCTCGGCCCCGCTCCCGCTCCGCTGGCTCGGCTCCGCAACCGCTTCCGGTTCCGTCTCATGCTGCGAAGCAAGGACCGGGCTGCATTGCGAAAGGTGCTCTCCGCGGTCCTGGTGGCCCGTGCGACGCTCGGCCACCGCGTCCGCGCGTCCATCGACGTGGACCCGGTCCAGCTCCTCTGAGCTGCTCGCCGCCACCTCTGCCGGAGCGCCGCGCTGTGGACGTTTTCGTCCCGCACGACCGGAACGGCACCAAACGCGTTGGCGACCGCCCTCCTTTCGTGGTCATGTTTCAGGGCCGTGTCCCTCCGCCGACCCTTGACGCAGACGTCAGAGGTGTTCCCCCCTGCCGTCCTCCCGCCGCTCGCCACGCACGTCGTCGGGAGCCGCGTCGCCCTGCGTCCTCCGCGCGCCACGGACGTAGCCGAGGCGCGGCGGTTGCTCCGCCGCAACGCGGATCACCTCCGCCCCTGGAGCCCGGCTCCGCCGCCCGGGGAGGACCCCTCGTCCCTCACGGAGATATCGAAGGCGATCCTTCGTCAACGACGCGAATGGAAGCGCGGCGAGTCGTTCATCTTCTACGTGACGGAGGTGGACGACGACTCGGCCATCCTGGGCCGCGTCGCTTTCACAGGCGTGACGCGCGGGGCCTTTCAGAACGCCTACATGGGTTATTTCATCGACGTGAGCCACCAGGCCAAGGGGCTGATGACGGAGGCCGTCACCCTGGCGACGACGTTCGCCTTCGACGCCGTCCGGCTGCACCGTGTGCAGGCCGCCGTCATGCCGAGCAACGGGGCAAGCCTGCGCGTTCTCGAGAAGGCGGGCTACCGCCGCGAAGGCGTCGCCGAGCGCTACCTTCAGATCGCCGGCCGCTGGGAGACGCACATCCTCTTCGCGACGACGACCGAGGAGTGGCAGGGCCCGATCGAGGCGTAATTCACGCAACTTCCCGCGACGACTCCCCGATGGGGATGCATGTGGAAACACCTTCTCTTCGAGGCCGCCGCCCTGGCGCTGGCGCCCGAGCGATGCGCCGCGTGCGACGAGCCGGTCCGCATGCTGACGGTGTTCTGCCCGGCGTGTGTGCGAACCGTGGTGCGGGCGCCCGCGCCGTCGAGCACCGTCCTCGTCGCCCCGTTCCTCTACGGCGGAGCGCTCGCTACCGCGATCACGCGCTTCAAGTACCAGCGGAGACCCGACCTCGCCCGCCCGCTTTCCGCCCTGCTCGCACGCGCGGTGAGCGTCCTCGCGAAAGACGCGCCCGACGTCGTCGTACCCGTGCCGCTTCATCCCTCGCGGCTCGCGGAGCGCGGCTACAACCAGGCGGCGCTCCTCGCCCGTCCCGTCGCCCGGGCTCTCGGTGCACGGTTCGGTCCGCTCGCGCTGGCGCGCACCCGCGAGACGGAGAAGCAGGCGGTCCTGGACCGCGAAGCTCGGCTGCAGAACCTCGCCGGCGCCTTCCTCGTCCGCGCCGCGCGCGACGTCGCAATCAAGCGGGTCCTCCTGGTCGACGACGTCCGCACGACCGGCGCCACGCTCCGAGCGTGCGAAGACGCCCTCACCGCCGCCGGCGCGTCGACCGTGACGTGCGCCGTCCTCGCTCTTGCGTAGAAGTCTGCGGTTCTACCTACCGGACGAACTCCCCGGCGCGGGCGAGGGTGCGCGCGTTCTCTCTGACCTTGTCGAGGAACGCTCGCCTCCAGGCGGGGTTGCGAATCTTGGAGGCGCGGGCGAGGAGCATCTCGCGTGCCTCCCCGAACGCGGACTTCGCGTCGTCGTGGCGGCCAGCCGCCTCCAGCGCCTCGGCGTAAGTGAGGCGAATCAGCGACTCGCCTTCGGTGACGCTGCCGACCTCGTTCAGGTACTGCATCGCGAGCGTCGCGGCCTCGACGGCCTCGGCCCCGCGGCCACGGTCGATCTGGACGGCCGCGAGGATGGCCAGCCCGGCCGCGTACAGTGGCGCCACCGTGGCGACGGAGGCCGCGGCCGCGGCCGCCTCGCGCTCTGCATCGTCGAGGGCGCCCGTCAGGCGGTACATCATCGCGAGGTAGGCGCGCGACGCCGCCTCCATCACGGGGTCGCCGGCCGCGTGGAAGCCAGCGACCGCCTCCTGCTCGATGGGGATCGCCTCGGCGACACGGTTGGCACGGCTGAGCGTCACGCCCAGGTTCTGCTTGGCCTCCAGGGCGATGCCGGGCAGCCCCATGCGCACGGCCGTCTCGAGCTGCTGCCGCAGGTGGCGTTCGGCTGCGTCGTACAGGCCGAACTGCGTGAGCGAGACCGACAGATCTCCACGCGAGCCGCACGCGTTGCGCACGTCCCCCGCCTCCTCGAAGCAACTCACGGCCAGCTCGAGGTGCTCGATCCCGCGTTCCGCGTCCCCCTCCAGCGTCGCGCGAAGCGCCTGCGCGTCGTGAAGCCAACCGGCGACCTGCGGCGCCTCCTGGAGGAACGGTTGCGCCTCGACCTCGAGCCAGCCGAGGAGCGCATCACCGCCGTCGGCGAAGCCTGCCATGTACAGCCGTGACGTGAGCCGCGCGCTCGCAACGCACCGTGCCGCGGTGATGGGTGTGCCGGGATCGACGCTGCCGAACTCTTGCGCGATCTCGACGAGCCGGTCCGTGTGCCGCAGCCGCCAGCTCGCCGCAGCGATCTCCGCCCCGGCGAGGAACCACCGCTCGCTGCCGCGCGGCAAGGCCCGCATAGCCTCGAGCCCGTGGGCTTCCGCCTCGGGCTGGCTGCCGCGCCAGTTGCACGCCTCGGCCTGGTACAGGCGCACGGCGCCGAGCGCCTCTCCCGTGGCGCCGCACGCGATCGCTCGTTCGGCCCGCAGCAACGTGGCTTCGAGATCGTTGCCCTCGAGCGCCTGAGCCGCGGCGCGCCGGTACCACTCGATGGCGCGCGCGGGGAGGGACGCGCGCTCGAAGTGCTCCGCGAGCACGATGGGCTCTCCTTCGCCGAAACGTTCGAGCCACTCGCCTGCGAGCTTGTGGCCGAGCTCTCGATCTTCGCTGGTGAGCATCGCGTAGGCCGCTTCGCGTACGAGGGCGTGCCGGAATGCCCACTCCTGCTCGGCGGGGAGCTCGCCCCCTCCGCGCCGCGTGATGACCTCGCGACCGCCGAGGTCCTCCAGCCACTCGTCGACCTCGCTCGTCTTGCGTTCTCCACCCAGGAGGGCGAGCAGCCCCGTGCGAGGGAACGCCTGCCCGAAGACGCTCGCCGCGCGGAGCACCCTGCGCGCGTCCGGGTCCAGCCGCTCGAGGCGCGTCTCCACCATCGCGAGCACCGTCTCGGGCAGCGCGTCGCCTCGCCCTTCTGCCACTGCGCGAATCAGCTCTTCCAGGTAGAAGGCGTTGCCGGCAGCGCGGTCGACGAGGCTGTTCACGTCCGGCGGCGCCTTGTCGCCCAGGACCTCGCGGACGATGGCGCCCGCCGCGCGTCGCGTGAGGGGCCCGAGTCGAACCTCCTGGAGACCTCGTTCGCTCCAGAGCTGCGGAAAGATCTCGTGGACGTCCGGACGCGCCACGGCCAGGAGCATGAGGGACGACTCCTCGAAGTTGCGGAGCGCCGACTCGAAAAACTTCACGCTCGGCAGATCGCCCCACTGCAGATCCTCCAGGACGACCAGCACGGGCGCCGCCGCGCACTCCGCGCTGATCCAGTCCTCCCAGGCGCGGCGCATCTGGTCGCCCATGAGCATCGCGTCTTGGCGCGCGGACCTCAGCTGCACGCTGGAACCACCATCGAAGGGCGTCCCGACGAGCTCGCCGAGAAACTCCGCCACGCGCGTGAGGCGCCCGCCCGACAAGTGACGGCCGAGACGTGCGCGGAGCTTCTGCTGGCGTACCACGTGGGCCTCGCCGTCCGCGATGCCGGAGGCGTTGCGAATGATCTGACCCAGCATCGTGAAGGGAGAGCCGTCGCTCATGGGGTCGCCACGAGCGGTCCAGATCTCCGCGCTCTCCCATCGGGCCGAGACCTTGCGGACGAGCTCGTGTACGAGACGCGTCTTGCCGACCCCGGCCGGAGCGGTGAGCAGAACTACCCGAGCGACGGGCTCCTCGACGCACTCCTCGAAGATCGCGACGAGCGCAGCCATCTCGCGGTCGCGGCCGACGAAGGGCGTATTTTTCCCAAGGAGGGTCCGCGTCGGCGCTCCTTCGGGGCGGAGCCCGAACAACGCGAGCCCCGTCGCATCCCCCCCGACCTCGAAGCGCGAGTCGAGCAGTCCCGCAGTCGTCTGGTCGAGCCGGATGGGGTGAATCGGGACCGCGCGGCCCTTGACGGCGACGGGAGCCTCCCCCGTTTCCGCGAGGGCGAGCTCGTCACGCTCCTGGGCCGCCTCGAGGAGCACGGCAGCCCGGTCGAGAACATCTCCCGCCAGGAAGCGGTCCGTGACGACAGCGAGTCCCGTGGTGAGCGTCATGGGGGCGAAGGGGATGTGCCGCCGGAGGGCCAGGGCGCAGCGCGCCGCGTGGGCGGCCTGATCCGTAGCGCTCCTTCGACCCATCACCGTGACGACGATGGAGCCATCGGCCAGACACTCGAGCTGCGCCCCGAACGGCGCGGTGACGGCGTAAAGGCGATCGTTGGAGGCCTCTATGGTGGCGCCCATCTTGGCCTCGTCCCCGTCCAGGCGCACCGTCTGGAGGGACGCCATGACGACGCTCACGAGCCTTCGTTCTCCGCCCGTGAGCGCGCGCATCTCGCGGCTCGCCGTTGGCCTCGGTCCCTCCGCGCCGACCGTAACGAGGCCGGACAGCTCCCGGACGACAGCCGCTCCGTCCGCCGGCCGGACTGGCGGATGCTTGGACAGCATGCGGGCGACCAGATCATCGAGCTGGGCCGGTACGTCGGAGCGGACGTCGCGAACACGGGGGGCGTTCTCGAGCAGGATCTTGGCGAGCACCGCCGCGATGTTGTCGCCAACAAAGGGCGGGTGGCCGGTCAGGCATTCGAAGAGGACGCACCCGAGCGCGAAGACGTCGACCCGGGCGTCGACGCCCTTCATCCCTCGCGCCTGCTCCGGCGCCATGTAGGCAGGCGTACCTAGCATCACCCCCGTGCGCGTCGACGCGCGCACGGGATCGGCGAACCGGGCAATCCCGAGGTCGAGCAGCTTGACCTTGTCTACCTCGCCTCCCGGCAGAAACAGGTTGCTCGGCTTGATGTCGCGGTGGACGATGCCTCGCTCGTGGATGGCACCCAGCGCCTCGGCGACGCGCTTGGCGAGCAACACACTCTCGCCCATCGTCAGCCCGGTCTGGGCGAGCTGCTCGGCCAGGTCCAGCCCGTCGAGCCACTCCATGGCAATGTACGGCTCGTTGGAGGCCGTGACGCCGTGGGCGACGTAGCGTACGACGCGCGGGTGGCTGACCTCCGCCAAGAGCTGCGCTTCGCGCCGAAAGCGCTCTTTGTCGCGCGCGAGCTGCGCGATGAGGACCTTCATCGCGACGTAGCCGCCGGTCAAGCGGTCCCGCGCCTTGTAAACGGATCCCATGCCGCCCGCGCCGACGAGGCGCTCGATCTCGAATCGGTCGGCGACGATCTGGCCGAGATCCATCCCCCCGGATGCTACACGATGCGCCGGGCGGTCTCGTATGGTCGAGGTCGTCCGTTTTTCCCCAGGCCCCTCGGGCGCGCTATCATGGTGCCCACAGGTATGCTGTGAACGGCGAGCTTGAGTGGCGGTGGGCGGATCCGACCGGTCAGCAGAGGGCTGTCCGCACGGATGAGTTGCGCGCCGCGCTGGCGGGCGGGGTCATCGCGCCCAACACGCCCGTTTGGCGCGCCGGGTGGACGGAGTGGAAGCCCGCGTACGAGGTTCCCGAGCTCACTTCGAGCGCTCTTGCCTCAGCCAACGGCATCGTGCCGAACATCCCCCCACCGCCGCTTTTCATGGTCGCCGTCCAGCACGCCTTCGAGGACGCCAGCCCGGGGGAGAAGCCTTCCACGACCAGCCCGGGGGAGGCGCCTCCCGAGCCGCCGCCGCCGCCCTCGTATGTGCCGGCGCCCGTGCGTCCCTCGCAGATGCTCCCAACCACCACGCGCGCCAGCTCGCACCCCGCCATTGCGGCGGGAGAGCCCCCCGCCGCGCCTCCCCCGCCGCCGGCTCTACCCACGGGGAGCGTGAAGCCGCCTCCGCCTCCGCCCGCGCCGAGCGCAAAGCCGCCTGCCCCGCCGCTGCCCACCGGCAGCGTGAAGCCCCCTCCCCCGCCCCCACCGCCTGCCGGAAGCGTGCGCCCCCCTCCTCCCCCCCCGGCGACCGCAAGCGCGAAGCCGCCGCCTCCGCCCGGGGGCAGCGTGAAGCCCCCGCCGCCGGTTCGGATCAGCGAGAAGCCTACCGCTCCACGACCGAGCGAGAGGGTCCCCGCCGCTGCACCCGCTCCTGCGGCGCCGATGGCCACGGAGCTGGCCGCGGCGGAGATACCCGTCGCCCCACAGTCGACGTCCGAAGTCCTCGACGAGGACTCCCTCGAGATCGTCCCGGACGCTCCGAGCGTCCCGCGGCCAAGGCCGTCCGAGACGCTGGCCGGCGCCTCACAACCGACGACGTCGGGGAGCGACGCCAACACGGCGGTCGACATCACCTCGATGACCCTCGAGCAAGCGGAGCGGCTGCTCGAAGCGAAAGACGAGCCGCCGACGATCGAGATCGCGACCCGCAACGTGGCGCTAAAGGCGAACAACCTGAGCTTGGAAGGGCCGCCCTTCGCCCCCGACCTGGGTGACGGGCCCGACCCTCGATTGCCCCCGCCGCCGCCGCTCAAGCCTGCCTCCTTGCCTCCGCCGCCGCAGAGGCAGTCCTCGATACCGCCGCCGCCGAAGAAGCCTCTCTCCTTGCCTCCGCCGGGCATGGAGCGTGGGGCTGACATGCCGGCCGGGCGGCCCCTTTCGAGACCTCCGCCTCAGCCACTCCCGCCGCCGCCCCAGGGCCTCCCGCTCCCGCTGCAGGGGCTCCCGCTCCCTGCCCAGCCCCTCGCGCCTCCTCCGATTCGACCGCCGGAGAGCGTGGAGGATCTCGCCGACCTCGTACCTGACGCTCCGGACAGCAGCGCGGACGTGACAGCACAGAGACCGAAGCTTGAAGAGATCAGCGCTTCGATCCTGCTGCCCGATCGATCCGACACCGGTAACACCGCGCTCCCAACGGTCATCGTGGCGCCGCAGAGCCCCGTGATCTTGCCGATGGTGGTGCCTCCTCCGCGGCCGGAGCAGGTGCAGACAGCTGCACCCCAGTTCGCTCCGCCGAACCAGGGCCAGGAGAGCCGCGGCGAGACCACGGGCCGTCGCCAGGCCGCCGGAACGGGCCACATCATCCACGACCTGCGTACGCTACTCGAGCGACCGGAGCAGAAGTGGACGGTCGCAGCTCTCGCGTTCGGGGCAGTGCTGTTCGTCGTGAGCATCATCGCGGTCGTCGTGGGGCTTGCGACGACCAAGACCGAACCGCAGCAAGCCGAGCCCGCGGTCGCGATGTCATCGAGCCCGACGCCGAGCGACACGGAGGGCGCTGCACCTCCCGTTGCCCTGGACGCTCGCTGGCACGGGCCTTCTGGTCCGGTGAGCCGCACGGCATGCGGCGTGGCCGGGGAACCGCACGTCATCGCGCCAAGGGCGATGGTGACGAGCGGCGTGGAGGCTGTGGCCGGCCAGGGCAAGGTGGCGCTCGGATTCGCGGTTGGACCGAAGGACGGGCTGGCCGTCATCGTCGACCCGGTCTCGCTATCTGTGGCAGCCACGGCGAAGGCGCGTGGGAGCGAGACCATCCGCCGGCTCGTTCCACTCGTTGGCGCGGCTGCGTCGGAGAGGAACCTCGGGGCGGTCGCAGACGTCGATCACAAAGGGTCGGGCCTGGAAGACGCCCACACGGTCCTTGGCGACACGCCTTTTCTCATCGGCGCAAGCGACGGCCAGCTCGCCTGGGCGTCGCGCCCTTCGGATGACCCGATGCCGATCTGGCCGCTCATCGCCGACGGACCCGTCGAAGCGCTTCGTGGCATCGCCGTCGGGGACGGCTACGCCATCGCATTCCGGCAGGGTGGAGCCATCTGGTTGGGCTCGCTGAAGGGCGACAAGACGCCGAACGGGCTGCTCTCGAAGGTCTCCGGCCTGGGCCCGTCGGTGGGCTCTCCCACGCTCGCCGCGAGCGGAGACGCCGTGCTCGTCGCTTGGGCGGACCGAGCGGAGGCGAGCGCTCCATGGGGCGTCCGCTGGCTCCGGTGGAAGCCGGGCAACCCCCCCGAGGACGCGCAGTCGTTCGCAATCCCGCCGGGCGGATTGGGCGAGCAGGCAATGTCGCCGGCGCTCGCGGGGATGCTCGGCGGCCGGTTTTTGCTCGTCTGGACCGAGGGGCCAGTGTCGAGCCATCAGGTCCGGGCGACGACCTTGTCTTCGCTGGGAGCGCCGCTCGGCCCGGCAATCACGATCTCGGAGGAAGGCCTGAACGCCGGGCAGGCCCAAGCCGCCATCGGCCCCGACGGCCGCGGCGTCGTCGCCTTCGTCGCCTCCACCGACTCCGGGTTCAAGATCGTCGCCAATTCGATCGCGTGTCCTCTCAGCGCGATGTAGCGACAAGTGACACGCATGGCGACGCCTCGAAAATGGTTCACCGCTCGATCGACGCGCGCGGCGATCGCATTTCTGTCGATGCGCGCACTCGCGGCTTTCTCCGTGGCCGGGTGCGTAGAGAGCGCGGGGGCGTCGCACGTCCGCGCGGGAGACCTCTACGCGCCCGGGCAAGATCGGTACGACGATTACTTCGCCTCGGTCCACTCACAGCAAGCCACGGCGGCCCAGTGGCCGGGTGACCGCAAGGCGGCCCACCAGCCGCTCCTGACCGCGCTCAAGCTCGACGGCGATCCAACGGACTCCGCCCTCGAGCAATCGACGCGCACGGCCAAGGCTGGGAGCCACGGGCGCGCTCTCGGTCAAGCGATCGACCAGGCCGTCCGTGCCGATGTCGATCGCGCCAAGGGCCTCGAGGCGATGGCAACGAAGATCGACGAGATACTGAAGACGGGACACGATCTCGAAGCACACGTGTCGGAAGACTTCCGCAGGCCGAGCCGGCCGAGCGCGGCGGAGGTCAAAGGCGAGATCCGCGCCTCATTCGAGGTTCTCGCGGCGATCAGGGACCATGCGACGCACGAGGCGAAAGCGGCCGAAGACTTCGTCGCGGAGCTCGCGAAACCCGGTACGAGCGCGAAGCACTCCGCTGCCGGAAAAGGCTCGCCTGGACCGTCCGGATCTTCAGGAGCGTCGAGCTCCGCCAGCTCGACAGGGGCACCGAAGCCGCAGCCCAAACCTGCGAGTACGGGCGAAGTGTTTCAGCCCTAGCTCAATCGAACACGCCCCCGCGCGCGCCGTTCCGTCGGCGCCACATTTTTCGATCACCGCAATAAGGCGCGCCGTTTTGCCGAGATGTGCTTGTGCATGGGTCTCCGCAAGCCCACCATACACGCGCAAAACGCGAGAGTAGTTGGAGGCCCCCATGCGTTCTTCCTCGATCTTCGTAACCACGCTCGTTGGTAGCGCCGTGTTCGCCGGCTACCTATCGATGTCCGCCTGCAGCGGGACGAAAACGGGCAGTGGGTTCAACCTCGCTGCGGACGGCGGGGGCGGCGGAGGGGGCGGCGGCGGAGGAGGCGGCGGTGGAGGAGGAGGGGGTGGCGGCGGAGGGGGCGGCGGTGACGACGGGGGTATGTTCGGTGGTGGGGGTGGCGGCGGCGGATCCGACGACGCGGGCGGCGGGGGCGGCGGCATCGCGTGCCCTACGGGATTGACCTGCAATGTCTCATGCCCGGGGGGCGGAACCACTTCGATCGTGGGCAAGGTCTACGACCCCGCAGGCAAGAACCCTCTGTACAACGTCGCTGTCTACGTCCCTGCCGTCCCGCTCCAGCCTCTGCCGAAGGGTGTGCCAACCGGATCGGACGCGTGCTCGTGCGGCGCCCTGTTCAAGAGCGGTGCGCTCACGAGCACGACGACGGCGGTCGATGGGAGCTTCACGCTCACCAACGTCCCAGTAGGCAGCGCGGTTCCTCTCGTGATTCAGGTGGGCAAGTGGCGGCGGCAGGTCACCGTCAACGTCGCCCAGTGCACGAGCAACATGCAGGCGGACAAATCGCTCACCTTCCCGAGCTCGATCGCAGCCGGCGACACGAACGACAACATTCCCGACATCGCCGTGTCTACAGGCTCGGCCGATACGCTCGAGTGCCTAATGCTGCGGATCGGGATTGCGTCGTCCGAGTACGTTGCGGGAACGAGCACGGCGGGCCACATCCACATCTTCTCCGGCGGTGACACTGGCGGTGGAGGTGGCGGAGGGTTTGGCGGCGGTAGCGGCGCCGGACGTGCCGAATCACCCGCGATGGCTGGCGCGCCAACGAGCTCCACGAGCCTGTGGGCGAGCCAGGCCCAGCTCATGCCGTACGACATCACGCTCCTGTCGTGCGAGGGCGGCGAGACCTACAACGCCAACCCTCCGGCGCTCGAGGCGTATCTCAACGCCGGAGGCCGAGCGTTCGCGTCGCACTACCATTACTCGTGGTTCAGCGGACCGCTGGGATCGATGCAGAATTACTCGGCACCGAGCGACTGGGGCAGCAACCTGGCGACGTGGTCCGACGGAATGGGCGGCGGCGGCGGTGGCGGTGGCGGTGGCGGAAACCAGCAAGGCCCCATCGGTGGCGTGCTGGACACGACGCTCAACGGGGGCTCGGCTCCCTTTCCGAAGGGCGTTGCGCTTCAGCAATGGCTCACCAACGTCGGCGCGCTCGGCCAGAACAGCGAGCCGGCGGGCGAGCTATCGATCTACCAGCCGAGGTACAACGCCACGGTGAGCGCGTCCAATACGCCCTCGCAGCCGTGGATCACGTCGGATAGCTCGGGCATGTCGGGGGCCACGATGTACTTCTCCTTTGATACCCCGATCATGACGGCGCCGCTCCCGCCGGACAGCCCGGGGCCCACCTACTGCGGCCGTGCGGTGTTCAGCGATCTTCACGTCGCGGGCAACCCCGCCACCAACGACAGTTCCCCGCCGCCCGGCGGCTGCGACAACGTCGACCTCTCACCGCAAGAGAAGGCGCTCGAGTTCATGCTGTTCGACCTCTCTTCGTGCGTCATCCCTGACACCGTCGCCCCTTCTGCCGACGCGGGATTCCCCAGCACCCCACAGTAGGGTTCGGTCGATCGGGTGCCGGAAAGCCAGCGCACGGCGACACGCGCTCAGTTGACGGCTTGGATGGCGTTCAGAAACTTCTCGGGCGGAACGAACTCGTTGAAGCGAACACGCTCCTTGCCCTCGCTGTCGAGCACTACGACGGTCGGCAAGCCGACGACGTGGTACTTGTCCTTCACGGCGTTCACCTGAGGGTTATCGTCGTCGGTAGCGTCGACGCGGATGGCGACGAACCTGCCGGCTTCCGCGCGGACGTCCGCGTCCGCGAAGGTGTGCTTCGTGAGCTCGTTGCAGGCTCCGCACCACGCCGCCCCAAAGTCGACGATGACGGGCTTGTGCTCCGTGACGGCGAGCGTTCGACCCTGCGTCTCCGAGTCGACCCATCGCAGCTCGGCTCCTGCTCTCGGCAGAGCAAGCCACGAGATCAGCATGAAGCCTCCGCAGATGCCAATGGGGGCGGAGCCGAGCTTGAACGGCTTCGATCTCTCGGGGTGCTTGGCTCCGCGGCGCTCGGCGGCAACGTGAATCCAGGCACCGACCACCGAGAGCGCAACCAAGGCGCCGGCGAGGGCGCCGTACCAGATGTCCGGCCGACCGACGTGCTGTAGAGGGGGCACGGCCGTACGGAGGAAGTAGAGGGCAACGACGGCCAGCACGACCCCAAAGAACCACTTCACCCCGAGCATCCACGCGCCGCCCTTCGGCAGGGCCACGGCAAAGGTACCGACGAGGAAGAAGGGAACGCCCAGCCCGAGCGCGAAGGTGAACATCACCGCGGTGCCGAGCAGGATCTGATGCGACGCTGCAATCCACACGAGGATGCCGCCCAGCACCGGCCCCGTGCATGGGGCCGCCACGAGGGCGCTGACGAGACCGAGGACGAACGCGCCTCCGAACCCGATGCCTCCGACCGTCGCCAGCCGGTTGTTGAGACTGGACGGCAAGGCCAGCTCGAACGCACCGAACATGGACGCGGAGAGTACGAAGAAGACTATCGCGACGAACCCGACGACATACTTGTTGGAGAGCGCCGAGCCGAAGATGCTGCCGGACAGCGCCGCCCCAATCCCGAGAGCCGTAAACATGACGGCGATGCCGAGGACGAACACGCTGGACAGCGCCGCAGCCTGCCACCGACTCTTCGCTTCGCGGGCGCCGAAGACGCTCACCGTGATGGCGATCATCGGGTAGACGCACGGGGTCAGACTGACGAGAAGTCCGCCGACGAAGGCCCCTAGGGCTGCGAACACCGGCCCACGCGCGAGGGCTTGCTCGAACGAGCTCGGCGTCCCCGCAGGCCCATCGGCCCAGGCGAGCGCCGGGGTCAGGAAGAGGAGGATGAGGACGGTGGCCGCGAGCGCTCGCGACGGGTGGCTCGATGTAGAAGTCGGGGGACGATGCACGGCTGCCTCCAGACGCGGTCCCGTGGGACCCATGCTCATAGTAGCAACGGCCGATCCGTCCGCGACCGCTTCGAAAGCAGAGCTTAGCCGGAGGAGGCGCTGCGAGCAAAACCACCTGTAATCAATACAGATTCGTCAACAATGGCTTGCTCCGGCCCGTCGTCGCTGGCCCGAGGAGTGCTGGATCGCGGCTTCCTCACTGTGGTCGGCAGGGCCTGACCATCCCACATCAATGGGCGGCCATCTTGGCAAGGGTGGCGCGGGCCATCCGGACTTCCGGCTCGAGGGCGATGCCGAGGGCCGCGCGACCACCCTCAGTGCGCTTCACGAAGCCTTCCAGGTACCGGCGAGCGGCAAGCCACGCGCCCGTCGCATAGGCGAGGTGGCCGAGAACGAACCTTCCATAGCCCTGGCCTGCCGGGGTCTTCGCGAGCTCGTCGATGGTGCGTTGCAGATCGTCGACGTCGTCCCCGCTGGCAATGCGAGCTAGCGCCAGGTGGCCCCGGTACAACGGCGCCTCGCCTCCAGTAACCCGGGCCGCCCGCGTCAGCGCCGCGATGGCTTCCTCGTAGCGGTGGGCCAGAAAGAGGGCGCTGCCGAGTGTCCACAGGTGGAACGCGCGGCGCGCCACGGGCCCGCGGCGGGCGGCGATTCGCAGGTGGCCAAGAGCCAGGTCGAGATTTCCGGCCGCGAGCGCCGCGCGGGCTGCGTCCTGGTGGAGCACATCGCTGAGCACGCCGAGCTCGATCGCCTGAAGCGCGACGTCATGAGCCTGCCGGAACCGGCGGACCTCGAAGTGCGACAAATAGAGCTGCCTGAGCAGCATGGCCTGG
>Ga0302283_1000766_pt1 | contig 26653 bp, 28 predicted proteins | sample III_Fen_E1_4_FD_198770 | JGI IMG/M metagenome (GOLD analysis project Ga0302283, IMG submission 198770) | Peat permafrost microbial communities from Stordalen Mire near Abisko, Sweden - III_Fen_E1_4 | ecosystem: Environmental > Terrestrial > Soil > Wetlands > Permafrost | place: Sweden: Abisko... | reverse complement strand
TTTTGTTGCTGTCATGGAAGTCCTCGAATAGCTTGTTCCGATGGTAAATTACGCCAGCCTCCAAAACACACAAATAATTCGGCCATAGAGTGGGCGGATTGCCAGCTTCCCATTCTTTGAGATTTTTAACCAGTGAACTGAGGGAATTGTCCGACAAACCGTACGCGAACACCAAGCCGAAAGGCTGTGACCGTTGGCTTATCATCATGACATGGCTTCCCATAGGTCGCGATACCACCCCGGCGGGCGCCATGGTCTTGAAGGTTTTTACTTTCTCGAGAGCGTCAAGGAACTCCGTCTTTGAAAGTGCGGACTTCACCTCTATCATTCCTTATACGCAATCTATAGGATAAACCTGGATGCTCTCATTATACGTCAACGTAACGACATCGATTCTGTCATAAATAACAACGCCACATTGTCGTGACGTATCGCGGACGCGCCCAACAACTTCGCCGGAGCCGAGGCCATATTTTGACGGTAAGCGTCCCTCGGCCAAAAATTTTCGAAGGTTGTTCTCACGAATTGTCCCCTTCGAACCGGAATGCTTGACTTGCGCTGATGCCTCGAAATCGGCACGCATCTTCTGGCTTATTTTTTGAAAAAGCGCTCTGGTGTCGACAAACTGCCCCCTGCTGCATGGCTGGTTGAAACGCTTTTCTCCTGCGCCTCAAATACCGGCTGGTAACACGACCGTTAGCTCCCTGACGGTTATCGCCTACCCCAGCTGCACGGTGGCCACAGCTTACACCTGAAAATTGCCTTATTCAAATATCCCGAGAGTACGAGGGACCAGCCTCTCGCCCAGCGCCGGTCCGGCCGAGACAGGCCAGATTTTCAAAATCTTGTCATGATCTTCTCAACCTAAATCGGAGGTTGCGGCGTCATGTCACGGATCGCCAGAATCGATCGACCGACCCGGTCGGCCGGGAACGAAGGGTTCGGCTGGAATACCGAACCGGATTCGCCTATTCTCCCCCTATGGACGACACACCACACCACGCCCTGCCCCAGTCGCACGACGCCGAACCAGATCTCGCACCGCCGGGGACACCGTTGCACATCGCCGCCGCGCCGGGGATGCTCGACGCCGAGCACACGGTCGATCGCGAGCCCGGCGAGAGCGACGAGCGCTACCGGTCGCGTTGCGAGATGGTCGCCGCGTTGCTCGAATACGCCCGACGGGGGTGAGTTCGAACCCCTACAGCGCCGGCGATTTCGTTTGGAGCCATTATCCGCAGCGGGAGAACCCGGCTCGGCCCGGACCGCGCCACATCGGTTATGTCGCCGCTAGCGTCGGCGTGGGTGGTGCTGCCGTGGTGTGGCTCGCCTATACGACCAGCCAGCCGTGGACCGGGACAAGGCCGCCCGGCGTGTACAGCGTTGACCGTGACGCAGCAGCGGGCATGGGCCAGTCCCGACCCTTCACGCTCGATCTCCGGCGTGTCGCCGTTGTGCCAGTCGCCGCGGAATGGTTTCCCGATCTTGACGCGTCCGGTCACGGGATCGTCGGGCGAGCGCCGGAGCGGCTCCGGCTTGTGTATGAGGCTGCGGTGACGGGGCTTGTGCGCCGGCACCCTGACAATATCGAGCGCCTGGGGCCGCTCGTTCCGAGGCCTCGGTGCTGACCGCAATCCGGTGCTATAAAGCAACGGTATCGTCTCTGTTCGTTCCCCGGTCAATCGGCGCACCCACCCCCACCTTCCCGCACCATTCCCCGGCCCTATGCTATAACCCACCCGTTCGGATCAGGAGAAACCCCGTGCCAGACCACCCCAGCGCCGGCGCGTTGTTCCGTGACGGCCGGCTCACCGACGCCATCGCCGCCGCCACCCAGCGCCTGCGCCGCGAGCCGGCCGCCGCCGCCGCCCGCATCCTGCTGGCCGAACTGCTGCTGTTCGCCGGCAACTTCGAACGCGCGGACGGCCAGCTCGACACCGCCGGCACAATCGATCCGTCGCTGGGCATCGCCGCGGCCGAGTTCCGCCAGTTGCTGCGCGCCGAACAAGCCCGCCGCCAGTTGCTGGATGAAGGCCGGGTGCCGGAGTTCCTCGATGTGCCGACGGACGCGCAGCGGGCGGCGCTGGCCGCCGTGGTGGCGCTGCGTGCCGGCGACCTGCCCGCCGCCGCCGCGCACGTGGCCGCAGCCGAGGCGGCCCGTCCGCCCGCCCCCGTCATGCTGGGGACGCAACGCGTGGACGACCTGCGCGACGCCGACGACCTGATCGGCGGCTCGCTGGAGGTGCTGACCCCGACCGGCAAGTATCTCTGGATCCCGTTCGAGCGCATCGTCGAACTGACCTTCCATGCCCCGGAACGCCCACGCGACCTTTACTGGCGCAGAGCGACCCTGGCGGTGGAAGCGGGGCCGAACGGTGAGGTCTATGTCCCGGCGCTGTATCTCGGCGACCCGGCGGACACCGACGAGGCGCTGCGCCTGGGACGCGCCACCGACTGGCGGGACCTGGCGGAAGGCCTGACCCGCGGCCGCGGCCAGCGCGTCTTCCTGGCCGGCGAGGCGGGCGTTTCGATCATGGACCTGACCAGCCTGACCCGTTCGGCTTGATGGTCGGGACCATGGCCCTGAACCCCCCGCGCGCCCTGCACGAAGCGGTGCAGCGCGACCTGGCAGCGCTAGCTGAATGGGCTGGAACGCGCGGCTGGACGGTCCTATTCTCGCCCCATGAACGAAATCCGCTCGCCCCGCCGCCCCCGCGTCGAGACACCGCCCGATCTGGCTCCGTCGGGGACACCGCTTCACATCACCGCGGCCCCGGGCGTGCTCGACCGCAAGCAAACGGTTGTCCGCGAGCCGGGCGAAAGCGACGCGCGTTACCAGTCACGTTGCGACTTGCTCGCTGCGTTGCTCGATTACGCCCGCGAGGCTTCAGCCTGAACCCTTACCGGCCAGGCGATTTCGTTTGGAGCCACTACCCGCTGAGTGAGAACCCGGCGCGGCCGGGGCCGCGCCATATCGGTTATGTCACCCTCAGCACCAGCAGCGACACCGAGGACCTGGTATGGCTTGCGTTCACCACCAGCCAGCCGTGGACCGGACGCAAGCCCTCTGGCGTGTATAGCGTGGATCGTGACGCGGCGGCCGGCATGGGCCAGTCCCGACCCTTCACGCTCGACCTTCGGCGTATGGCAAACGTTCCGGTCACGGCGGCGTGGTTTCCCGATCTCAGCGCCCCGGCTCACGGGATCGTGGGGCGAGCGCCGGAACGGCTTCGGCTGGTGTATGAAGCCGCGCTCATCGCGCTTGCGCGGCGGCACCCAGACACGATCGAGCGTCTGGGGCCGCTTGTTCCGCGGCCTCGGCGCTGACCGCGACCCGAGGTCATGACGCAACGGTTCCGTCTCGGTTCGTTTTCGCCGCCTGGTCCATCCGCGTCCTCATCCCGGACTTCCCGCACCATGCCCCGGCCCTGTGCTATAATCCCCCCGTTTGGATCAGGAGAAACCCCGTGCCAGACCACCCCAGCGCCGGCGCGTTGTTCCGCGGCGGCCGGCTCAAGGACGCCATCGCCACCGCGGCCAGCGCGTCTTCCTGGCCGGCGAGGCGGGCGTTTCGATCATGGACCTGACCAGCCTGACCCGTTCGGCTTGACGGTCGGGACCATGGCCCTGACCCCCCCGCGCGCCCTCGGCTCCGTCCTGGACCGCCTGCTCGACGGCAGCACCGACGAGGACCGCGGCCAGTCCCTGCGCGCCCTGCACGAAGCGGTGCAGCGCGACCTGGCAGCGCTGCTGAATGCCCGCCGCCCCTGGGCCTCGCTCCCCGACCGTTTCGCCGGGCTGCGCGACAGCATTCTCGGCTTTGGCCTGCCCGACTTCGCCGCCGGCGCCTTCAACGCGCAGTCCGAGCGGGAGGCGCTGTGCCGGGAGATCGGCCAGACGATCCGCCGTTTCGAACCGCGGCTGACCGATGTCACGGTGAAACTGCTGGACCCGCAGAACAGCCTGAGCCCCGAACTGCGCATCCACATCGGCGCCGTTCTGCGCGCCGAGGGGGTCGATGAACCGGTCGGATTCGAAACCAGGCTGGATTCCACCACAGCCGACCTGACGGTCCGGCCGGCCGCCAATGGCTGACGACCTGCTGGGCCATTTCAACGCGGAATACACCGCGCTGACCAGGCTGGCGGCGGAGTTCGCCGCGGCCAACCCCCGCGCCGCCGCCCGCCTGCGCCTGTCGCGCACCGAGGTGGACGACCCGCACGTCGAACGCCTGCTGGAAGGTGTCGCCTTCCTCGGCGCCCGCGTGCGGCAGCGCCTGGACGACGAGTTCCCGGAACTCACCGACGCCCTGCTGGGCGTGCTGTATCCGCATTACCTCGCGCCGTTCCCGTCCTGCCTGATGGCACAGCTCACGCCGAAACCGGACCTGTCGGGGGCCGCGACCGTGCCGGCGGGCACGCCGGTGCAGACCGAACCGGTCGATGGCACGCCCTGCCGCTTCCGCACCACCGCACCGGTGACCCTGTGGCCGATCGAGATCGAGGCCGTCCGCCTGACCGGCCTGCCGCTGCCGCCCTTGCCGGTGCGGCTCGCCGCCGGTGCGGCGGGCGTGCTGCGGATCACCCTGCGCTGCACCGATGCCGCCATGACGTTCGAGCGGCTGGGCCTCGACCGCCTGCGCCTGCATCTGCGCGGCGGACGCGCGGTCAGCCAGCCGCTGCAGGAGCTGCTGTGCGGCCACGTCGTGGCGGTCGCCTTCGCCGACAACGCCAGCGATCCGAACCCGGTGGTGCGTCCGGGCTCCGCCGTGCAGCCGGCGGGCTTTGCGCCGGAGGAGGCGTTGCTGCCCTGGCCGGCCCAAGGCTTTGCCGGGTTTCGCCTGCTGGCGGAGTATTTCGCGTTTCCGGAGAAATTCCTGTTCGTCGATATCGCCGGCATCGATGGCAAGACCCTGGCCGGTGCCGGCAACCGGCTGGAGCTGTTCCTGTATCTGGACCACGTGCCGGCGCAACTCGAACGGTCGGTCGATGCCGGCGCCTTCGCTTTGGGCTGCGTGCCGCTGGTCAACCTGTTCCCGCACCGCTGCGAGCCGATCGAGCTGGACTGGACCCGCACCGAATACCGGGTCGATCCTGATCTGAAACGTCCCGCCAGCGCCGAGGTCTGGTCGGTGGAACGGGTGCGCGAGACCCGCCTGGACGGCACCGAACGGCCCTGGCGGCCGTTCTTCCGCATGGTGCACGGCGATGCGGATGGCGGCCAGGCCGGCGGGTCCTATCTGCCGCTGCGGCGGCCATCGGGCGGGACCCTGACCGGCAGCGACGTGTTCCTGACGATCGACGATCCGGCCTTCGATCCCGGCCGCACCACGCGGGCGCGCCTGAGCGTCGATGCGCTGTGCACCAACCGCGACCTGCCGCGGCTGCTGCCGGCGACGGCGGGGCGGCCGGGGTTGCGGTTCGAGGAAGGCTCCGCCGTGGTGTCCGCGATCGTGCCGCTGTCGCCGGCGACCGAAACGTTGCGCCCGCCGCCGCGTGGGCAGCGCTTCTGGCGGCTGATCTCGCATCTGTCGCTCAGCCATCTGTCGGTGGTCGGCGGGGCGGAGGGTGCGGGTGTGCTGCGCGAGGTGCTGCGGCTGTACGACCTGCGCGACAGTGCCGAAACCCGAGCCGTGATCGCCGCGCTGACCGCGGTGCGTTCGGCCCCGGGCACGGCGCGTCTGCCGGGCGCGCGGTCCGGCTCGTTTTGCCGGGGGCTGGATGTGCGGCTGACCTTCGAGCCGCAGGCCTGGCAGGCGGCGGGGCTGTATGGGCTGGGGTCGGTGCTGGAACGGTTCCTGGCGCTGCACGGGTCGGTGAACGGCTTCGTGCGCTGCACCGCGCTGCTGCAGGGCCGGACCGATCCCGTGGCGCGCTGGCCGGCGCGCGCCGGGACGCGGGCGCTGCTGTGAGGGGGGTGGAGAGGAGACCGGCCGGATCATCAGCGCCTGCGGAGTGACCAGCCATGCAAGGAGAGAAGGCGATGTCTGATCTGACCCCGGCCCAGAGGGCCGAGCTCGAGGCTCTGGCCGCACTGCCGGAAGACCAGATCGACACGCGCGATATACCAGAGCAACGGGATTGGCGCGGCGCTCGGCGCGGTCTGTTTTACCGGCCCGTCAAGCAGCAGATCACCCTGCGCCTGGATGCCGATCTGATCGCCTGGTTCAAGGACCGCGCGCCGCATGGCGAAGGCTATCAGACCCGGATCAACAGCGCCCTGCGTGAATACGTTGCGCAGCACGCGGCGGAGTGACCGAGCGGCCTGGTATGCCGCATTGCCGGCAGTGTCCCCTGGCATTCCCAACCAACCATTGGCCGACGCTTTCAGGCAACCTTGCCCCGATCACCGGTGTATCAGTATGATCAGAATCATCAGTTGGATCAGTCACCGGCGCTATGCCCCGGCTTTCGGCAACCGGCCCTGGAAACCCGAACACGCAGCGGAACGGCGCACCCGCGGCGGTGGCACGCGAGCTGTCCCTGCTCCGGACGGACGACCGCAACCGGGTGACCGCGGCGCTCCGCACCCGGCACGACAATGGCCTGCTGATGCTCAGCCTCGCACGCGGCAACACCCGCAAGCTTCGGACACTGATCCATGAACTGCTCATCGTCACCGCTGAACGGGGGATCGATGACGTCACCAGGATGCTCCGGCAGCGGGAGCGACCGGACGCCGCCGCGCCGCAGCGGAACTGGGCCAGGCTGCGCGATGCGTTCCTGGCGGAATTCGATACCGCAACACCGCGGGAACTCGCCAACCTGACCGGCAGCCGGGCTCGGAATGCGGCGGCGCGGGCTTATGACTGGGCCAAGGCCGGCCGCATCTTCGGCGTCAACGACGGGCGCGAGACCCGGTATCCGCTGTTTCAACTGAAGGATGGCAAGCCGGTTCCCCAGGTCGCGGCGATCCTGCAGGCGCTGCGCGCGCGCGATTTCTCGGATTGGGAGATCGCGATGTGGTTCGCCACGCCGAATGCGAACATCGGCAACTGGGACATCCCGGCCCGGGCTCTGGCCCGCAAGCCCGACGCGGTGGCCAGGGCGGCGGCTGTCCAGGCCGAAGAGGTGGTTTACTGAGCGGCTCCCTCCGCCGCGGGCGCAGGCCCGGGCGCCCGGCACCGCCCGGGTTCGGTTGCACCGCCATCATCGACACCCTGCCCGCGGGCATGACGCTGTTCCGGGTGTTCCGCCAGGCGCCGAACCGGACGGCGGCGGCGGGCCAGTGCGTGCCGACGCTGTACGCCGGAAAGAGCTTCGAGGGGGCGATCTTCGAGTCGATCCTGCGCGACATGCCGCCCCTGCCCCGAACCCGGCGCGTGTTCGAACGCGATTTCCAGGACGCGGCGCTGGCGGAACTGACGTTGCTGCGGTCGCTGCGGGTGGCGCGGTTGTTCAACCAGGAACTGGCCACACTGGGATTATCGCGGAAAGCGCTGATCGAGAGCCACGGTGTGGATGCTTACCTGTGGACCGTGGCATGGGCCGCCGCCCTGCATCGGGACAACCCGCAACTGGACGGCCTGGCCTGGCACTCGCGCCAGCAGGACAGCGAGTTGGTCTACGTGTTTTTCGGCGGGCGGGCGGAAGCGGGGGATTTCCGCCAGGGCGTGCCGCTGCCACTCGGCTGGGGGCCCGGGCGGACGAGGCTGGACGCGATGGTGGCAACCTACCAGGTCGATGTGGTGCCGATGCCGCCATGAACGGGGACCAGCCGCCGCGCGGGGCGGTCCCGTCCAGACCTTCCTTCCGGATGCGTATCGCGGACGGGCCGTATTCTCCACCGGTCACGAGCAAGGCATGAAAGTCCGCGTCGAGCGTGACACAGACCCGCGCCTCGGCCAGGCGCGGCGCAGAATGTCGCCATCATCGGAACGGCTCATGCCGATATCGGCGACGTGGACCACGTCCCAACCGGCCTCGGTCAGCAACCTCGCCGCCGAACGCGGCAAGCCCTGATCGAGCAGCAGGCGTTTCACACGGTTTCGAGCGGCTGCACGCTTTCATCCAGGTTCCGCGCGGCGAATGCGAGCGCCTGACGGATATCCTCAGGTTCCAGCTCCGGGTATTCGCGGCGCAGATCGTCCCAGTTTGGCCACACGGCCAGCGCCTCGATCACCCGGCGCACCGTCAGGCCCCGGCGGCATGCGGAAAACGCTGACGGATTGCCTCGGCCGTTCCCAAGGCCCACCCCGGAGCCGGCCGATGTTCATCCTTCGTCCCCTTCCGCATACCAGAAGGCTCGCGGGTTCGTTCAACCGCCAAGGCAACCCCCGGCCATGATGAAAGCCGGCGCGAAACCACCCCACCGGACGTGAAACGGTCGCGCCCGCCACCCGCCGAATGCTACCATCCGGCGTCATCGACGAGAGGCTGAGCGCATGGTGTTTCCGTCCCGCGATCCAAGCCCCACAGCCGCCGCGCTGGAAGATGCCCGAAGCCTGATGGACATGGGGCGCCATGCCGAAGCAGACGCCCGCCTGCTGGAAACCGTTCGGCAGTTCCCCGATCACGCGGGCCTCGCCGCCGCCAGCGCGCGGGCCGCCATGGCGCTGGGCCAGTGGGCCACGGCAGAGGGCCGCTGGCGGGCCCTGACCCTGGCCCAACCCGATCGGCTGGAGGGCTGGATCGGCCTGGCCGAAGCGCTCACCCTGCAAGGCGCCGCCGCGCAAGCCGAGACCATCCTGCTGCCGCTGCTGGCGCAGCACCCCGCCCATGTCAGCCTGCACGCGACCTATGCCCAGGCCGCCGCCGCGCGCGGGGACTGGGCCGCCGCCGAACAACGCTGGCGCGGCTTGATGGACCGTTTCGCGGACAATCTGCGGGTCGTGGCCGGACTGGCCGAGTCCCTGATCGTGCTGGGCCGAACCGAAGCGGCGGAAGCCGAGCTGGAAACCGCCCTTCTTCAGTTCCCGGACCGGCCGCGCCTGCTCGCCCTGGCCGCCCGTTGCGCGGCGGCCCGCGGCGCCTGGGTGCAAGCCGATCAACGCTGGAGTGGCCTGCTGGCGCGGTCGCCGGACCAGCCCGACGGGTTGATCGGACGCGCCGAGGCCCTGTTCCAACTCGGGCAGGGCGAGGCGGCGGAAGCGTTGCTGCGGGAACCGGCGGAACGCTTCCCGTAGCGGCTGGACCTGCAGCGCGCCTTCGCGTCCCTCGCCGCGCGGCGCGGCGACTGGGCCACCGCGCTGGCGCGTTACACCAGCCTGCGTGAGCGCTTTCCGGCCTCCGGTGACGTCTGGCTCGGCTGCGCCGAAGCGCAGGCCGCGCTGGGACAACCGGCAGAGGCGAAGGCGCTGCTCGACGAAGCCGAAACCCGTTTTCCCGGACATGCCGGCATCGCCACCTTCCAGGCTCGTCTTGCGGAGCAGCGGAACGCCTGGGAGGAAGCCCTGGCGCGGTGGCAGGCGCTGCACGAGCGCCGGCCCGGCAACGCGGCGACCGCCCTCGGCGCGGCGCGCGCCTTGCGCATGCTGGGACGGATGGAAGCCGCGGCCGCGGCCCTCGACGCGGCGCGCCGTGCGCATCCGGATCATGCCGGCATCGCCGGCGAATACGCCACGCAGGCCGCGGTCGGCGGCGACTGGGTAGACGCGTTGCTGCGATACCGCGCCATGCTGGACCGCTTCGGCGAGTCCGCCGATGGGCGGGCGGGGCTGGCGCAGGCCCTGCTGCGCCTGAACCGCCCCGGGGAAGCCGAAGCCGCCGCCCGGACCGGCCTCGACCGCTTCCCCAACAACCCGCCCTTGCGCTTTGCCTACGCGGCCAGCGCGCAGCAGCAGGGGCACTGGCGGGTCGCGCTGGAACGCTGGCGCTCGGCGGCCGAGGTGTCCCCGCGCGAGACGCAAGTGACGGTCGGGATCTCGGAATGCGAATGGATCCTGGCGGGCGAGGAACCGGCCGACAGCGCGCCGCCGCCGCCGAACCCCGCCCCGGTGGCCACGGCGGCGGCGAGCTCGCCGCGCGACATCATGATGTGCTTCGAAAGCCTTGGCGCCGACTGCGAATTCGGCCTGGTCCAGCGGCATTACCTGGCGGAGCCGCTCAGCCTGCTGCGCTGGGGCTTCGTCCAGATCGACGAACTGATCACCTGGCTGGACACCGGCTTCGAGGGCATCGGCCTCGAAGACAACACCGATCTGATCGCGCGCGACGGCTACTACATCATCCGCGACAAGCGCTACGAGCTGACGACGCACACGTTCCAGCCGATCGGCAGCATGGATCACGACCGTTTCTTCCAGCAGCAATGCCGCCGGTTGCGCTATCTGCGCGGCAAGCTGCTGGATGACCTGGCGGCGCCGTCGAAGATCTTCCTGTATAAGGCGTGGCCCTCGGGGGAGGCGACCCGGGAGCAGGTGCTGCGCCTGCACCGGGCGATGCAGCGGCATGGCCCGAACACCCTGCTGTATCTGGAGCACGAGCAACCCGATCATCCGCAGGGCCTGGTGGAGGCGGTCGAGCCCGGCCTGCTGTGGGGTTACATCGATCATTTCTCCCGCAACAACCTGCGCGATATTGCGTATCCGTCCTGGCTCAGCCTGTGCACCACGGCGTATCGGATGAGCCTGGAGCGGACCGTGGCGGCAGCCGAACCAGCCCCCGAACCCGCGTCGGCGATGAGGCCGCCCACACCATAATCGTCCATAAAGCGGCGAGACCCCCGCCGGGGCCGGTGAATGGCGCCGCCAGGGGCGTGTTTCCAGGTCTGCGTCGTTGTGGATGCCAACCGGCACCCACAACGGGTTCCCTGCCGACCGCGACTTTGCCAGCGCGTTCGAGGCTCATCCTGACGACGGTTCGCCGCACGGCAGCATGACGATGGCTCACACCGGCGCCGGATGATAGGATTGACGGGTGAGCCGGCAAGGATCCGCACCCATGAACACGCTCCTTGATCGCATTTCCATCGACCCTGATGTCTGCGGCGGCAAACCCTGCATCATCGGCACCCGCCTGTGGGTCTCGCTGCTCCTGGATTTTCTGGCCGATGGCATGACCGAGGCCGACCTGCTCTCGGAGTACCCGCAGTTGACACACCCGGACGTCATGGCGGCGATCGCCTACGGTGCCGAGATGTCGCGTGAGCGCATCCTGCCGGTGCCGCTGGCCCACGTGGCGTGAATGAAGATCAAACCGGATGAGAATATCGGCCGCCGCGGGGTCGAATTGCTGAGTTTGGCCGGTCACGACGTAATGACGGTGCGGGATCAAGGGCTGCAGGGGGCACGCGATGAAACGCTGTTCGATGTGTGTGCGGGCGAAGACCGGGTCATGGTGATCCTGGACCACGACTTCGGTCGGGTTCTGCGGTTTCCACCCGAACGCAGCGCGGGGCTGGTCATTCTGGGACCTGGCGCTCGGGTGACACCGCGATCCTTGTTGGATCGGGGGGCGCGAGCGACAGGGCTGAAAACCCCTTACCCTTGGGCAGTCCGGCGTTCCATGCGTGCCGCCGTGCAGATTGCCGATGGGGGCCTTTTGCGGCGCGAACCATCCGATTGCGGCGACCGTCGCTTGCTGGATATACCGCTCATCGGTTGACTCAGAGGTGCGGCTACTTCCTGCCTTTGGCCTTAGCGGGTCTCTAACCGTCGGCCTTTTTGTCCCCGGACTGGCGGCACTGGCTTGCTCGTCGTGGCGTGGTCGGCTTTCCCGCCGGCTCTATCGCCGCGTGGCCCCACCTCCTCATAAATGCCAGAACGATGGGGGATCACACTCGGCCATACATCCGCTCCACTGCTCTGGGTGTAGGTGACCGGCCCCACGGGCTTTGACCGGATCATTAGACGGCCTTGGCCATAACGAAGGCGAGCACTGCACTGAGCAGTGTGCCCTTATCCTTAGGGATCGGGCGTTGCGTCTGATCTTTAGGTGCAGGCTTCTCTTCGGCCGCGGATTTATCCTGTGTCAGCTTGCTCATGGGAGCGCCTTGGGTAGGTAGCCAGTTTTGTCAGCGACAAAGATAACAGTGGTCGCAGCGAGCGCCCATATCAAGCTCCGCACCAGATGAGACGCCGCAAGCGCCCGGAACCTGTAGCGCCGCTGATTGAGACCACGGTTAATTGGCGTTACCGCCGTATAGGAGTCCAGAAGAGTTTGCCGCATATCCTCCACCAACTCACCGTCTCTTTTGTTTGCTGCGATCCCCTGCTCGTCATAGTAGGCTTGCAGATCGTTCAATCGCGTGCGCAAGGCTGCTTCCGGACCGATTCGCTGGTAGTTGCGACGCGCTATGGCGCGAGACAGCCAAACCAAAACACACCCCGCCTCGAATATTGCCAGTCCGAGCAACGCGGCAGCGGTGGCGAGGGAAAGCTTCCCGCGGTCTGTCGTCAGGTCGGACCATTTCGGTAGACGTCCCGCCGCATAGGCCAGTGAGGCGAGCACGAGACCAAGGGCGGTTCCGAAGAAGGGCAAAGTCCGATGTACGTCGTCCTCAGCTCCAACTTCCTGCCGGTAGAGATCCGCAAAGGTGGCCAGTAGCAACGCTGTCGTTTCCGGCGTGGCAGGCGGGTTGGCAGCGGTCGGTGATGCTTCGGCTTGGTCTGACATCTGGCCGTTCGACGATCGTTATCGCCCAATGTTAGCCGCAAACGAGCATAAGTCTATGGTAGCAGCGACCGTCGGCCAGGCTATTCTAGACCCCAGGCGCAGGATCATCCGCCGGGTTACGGTTCGGGTTCCCATTACCTCCCTCCCCGGGGACTCCGGTCTGATCACTCGCCTGCCGCCCATACCGCCTACGGCAACAGGCACCCAACCCAGCGGCGCCATGTTCACCGCCTGCTGCACCGTCTCGACGCCATCGACGTTCGGCATACCCTCACTGCGCCGTGCCTCATTGACCGCCATCCACGGGCCACCGACCGGTTGCCGATACGCCGTGAACCCCGACTTCAAAGAACACTTATCCATCTTAAACGATGAGCAGGCTTAAACGATGAGCAGGTCAGGTATCTTGTGGTCGGCGGCTATGCGGTGTCGCTGCACGCCCAGTCGCGTGCCACCAAAAACCTGGACACGATCTCACCCGACGGCGAACACCTCGTCACCATGACCGCCGAGGACGACCAGGACCTCATCGACGCCCGCGATGCCGCGGTTGCCATGCGAGACATCGCGACCGGCACCCTGCCAACCGTCGCCGAGGCCGATCTGGACGCGTACCTCACCGCTCCGACGCCGCTGGCGTTCTGGCGCAAGCACCGCGGCCTGACCCAGATCGAATTGTCGCAGGCGGCGGACATGTCCCAGCCCTATCTGGCACAGCTCGAAACCGACCAACGCGAGGGCTCGGTGTCGGTCTATGCGCGTCTCGCCAAGCTGCTAAACGTGCGGATCGACGATCTGGTCGCCGAGGCACTCCCCGACGCCAACGGCTAACCCGGCACGACGACCATCACTCGAACCGGATAGCCTCCCGGGCCCGCGCCAGCGCGTCCCGCAGCCCGGCATGCGACGGCAGCAGCTTCGTGCCGGTTTCCAGCGCGCCGATCGCCTCCATCGGCTGGCCGGCCGCCATCAGGATCTCGGCCAGGATCCGGTGCGTCGCGGCGTTCAGCGGCTCCACCTCGGCGGTCCGAGCCGCCAGCTCCAGCGCGTCGTGCAGGCAGCCCTGCCGGTGCAGCGCATCGGTCGCACGCCGCAGGAAACGCGGGTCGTTCGGCGACAGAGCCACCGCCTTCAGCGCCCAGGCGGCCGCTTCCTCCGGCTGGTCGCGTTGCAGCAGCAGCCCGGCGACCTGGTTCAATGCCTCGGGATCGGACGGAACGGCAGCGGCTCGTCTGCGGGCAAAGTCCAGCGCCCCCGCGGGATCGTCCTGCGCGCTGCGCAGCGCGGCCAGGCGGCGGAGGGTGTCCGCGTGCGCCGGCGCCGCGTCCAGCATGCGGCGCAGGATACGCTCCGCTTCGGCGAAGCGGCCGAGCCCCTGCAGCAGGGTGGCCTGCGCGGCGGGCACGGCGTCCCGTTCCGTGGGCGGCATGAGATGGCCATAGGTCCGCAGGATGCGGTCGCCCCAGGCGAGTTGCCGGGACGTTGCCGCCAGGGTGGCGCCGCGGACCCGCAGCCAGTGGTGCCGGCGGGACCGGCGCGCCAGCGCCGTCAGCGCCGGCAGCTCGTCGCGCCGGCAGGCATCGATCAGCGCCAGCCCGGTTTCGGTGTGGGCGAACACGGTGATCGCGCTGTGCTGCGTCAGATAGACCGGCACCAGGCGCGCCTGCGGCACCAGCGCCCGGATGCGGCGCACGTGCATCGCATCGACCTGCTCGAACGGGTCATACAGGATGAAAGGTGTGCCGATGACCTGATCGTCGACATGCATCCCGCCATGCAGGTCCAGCCGGAAATAGCGGTGGAAGCGCGGATCGTCGGGCACCTCCCGCGGGTCGATCGTGGCCTGGGGGCAGGAGGAGATCACCGTGCGCGCGCCCAGCAGGGCCGAATATTTCAGTGCCGCGTAGCCGCCCTGGGAGTGGCCGTACATCACCCGGTCCGGATAGGCCGCCAGTTGCGGCGCGATCGCCGCCGCCGCCCGCTCCATCGAGGCGCGCGGGAACCAGTTGGGGACGCGGGCGACGAAGCCGAAGGCGCTGAGGCCGGCGCGTTCGACGAACCGGTCGCCCCAGAAGCGCGGGGCCGGGAAGCGGAAATCGATGACGTTGAAGGTCAGCAGCGCCCAGGGCGTGGCGCCGGGGCGGTGCATGACCCGGATATGCTCATCCTCGAAGATCAGCATGCGAAGCTGCGGTCTTCGGGACGGCGGCGGCGGCGGGGTGAGGGATTATGCACGGCGGGCCGCATGAGCCATAAAATCCGGGGCATCACAAGGATTATGATGCGTTTATGATGCCCGGGGGCGCTGGCGGCATGCGCCAGCATGCCAGCCGGGTGAGCCCCGGTGTCGCAAAGGTTGTGTGCGCCGGAACATCCGAATATCCTTGTCCGCCAACGGGTGGATCGGCCATCCATGGCTTGTGGTACAGGAACCGGCACAGTCGCGGGCGGCCGGCCATGAGGCGATGGAAGGTGGCGGACAATTCCGATGACGGCCGGTCGTTCCATGCTAGAAGCGCGCCCATGACCGGGACGACGCATCCGCACATTCATGCCGGGCGTCCCGGCCATCCATGCCCCAGGGCGCTGGACCCGGGGGTGTCGCGGCGCCGGGTTGGCATAGATGGCCGGCACAAGGCCGGCCATGACGATGGGGAAATACTCGCCCGGGACATCCGCCCCGAGCTTATCCTGATGCTTATGGGGCGTCCCGGTTATCTCTGGAAAGGCGCTTTGCGCAAGATCAATGGCTGACCAAGGCATTCGACGCACCGCCGCCGACCGCGACCCGCAAGCGGGGGGCGATCTGGATGAGCTTCCGGACCTGGTTCCGGTCGCTTTCGATGAAGAGATTTACCTGCGCGCGTTTCCCGACGTCGCGCAGGCCATTGCCGATGGTGTCTGCGAATCGCCGCTGCAGCACTACATGGAGCATGGCCGGCACGAGGACCGGATTTCGCATCACAGCTATCTGCTGCTGCTGCATGGCCGCCAGATCGAGGGCCATATCGATTTTTATGGCCATAACGCGCTGGCCGGCGGGTGGGTGTTCTGCGGCTGGTCCTCGGAACGCTGGACCGAGGCACAAGCCCCGAAGTTCATCGCGCATTTCAAGAATGGCGACCTGTCCGGGGAGGCCATCTCGGCGTTTTACCACCGGGACGGGCTGCTGGGCCGCGGGTCAGGCCTGGTTCTGTATATCCAAGGCAGGCACCAGCCGCTGGGCGCGCTGGTGTCCATCGACATCCGGCTGTCTGGCGAAGTCCTGACCATCTTCGTCGAATCGAATGCACGCCAGATGGCGGACCAGGACGTTGCCGCCTCGGTCCGGCCGCTGCTGCTGCTGGACCCGGACGCGGAAAACTGCCGTGAGCTGGTCCTGCTGCTGTCCACCAGCGGCTACGGGCGTTTGCGGCGGCCCTTGAATACGCTGGACGGGTTCGTCGATCTGTGCGGCTACCATCTGGCGTCCGGCGGCTGGTTTTTCTGCGGCTGGATGACGCGGTCCTGGGACTCCGAGGCCGGGCCCGACAAGGTCAGCGTGCACTTCGTGGACGGCACGCTGGCCAGCGACGAGACCGTCACCGGCTTTTATCCGCGCGACGACATGGAAGGCCGGGGCATCGGCTTCGTCATGTTCGTGCATGGTTCGGGCCGTCCCCTCGGCAGCCTGACCTCGATCGAACTGCAACGGGACGGCGTGGCGTCATTCGTGCGGGCCTCGACCGCCAGCCAGCGCCTGCGGGAAACCGAACTGGTCGCGCGCCTGCGCCCGATCATCGGCCAGATCACCGAACCTGAGAGCAACGTCGCATTGCTGTCATTCCTGACCCGTCATCCCTATACCGGCGTCGATACGCTGTCGGCGCTGTCGGATCGCGTGTTTCTGGAATTCGACGAGCTGATCGCCTGCCCGCCCGGTGGACTGGCCGTCATGGGATGGATGCTGGCCAAGCCCGGCGTCGTCCGTGCCATACGGCTGCGGTCGAACACCATGAACGAGCCTTTCGATTTTGAAAGCTGCATTAAACTGGCGCGTCCGGATGTCATCACCGGGGTCGGTGTCCAACATGGGTTTGAAGACCCGCAATGCGGTTTCATCGGCTACGTGCCGTGTTCCACCTTGTCCAACGCGGACATGTACATGGAGGTGGAAACCACACAGCGCGAGGTCGGCTTTCGCAAGCTGCCGGCACCGAAGCTTGATGGGATCGCGGCGATCAAGCGGATGCTGGTCGCCTTCGACGTGCGTTATAATGAAGTGCCCAGAGCCTACGACCGAACGGTCGGGCCCGCGGTGGACTTGCTCAACCGCAACCGCCTGGCGAACCGGGCGCGTGTGGATGCGGTGGAATTCGGCCACGTCAATCCGTCGCCACGGTTCACCGTGATCATTCCGCTGTACGGGCGCCTGGATTTCGTCGAGTACCAGATGGCGTTCATGTCCAGTCATCCCGGCGCGTACGAGTGTGAATTCATCTATGTCCTGGACGATCCGCCGAAACGGCGTGAAGCCGAACGGCTGTTCAATTCGGTGCATGCCCGATTTCAAATTCCATTCCGAGCTTTGTTAATGGAGCAAAATGTGGGGTTTGCGCCGGCGAATAATGTCGGGCTGCGGGCGGCGAACGGCACTTATATCTGCTACATGAACTCCGACGTGTTTCCGGGGCCGCTCGACTGGCTGGAACAACTGGCGCAGCGGCTGGAAGACAATCCGGACCTGGGCATGGTGGGGCCCCTGCTGCTGTACGGCGATGGCGCCGTGCAGCACGAAGGCATGCTGTTCAAGCCCCTGCCGGAATTCGGCAACTGGCTGTTCCCCGATCATCCGCGCAAGGGCATGCGGCCGTCGGGCCAGACCGGCCTGCGCCGCCACATCTGCATCACCGGCGCCTGCATGCTGATGCGGCGCGATCTTGCGGTGGAAATGAAAGGGTTCGACGAATCCTACGTGATCGGTGATTTCGAGGATACCGACCTGTGTCTGAAGCTATATGAAAAGGGGCTGAACAGCGCGGTTGATCTGGACGTCCAGATGTATCACCTGGAACGCAAGTCGCAGGCGTCATCGGCACAAACCTGGCGGATGAACCTGACGCTGTACAATGCCTGGGTGCATCAGAAGCGTTGGGCGGACCTGATCGCGGTCCATCCGCTGCGCAACGGGCCGGTGATCGACCGCCAAATCACCATGGGCCCACCGAACCGATGACCGAGGTTTTGAACGCCGCGCCGCCGGACGCATCCGACATCGCGGAGGCCGGCTTCGTCCTGCCGCCCGTCGCCGTGGAAACCCAACCGCGGATCATGATCATCTCGCACAGCCACCCCGAGATATCCAAGGGTGGCGCGGAAATCGCCGCCTACCAGTTATATCACGGGATCGCGGCGCGCGCGGGCAGCCATGCCTGGTTCGTGGGCTGCGACCGGCGCCGGACGCGGTCCGAGGTTCCGATCTCCCAGCCTTTCGGTGCCGGGGAGTACTTATATTCCGTCGGGGAATTCGACTGGTTCAAATTCTCCAACCGCGATCCGCGCTTCCCGGAGGCCTTCGCCGACCTGCTGATGGAAACCCAGCCTGACATCGTGCATTTCCACCACTACATCAATCTGGGTGTCGAAGCCTTCGCCCTGGTCAAGCGCATCCTGCCAGGCGCTCGGGTCGTTGTCACTTTGCATGAATATCTCGCGATCTGCAACCACCATGGCCAGATGGTCACCAACCCGAACCGTACCCTGTGCTACAAGGCCAACCCGGCGCGCTGCATCGAATGTTTCCAGGAATTCAGCGAGTCGGATTTCTTCCTGCGCAAGCGCTACATCGAACATTTTTTCAATTTCGTCGACCACTTCGTATCGCCCAGCCAGTTCCTGGCCGACCGATACATTGCCTGGGGGATGCCGCCAAACCGTGTCTCGGTCATCGAGAATCTGATCCGGCCGCCTTTGGTGCGGGAGAATTTTCGTTCGGTCGAGATCAAGGGCCCACTGCGCACCGGATTCTTCGGCCAGATGTCGTTCCTCAAGGGCGTCAATGTCCTGTTCGAAGCCGCCAGCCAGCTCGACAAGGAGGAACGCCTGGATATCAGCTTCGAGATCTTCGGCGACTACCGCAACCAGCCTGCCGAATTCCAAAAGGAATTGCAGGAACGCATGGAAAAGATCGGCCAGAACGTCCGGCTGAACGGCCCGTACGATGAAACCCGGGTGGACGCGTTGATGCAATCGGTTGACGTGATCATCATGCCATCGGTCTGGTGGGAGAATTCGCCGCTGGTGATCCAGGAAGCGCTGCGCAACGGCCGGCCGGTCATCTGCTCCGACATCGGCGGCATGGCCGAAAAAGTACGAGACGGCATCGACGGATTCCATTTTCCGGTCGGCAATGCCATGGCGCTGGCATCGCTGCTGAAGCGGCTCGCCGACGACCGGCAGTTGCTGATCGACGTCACCTGCACGGCCCGCAAGGCCCACTCCATGGATGCGATCATCGACGCGCATCTGGCGCTGTACCAGAAGCTGTAGCCGCCCTGGTTCCGACCCTCCCGCCGATGTGACCGCACCCGGCGCGCCCTCTGGAGATCGTTGTGGATACCGGACCACCCGGTCGTGTAGGATCAGGGCCGCACACCGCAACCCGGTCCGGCAGCCATCCCGAACCACGTTCCAAGCCATCCACAGGACCGTAAAATCACATGTTGGAAGCGTCCCTCACGCAGCCTGCCACGCCATCTGCTCCAGACGCAGGACGGATCGCCGCGGCTCGTCAAAGCGCCGTTCGCACCTTGGAAATCGAACAGCGCGGCCTGGAAGCCGTCGAGCAGGCGCTGCGCGGCGAACTGGGTGAAGCCTTCAACACGGCCGCCGATATCATCGAAGCCGCCGGCGGCAACGTCGTCGTCACCGGCATGGGCAAGTCGGGCCATATCGGGCGCAAGATCGCCGCCACCTTCGCCTCCACCGGCACGCCCAGCCACTTCGTCCATCCCGCCGAGGCCAGCCATGGCGATCTCGGCATGATCCGCACCGACGACGTCGTGCTGGCCTTGTCGTGGTCGGGGGAAACGCCGGAACTGTCCGATATCGTCGCCTATACCCGCCGTTTCGGGGTCAAGCTGATCGCCATCACCTCCCGCCGCGGCAGCGCGCTGGGCAGTGCCGCCGATGTCGGGTTGTTCCTGCCGACCTCGCAGGAGGCCTGCCCGAACGGCCTCGCGCCCACCACATCCACCACCATGCAGATGGTGATGGGCGATGCGCTCGCGGTCTTCCTGCTGGAACGGCGCGGCTTCACCTCCACCGACTTCCAGCGCTTTCACCCCGGCGGCAAGCTGGGGGCCCGGCTGTCGAAAGCCCAGAGCGTCATGCACAGCGGCCCCGAACTGCCGGTCGTGCCATCCTCGGCGGGGCTGTCGGATGCGATCGTCGAGATGACCTCGAAGCGCTTCGGCATCACCGGCGTGGTCGATGAGCAGGGCCTGCTGATCGGGGTGCTGACCGACGGCGACCTGCGGCGCGCGTTCCGGCGCGGCTTCGTGGACGGGCCGGTGACCGCGGTGATGGGACAACGCCCGCACAGCGTCGGCCCCGACGTGCTGGCCGTCGAGGTGCTGGCGCATATGAACAAATCGCGCATCACCTGCATCTTCGTGGTCGAGGACGGCAAGCCGGTCGGGCTGATCCACGTCCACGACCTGCTGCGGGTGGGCATCGTGTAGCAGGACCCGCCCATGATCATCCAGGATGTCGTCAGCCTGTTTCTCGACCGCGCCGCGGCGCGTCCGGACCACTTGGCAATCGGCGGCCGCGGCCGCACCCTGACCTATGCCGCCCTGGAACAGCGGGTGCGGCATTTCGCCGCGGTTTTCGCGCGTGTGGCGAACCCGCGCGTGCTGATCGGCCTGCCGCAGGGCGCCGACGCCTATGCCGCGATGTTCGCCGCCGGCCTGGCGGGCGGCTATTACGCCCCGCTCAACACCGCCGCACCGGTCGAGAAACTGTGCCGCATCGCCGGCCTGCTGCAGCCCGACATCATCCTCGCCACCCCGGCCCTGCGCGCCAGCCTGGCCGGGGCCGCGCCCAAAGCGACCGTCCTGGACCCGGCGGCCCTGCCGGATGTGCCGCTGTTCGCGGGGCACGGCAGCCGGCATCCGATGGGCTATGTCATGTTCACCTCCGGCTCGACCGGCCTGCCGAAAGGCGTGATGGTCTCCCGAACCGCGCTGAACCATTACGTATCCTGGGCGATCGATGCGGATATCGTGCGGCCGGAAGACCTTGTGTCGCAGCATCCCAACATCGCCTTCGACGTCTCCGTGACCGACATCTATGGCGCGCTCTGCCAGGGCGCCACCCTGTTCCCCATCGCCGGCGCCAGCGACCGGCTGATGCCGTCCCGGATGATCCAGCGGGAGGGCATCACCGTCTGGAACTCGGTGCCCAGCGTGGTCAACCTGATGATGCAGGCCGGCGAAGTGACGACCGCGATGCTGCGGTCGGTGCGGCTGTTCAATTTCCTGGGCGAGCCGCTGCTGCGCGAGCAACTGCGCGCCATTTTTGCCGCGCGCCCCGACGTGGCGGTGAACAACACCTATGGCCCGACCGAGGCAACGGTGTCGATGACCCATCTGCGGCTGACCGCATCGGACTACGAAGCCGTCTGCACCACGTCGGTGGCGCTGGGCGAGGCGATCGCGGACATGGGGCTGCACCTGGTCGGGGGATCGCACCCCGATGAGGGCGAGCTGGTAATCACCGGCCCGCAACTGGCCGACGGCTACTGGAACGATCCCGAACGGTCCGCTGCGGTGTTCCGTCCGCTGGAAACCGGCGCCACGGTCTGGTTTTTTTCAAGGAACGGATCGACTTCCAGGTGAAGGTGCGCGGCTTCCGGATCGAGCTGGACGAGGTCGCCGCCGCGATCCGAACCTGCGGCTGGCCGACGGTCTGCGTTTTCAAGCGCGGCGAGGGGCTGGCCGCCCTGGTGGAGCGGCGCGACAGCGCCCCCCTCGACGAAGCGGCCCTGCGTTTGGCGATGGCTGACCATATCGAGCAGCACGCGATCCCCGAAACGATCCGCGAGACCGGCCAGATCCCACGCAACGAGAATGACAAACTGGAGGCCATCCTCGCCGCCGAGGTCGCGCCGGCCTCCACCCCCGCTTGATTCCAACAGGAAGACGTGCATGACCGAAGCCGAAGTTTACGCCGAGCTGACGCGCCTGTTCCGGCAGGTCTTCCGCAATGAGACGATCGTGCTTGACGCCGGATCCAGCGCGGCGACGATCGCCGGTTGGGATTCCTTCAAGTTTGTCGAAATCATCGTCACCATCGAGGGCCTGTATGATATCGAGATCGACGCCCTGGAACTGGACGAGCTCGAGAACGTCGGCGACCTGGTCGGCGTGGTGCTGCGGCGGACCGCCGCAAAGGCGGAATGAGGCCTGGCCGGCCCGTTTTGTCCAAGGCCGCGTTGCCCGGTCAGGGTCGCTGCCTGATCGGCGGGGATCGGTCATGACGACCGGGCACCGGGCGTAAACCGCCATGATCCTGGCCTGGATCACCATCCTGTTGTTTGTCGTCTCGTTTTTCTTGCTGGCCCACCAGTACCGGCATTTCCAGGCGCGCCATAATATCTGGAACCTGCGCCTTGGTTTGATGGTTGGCGCGCTCGCGCTGGTGGTGCTGACGAATTTTTCGACCCGGCATAATCAACATCCCCTGTGGTCGCTGGTCTTCTGCGTGCTGGCGCTGGGCTGGCTCGCGGCCGCGATTCAGCTCTGGCGGATGATGCCGCCCCGGCCGCCGCCGGCGTCGCGCTACTGATCGCGACCGCGACACGGGGGTTGCGACACTGGCGCTCTCGCGCCGTCAGGCGGGGTCATCAGGGCCGGAATGAACGGCCCATTTTTGCAGCATAAGCGGACAGAGCAAGAATGCAGCCGCAGGCAGGCGGCAAGAATCGGCCACAAGTCGCGGGTGCAGCGTATCATGTTTGGCTGCGGCGGCGTTGGAAATCAGGTGATCCCCACGGGCGGTCGGCCGAGCGGCCGAACTGAGGCGGAATTCCGCACGATGAACCCTGTCGGAATGGCGTACTGTGCGGCTGCCTGCGGGTCTCGACCGAGGGGAGACCCGCAGGGTAGAAGCGGACGCATCAAGGAATCTCGGAGTGACCACACAATGGGCCACCTAATCCCTGAACTCGATGTGTCGGACCTTGATCGCTCCCTGGCCTTCTACGTCGGGGTGGTAGGCTTCACGGTGTTGTACGACCGCCCCGAGGAGCGCTTTGCCTTCCTCACCCTCGATGGTGTGCATCTGATGCTTGAGGAAGCTGCCGGACCTGGCCGACGCTTCCGGACGGCACCGCTTGAGTATCCGTATGGCCGAGGCGTGAACTTCATGATCGAAGTGGCTGCAGTGGACCGCCTGCACAGCCGTGTTCAGGCTGCGGAATTCACCATCGTCATTCCGCTGGAAGAGCGGTGGTATCGACGAAACGAGATCGAGAACGGCCATAGGCAATTCGTTGTTGCCGACCCGGATGGTTACCTTCTGCGGTTTTCGACCCGCCTTGGCCAACGGCCGGTGTCGGCGTGACTCTCACCTGGCCCGATCCTCTGACGGCCCGCGTTCCTGGTTTGTCTTCTTATGCTGCAGGAATGGGCCGTTCGCTGGTTCCGGTCCGCCTCAATCCTCGGCCAGCAGCGCGTCCAGCGTGACCGTGCAGACCGCCGGCACCGGCAGCGGCGGCAGGTCGTCGACCGTGTCCGGCAGGCCGCGCAAGGCTCGGCGGTAGATCCGGTCGAGGTCGATCCGCTGGCGCATGGACGGCGCATAACGGTCCGTTGCGTTCGACCGGAACACGCGCGCTTCGGCCCGCCAGTGCGGCACATGGGCGGACTGCGGCCACGCCTCGGCCTTCAGCATATGGATCAGCGCCTGGAGCAGGTTCGACGTCACGGCGTGCAGTTGCTCGCTTCCCACGCTGTCGATTTCCTCGATGATGTTCGGCCAGTCCGGCGTTTGGTTCACCGGTTCCCCGGCGGCGAGGCGGCGCAGCAGGTCGCGCTGTTGTTCGGACCACAGCAGGATGTCGGTGTCGTAGAGATCGGGCATCGGGCCACTCCCTGCCGTTTACGGGCGGAGAATGGTGGCCGGTGCCACCGCGGTCAACGACCATGAGCGACCATGAGCGCGCCGTCGTTGATCCGATCCGGCCATCCACCAGCACGGCCCAGGGGTGGCGGGCCAAGCCCGCCATGATGGTGTGGTCGTACCGCCCAAGAGTCCGGTATTACGTAGCACCCGCCGCCATAAGGCGGCTGAAGCGGCACGCCGATGATCCATTTGCCGGATTTGCGGGAAAAATCAGTGGTGGACAGGCCGTCATCGTCGCCATTGCGGTGCACCCGGATGACCGCAGAATTTCCGGCAGTGCATGATGTTACGCAACCATGCGTGGTCTCAGGTCCCCAGCACCGATCCGCTCCCGCGGGTGTCCGCCGGCTTCGCCGCCATGCCAGCCAAGGCATTTGCTGGACTCCGCCCGATATGAGATAAAACCACAGAAGGAGCCGTCAAATGCTGGATCATGAAGTCCGATCTGACGATGCCGAGACCGTCTTCCGGCATAAATTTCGCGTGAAGCTGGCCGCGCGCGGCTATCAGGGCGTCGAACTGGACCGGAAAGTTGAGGAACTGATGAACGCGCCGGTTCGCTTCAGGCTCGATCTTGACGAAGGTCCGCTGGCACACCCTGCTGCCCCGTCCTGATGGCGCCGGGCTTTGACCTGTTCCGCGAACAGGCCGCGGGCGAATACAATCGGCTGTCGCGCCTGCTTCCAACCAACCGCCCCTATGTCATAGCCAGAGCCAGACAGATCATCCGCCAGTTGGACCATTTTTCGGCCGTCGGCGACCTGACGGAGGCCGAGGAATTCTGGATCGAGGTCATACATGAGTCGTTTCGTGAACTGATTCAGACAGCGGGTGGGACTGCATAAACGTTGGCTGGGCGACGCTTGTCTTATACAAGGCCATCTCGCAAGCAAAGAAGGACAGGAGGAAGAAAATGCGACTCGCCATCCCTCTCGTCATGATCCTCTCAATGCTCGGTCATGCCACCGCTAAACCAGAGTTGACCATGCACCGCGTGCAAATACAGGATGTCGGTGTCGTAGAGATCGGGCATCGGGCCACGCCCTGCCGTTTACGGGCGGAGAATGGTGGCCGGTGCCACCGCGGTCAACGACCATGAGCGCCGGCACCCTTGTGTTCCGACACCTTCAGGACGCCACGGCGCACAGGGCGGGTGACAAGCGCCGCCCCTTCGCGGGCGAGCATGGCGAGGCGCTGCGTTTGACGCGCCCGCGCCCTGTGGCCACTTGATTTGTCCGTCAAATTAACGTACAATAGCGGCAGACAGTGGGGTTCTATGATGCCAGCCGAATCCAACCGCACCGCACGCCTCGAAGCGCGGATTGCCCCTGCCACGCTTGCCGTCGTCCGGCGCGCGGCCGAACTGCAAGGCCGCAGCGTGAGCGATTTCGTCGTTGCGGCGGCACAGGACGCGGCCAACCGCACCATTGCGGAAACGCAGATCATCCGCCTGTCGGTCGCAGATCAGCGCGCGTTCGCTGCCGCGATGATCGATCCGCCGCCGCCCAATGCAGCGCTGCTGCGGGCGGCCGAAGCTCACCGTCGCCTGATGGGTGGCGATCGATAGTGCCGGCTGAATTCCGGATTGAATCCCTCGGCGCGGGACATCATCGCAAGGTGTTTTCATGCGGCGTCGCGGCGCTTGACCGCTACCTTCACGAATTGGCGTCGCAGGACATGCGGCGGCGGATCAGCCATTGCTTTGTCGCGTCCGACGATACCGGCGTGATTGCCGCGTATTATACCTTCGCCGCGGCAAGCTTTCCGCTGTCCGATCTTCCGCCGGACGATGCCAAGCGGCTGCCGCGCTATGCGCTTCTGCCCGCTGGCCTGATCGGTCGTCTGGCCGTCGATCAGCGTTTCCGCGGGCGGCGACTTGGGGGTGCCTTGATCATGGATGCGGCCCGCCGAGCCGCGAGCGCAGATCCCGCCATCTATGCGCTGATTGTTGATGCGAAAGACGAGTCGGCTGTCGCGTTTTATCAGCATCTCGGTTTCCGGCCATTCACCAGCCGGTCCATGTCGCTGTATCTGCCGGTGGCAACCGCCTTGAAGGCTTTGGCGTCGCTGCCAAACGGCTAGACCGCCTCAGACCGGTCCATCCGCTCCCTTTCCATGCGCGCGCCGCATTTCTCGCCTGTTCAGTGGCTGACATGCTCTCCGCCCTGAAGGGCTGGGGGGCCTGCCTTACTCCGACCTGTCGAGTCTTCCAATCGGCCGGCACACGTCGGCGGCAACGCCACGGGGGTCTCCTTTCGACACGCGGGAGTTCCCGCAGTCAATCTGGTCGCCCGCTGCACCGGCTCGCACACGCCACCAGCAGCGGCCACACGGCCGGGTTGGCGCCGCTGCGCCAAGCCGGGCGCCAACGGCCTTGGACGGTTGGCCGCGGGGCGCTTGCTGGTTGCGGCGCGAGACGGGATGCCCGAGGAGAGTTACCCCCGCGCCGCATGCTCCATGAAAGTGCGCAAAACAGCATTCATGCGCGTCTGATATCCGCTCCCCTGGCTCTTGAACCAGTCGAGGACATCAGCGTCCATGCGCAAAGAAAAGAGCTTCTTCGGCCTCTGCATCGCTGCTTCCGCTTTCAGATACCAGTCCGCTGGAACGTCGCTCCAGTCAGGATCAGTGGCAATTTTACCCTCGAGCTCTGCCTCCGTCATATCACGGAGGCGCGCCATGTCGGTCTGACTTTTGGTGCGGGTGCGCTTTTCGAGGTCAGACACCGAAAACTTTGTCATATTGCCGTCGTTCATCGTTTCGTACCTTCCGCATAGAGATGACGCGGAGGACAGAGCCGCGCAGGGTGTAGATCAGAGCCACACAGACATTGTCCAGCATACCAAGTACTTAGGTGGTCCCCATTCGCTGGACAGGAATCGGGGCGACTTAAGAGAGAGTCCGGCCCGGTTCCAACGCCCCTCCCGATCCGG
>Ga0302283_1000759_pt1 | contig 26773 bp, 18 predicted proteins | sample III_Fen_E1_4_FD_198770 | JGI IMG/M metagenome (GOLD analysis project Ga0302283, IMG submission 198770) | Peat permafrost microbial communities from Stordalen Mire near Abisko, Sweden - III_Fen_E1_4 | ecosystem: Environmental > Terrestrial > Soil > Wetlands > Permafrost | place: Sweden: Abisko... | reverse complement strand
CCCGAGGTATGAGGCAGGCCTCCCAGCGTGCTCGACCCGACCATGCCCCGACCCCCGCCCTGCCGCGCCCTGCTCCTGCTCGTCGCTCTGTCCGCCGCCTGCGTACCGCCCGCCCCCGGGCTGGCGACGCACGGGACGGCATCGCCCCCCCCGGCCCCGTTGCCAGCCGCGAGCCCGTCGCCAGCTCCGGGCTCGGCACCGGCGCCCGTTCCCGAGGTCCCCGCGGCACCGCCGGTCGCCTCGCCGCCCGCCCCCCTGCCGCCGCGCCTCGAAGCGTTGCAGCAGAGCTGCGAAGCGCACGTGCGGCGCGCGTGCGCCGTCCTCGGAGAGGCGTTCTACGGCGGAGACGGCGTGCCGAAAGACGGCGCCCGCGCGGTGGCGCTCTTTCGCCGAGCGTGCACGGCGGGCGACCTCGCCGGCTGCGTCGACACGGGCTGGGCCTACGCCACGGGCACCGGGGTGCCCAAGGATGGCACCGCCGCGGCGACCGAGTTCGGCAAGGCCTGTGGCGCGACCTCGGTGCTCGGGTGCCTGGGGCTGGGCGTGCTCCACCGCGATGGCCTGGGCGTGCCACGGGATCCAGCGCTCGCGACCGTCTTCTTCGAGCAGGCGTGCGGCGGCGGCGTGAGAGAGGCGTGCAAGGCGCTGGAGCGGGCGCGGGGCGGCTCACCGTGAAGGGGAGGCGTCGCTACCGACGGCGCGAGGCGACCCAGAGCGCTCGCCGCACCGGCCCCCGACCGCGGGCGCCCGCGGCCACCGGATCGAGGTCACCCACCAGGCCGGCGAGGGCCCGCACCTCGCCTCGAGCCTCGGTCGCGGCGCGCGGGTCGCCCTGAGCCTCGGCCGCCGCGAGACGGCGGCGAGCCACCGCGAGCGCGGCCGGGAGCGCCCCGGCGGCGATGTAGGCGTCGCCGAGCTCGCGAAGGACCGCGGAGCCGGGGGCGATGGCGGCGGCGGCCTCGAGGTCGAGGATGGCGTCCGCGGCGCGGCGGAGGTGGGCGCGCAGCCGGCCGCGCGCCACCAGCGCCTCGGCGAAGCCGGCGACGTGCTCGATGCCCATGGAGAAGGCGCGCTCCGCCTCCCGAGCATCGCCGCGCGCCTCGTAGATCGCGCCGAGCGCGAGGTACGCGGGCCCGTAGGTAGCGTCGAAGGAGACGGCGTCGAGGAAGGCCCGGAGCGCAGCCTCCGCGTCACCCCGAGCGGCATGGTCGCGGCCGAGGCGAGTGCGCTCGATGGCCTGCGTGGTCGCCCAGCTCGCCACCGGGGCCGCCGGCGCATCCTCGGCGCGAGCGGGGCGTCCGCACGACAGGCACGCACCGAGCACGAGGAGCGCGAGCGCAGCAGGCACCAGCAGGCGAGGCACGAGGCGATGGTAGCCAGCGGGGGAGGGCGCGCAACCGAGGCGGGGCAACCGAGGCGGGCGCGCCTCGGGCGAGGCGGCGGCGTTACACGGGGCGGCACGAGGGGCCCAGTTTTCCGCGAGAAAACCGTGAGGCTCGCCACGTGCATGGGCGTTTGGCGCCCCTCGGGGCCTTCGTGTAGTCTGCTTCGAGCTCGAGCCTGGCCCGCGCCTGCGGGCTCCCCTCTTACCCTTACGGGGCCCATGGCGACCTGCCCGACCTGCCGCACCCGCTACTCCGACGATCTCAAGGTCTGCGCTGCCGATGGCGAGGGCCTCCTCCCGGACGAGGCGGTCGCGGCCGCGGACACCGATCTCGTCGCGGGGCAGGTGGTGGGCGAGTACCGCGTCGAGGGCAAGCTCGGGGAGGGCGGCTTCGGGGCCGTCTACCGCGCCGTGCACCCGCTCATCGGCAAGGCGGCGGCGGTCAAGGTGCTGCACAAGCAGTTCTCGTCCAACCCGCAGATGGTGTCGCGCTTCATCGCCGAGGCGCGCGCGGTCAACCAGATCCGCAACCGCAACATCATCGACATCTTCTCGTTCGGCGCCCTGGAGGACGGCCGGCAGTACTACGTCATGGAGCTCCTCGACGGGATGACCATGGACGCCTACCTGAAGCAGAAGGGGCGCCTCTCCCCGGAGGAGGCCATCCCCATGCTCCGCGGCATCGCCCGGGCCCTCGACGCGGCGCACGCCACCGGCATCGCCCACCGCGATCTCAAGCCGGAGAACGTCTTCCTCCTCTTCGACGAGGACGGCGTCGTCTTCCCCAAGCTGCTCGACTTCGGCATCGCCAAGCTCCTCGGCGACTCGGTCGCCGGTGGCCACAAGACGCGCACGGGCACGCCGATGGGCACGCCCTACTACATGTCGCCGGAGCAGTGCCGCGGGCGCAACGTCGATCACCGCACGGACATCTATTCGTTCGGCATCCTCGTCTTCCAGTGCCTGGTCGGCAAGGTGCCGTTCGACGGCGAGGACGTGATGGAGATCCTCGTCAAGAACATCAGCGCGCCCGCGCCGCGCGTCTCCGACGAGTGCCACGAGCTGCCCCCGGCGCTGGACGCGCCGGTGCTCGCCTTCCTGGAGAAGGACCCCGCGCAGCGGCCCGAGTCGCTGGGCGCCGGCCTCGATGCGCTCGCCGTGGCCGCGGCGGGAGCCGGCTTCGACGTCAAGGTCTCGGCGCGCAAGCCGGGCCCCGACGGCGCCGTCCGCGCCCCCGCCGGCGACCCGACGGCGAGCGTGGTGCGCGTCGCCGGCGGCGTGACCCCCGCCGAGGGCGCGGACAAGACGATGCTGTCGGAGCCCGGCAAGACGATCATCGCCGCCGAGGTGGTGTCCAAGCCGCAGAGCGGCCGCGCCATGGTCTACGGCATGGTGGGTGCGTTCGCGCTGCTCGCCGCCATCGGCGTCGGCGTCGCCGCGCGGTCGCCGCCGAAGGCCGCGGGGGAGACCACGCCCGCCCCGGTGACGGCCGCGACCGCGCTCGCCCTCCCGGCGGAGACGGCGAAGGCGGCCCCCACCGTCACGCCCTCCGTGACGGCCGAGCCGACGGTCGTTCCCGCCGAGATCGAGCTCACCATCGACGCCTCCCCCAAGCTCATCGACGTCTACCTGGGCGGGGCCAAGATCGGGACGTCGGCGTCGCCGCTCAGGCTCAAGCGAGGGGACGCCCGGGTGAAGCTGACGTTCAAGGCCGCCGGGTATGCACCGCAGGACATGGAGGTGCCGGCAGCGGCCAACACGACGGTCGCGGTGAAGCTCGTCAAGGCCGTCTCCGCCGGGAAGAAGTCCGATCTCGAGTACTGACGTCCGGTCATCCTGCAGCGGAGACGGAGAGAGCGCGAAGAATGACCATGATCAGACTGCTCGGGCGTTTCGCGTTGCTGTCGCTGAGCCTCGGCGTGGCCGCGTGCCAGACCTTCCCCGACGTCGTCCCCGGCGTCTGCGGCAATCACGTCATCGACCCCAGCGAGGACTGCGACGGGACCATCTCGGTGCCCCACGTCGCCGGGCTCACCTGCGGCGCCCCCGGCACGGCGGTGGCCTGCCGCTACGACTGCAGCGCGGACAGCAGCGCCTGCCCGACCGGCTATTTCTGCGGCGGCGACGGCATCTGCCGGGAGCCCCTCGGCCAGTACACGGCGCTCTCGTCGCTGCCCCTCGCCAACGGGCACCTGGGCATGGCCGACTTCAACGGCGACGGGCGCTCCGACCTGATCTCGATCGACTACGACAGCGGCGACGTCGGCGTCTACTTCGTCGAGACCGACGGCGTCGTGTCGGGCTCCTTCACCACGGCGAGCGACGGCGTCTTCCCGGCCGCCGGGTGGCTGGACGCCACCAAGACGGTCCCCAGCGCCGACCTGCTCGTGGTGCTGGAGGGCGGCCTCGACGTGCAGCGGGGCCAGCCGGACGACAGCTTCGCGCCCACCGACTACCCGACGTTCGACGTCTCGACCTGGGACAACGCCTACCTGATCGCCACCGACGTCATCCCGGGGCCCGCCGTCGTGGTCCCCGCGTCGGGCACCCCCAACATGACCGGCTGGAACTGGATCGGCGACGAGCTGCTCATCCTGCACTGGGACGCCACCAAGCTCACCACCAACGGCAACGTCTACTGCGCGGAGAGCCCCGCCGCCGCGACCGGGCATTTCTACGACAACCCGGTGCTCGCGCTCCCGGTCACCGGCCCCTGGCCCGCGAACGTCCCGCTCGGCGTGGTCGACGAGCTCGCCGCCCGCTCCCCGTGCAAGCAGTTCGTCCTGCCCGACCCGCACCTGCCCCGGGTGGTGCTCGTCTCGCCGTGCATGGTCGACGTGCTGGGCAACGTCGGGTGGAACGACAACGGCAAGCTCGGCCCGCTCGACGGGCTCGCGCTCACCTACCCGTCGCCGGTCCTCACCGCGCCGACGGGCACCGTGTCGCCGCCGACCGCGGTCGCGCTCGCCCAGGTCAACCCCCTCGTGGCGGGCGGGCCGATGGCGGGCCACGACGACCACCTCGACCTCCTCATCCAGGCCACCGTCGGCGGCCAGCCGCAGGTGTTCGTGGCCTACGGCAACGGCGACGGCACCTTCCGCTCGTCGCCGGGCGGGATCGCGGACAACCTCGCGGTGCCTCTCCCGGGCCTCGAGCAGCTCCCGCTCGCGACCGGGGACTTCAACGGCGACGGCGAGATCGATCTGGTCACCACCGGGGGCCTCCTGCTCAGCTCGTCGACGGGGTACACGGTCGCGGCCGTCCCGCTGGTCACCGGCCAGGTCTGGTCCGAGGCGCTGGTGGTCGACTTCAACGGCGACGGGTTGCCCGATCTCGTCGCCGGCTCGCTGAACGAGCTCGGCGTGCAGCTGTTCACCAACACGCCGACCGCGACCGGGACACCCTCGGGGGTCTTCAACCCGGATCTCGTCGCCACCTCCGCGCCGGCGACCAGCTTCGTCACCGGCGACTTCGACGGCGATCTCAACGTGGACATCGCCTTCCGCGAGGGCCAGGTCGGCGGCGCCGCCGGACTCTCGGTCATGTTCGGCCGGCGCAACGAGCTCCCGCTCAGCCCGCAATCCCTCGGCGAGCTCGACGGGATCGACCAGGTGGTCTCCGGGGTCGACCTCGCCAGGCGGGTCCCGGCCACCGGGATGTCGGACCTCCTCGCGGGCACCCTCACCAAGGGCGTCGCCGCGAACGCGCGCGCGTCCGTCTTCCCCGGGCGCCCCGATCGCACCCTGCAGGCGCCGTACTTCCTCGCCGCCAATCCGGGCGCGCCCCTCACCAGCGGCATCAGCGCCACCGCGACGGGTCTCTTTCACGCCAGGAGCACGGCGGACTCGCCCGTCCCGCACCCCGACGTCGCGGCGCTGGTCACCAGCATGGACGACATCGGCCCCAGCGCCACGCCGGAGCTGTGGCTGCTCCAGGCCAGCGGCGCCGCGCAGTTCAAGGGAGCCCTGCTGGGGTCGACGGCGCTCCCGACCACCGCGACGTGGGACAGCGCCGTCATGCAGGCCATCGACGTCGACGGCGACGGCGAGGACGAGATCGCCCTGCTCGCGCCCGTCGACGAGATGACGAGCCCGCCGCTCTCCGCGAGCGAGCTGGTCGTTGCCTCCGTGACCGCGACGGGGTTCAAGCTGGTGTTCTCGGCGCAGCTCCCGGTGGGCCTCTTCGAGCGGCACCCGGCCGCGAGCACCACGACCACCACCATGGTCGAGCGTCGCAACGAGCGGCTCTGCGTGGCCGACGTCGACGGCGACACGCACCTGGATCTGGTCGCCCTCACCGCCTCCCCGACGACCGGGCTGGGCCAGGTCACCATCCTCTGGGGCAGCGGCGACGCGGCGGCGCCGTTCACCAACGTCGCCAAGCCCTACGTCATCACCCTGCCGGAGGAGGCCAAGGCGTTCACGTGCATCGACGTCGACGGCAAGGGGGGCATGGACCTGGTCATCGTCGGCGCCGCCAGCGCCTACCTCGCGTACGGGAGCGCGGCCCCGACCGCCGCCGTGCTCGGAGGGGTCCAGCTCACCGCCGCCGGCCTCAGCGTCACCACCGGCAACATCGACGACGACAACATCGCCGACCTGGTCATCTCCAACGCCAGCAGCGCGACCATCTTCCTCGGCAAGGCGGTGATCAAGTGAAGCGCCACGCGACCTCGCTCCCGGGAGCCGCCGTGCTCGCCGCCGTGCTCGCCGCGGGGACGCTCGCGCCCGGGAGCGCGCGGGCCCAGGCGCCGGACCAGGGCAAGGTGCTCTTCAACGCGGGGGCGCAGGCCTACGAGGCTGGCCAGTTCCCCGCGGCGATCCAGGCCTTCGAGCAGGCCTACCGCCTCTCGGCGCGGCCGGGCATCCTCTTCTCCGTCGCCCAGGCCCACCGCAAGCAATACTACGTGGCCAGGCAGCCCGACGATCTCCGCGCGGCCATGAAGGGGTACCGCGACTACCTCGCCCAGGTCCCTCAGGGGGGCCGTCGCTCCGACGCGGCGGAGGCGCTCGCCGAGCTGGAGCCCCTGGCGAGCAAGCTCGAGGCCGCGGGGGTCACCGCGCCGGCGGCGCCGGTCCAGGCGGCCCCGGTCACTCGCCTGATGGTGTCCTCGCAGACCGGAGGGGCGCTGGTCTCGCTCGACGGCGGCAAGCCGGCGGAGGCGCCCCTGTTCGCCGAGATCAAGCCCGGGAAGCACTCGGTGCACGTGACCGCCCCCGGCTACGTCGACGAGACGCACGACCTCGACGTCGCGGCCGGTGGGATCTCGCCCCTCGACGTCCGGCTCAAGGAGAAGCCGGGGCGGCTCTCGATCCACGCCCTCGCCCAGGCCCAGATCAACCTCGACGGTCGCTTCGTCGCCAGCACGCCGCTGAGCCAGCCCGTCGACGTCGAGCCGGGGCGTCACCTCCTGGCCGTCACCCGCAACGGCTACCGCGCCTACGTCCACGAGATCGAGATCGGCCGCGACGAGTCCAAGACGCTCGAGATCAAGCTGGACACCACCACGCAGCGGACGGTCTCGTCCGTGCTCTTCGGCACCGGCGCCGCGGCGGTGGTGGTCGGCGGGGTCCTGGCGGCCCTGTCGTTGCAGCAGCAGGGGCAGGCCCAGGCCTTCCAGACCATGCAGAGCAGCGGGACGGCGACGTGCGCGTCCAGCTCCAGCTCCGCGTGCGCCGCCTACGTCCAGTCCGGGTACACCGATCACGTCAGCGCCCGCGACGCCTACCGGCTCGACGCCGGCATCGCGCTCGGCGCCGCGGTGGTGCTGGGCGGCACCGGCGTGGCGCTGTTCACGCTCGATCAGCCCACGCTCCCCGCCACGCGCCGCGACGACGCCCTCCGGCCCGAGGCCCCCGCGGCACCGCCCCCGCGGGAGCGCTCGATGGAGATGTCGGCCGCGCCGCTCCTCGGCCCCGGCTTCTATGGCGCCGGCGTCTCGGGTCGCTTCTAGAAGAGCTCGGCGGCCGCCCCGTCGGTCCACACCCGCGCCGCCGCCGGCACGCGGAGGCGGCCGCCTTCGATGACGAGGCGGCCTCGACCCGCCAGGCGCTCGGCGGCGCGGCGGCGCGCGGGCGTCCAGGGGTCGATGCCGAGGTCCACCCCCGCCGCGTCGAGGTCGACCCCTTCGAGCAGGCGGAGGCCGAGCATGATCCGCTCCCGCAGGCGCGTCTCCGGGTCGAGGGGCTCGCTCTCGGCCTCCACGGGCTGACCCGCGAGCGCCGCGGTCATGTAGCGCGCCGGGTCGATGACGTTGCGCGAGCGGACCGCGGAGCCGTCGGCCGTGCTGAGCGTGCCGAACGCCCCGCAGCCGAGGCCGAGGTAGTCGACCCCGCGCCAGTAGCCGAGGTTGTGACGGGCCTCGGCGCCGGGGCGGGCATAGTTGGAGATCTCGTAGTGGACGAAGCCCTCGGCCGTGAGCGCCTCCTCGACCGCGAAGAAGGCATCGGCGACCGCGTCGTCCGGCGCGATCGGCAGCCGCCCCCGCCGCGCCAGCTCCCCGAACTGGGTGCCCGGCTCGATGGTCAGGCTGTACGCCGAGAGGTGGGTGACCCCGGTGCGAGCGACGCGCACCACCTCGGCGGCGGACTCGGCGGGGGAGGGCGGCTCGGGCCCGGTGGCCACGCCGTAGATGAGGTCGGCGCTGACGCGGGGCATGCCGGAGCGGATCGCGGCGTGGACGGCCTCGAGGCCCCCCTCGGGGTCGTGGAGGCGGCCGAGGAAGGCGAGCCGCTCGGCGTCGAGGCCCTGGACGCCGATACTGAGGCGGACCACGCCCTCGTCGAGGAGGGCGCGGGCGCGGGCCTCGTCGAGCGAGGTGGGGTTGCACTCGACGGTGATCTCCACGTCCTCGGCGCGCTCGTCGGCGGCCGCGAGGATCGCCCGCAGCACGCGGCCGAGCTCCGCCGGCTCCCACAGCGAGGGCGTGCCGCCCCCGAAGAAGATGGTCGAGAGCCGCTTGCCCTGGAGCGCGGGGCGCCGCCGCTCCAGCTCGGCGAGGACCGCATCCGCGTAGCCGCGGTGGTCGATGGCCTCACGCGCCCGGGCGAACGAGACGAAGTCGCAGTACGGGCACTTCTTCAGGCAATAAGGGAAGTGGACGTACACACCGATCGGCTGCATGCGGCCGTCTCTACTCCATCCGCCCCCCGCGCGCCGCGCTGCCGTACCGGGGCGGCGCGCGCATGGACGCTCGAGATCGCGCTTTCGGCTCACGCGGCGGTGGGGCGTGACAACCACGGGCCGACGCCCCCATGTTGGGACGTGACGAATTTGCGACGACGGGATCCCGGTGTTAGCGTGAGAACGCGGAGGTTACCGCGGGCAAAAGCATGCTTTCGCTGAACGAGCTCGTCGATCGTGTTCGAAGTTACCAGCCGGGCGCAGACGTCGACCTGATCGCGCGAGCCTATGCCTATGGAGAGCGGGCGCACGAGGGGCAGATGCGCAAGAGCGGCGAGCCCTACTTCTCGCACCCGGCGAGCGTGGCGGGCGTCATCACCAGCCTCAAGCTCGACACCGCGAGCGTGTGCGCCGGCCTGCTCCACGACGTCGTCGAGGACACGCTGGCGACCACGACCGACATCGAGCGCGAGTTCGGCCAGGAGGTCGCCTTCCTGGTCGACGGGGTGACCAAGCTCTCCAAGATCAACTTCGCCTCCAAGGAGGACCGCCAGGCGGAGAACTTCCGCAAGATGCTCGTGGCCATGGCGCGCGACATCCGCGTCCTGCTGGTCAAGCTCTGCGACCGCCTCGACAACATGCGGACGCTCGAGCACATGAAGCCCGAAGCGCAGGACCGCATCGCCCGCGAGACGATGGAGATCTACGCCCCGCTCGCCAACCGGCTGGGCATCGCCCGGTTCAAGGGCGAGCTGGAGGATCTCAGCTTCCGCTACCTGGAGCCGAGCGCCTACGCCGACCTGGAGAAGAAGATCCAGACCTCGGACGCCGAGCGCAGCCGCTACATCGTCGAGGTCAGCAAGATCCTCGGCGGCAAGCTGGCCGAGCAGGGCTTCCCGGCCGACGTCACCGGGCGCGCCAAGCACCTCTACTCGATCTGGCGCAAGATGCAGTCGCAGCAGTGCGACTTCGACCAGGTCTACGACGTCATCGCCTTCCGCGTCCTCGTCGAGTCGGTGGCCGACTGCTACGCGTCGCTGGGCGTCATCCACTCGCAGTGGACCCCGGTCCCGGGCCGCTTCAAGGACTACGTCGCGCTCCCCAAGCCCAACATGTACCAGTCGCTGCACACGACGGTCATCGGCCCCGGGCGCGAGCGCATCGAGGTGCAGATCCGCACCCACGAGATGCACCGCGTCGCCGAGCAGGGCATCGCCGCGCACTGGAAGTACAAGGAGAACAACTCCGGCGGCATCGACCCCAAGGACGCCGCGCGCTTCGGCTGGCTCCGCCAGCTGATGGAGTTCCAGAAGGAGCTCAAGGACCCGGCCGAGTTCCTCGAGAGCGTCAAGGTCGACCTCTTCCAGGACGAGGTCTACGTCTTCACCCCCAAGGGCGACGTCCGCGTCTTCCCCCGCGGCTCGACCCCCATCGACTTCGCCTACGCCATCCACAGCGACATCGGCGATCACTGTAGCGGCGCGCGCGTCAACGGCGCCATCGCCCCGCTCCGCTACAAGCTCCGCAACGGCGACGTGGTCGAGGTGATGCAGAACCCCGGCCAGCACCCCAGCAAGGACTGGCTGGACTTCGCCGTCACCGGGCGCGCCCGGACCAAGATCCGCAATTTTCTCCGCACCGAGCAGCGCGATCGCTCCCTCAAGCTCGGCAAGGAGCTCCTCGAGAAGGAGATGCACTCCAAGAGCATGAGCCTGGCCCGCCTCGCCAAGAGCCAGGAGGACATGCGCAAGGTGAACGAGAAGTTCGGCGTGTCCTCCGCCGAGGAGCTCTACGTCGCCGTCGGCTACGGCAAGGTGAGCCCCCGCGCGGTGACCGAGTTCCTCTCGCCGCCCGCCAAGGAGGGGGACAAGAGCAACGATCCCCCGCCCTCCATCCGCGAGGGCCGGATGGAGTCGCTGGTCCGCAAGGTCACCGGCAAGGACGCGCAGGGCATCCGCCTCAACGGCATCGACGACGTCCTGGTCCGCTACACCAAGTGCTGTAACCCGCTCCCCGGCGACGAGATCATCGGCTTCATCACCCGCGGCCGCGGCATCACGGTGCACCGCCGCAACTGCCCCAAGGCCTTCGACACCGATCCCGAGCGGCGCGTGGAGATCTCCTGGGACTCGCGCGCCAAGATCAACCGCCCGGTGCAGATCAAGGTGATGACCGCCAACCGCCCCGGAATACTGGCGACGGTGGGTCACACCTTCCACGAGCAGGGCATCAACATCAGCGAGGCCACCTGTCGCGCCGGCGACGACGGGCGCGCCACCAACACGTTCACCTTCCTGTGCTCCGACCTGGCCCAGCTCAAGAACGTGATCCGCCAGCTCCAGCGCATCCCGGGGGTGATGGCGGTCGAGCGGACTTGATTCGATGGGGGGGGCCGAAGGCCCCCCCATACCCCCCTGACTTTCCTACGATGGGGGGGCCGAGGGCCCCCCCAAACCCCCTGACCTTGCGGGAGTGGGCGCGCAGCTCGACCTTGCGATGGTGAGCTCAGAGGGCGCGCGTGAGCGGGCGGCCCTTGTCGCCGTCGGGCTCGTGGCGGGCGGCGATTTCCTGGATGCGGCGCACCAGGGCGTTCACCTCGCGCTGCTTGACCTTGCCAGCGGGCTCGGCGCGGTCGCAGAAGAACGTCCGGCACCCCAGCGGCCGAGCCGCGTAGACGGCGCAGCGCCCGGCGCCGTCGAGGAGGGGGCACGTGCGCTCGTCCCGCACCACCGGAAGCGTCACGCGGCCCGCGATGGATCCGGACGCCGCCTTCTTCCAGGCGCGCGCCCCGCCTCGCGCGGCGATGGCTCGGCGGACGGCGAGGAGCTCGATGGACGTGACGTAAGGCTCTCGTCCCGTCATTCCGAAGCGGCAGCACTCGGTCGACGCGGGGCAGGTCCAGCCGGCATAGAGCGCGTCGGCGTCCCGGTACACCGCCGCCAGCTCGGCGAGGAGATCGGTCGTCTGGTCCGGTATGGCGCGAGGCATCGACCGGCGAGGGTAGGTCGTCCGCCGCGCCCACTGCAAGCCGGGCTCCCGGCTGTGCCCGACCGCCGCGTCCGGGTGCGCCCGCCCTTCGCGGCCGCTGCAGACGCGCTAGGCTCGGAGGACGCATGCCGGCCCTCGAGCGTGTCCCCAGGCTCCGCTCCGTCGAGACCATCTTCGTCCAGGATCGCGCTCGCGGGCGGCTCCTCGTGCTCCGTGACACCGAACGGATCGCCTCCGGCTCGGTCGTCCTGCCCGCCGAGCTGGCCGCCGTCGTCGCCCGCCTCGACGGCGTTCGTACCGCTGCGCAGGTCGCCGCGGAGGCGACGCGCGCCACCGGGCACCCCGTCGACGCCGCGCTCGTCCAGCAGCTCGTCGCCGAGCTCGACGAGGCTTCCATGCTCGATACCCCACGCTTCCGCGCCCTCCGCCGCTCCGTGATCCGCGCCTTCACCTCCGCTGCCGTCCGTCCCGCCGCCCACGCCGGGGGCGCCTATCACGACGACCCCGCCAAGCTCGTCCGCTACATCGAGGACGAGTGCTTCGCTCGAGCCCCCGCGGCGTCCCCTCCCCGTGGCCGCATGGTCGGTCTCTGCTCGCCCCACATGGACCTCTGGCGTGCGGCGGTCGGCTACGGCCACGCGTACCGCGCCCTGCGCGATGGCCTCGACGAGCGCGTGGACACCTTCATCCTCCTCGGCACCTCGCACGCGCCCATGCGCCGCGCCTTCGCGGTCTGCGCCAAGAGGTTCGACACGCCCCTCGGCGGCCTCGAGCCCGACGGCGAGGCCATCGCCCAGCTCCAGGCCGACAGCGGGTTCGACCTCCGCGAGGACGAGTACCTCCACCGGGGCGAGCACTCGCTCGAGTTCCAGGCCGTCTTCCTCCGCCACGTCCTCGGCCAGGGCCCCCGGGCGGCCGCCGCGCGCATCGTCCCCATCCTCTGCGGCCTCGGCGAGGCCCTGGTCGCCCGGCGCGATCCCGCGCACGTCCCCGAGGTCGAGACGTTCGTCGCCGCGCTCCGCGCCCTCGTGGAGCGCCGCGCCGGCCGCGTCCTGGTGGTGGCCGGCGCCGATCTCGCCCACGTGGGCCCTCGCTTCGGGGATGCCCGGGCCCTCGACGGCCGCGGGCGCGAGCTCCTGGGAGCACGTGATCGCGAGTCCATCGACCTCGCCGTGGGCCGCGACGCGCCCGGCTTCTTCCGCCAGGTCGCGGCCGATCTGGACACGCGCCGTGTGTGCGGGCTCGGGCCCCTCTACACCCTGCTCCGCGCGCTCCCGCAGGGCAGGGGAGAGGCCCTCCACTACGACCAGTGCGTGGACCCGGAGGAGGGCTCGATCGTCAGCCATGCCTCCCTCGGCTATTACGCGGACTGAGCGTGCGGTAGCATCCGACGCATGGAGAGCTTCCCGCCGACCTCGCTCGAGTCCTACAAGTCCCTCGCCCGCACCTGGGCCGCCACCGTCACCGTGGTCACTACTCGCCGCGGCACCCCGGGCAGCGCGAGCGAAGGCGGCGCGCCGGAGCTCGACGGCTTCACCGCCACCGCGTTCATCACCGTCTCGATGACGCCGCCGATCATCCTCGTCTCCGCCACCACTGCCGCCAGCGCCTTCGCCATGCTCCGCGAGGCGTCCGGCTTCGCCGTCAACCTGCTCTCCCCCGACCAGGCCGAGCTCGCCGGCGCCTTCGCCAAGCCCGCCGTCGAGCGCGCTGGCCTCTGGGATCGCACCCCCTGGACCCCCGACGCCGCCGGCGTGCCTCTGCTCGGCGGCACCACGGGCGCGTTCTCCGCCACGGTGCGCCAGCTCGTCGACGCGGGCGACCACACGCTGGTCCTCGGCGACGTCACCGGGCTGCACCTCGGGCAGGGGACGGACACGCTGGTCTATCACAACCGCGCGTACGGCCGGGTCGCGCGGCAGGGATAGCGCCCTGCCCCCCGGCCTCGTCGTCGATCAGAACTGAAACTGGGCGCCGGCACCGGCGCCGCCCGGGAGCGGGCCCACCCCGGCCGCGGTGAGGCGCAGCGCCGGTGCATGGTTGCGGGCGAGGGACTCCGGGCGGTTGGCGTCCTCCGGCGGCGGGGTGCGCCCCTGGGCCAGGAACACGATCCCGGTGATGAACGTGGCCGCGCCGAGGACGGGCCAGGCCACCAGGTTCCCGACCACGCAGCCGCTGCTGTCGCCGTTGCAGGTCAGCGCGAGGCTCCACAGCGAGGCGGCGACGACGGCGCCGACCGGCACCATGATCGCCCCGGCGACGAGGTAGGTGTTGTCGGGCCGCTGGACCCGGATCCGCGAGGCCTGTGGGGGGATCACCACCGGCACGTTGACCTTGCCGTCCCGGGTCTTGAGCATCGCCAGGCCCGGCGGCAGCGACACCGCGCACGGCGTGGTGCACCCAGTGCCGCCGAGCGCGACCTCGTAAGAGTCGTCCTCGCGGTAGGCGACCACCTGGACCCGCACCGGCTGCACCGGCGTCGGCATGGGCTCCGACCGCATCCGCGACCTCCACTCCCGCAGCCGCTGGAGGCGAGGCGCGACCTCGTCGCGGTCGGCCGGCGGCGCTTCGCCGGCGAGGTATCTCTCGAAGTAGAGGATGGCGAGGCGCACGTCCCTCGAGTCGCCGGCGTAGGCCAGCGTGTCGTAGAGGGCGCCGATCTCCCGCAGGTACTCCCGGCGCGGGGCGGCCGCGTAGGCCTCGTCGTAGAGATCGATGGCGACGCGCAGCTCGCGCTGCCTGGCTCGGGCCGCCGCGGCCCCGGCGAGGGCCGCGGCCCTGGCGGGATCCTCGGCACGCGCGGGCGAGGGGGCTGCCACGAGGGTGAGGGTCACCAGCGCGACGGCCACCGAGGAACGGCCAATGCTGGCAAGAAAAAGCATGAGAGGAGCGTACCAGGGACCGTGGAGCGGAGGCGATGGCCTCCTGGCACCTGGGGCTGAGCCGGCTCCTCGGCACGCCGAGACGCCGGCTCGCGGAAGGGGCGAACGGGGACGAGGCGCGCCTCGTCCCGTGGCTCACATCTTGACCTGGGTGTAGACGAAGTCGCCGGCGCCGGGGTGGGCGGCGTCGCTGCCGGCTTTGCTGTGGCAGCCGACGCAGACCGTCAGCGGGTTGCCGGTGGTGCCGAGACCGTCGGCGACGACGCCGCCGGGCGGGTCGAGGGTCGGGTTGTCCTCGTACCAGTACCAGTTGGCACCGCTGCCGCCGTCCGCGGCGGTGTCGGCGGCCGTCTTCAGGTAGACCGCGTAGCCGAAGACCACGCCACCGTCGGCCGCGGAGTCGCTGTAGAGCTCCTTGACTGCGGCCGCGCCCACCGCGAACGGGGGGCTCCCCGCGGCGAGGATGTCGTTGGAGCAGATCCGGTTGTAGCTGTGCGGCGACGGCGCGACGGCGACGTGCTCCGCGGGCTGGCATTTCCAGCTCTTGTAGGCGCTGGTGGCGAGCCAGGCCTTGATGTTGGCTTCGCCCTGGGGCGGCGTCTGCGCGTCGCCGCTGCCGCCTGTGCCGGCACCGCTGGTGCTGCTGCTGGTGCTGCCAGCAGTGCTGCTGCTGCCGGAGCTGCCGCCGGCGCCGGTGGCGCTGCTGGTGCTGCTGCACGCCGCGACGGCGGCCGAAGAAGTCCCCAGGGCCAGGGCACACATCACCCAGTACATCGATCGCATGGTCATCTGCCTCCAGAAAGAAGCCCCGCAGGTCGGGGCGCCCGCTCTACGGGGCGCGCCGGGGGTGGTTTCGCAGAAATCGAACCGACGTCGTGGGATGGCGGCGCCGCGTACGCGCCGCACGTGTACACGCTCGCCCTCGCCGGGACCGCCGCCGAGCGGGGTCTTCACGGGTGGGTACCCGCATAGTCCTGGGCGCAGAAGAGCACGCCGTGCACTTCGCCGTCGAGGAGCGCGGGGACGAGGGCGCCGGGCAGCACGGACTCCACCGCGTTGGGCGCGTTGGGGCCGCCCAGATCGGTGCGCAGCCACCCGGGATCGAGCAGGTTCATGAGCACGCCGGTGCCCCGCAGCGAAGGGACCATGTCGCGGACGAACTTGTCGAGCGCGGCCTTGGACGCGGCGTAGGCCATCAGCTCGGGCTGGTCCTTGATGCCGGAGGTCACCTGGACGACGCGGCCGAAGCCGCGGGTCCGCATTCCCGGGAGCGCCCGGTGGGTGATCCGGATGGGGGCGATGACGTTGACCTCGAAGCTGAGGCGATAGTCGGCGGCCGTGACGGTGGAGGCGGGGGCCCGGAACGGCGTCATCACGGCGGCGTTGTTGTAGACGATGTCGAGGCCGCCGGAGAGAGCGAGAGCCTCGTCCATCATGCCATCCACCGCGTCCTGGTCCGCGAGATCCGCGGCGACGGTGGCCACCTGCACCCCCCGCTGAGCGAGCGCCGCGGCGAGCGTCGCGGTGTGATCCCGGTCGCGGCTGTGCAGCAGCACGTTGCAGCCGAGATCGGCGAGGCCCGCCGCCACCTGCCTGCCCACGCCCCGGCTGGCGCCGGTGACGAAGGCCCACTTCCCGCGAACATCGATGGCCATGGCTGTCTCCTCCGGACTCGGCTCTGGTGGGCGAGCCTGGTATGCCGTACCACAATCGTCGCCCCGAACGACGGTCGGCGGTGAGCTGGACCACTGGAATTGCTCCCGGCGGCTCCAGACGCCAGGTAAGCTGGTAGGGACTCGTCCAGGTTCAGTACGCTTTCCGGTTCGAAGGCGCCAGCCCGCGACACTAACGCAGGGAACGGTGGCTCGATGGTATTTCGAAGTCTGGCTCTCTGGGCCAGCGCGGCGGTCGCGTCAGGCGCGCTCGCCGGCTGCTCCAGCTCCTTCAATCCCCAGCCGTGCTCGGTCGACGCCGACTGCGGCGGCTCGCTGGTGTGCAGCGCGCAGGGAGGGCAGTCCATCTGCCTGACGGCGGCCGACGCGCCGCTGCACATCGGCATGAGCGCGGCCCTCTCGGGCCCCAGCCAGGCCCTCGGCGTGGGCATGCAGCTCGGCATTTCGCTGGCCTTCGACGCCCAGAACGCGGCGGGCGGCGTGCGTGGACGACCGCTGGTGTTCGACGTGCGCGACGACGCCTACCAGCCGGATCTCGCCGAGCAGAACACCCGCGCGCTGCTCGACGTGCAGCCAGGCACCGGGCCGGTGCGCTGCCCCACGACCGACATGTCCGTGGTCGCGGGGCAGGCGCCGGTCTCCACGACACCGCTGGTGCGCGGCCCCGGCTCGGTGCTGGCGATGCTCGGCAACGTGGGCACGCCCACCATGGTCCTCTCCGCGCCGGTGACGCTGGAAACGGGGAGCCTGTTCTTCGGTGCGTTCACCGGGGCCTCGCTGATCCTCCGCGACAGCTCCGCCGGCGCCTGCAGCGCCGAGGTGTTCAACGTCCGCGGTAGCTACGCTGAGGAGGCGTACGCGGCGCTCGAGTACTTCCTCCACCTCCAGGTGCCCGACGCCGCCCACCTGATCAGCTTCGATCAGGACGACTCGTTCGGGCAGGCGGGCTACAGCGGCCTGGTCGCCGCCTACCAGTCCATCAAGGGCGGCTTCACCCCCGCTCCGGCGGATCCGACCACCCCCATCCCGCGCTTCCGCTACGTGCGCGACGACGTGACCAGCGTGCCGGCGCAGGTGGTCGCCGTCAGCGAGTACCTCACCGGCCTCCTCACGGCGAGCGACGCGGACCAGTACGTCGGCGTCTTCATGACCGACACCTATGGACCGGCGACCACGTTCATCACCCAGCTCCGTCAGTGGCAGTATGCCAGCGACGCCGAGCAGACGATGGACCACAAGGCGACGAGGCTCCACCTCTCGCTCATCAACGTCTCCTTCGTCGGCCCCAACACGCTGGCGTCCCTGCTCCAGGCGGCCGGCACCGTCGCCACCCCGAGTGGGCCGGTGCCCTACACCGACGGCGTGGTCCTCTCCCAGGTGGTGCCCAACTACGAGAGCGACGAGAGCGCGCTGGTCCAGGCGTACAACAAGGCCATCGCCCCGACCGGGCAGGCCCCGAGCTTCACCTCGCTGGAGGGGTATGCGGCGGCGAGCGTGTTCCTCGCCGGGCTCCTCGCCCACCAGGGGCCGTTCACTCCGGAGGCGCTCGTCCCCACGTTCGAGCAGCTCGAAGCCCCGAGCCTGAGCCTCGGTGTGTCGTCGGGCTTCGGCCCCGGAGATCACCAGTACTCCAAATCGGTCTGGGGCACCACGCTGGGCGTGAACGCGGCGTTTCAGAACGAGTATTTCTGGAGCGAGGGCACGCCCCTCCAGCTCTTCGAGTAGCGAGGAGGAGCCATGGGCGAGAGAGCGACTCCGGTCGTCGTCGGTCGTTACATCCTCCACGCGCCCATCGCGCGCGGGGGCATGGCCACCATCCACCTGGCCCGCCTGCTCGGCGCGGAGGGCTTCAGCCGGATGGTGGCGGTGAAGCGGCTGCACCCCCAGTTCGCCGAGGACCCCGATTTCCTGGCGATGTTCCTCGACGAGGCGCGCATCGCCTCCAAGGTCCACCACCCCAACGTGGTCCCGGTGCTCGACGTGGTCCACACCGGCGCGGAGGTGCTGCTGGTGCAGGAGTACGTGCACGGGCTGCCCCTCGACAAGCTGCTCCGCGCGGCGCGCGACGCCCACGTGGTGCTGCCGGTCGGCGTCGTCGTCGCCATCGCGGCGGAGATGCTCGCAGGCCTCTTCGCCGCGCACGAGGCCCGCGACGAGATGGGGGAGTCGCTCGACATCGTCCACCGCGACGTCTCCCCGCAGAACGTCATCGTCGGCGTCGACGGCATCGCCCGGCTCCTCGATTTCGGGGTGGCCAAGGCGACGCTCAACGTCCACGTCACCCGGGCTGGCACCTTCAAGGGAAAGCTCGCGTACACGTCGCCCGAGCAGCTCCGCGGCGTCGTCACCCACCTGACCGACCTCTACGCTGCGGGCGTGGTGATCTGGGAAGCGCTCGCGGGGCAGCGCATGCACGCGGGCCGCGGTGAGGCGGAGATCTGCGCGGCGGTGGCCGCGGGCAAGGTGCCGGCCCTCACCGAGGTGATCGAGGAGGCCGGCGTGGGAGACGACCGCTGGGCCGAGCTGGTCCGGCTGGCGCCCGTGGTGGCGCGAGGCACGGCCTTCAAGCTGGAGGATCGCTGGCCGACGGCGCGCGCCATGGCCGAGGCGCTGGTGGCGGCGGCGCCCGCGGCGACCGCCGCGGAGGTGTCGCGCTGGGTGAAGCAGCTGGGCAGGGCCTACCTGGAGGGGCGCGAGAAGCTGATCGTCACCGAGGAGTCCACCTGGCGCCAGCGCGCGAGCGCCCTCCCAGAGGGCGCTCCGGAGGCCGTCGAGCCGGCCTCCAGCACCGCGGCGGAGGGCACCCTGAGGCCCTCGGCGCTGCCGCTCCTCGCGCCCCCTGCGCGCGGGGACCGCGCGATCATCGCGGCGCTCGTGGTGGTCGGGGGGCTCCTGGCGGCCATCGTGGTGCTGCTGGTCCATCCGCCCCGAGAAGCTGCCGTCGTGGCTGCGGCGCCCCCCGTCGCCACGCCCGCGGCGACCGCCGCGCCGAGCCTGCCTCCGCCACCGCTCCTCCCGCCGGCCCCGACCGCCCCGGCGGTCAGCCCCGACGCCGGAGGCGCGTCTGCGCCGCATGCCGTCGTCCCCCCTCGGCCACGCGCTTCCCTGCTGCCCCCGCCGCTGCTGGCGCCCCCGTCAGCGCCACGCGCGGCGCCGCTCTCCCCGCCGGCCTCGCCGACGGTCGACTGCAACCCGCCCTTCTACTTCGACGGCAAGAAGAAGGTCTTCAAGTCCGGGTGCCTGTGAGCGGCCGGCGAGGAGCTCGGATGTCCCCGATCGGATCGCTCGTTCGCGCCGGCTCGCTCGCGGTTGCCGTGGCGCTCGCCTCCTCCGTCGCCGGAGCCGCGCCGCCGACGCCCACGCCGACCAAGGAGGAGTGCGTGGAGGCGCACGGCAAGGGGCAGGACGCGCGGGAGGCCGGGCAGCTCGCCCAGGCGGGGCGGCTCTTTCTCCTGTGCGCGGACGCCGGCTGCCCGACCCTCGTCCACGGCGACTGCGCGCGCTTCGCCGACGAGCTCCAGCGCCTCCAGCCCACGGTCACCTTCGCGGCGCGCGACGGGGCCCAGCACGATCTGGCGGACACCGCGGTGTACGTCGACGGGACCCTGGTGGCGCCCCACCTCGGCGACGGCAAGGCTCACGACATCGATCCGGGCCGCCACGACGTGCGCTTCGTCCACGCCGGCAAGGAGGCGCTGGTCGAGATCGTGGTGAACCAGGGCGAGAAAGGGCGCGCCGTGGTGGGCACGTTCGCGTCGCCGGCTCCGGCGGCGATCGGCATCGCGCCGGTGGTGCTGCCGCCCGACGTGCCGGAGCTCAAACGGCCCGCGGGCCCGCTGGTGCTGGTCGGCCTCGGTGCGGCGGCGGCCGCGGCGGGGGGCGCGATCCTCGCCGTCGGGCTGGTGAGGCTCCCGGGCAACTGCAGCCTGACCACGCACCGGTGCGCGGCGGCGCCCGGTGATCCGGTCTTCGGCCAGGCGGCGAGCGCGGTGATGCTGGTGAACCTCGGGAGCCTCGTCGGGGGTGCCGGGACGCTGCTGCTCGGCGGGTCCTTGATTGGCTATCTCGCGCAGGCGCCCCGGCCGCCGAAGGCCGCGTGGCTCACCCCGTGGGTGGGTCCACGCGGCGCGGGGCTCGGGATCGCGGGGTCGCTGTGACGCTCGAGGGGCCGTCAGCCCCAGGAGGGACGCGGCCCGTACAGCCCCGCGACCTCGCCGTAGCGCGCCTGCCACGCCGGCACGGCCTGGTGGCCGAGCGCCGCCTCGAGGCGGTCGAGGTAGGCGTGCTGGCCGGGGATGTAGCCCTGGGCGTCCCGGGGCCGGAGGCCGCGGTGCTCCAGCTTGAGCACGGTGACGTCGCTCTCGACGCGGAGCTCGTGGCGCACGACGGTGTCGCCGATGAGCGCCTGCTTCCACGTGTGCTCGAAGACGTGGGGCGGATCCCACACGAGCACCTCGCCGCGCATCGCCCGCCCCTCTTCGGGCATCGGCGGCCCGTCGGCGATCATCGAGATCGCGCCGCCTTGCCGCGCTTCGAGCGTGGTGCGGCCGAACCAGAGGGCGCGCTCCTCCGGGTCGGTGAGGGCGCGCCAGACGGCTTCGATCGGGTAGGGGAGGCGGCGCTCGAAGAGGATGGTGCCTTCGCTGACGGCGCCTTTGCGGCCTTGGCGGTCCATGGTTCCTTCGTTCCTTGCTGAGGGGCGTGCTTGCGGGCGAGGTGCGCCTCGAGGGAGTCGAGGCCCGCGCTCCAGAAGCGGCGGTAGCGGTCCAGCCAGCGGTCGAGCTCGGCGATGCCGTCCTTGCGCAGCGCATAGATGCGCCGCTGGCCGTCGGGCGTGATCTCGACGAGGCCGGCCTCCTTGAGCACCTTGAGGTGCCGCGACACCGCCGGCTGGGTGATGCCGGGCAGGGCCGAGGCGAGGTCTCCGGCCGGCTTCGGGCCGAGGAGGAGCAGATCGAGCAGCGTGCGGCGGCCTGGATCCGCGACGGCGGCGAAGACGTCCATGGGCGATGAATAACTTCGGATTCATATAACCGTCAAGTGATAGATCGAGTCGGCGTGCACCCGCCCCGGCCGAGGCGGTCCGGGCCGGCAGGCACCTCCCGTGCTGCGCGCCCTCCGGAGGCATTTCCCCGGGGGTTTGCCCCTCCTGCGCGCAATCCGCGCAAACCCCCTTCCCAACGCCTCGCGTGCCCCTGTTACTCTGCGGCCCCCTCGCGCCCACCCCTATGACCTTCCCCATCCCGACCCCCTCCACGCCCCCTCCGGCCGACCTCGCGGAGGCTGTAAACGCCGTCCTTGCCACCCCCGATCGGCCCGAGCTCTGGGACGACGCCGAGCGCCTCGCCGCGGACCACCAGCGTCCGGAGGAGGTGGCGAACGCCTACGGCTCCGCCATCCACGGCGCGATCCCACGCGAGCTGGCGCTCGAGCTGTGCGAGCGTGCGGTTGGCTTCCTCGGCGAATGGTTCGAGGACGGCGCCGCGGTCACCGCGGTTCTCACCCGCGCCATCGCGATCGACCCCGCGGCAGACTGGGCGTTCCGCCGGCTGACGATGGCGCACACCGTCGAGCGCCGCTGGGACGAGCTCCTCGCCCTCTACGACCGGGTCATCGCGGGCGCCACGGAGAAGGCGCGGCGCGCCGAGCTCTACGGCGAGGCGGCGCAGATCGCCAAGGATCTCGCCGGCCGAGCGGACCGTGCGATCGAGTACCTCGAGGCGCTCGCCCAGCTCTCGCCGAGCGACGGGCAGATCACCCACTCCCTGGAGCGCTTGCTGGAGCGCGAGGGGCGCTTTCGCGAGCTGGTGGAGCTGTGGCGCTCGCACCTGAGCGAGCTCGACGCCGCCGCCGCGCAGGCGCGCCGCGCGCAGATCGCCACCTGTCTGCTCGACCGCCTGGCGAGCCCGGGGGAGGCCCTGGACGAGGCGTTTCATCTCCTGGAGGGGAGCGCCGGGGCGTCCGCGGTGCCGGCCGCAGTGGAGATCCTGGAGCGGGTCTTCGCCTTCCCCGGCGCGGCCGCGACCGTTCGCAGCCGGGCCCTCGGGGAGCTGCGCCGTCGGTATGCCGACAGCGGGCAGACGGGGGAGATCATCCGCGTCCTCGGCGTGGCGCTGGGCGCGGCCGAGCTGGCCGACCGGGCCGCGCTCCACCGCGAGATCGCCGAGCTCCTGGTCGGCGAGGGGAGGGAGGCCGAGGCGCTCGATCACTACGCGGAGCTGCTCGCGCTCGATCCCGAGTCCGAGGCCGCCAGCACGCGCCTGCGCGAGCTGGGTCACCGCACTGGCCGCCTCGATCGCTACGCCGACGCGCTCTCGCGCGCCGCCGACGCCGCGGCCGTGACGCCCGGCGACGCCGCCCGCACGGTGGCGCTCCTGTTCGAGGCCGCGCGCGTCCGCGCCGATGAGATCGGCGACTCGGCCGGCGCGACCGGCCTCTACGCCCGCATCTTCCGCTCGGTGGGCGTGGACGACGCCACGATGCTCGAGGTCTGCCGCCGGCTCGACGCGCTCCTGGAGGGGGACGCGCACCGTGCCGACCGGCTCGAGGTGCTCGAGCGGCGCGCAGTGCTGGAGACCAGCGCCCCGAGCAAGCGGAAGCTCCGCGGAGAGGCCGCCGCGCTGGCCGATGCGCTCGGCGACGCCGATCGCGCGCTCCGCTCCTGGGAGCTGGTGCTCGCCGACGACCCCGCCGACCGCGAAGCGCACGAGGCGTCCATCGCGGTGCTGGAGCGCGAGCAGCGCTGGGAGGCGCTCATCGTCGCCCTGGTGCGCTCCTCCGACGCCCCCGCAGCGGGGGACGCCGCGCGCGACCACCGCGTCCGCGCGGCTCACATCCATGCCGACAGGCTCGGCGCCCCCGACGCCGCGGTGGCTGCGTGGCGCGAGATCGAGGAGTACTTCGGCCAGAGCGAGGAGACCATCGACGCGCTCGCCGTGCTGCTCGGCGCCGCCGCCCGCTGGGAGGAGCTCGCGGCGGTGCTTGAGCACGGGCTGGAGCTGACGCTGGACGGGGGTCGGCGCCAGGGCCTGCTCCAGCAGCTGGGCGATCTCTACCGCACGCGGTCGGGCGAGCCCGAGCGCGCGCTCGGGTGCTACCGCGCCGTGCTCGCCGAGCACCCCGCGCACGCCGGGGCCCGCGCTGGTCTGAGCGAGCTGCTGGCTCAGCCCAGTTGCCGGGCCCAGGCTGCCGCGCTGCTGCTCCACGCCTTCGAGCAGACCGGGGACTGGGCGGGGCGGCTCTCGCTCCTCGAGCACCGCCTGGCGGCGGCGGCCAGCCCGGCCGCGCAGACCGAGCTGCTGCTCGAGGCGGCCGATCTCCACGAGCACCGCGCCGACGATGGCGCCGCGGCGCTCACGGCGGTGGCGCGCGCGCTGCCGCTCTCTCCGGAGAACACGGCCATCGAGGCGCGCCTCGCCCGGCTGGCGGAGACGACCGGCAACTGGGCCGCCGCTGCCGACGCGCTCGGCGCCGCCGTCGCCGCCTCTCCTCCCGCGGCACGCGCAGCCGAGCTCCACTACCAGCGAGGCACCGTGCTGGAGAGCCGGCTCGGCGACCCGGCGGGCGCTCTCGCGGCCTACCTCGCGGCGCTGGCCCTGGCCGGCGATCGGCTGGACGTGGCCGCCGCGGCGGTGCGCGCGGCGACGCACGGGGACCACCCTCGCTGGGACGTGGCGGCGACGACGCTCGTCGCCTCGGCGCGGGCGCGCGGCGAGACCGACGCCGGCATCCTCGCCCTGGTGGCAGCGGCGGCCGCTCCCGCCTCCTGGGATGCCGCGACGGCAGCCCTGGCGGCGGCCGTCGACGCCGACGCGGCGCTGCCGCCGCGGCTCGCGGCGGAGCTGCTCCGCACCGTGGCCGGGTGGCACCGCGATCAGCGAGGCGACGCCGCCGCCGCCGAGGCGGTGCTACTGCGGGCAGGGCAGGGCATCGACACCCTGGAGATGCTCGCGGGTGTCCAGCGGCTCTCGCCCGGTCGCCCCCTGGTCGCCACGCTGCTGGCGCTCGCGGACGCCGGGCAGCACGCGCTCGAGTCCCTGCACGAGGCGGCGCGCGTGGCGGTCGACGTGCTCGGGGACGCTTCGCTGTCGCGCTCGATCCTGGACCGGCTTCTCGCCGAGGTGTCGGCGCGCCTGCGCGAGGGGGACCACGGCGCGGTGGAGCTCGCGGGCTTCGCGATCGGCGCGCTGGTGCGCCTGGCGGAGGCCGAGGGCGATCACGACCGCGCGGTGACCATCCTCGTCGACGCGGCGGCGCTGCCCCTCGGGGCCGACGCCGCGCGCCAGCGCCTCCACGAGGCGGCGACCCTCGCCGAGGATCGCCTCGGCGACGCCGACCGCGCGGTGGCGCTCTACCGGCGAGTGCTCGCCGACAGCCCCGCCGACGCGCGGGCCATCACCAGGCTCTCGGCCATCTTCGAGGGGAGCGCTCGGGTCGCGGATCTGCTCTCGCTGCGCCGCCACGAGCTGGGGCTGGCGGGTGACGCGCCCGCGCGGATCGCGCTGCGGCTCTCCATCGCGGCGCTCCTCGGCCGCGTCGGCGATGCCGAGGCGCGCCTCGCGGCGCTGCGCGACAACCTCGCCGACGAGCCGGGCCACGCCCTCTCGCTGGAGGAGCTGGCGAGCCTGCTGGCCGATCGTCACGCCGAGCTCGCCACCCTGCTCGAGGAGCAGGCCGCCCTGCTCGAGGACGGCGGCCAGGCCGTTCGCTCGGCCGACCTGTGGACGCGCGCCTCCGAGATCGCGGAGACGCGGCTCGGCGACACCGGGCGCGCCCTCGAGGACCGCCGTCGCGCCGCCGTCGGTCGGCCCACCGCCGAGACCTTCGACGCCCTCGCGCGGCTCTCCACCGTGCGCGGCAATCACCCCGCGGCGGTCGGCTGGCTCGAGAAGCGCCTCGAGTCCCTCCACCAGGACGACTCCTCCGCGCGCATCGCCACGGTGGCGCGGCTGGCCGAGGCCCTCGGGGGCGCGGGCCGCGCGGCCGAGGCGCGCGCGTGCCTGGAGCGCGGGCTCGCGCAGCACGCTGGGCAGCCCGGCATCGAGGCCCTGCGCGCGCCCCTGCGCGGGCTCTACCGCGCGGCCGGCGCCTGGGACGAGCTGGTCCTCCTCCTCACCAGCCAGGGCGAGGCCCCGCCCCGCGCGGACGAGCTGCGCGAGGCCGCCGACGTCTGCCTGAAGAAGCTCGGCTCGCGGGAGCGGGCCATCCCCATCCTGGAGGCCATGGTCGCGCTCGCGCCGACCGATCGCCCCGCCCGCCTCTCGCTCGCGGCCGCGCTGCGCAGCGCCGGGGAGCTCGACCGCGCCCGCGCCATCCTCACCGGCCTGCTCGAGGAGTATGGCCGGCGCCGCCCGCCGGAGCGCGCCGAGGTTCACTTCCAGCTCGCCCAGGTCGCCGCCGCGGCCGACCAGGGCGCCGAGGCCAAGGCCCAGCTCGAGACCGCGACGGGGATGAGCACCGAGCACCCCGGCGCGCTGCGGATGCTGGCCGGGCTCTACCGCGACGCCGGCGATCTGGAGCGCGCGGAGCGGATGTTCGGCGCGCTCCTCCTCATCGCGCTCCGCCAGAAGACCGCCACCGAAGGCCGCGTGGACGAGGATCCCGAGCGGCCCGCGCGCAGCGAGGTGATGATCAACCTCTACTGGATCCTCGGGAAGCTGAAGCAGCAGGGGCGCGCCGACGAGATGCTGGCCTCCGCCTTCGAGGCGGCGCGGCGCAGCGAGTTCGAGGCCCAGCGGCTGGAGCAGGTCTTCCGGGAGGCCGGCGATCACGCGCTCTACCTGCGCGCGCTCGAGGAGCGGCTCGGTCAGAGCGAGCTCAAGGGCGCCGCCCGCGCCGTGGTGCTCTCCGACATGGCGGAGGTGCTCGGTGGTCCCCTCGATCGACCGGAGGAAGCGTTCCGCGCGCTGCTCTCCGCCCTCGAGCTCGATGCCGGCTCCGCCGCCCTGCGCGAGCGCGCCGCTGGGATGGCGCGGCGCGCGGGCGCCATCGGGCGCTGGGCGGGCGTGCTGAGCGGCCTCGCCGAGCAGGCCGACGGCGAGGGCCGGACGGCGCTCGCGGCCGGGCTGTTCCTGGCCCTGGGCGAGCTCCACGAGCGCGATCTCGCCGAGCCTGCGCCGGCCCTGTCGTTCTACCAGCGCGCCGAGCGCCTCGACGCCGAGCCCATCCCGGTGTGGCGCGCCATCGCCCGCGCCGCCGCCGCGGTCGGGGATGCGGACGAGCAGATCCGCGTGCTCCGGCAGCTCACCTTCGCCGGCGAAGCGGCGGGCGACGCCGCTGCCCAGACGGAGGACGTCTACCGCCTCGCCGAGCTCGAGCTGGGCACCACCGGGGAGACGGCTGCCGGCCTCAGCTCGCTCGAGTGGGCGCTGGGGCGCGAGCCCCGCTACGAGCGCGCGGGCACCATGCTCCGGCGCGCCGCCGAGCTCGGCGCGGACGCCACGGTCTTGCTCGCGTACGAGCGCGTGGCGCGATCGTCCGCCGATCCCGCGATGCTCCTCGACGCGCTCGAGCGCGCCGCGGCGGCCGGCACGGCGGGCATGGACGTGGTGCGCGAGGCAGTGGATCTCGCGACCGCCTCCGATCCGGGCCGGGTCGAGGCGCTCCTCCAGCGCGCGGTCTCCATCGGCGAGGCCAACACCAACGGCATGGCCGAGGCGACGTGGGCGCTGGTCAGGCTCGCCGATGGGCGCGAGGCCGCGGGCGACTGGCAGGGCGCGCTCGGA
>Ga0302283_1000757_pt1 | contig 26785 bp, 24 predicted proteins | sample III_Fen_E1_4_FD_198770 | JGI IMG/M metagenome (GOLD analysis project Ga0302283, IMG submission 198770) | Peat permafrost microbial communities from Stordalen Mire near Abisko, Sweden - III_Fen_E1_4 | ecosystem: Environmental > Terrestrial > Soil > Wetlands > Permafrost | place: Sweden: Abisko... | reverse complement strand
CGCGAACGCCGGGTAGCCGAAGGCGGTGTCGTAGTTCGTGCGGACCTGCGGATCGAGGATGAGAAAATCCGGCAGGTAGGAGAGCTGGATCCGGAGCGAGAGGCTGATGGCGTCGGCCGCGAGGTTTCTGTCCCCGTACTCGAACGCGAAGCGGATGCCCTCGCCGGTCGACACCCCGGGTCGCACCTCGAGGTACTGGGAGTTGCGCTCGACCACCGTGACGATGACCGCCTTGTTCTCCTGCGGTACGTACGCGTCCTCGAGCGACACGTTGACGCTCGTGAAGACGTTGAGCGTGGCGACGCGCTCCTCGGTCTTGCGGACGTCGCTCGTCCGGTACGGCTTGCCCAGCTCGAGCGCGACGCGCTTGCGGATGACCGACTCGTTGGTCCTCTCGTTGCCGCGGATGATGATCTGGGAGACGATCACGCGCTTGCCCTCGATGACCTCGAACCGGGCGCGGGCACGCGTGTGGTCGAGGGAGCTGTCCAGCGTGTACTTCACGTCGGCGTAGGCGAACCCCTTCTCCTTGTAGGCGTCGAGGATGTGGCGGCGCGCCTCCTCCAGCTTCAGCGCGTTCGCGGGATCGCCGAGCGTGAGCCCCGCCGCCGCCGCGAGCTCGCGCTCGGGGATCGAACGCGCGCCCGAGAAGGACATGTCGTAGAGGAGCGATCGCGGTCCGAGCTTGATCGGGATGCGGAGCGAGACTCGCGGCTCGCACTCGTTGCCGTGCGCGTGGTCGGGGATGCAGCTCAGCGCCGGATCGACGGGAGGAACCGGGAGGGGAAGGTTCGTCGCGTCGTAGGTGCACGCGTCGAGCGGAGCGTGCGGCAACGCGACCGGCAAGCAGCGGTCGGCCGGCGAGCGGGGGGAGCAGTGGCGCCGGATCACCTGCGTGGGACCGACCTGGGCGTGCAGGTAGCCCTCGTTCCGGTAGAGCTCCTGCACGTGCAGCAGCGCCTGATCGTAGGTGTCGGCGTCGAAGGTGCCGTCGGGGTCGAGGTCGATCGGGACGGGCGAGTCTCCCCGCGGCACGGACGAGAGGCCGGCGATGGTCTCGTCGAGGCCGTGTGCGTTGGGGTTCTTGAAGACGTCCGAGCCGGGCAGCTGCTCCTCGAGGAAGCTGTCGATCTCGGTTCCGATCGCGCCCGCGGATCCGGGCGCCTCGCTCAGGTGGCGGATGTCGTCGGGCTTCAGGCACGGGTACGACCGCGAGACGACGAGGACCCTGGGGTGCTCCACGAAATGAAAGACGAGGTAGACGACCTTGCCCTGGCCTCGCTGTTCGAACGAGACGTCCACGTCCAGAAACCCGTGCTTGACGTAGAAGGCGCGAAGCTTCTGAAGGAGGTGTCCCGGCGTACGGTCGGACTCGTCTTCGAGGCCGAGGGCGCCGTCCAGGGCGTCGGCGTCGAAGTGCTCGTTGCCCGTGAACCTCGGTACGAAGAGCGGGCCGGTCTCGACGTGGACTTGCAGCGTCGCCGTGCCTCCATGGACGACGACGTCGTGCGTGGCGAGGGCCTGGTGGTAGCCCTGCGCGCGGAGGCGGTTGGCGAGCGCCAGATCGGCGGCCTCGAGAGACGCCTGATCCATGCGCCCGCCCGGCTTCACGGCGTAGCCCTCGGTCGTCTCCCGCACGGCGCCCGGATCTGCGCCGGAGACGAAGAAGAGTCGACGCCCCACGGCGAACGGGGCGCCTGGCACCACGTCGATCAAGACGAGGACCCGCTCCGGCGCGTCCGTGGGGCGGGTCGTGATCTTGACCTCCGCGCTCGGGTACCCCCGCCGGGCGAGGAGCGCCTCGACACGGTTCTCCTGGTCGGCGATGTCCTTGCCGACCAGCTCGCCACCGGTCGCCAGGTCGGCCTCGTGGAGCAGCTCGTCCTGCTCGATGGGGGCGCCGTGCAGATCGACCCGCATGGTCTCGATGAGCTTGCGTGGGACGACGTGCGCCAGGAGCCGCACTCCGCCCCCATCCTCGATGACGGATACGCGGCCCCGCGCGAACCGGCCCGAGGAGAGGACCTCGTCCAGGATCTGACGGGCGAGCGCCGGAACGAACGTCTGTCCCGTGCGGACGGTCCGCACCTGGGGGAGCGCCACGTCGGTCCAGGTGTCGTCGTCGAGCAGCACCTCCACGCGGGTGATGGGGCGGCCCGAGAAGGCACGGAGGTCGGGCGCCGGGAGGAGGGGCGGTGTGGTCGCCAGCGCGGGGGACGACGAAGCGGCCCCGGGCGTCTGCTTGGCCGACGGCGGAGGGCTCGCCTTCCCAGGTCTGGTGACGAGCACGAGCGCGAGCGCGATGGTCATGCAGGCGTGGAGCGCCCTGCGACCGAGCCGCAGGCGTGCTCTCAGGGCGAGGTGCGACAGCACCTTCCGCGTTCTCACGCTCACGTAGCCACCGAACGTACGGTCGCGCGGCCACCTTGCCAGGGCAACCGGAAAGGCAAGGTCACTCGAACTCGAGCCGCCACCGAAAGTCGATCCCGACGTTGCCGATGGACGACGAGGAGACGTCGTTGATGTTGTCGTACGAACCCTGCACGCTCACGCTCCGATTGAGGCGCCACTCGATGTTCGAGCGTAGCTCGCGGTCCTCGGCGAGCGTCGTCGCGACGTTGGCGCGGATGCTGTCGGTGAGGCGCTTTCCCACGATGACCTGCGGCTCGGTTCGCCCGGTGACCGTCGAGTAAGCGCTCCCGAAGCGGAAGTCGTCGATGACGGGGATGGCGTGCTTCACGGCGGTGTCGGCGCCGCTCACGGTCGCGAGCGCTTCGAGGGCCGCGCTCGTCACGGCGCCCGTCACCTGGAGCTGGTCGACCTCGGCGCGCGTCATGCCGATGGTCAGGAGCAGCACGATGTCCTCCTGCGACAAGGGAGGGTCGCTCGTCATCTCGAAGCGGAGGTTCTCGGTGTCGCCGTACGCGTGGAGCGAGATGCGCCAGAGGCCGCCTCCGCCCGCGGTCGCCCCGGCGGCGGCTGCCGCGCTCGTGTCGTTGTAGCGCCGGTACTCGGTCACCGCGAGAACGTCGATGTTCGGGACCACGCGCGTCGGATCTTCGAACCGGATGATGGCCTGGCGGACGTCGAAGTCGTTCGCCCGCAGGTGGAAGCGGCCGCCCGGCTGGGCACGCAGCTCCCCGCGGAGGCCGAAGCGCTGGTCGGTGCCGCTCACGGCGAGGGCCCCCGAGTCTATGCCCAGCTGGACCTCCGCGAGGTTGTTGTGAATCTTGAGCGGCGCTCGCGACCTCACGCGCACGGCGTCGAAGGCGATCGAGTCGAGGGACGGATCGTAGGTCTTCACCTCGGTGCGCTTGGAGCCGACGCTGCTCGCGAGCGCGTCGCGCTCCAGGTTCATGGGGCGGGTGTACTCGAACGAATCGATGAGCACCTCGCCGCCGATGTGCGGAAGGCTGGCGGTGGGGGAGCCGGTCGCTTGCGCGTTCCACGCGACGGTCAGGTTGGCGTCGAGGGTCGCCTTGATCCCGTCGGCGGGCGCGACGTGGATCTCGTGCGCGACGATCGTTGCTTCGATCTGGTTCAGCGCCAGCCGCTTGAACGGCATGGATCCGGTGACGGCGATGGTGCCTCCAGCGAACTTCGCGCCGGCGTGGGTGATGCGAAGCTCGGACGAGTCCGCCACGGCGTCGACGTCGACGTCGACCACGTCGCTCGGCCATCCATGGACGGAGAACTCGCCGCCCTTGACGTGCAGCTCCCCGGAGATGAGCGGCTGGCCGAGCTTTCCCTTCGCGCTGACGCGCCCGCTCAAGGTGCCGTGCGAGCGCTCGAGCTTGGGCACGACCCCGACCAGGAGCCCCAGATCGATGGGCGCGAGCTCCGCCGAGACCGAGAGCTCGGGCGCCGACGAGACGTGCGCGACGGTGCCCCGGACGGTGCACGCTCCCTGGAGACCTCCGGGCGCCTGGACGTCGAGGACGAGGGGGGGAAGGGTCAGCACGTCCCCCGCGAGCGAGATCGTGTCGGGCGTGTGCTCGAGCTGGAGGCGCTGGCCGGCCCGCGAGACCTCGAGGACCCCGGGCGTGAAGCGTATCTTGGCGTTCGCGAGGTCGTCCGTCACGAGGCGATCGATGGCGATGTCGCCCGAGATCTCCCCGTCGATCCGCTCGGGCTCGTTCGGTCCCTCCGTCTCGTCCTTCGGGAGGAACACGGTCGCGAGGGCCGCCGCGTCGACCTTGCGCAGGGCAATCTTGCCGGCGATCTGCGCGGAGCGCTGGCGGCTCATCGTCACGTGGTCGAGGCTCACCTGCCCCCCGAAGAGCTCGCCCGTGACCGAGTACTGACCCTGCGAGCTCGTGTCGTGCAGGTACGCCTCCTTGTCGAAGGCGCCGTAGATCGCGCCGCCGCAGCGCGTGGTGCCGCGGCGCTTCGAAGGCTTCAGATCCTGCGTCATGGCGACGCGCATGTGCGACGGCCCGAAGGCAGCTCCGCGAATGCGGACGGGGGTGACGTCCACGTCGCCCCGGACGGTGTACGCGTCGAGCTTCCCCGTCGCCTGGATCGTCCCGCTGAGCGTGCCATCGACCGCGCTGCGGAAGGGCCCGAGCGTCTGGACCCGCGAGAGCGGGATCGCCTGCAAGACCAGGCTGCCGGAGAGCGCACCCCCGCGCGCGATGGTCCCCGAGCCGAGAACGGCGCCTTCGGGGCCGTTCGCCGTCCTCGCCTTGTGGAGCGTGAAGGCACGCAGATCGACGTCGGCGCCCTCCACGCCGGCCATGCGGTCGGTCCAGCGGTACTCGAAGTCGGCGTCGCCGTCGTCGAACTGCTCGCCGAAGAGGTCGACGTTCGTAGCGTGAGCCGTCGCGTGCACGTCGAAGAACCCGTTGCCGCACACGTCCTCGGGACCGCCGAGCGCGACGCGAAGGCGGCCGTGGGTGGCGAGCGAGGCGTCGATGTCCAGAAACCTCGGGTCTTCCTCCATCCGCCAGATGGCGAGAAAGTCGCGGAGGCCGAGCGCGGTCGACCCGAACTGGGCATCCATGCGCATCCCGGCCGACGAGAAGTCGAGGCGCGCCGTGGGCATCTCGTAGCCGCTCTTGCCCTTCTTGGCCTTCACGTTCTTGAGCTCGAGGACGAGGCCCGTGAGCGAGGCGTGTCCGGCCGTGATGTTGCCGAAGGGAATGTCCCCGAACACGAAGTCGTGAATCGTCGCGTCAGCCTCGAGGTGCGGATCGCCGAAGTTACCCGTCACGTGTGCCTCGACCTCGACCTGCCCTCCGAGCTCGATCGTCCCGAGGGGCGTGCAATCCGACAGGTCGATGTGGCCGACGGGCACGTCGACGCGCAGATCGTTGTTGAAGTGCAGATAGACGAAGCCGTTCTCGAGCGTGCTCTTCGGGAACTTCACCTGCACGGCCTTGAACTGCACGCCGTCGGGCCGGACGGCGAGGTGCGCGTGCAGCTGCGACTCCTTGGTGGCGAAGATCCGCGCGTGGCCCGGGTTCTCGTGGGGCATGTCGTCGACCTCGAACGTGCCCGCCAGGCCGCTGAAGTCGCCGTCGAGGTGGAGCGGCAAGAGCGTGCCGGCGATCTGCGGCACGTGGATCTCGCGCAGGTCCCAGCCCACGTACGAGTGGGGGTGGACGCCGAGATCGCGGAGCAGCGTCGTGAAGTCGACGCCCTTGATGTCGAGCTTGGTCTTGAGCGACATCCGCTCGCACGGGGCGACGTGGCCGGCCGGCGTGGACGCGCAACCCTTGCCCAGCGGGTCGACCACGGTGTCGGCGAAGACTGCGGTGCCCTCGGCGATCTTCACGGTCGTGACGGGGCTCGTGACGATGTCCCCGCGGATCGAGATCTCGCTCTGTAGCTCCTGGGCGAAGGCGAAGTGATCGATCCGGATGTCGTGCGCTTCGACGTGGCCCGTCACGTCCGGGATCGCCATGCCCTGGTCGTAGCGGACGTCCGCGTCGATTCCGATCCAGCCGTCGGTCGAGGGGAAGTGCTTCTCCTGGCGCTCGACGAGCCCGACGGGCAGGCGCACGGCGACGTGCCCGTCGACCCGCACGTCGGGTGGGGAGGCGGACCAGTCGTTCGGCAGGCGTACGCGAAGGTGGCTGAGCGCGAGCGAGACGTTGCGCTTGTCCTCGGGGGCCAGGTGGCAGCCCGGGCTCGTCCCGGGAGCCGCGTTCATGTCGACCGTACCCGTCGCGTTGAGCCGCCTTATGGTGATGAGGTCGGGGTCGATCCGGAACCGCCCGTCGAGGCTGCAGAGCTCGTCGTCGTCGAAGGCGGGCGCAGCGTGGCCCTGCACCGTGGTCGCGCGCTCCCGCACGATCCCCGTCTCACCTGCCCGGACCGCGACCTCGAAGGAGGTGCCCTGGACGGGGTCGTCGTCGGTCGTCACGTCCAGATCGATCTCGCGCAGATGGGCGCTGACTCCCTCGAGCTCGAGGTCGACACTCGCGTCGGCGAGGGAGAAGACCGAGAACGGGGCGTGGAAGGCTCCTCCCTTCGACTTGGGCAGGGGCCCGATGGTCAGGTTCGCGAGCTTGCCGTCCTTGACGACCGCGTGGACCTTCGGCGCGTCGACCTCGATCTGGTCGATGGCGAGCTTGCCGGACAGGAGCGCGAAGACCCTGGGATGGATGCTGATCCGCGGGCTCGTCAGCACCGGGCCGGAGCCGTCCGTGGAGGCGATCTCGAGGTTGGTGAGGTCGAGCGAGAGCGGCCAGAGCTCGAGGTTGACCGCGTAGTTGGCGACGATGCCTTGCTGGCTGAGGAGTCTCTTGGTCTCCCGGGCGGCCCATTCGCGGGCCTGGGCGGACCGGACGACCATCCCGAGCGCCAGGGGAAGCACCCCGACGACGGCGAAGAGAATGCAAAAGAACCTCGCGGCGATCGCCCCCCAGTCGCGCCCATGGCGGGGCGGCCGCGCCTGCGGAGCGAGATGGGTGCTTTGCCGGTCGGGTTGCATGAAGAGTTTCGCGGGGATGCGCTTGTTTGACGAGCGTGGAACCCCGTTGCTTCAGTGTAGCCTCGATGGGCCGCGCGGCCTATTTCACGCCGTCTCCGGAGCCTACATCGGGCTATACGGACGCCATGCGACGTCGGACCTCGGGGGTGCTGTCCTCGGACGAGTTCGTCTCCGGCAAGCTTCGGCAGGCCGAGACCCTCGATCCCGAGAGGATCATCCGGGTGCTGGAGCCGCTCGTCCTCGACAGGCGCCGGGAGCGGATCCTGGAGGTCATCGGGGCCCGCCTCGGCAGCGTGCGGGTGGTCTTCGACGCGCCGCACGATCCGCACAACGGGGCGGCCATCGTGCGGTCGTGCGAGGCGTTTGGCGTGCAGAGGCTGCACGTGGTCGAGCGGCGGGAGCGCTTTCTCGCGGCAGGGTCGGTGGCGCGGGGCGCAGAGAAATGGGTGGACGTGCTTCGCCACAAGGAGCCGGAGGCCGCTATCGCGGCGCTGGCCGCGGAGGGCTTCGAGCTCGTGGCGGCGCACCCGGACGGGGAGCTCCTGGCCGCGGACCTGGCGGGCATACCGAAGCTTGCGCTCGTGGTCGGCAACGAGCGCGAAGGAATCGGTGAGGTTCTCACGGACGCGTGCCGTCGGCGCGTGCGGGTACCGATGCGGGGCTTCATCGAGAGCCTGAACGTCAGCGTGACGGCAGCGATCCTCCTCAGCGCGGCCACGACGGGGCGTCCCGGGGATCTCGACCCGGAGACGCGGCGACGGCTCTACGCGCGCGGGCTCTACTTCTCCGTGAAGCAGGCGGACGAAGTGCTCGACTGGAGCGATTGACGTCGGGAGGGAGACGTCCGTCTCGCGCGGAGGCTTCGAGTCGCCGTGGCGGGTACTCTCCTCCGATGAGCTCGCCCCTCACGCCAGGCCCCAGAGTCTCCGTAGGCCTCTCCCTCCTGCTCGCCATCGCCTTCTCCGCCGGCGGCTGCACGCGTGGCGCCGACGGAGCGCAGGGGAGCCCCGGCCCGGCCGGGGCGTCCGGCCCCTCCGGACCGCAGGGAGCCCCTGGGCCGGCGGGACCGGCCGGACCCGCGGGCGCGAGCGCGCTCGTCAGCGTCACGGACTTCGGCGCAAAGGGCAACGGCGTGGACGACGACGCTCCCGCCATCCAGGCGGCGATCAACGCGTCCTCGGCGGTGTACTTCCCGCCGCCTGCCGTCTACTACCGCCTCGAGTCGCCGCTCCAGCTTCGCAGCCAGCTCACCTTGTTCGGCGAGGCCATGTGGTTCGGCGGCGTGGGATCTCCGCCTGACGCGATGCTCGTCGCGGACGCCGGCAACGTCGTCTTCGCCACCGGCGTCTATCCCAACGGTGACGGGACGATGAACCGCGGCATCTCCCTCATCGGCCTGTCGGCGCGCGCGACCGGAGCGCCCGTGGTGGAGCTCGACACGGCGATCAACTTCACGCTCGAGCGCTGCGCCTTCGCCTCCTACGGCTTCGACGACAGCCAGCGCGGCACCGTGAACATCCGCTACTCGTACCGTGGAAACGCCCTCTGCGCCTCTGCGGTTCACACACCCATCCGCGATCCCCTGACGCCCTCGCGGACCCAGGACTAGGGCCGCTTGTACACGCTCACGATGGGGACGCCGTCGTGCGTGAGGACGTAGACGGGGGCGTCGGTGCCGTACGTCGTCCAGATGTCGTAGTCGACCTCGTTCATGTGAAGCTCGTGCTGAACGAGGGCGAAGTCTGCTTCGCCCGGGGAGCCGGCGCCGCGGAGGTCGGGCCTGACGCGGCCTTCGGCGAGCATCTCTTGCCAGGCTTCCCACGCCGTGTCGTGCAGGAAGACCGACGATCCGCGCGGCGCGTGGGCCGCGAGCCAGGGGCCCACGCTCTCGGTCGTGAAGCCCCAGAACTGCCGGTTCAGGCCGAGGTCGGCGCCGCCAGCGGTGCCGCCGACGAGGGGTACGTAGGCGGAGAGGCCGAACGGGTGGGAGTGGACCGTCACCGCGAGAGGAGCGAGCACGAGCACGCCCGCAAGCCCGACCTCCGCGATCCGGAGCCTCGCCGCATCCCACGTGCCGAAGGCGCGCTTCATGGCGTTGGCCACGAGGACGAAGCCGCGTCCTGCGAAGATGGCGAGGAAGGGGTAGGCGGGGAGCCAGTGCTTGGTGGCGCCGAAGATGGGGGTCTTCGACAGGAGGAGGAAGGGAGCGATGGGGGCGGCCAGGGAGAGGAAGAGGAGGATGTCGGTCGCATACCTGTCGCCCTTGGCCGTGGGCTCCGTCGCGTCGGCCAGGTAGAGCGGCCCATCGTCGAGGAGGCCGAGGCGTCGCGCGAGCACACGGACGCCGGCCTTCACGCGGTCCACGCCGCCGATGGCGAAGAGCAGGAGCGTGATCGTCGGCACGGTGGCCGCGATCATGATGGGCGCGTAGCCACGGGGCGAGGGTGGCCCGAAGTAGTTTTTCCCGAGAAATTCGATGTTGTAGTACTCGTGGTTCAGGTGGAAGGCGACCCACCCCTGGATGCGGGCGACGGTGTCGTTCCACATCCACGGCCAGAGCATCAGAAATACCGCGGGGCCCACCGTCGCCATCGCCAGGAGGGAGGCCGGGAACGAGACCCGGCCGGCCCGAAGCTGGCGCGCGAAGCCGCGCCCGTGGACGAGGAGCGCGTGCGGCAGGAAGACCGCCGGCAGAATCCAGGCGTTGTGCTTGGTGTCGAGCGTCAGGCCGTAGACGACGCCCGCCGCGAGCGCCCACCAGAGCCCCCCACGGAGCGACCTCCAGTAGACGTAGATGCACCAGGTCCACATCGCCATGATGGGGACGTCGAAGCAGGCGAGGTGGGCGTGGAAGAAGACGCGCGGCATGAGCGCGAGGAGAATTGCCGCGACGAGGCCCGCCCGGCGCTCGTAGGCGCGCGCCCCGAAGAGGTAGGTGACCCAGAGCGAGAGGCCGCCCATCGCCATGGCCGGCAGCCGGAAGGCGTCGCTCGCGTCCTTGAAGAGCTTCCACTTCTCGTGGAAGGCCACCCACGAGAGGCCGAAGAGGCTCTTCATGAGGGCGGGGTGCTCGTGGTTGGTCGCCCAGCTCGAGTCGATGGCGGCCTGCGTGATGGCGATGCTCGGCTTCGCGACGAGGAGCTCGAACCACCGCGCGTACTCGCGTGCCGCGTGGAAGTAGACCCCCTCGTCCCGGGGAAAGCCCAGCGATCGCGAGGTCGCCAGGAGCCACACGACGTAGGCGAGGGCGAGGCCCCCGCCGATGACGTGATCGCGCCAGCCGATCGCCCGTGGCAGCCGGAAGAGCGCCCGGAGCTTGCTGTCACGAGGCGCCGCGGGGCCGGCGACAGGCGCCGGCGCCGTCTCGGGGCCGGGCGGCTCGGGAACGAGCGGCTCGGGATCCCGCGCCTCGCCGGCTGGCTCGCGAGCCACCAGCTCGGGGGCGGGCTCCGCTGTGGCCTGGACCACTCCCGCGAGCGGTGCTTCGTCTCCAGGTTCCTGCTCGGCGCTCAAAGCGTCCGGAGCTTACTCAAGAAAGGGCCGGCGACCAGGACGGATGACACCTCCATCAGCCTGTACTAGGTTGCCCGCGCGTCAGTCACCGTCCGGTAAGTCGGCGTTCTCGGCGGTACGACCCCCCCAACCATGGCTCAAACCAAGACGACATCGCACTCGGGTACAAGCGCGGCAGCGCAAGAGGCCACCATCGGCAGCGGCACGCGCGTGCGCGGCAGGGTCAGCGGCGATGGGGATCTCGTCATCCTTGGGCAGGTGGAGGGTGAGATCACGATGCGCGGGGACCTGACGATCGGCCAGGGCGGCTCGGTCACGTCGAACGTCGAGGTTCGCGGGATCGAGATCGCGGGTAGCCTCGAGGGAGACGTGAACGCGAGCGGTGATGTCCATATTTCCTCCGGCGCGCGTGTCCGTGGGGACATGCGGGGAGCGCAGATCGCGATCGACGAGGGCGCCGAGTTTGCGGGCCGCCTCGATTGCGACTTCGAGCTCCCCGCCGAACTGCAGTCGTCCCGCTGAGAACGAAGGAGTAACGCATGGCTAGCACGGTCATTGGCGCAGGCATCACCATCGAAGGCGAAGTCGCAACCGACGACGACGTGATCGTCCAGGGCACCATTCGCGGGAAGCTCAACGCAAAGGAGAGCGTCACCATCGAGGAGGGCGCGACCGTGGAGGCTGACATCGTCGGGGGTGCGATGCGCGTGGCCGGCCAGGTCACCGGCAACATCTCATCGACCGACCGCGTCGACCTGCAACCAGGCGCGAAGGTCGTAGGAAACGTGAAAGCTGCACGCATCACGATCGCGGACGGCGCCCAGTTCAAGGGCAACGTCGACATGGACGTGTGACCGGAGAACGAAGATGGCAAGCGTCACTGTGATTGGACGGGGGGCGCACGTGACCGGGCGCGTGACCGGTGCCGTGGATCTCGAGATTCACGGCCGGGTGGACGGCGAGGTCACGATCGACGGCGAGCTGACGGTCGAGGCCGAGGGCCTCGTCGCGGCGAACCTGAGCGCGCGCCGTCTGGTCGTGCGAGGCGCGGTCAAGGGAGACCTTTCGGCGGTGGACGCCGTGGTCCTCGAGAACGGCGCCCGGGTCGTGGGTGATGTGCGGGCGCCGCGCATCGCCATCGAGCGGGGAGCGCTCGTTCGCGGGTACGTGCAGACCGGCAGCGCGTCGGCTGCCTCGGCGCAGCGTTCGGAGGCCCGCGAGGCCGCACCGCGCGCGAAACCGCAGGCCGCCGCTGCGAGACCGGCGGCACCCGCGGCTCGCGCTACGCCCAAGACGCAGACGCAAGCCCGTCCCGCGCCCGTGGCAGCTCGCGCTCCTGCTCCGGCGCCTGCATCGCGGACTGCGCCCGTCGCGCACAACTCGGTCCTCGCGGGCGGCGCGCCGACGAAGTCGGCGACGCTCGGTGCAGGCTCGGCACCGCCGAGGGGCGGCCCGCCCGCTCCCGTCGTGCCGGTTCTCAAGAAGGGCTCCAAGGGGGCGCTGAAGAAGAAGGCGGGCTAGGTGACCGGCAAGGGTCGCCTGCTCCAGCTTCTTCGTGAGCGCTCGTTCGAGCGGAAGAAGGTCGTCCTCGCCTCCGGCAAGGAGAGCGACTTCTTCATCGACTGCAAGCAGACCGTGCTGACGGCCGAGGGGCACGCGCTCGTGGGCGAGGTGATGCTCGACGCTCTCGCCGCGCTCCCCGGCTTTCTCGGCGCCGCGGTTCAGTCCCCGGGGCGCGCCGTGGCAGGAGTCGAGCTGGGCGGCTGCCCCCTCGCCAGCGCGGTCGCCCTCACGAGCTGGACCCGGAAGACACCGCTCGACGCCATCTACGTCCGGAAGGACGCCAAGGACCACGGCTCGCGCAGGCTGCTCGAAGGAAACCCGAGGCTCGCGGCGGGCGCCTCGGTCGCCATCCTCGAGGACGTGATCACGACGGGAGGCTCCACGCTCAAGGCCGTCGCCAAGCTGCGCGACGCAGGCTACGCGGTGGCCGGCGTCGTCGTGCTCGTCGATCGCTCCGAGGGCGGCCGCGAGGCTCTCCTCGCGGCGGGTCTCGCCGTCGAGTCGATCTTCCTTCGGCGCGACTTCATTCCCGACGAAGCGTTGTCATCCTGAGCGAAGCGAAGGATCCGCAGAGTGGCCGTCGGGATCCTTCGCTGCCCTCAGGGTGACGAGCCAGACTGGGGCTACTCGAGGGCCTTCGACAGGGTCTTCGAGAGCGTTTCGGGGTCGAGCGCCTGAAGCTCTTCGTCCTTGTCCGGCGTGGCCTCCGGGGATTCGTCCGCGGTCGCGTGGGGCCTTGGCTTGCTTGGCCGAGCCTTCGTTCGTCCCAGGACGACGTGGAGGGGGCGGGCAGGCGCGGCCGGGATCGCGGGCGGCGCGAGCGGGAGCCTCATGACGTCCATCGTCGGAATCGTCGGGGTCGTCGGGGTTGCAGGCGCGCACGGGACCCGCGGCAGCGCGGCAGCGCCGGGAGCAGGCGGGTGCGGCGGCACGGGGCTCGGGGGCGCCGCGGCGATGACGGGCGACGAGGGCGTCGGCGGCAGCAGGGGACCCGCCGAAGGAGCGGCGCCAACGACCGCCGATCCGAGGGAGGGCCAGTCGGTCGAGAAGCGAGCCCACCCCTCGTTGCCCACCGAGCCATGCCGCGCAAGCAGACACGCGCCGATGATGACGCCGACGAAGACGCCCCCGCCGAAGAGCCCGAGGCGGTACAGCCACCAAACCAGCGGCCCGCTCGGAGGGTCCTCCTCCAGGTAGCCGGCGACCGGCGGCCATGGCGCGTTGCGCAACGGCTCGTCGTAGTCCTCGGCGCTGGTATCCATGGTCATTCGTTACGAGCGGTCCTGGCGGAAACTTCCCGGGCCGGCGCCCATGCATGAAGCGTGCGTGCCAACGGTGCTGCCGTGCCACGAAAAGAGCGGGAAAAGAGACGCCTTTTCATCGTCGCGACCCCCGCTGCGAGGGCCATCCGCGGTCCATCCCTGGTGCGGGGATGGCCCAGTGCGTCGCCCGGGTGCGCTCGAGTCACGGGCCGCCTGGCGCACGCCTCTGCCACAAGGATCTCACCCTGGCGCGTCCGCGTTTGGGGTAGGTTGTTTTCGTGGCGGAGCTCAAACGTATCGACGTTCTCAGCGATTCGACGGGCGAAACGGCCGAGAAGGTCGTTCGCGCGGCGATGCTGCAGTTCCCGCATTCGGGAGCGCATATCCGGTTGCACACCCGCGTGCGCACGAAGGAGGCGGCCCGGCCGGTCCTCGAGCGTGCGGCGCGCGAAGGGGCGCTCGTGGTGTTCACCGTCGTGAGCCCCGAGCTGCGCGAGTACATCCATGCGTCGAGCTACGAGCTGAAGATCGAGGCGCTCGATCTCATCGGCTCCCTCATCGGCAAGCTCGGCACCTTCCTCGATCGCCAGCCCATCAACATGCCGAGCGCGATGCTGCCGCTCTCGGACGAGTACTTCCGGCGCATCGAGGCCGTCGAGTTCACCGTGAAGAGCGATGACGGCAAGGAGCCGCGCAACTTCAAGAAGGCGGACCTCATTCTCGTCGGCGTGAGCCGCACCTCGAAGACGCCCCTCTCGACCTTGCTCGCCCAGCGCGGCCTCAAGGTCGCGAACCTCCCGCTCGTCCTCGGCGTGCCGCCCCCGCCGGAGCTCGACGAGGCTCCCCAGGATCGCATCGTCGCCCTCACGATCGGCCTGGACCCTCTCGTCGAGATCCGCAAGGCCCGGCTGAAGCAGCTCGGCATGAGCGTCGACGCGAACTACGGCCTTCGCGAGCAGGTCAAGGAGGAACTCGAGTACGCCAACCGCGTGTTCAAGGAGCACCCTGGCTGGCCGGTCATCGACGTCACGGGACGCGCCATCGAGGAGACGGCCGTGATCATCCTCGAGTCGCTGAAAGAGCGCGACGAGGCCACGAAGAACGCCCGCGCCGCGATCGTCTGACCCATGAGCACCACACCCACCGACCCGGTCACCGCCACGCTCTCCAAGGTGGTCACAGCGCTGGCCGAGGACGCGATCTTCGTGCTCGCTTCCGAGGACTGCGCGCGGGGGACGCTCGACGCGGTCGCCAAGCGGCGCGGCGAGGCCTACGCCGCGATCATCCACGACGTCCGGATCCCGCGGATGACGGAGGAGTTCGACGCCTGGGTGGTCGAGCTCACGCGCGCCATCGCGCCGGTGTCGCCGCCCTCCTGGATGCCGATGTCCGAGGTCGTCCGCGAGAAGGTGACGCTGGAAATCGGCGCGCGGGGCCTGCGCTCGCTCTTCTCGTCGAAGCCGAGCGAGAAGGACGTGCTGCGCGTGAAGCGCCTGGGCACGCTCGCCGTGCGGATCCTGCGCACGGTGTTCGCGTCGGACGGACAGATCGACCCCGAGGAGGCCCGCACCGTCGGCGCGCTCATCGCGTCGCTCGGCCTTCCGCACGCCGACGCGGCGCCGCTCTACGCCGAGGAGGTCGTCCCCGTCGAGAAGCTGGACGTCTATGGAGAGATCGAGCCGGCCGTCGCGAAGGCGCTCCTCCGCGGAGCGTGGATGGCGGCGGCGTGGGACTCGATCGACCCGCGCGAGGAGCATGTCGTCCGCACGCTCGGCCAGAAGCTGTCGTTCGACGCCGCGGAGATCGAGGTCGCCCGGGCCGACGCGATCGCCCGCGTCGACGGGCGTAGGCTCGCCGGCCTCGCGGCGGTCGATGCCGTGCGCTACGTCCTTTCGGATCGCCTCCCGGGCGTCGGCGTCCAGATCGCGGCGAACGCCGGCACGCTCATGCTGCCCCGGCGCTACCGCGAGGAGGCGCTGGCGCAGGTCGGGCACGGCACGCCTGTCACCCTCGGGCGGCGCTACCTGGCCCTCTTGCCGGACGAGCGCACCGTCGTCCTGGGCATCGCGTGGGCCGCCGCGCTCCACGACGACCCTTCGATCGCCCGCCAGTCGCTCCTGCGACGTCGCTACGAGCGCTTCGCCGACGACATGGACGAGAACGGTGACCGCGCGCGCAAGCTGATCGGCGACTGGCTCGAGGAGTCGCTCGTCGAGGCCAGCGCGCAGATGAAGTAGTGCGGGATGCGCACGTCCCGCATCGTGGTGCCTTGCCTCGTCGGCTCGGCGTGCCTCTCCCTGGCTCTCCTGGCGTGCGGCTCCTCGAGTAGCGGAGCCCCGCCGCTCGCCGAGCCGGGCGCAGACTCGGGCGCCCCCGTCATCGACGCTGCGGGCCCCACGGTCGACGCTGCGGGCGAGGCCGGGGACGCGGGCGCGCTGTCTCCCGCGTGCACGACGCGGCTCGCCGCGCTGCAGAAGGGGGTCGACGGCGCGCACGGGGCAGCGACCAACGCCGTCCTCTCGCTCCGCGACCCGACGTGCGGGGACATGTTCGTCTCGAGCGGCCCGGGCAAGGTCACCGCGAGCGAGCTTCACCGCATCGGCAGCGTGACGAAGACGTACGTGGCAGCGGTGATCCTGGGTCTCGTGAACGAAGGGAAGCTCTCGCTCGACGCGGACTTTCTCTCGACCTGGGTGACCACGATCCCGAACGGGTCGACGATCACGATCCGGCAGCTTCTGTCGCACACGAGCGGCGTCTTCAACTACACGGACGACACGACGTTCGAGTCCGAGGTCACGATGGATCCCACGAAGGTGTGGGCCCCGTCCGAGCTCGTCGCCGTCGCCGCCCGAAACACGCCGTACTTCGCCCCGGGCCAGGGGTGGACGTACTCGAACACCGACTACATCCTGCTCGGAATCATCGCCGAGGCCGTCACGAGCGGGAAGATCGGCGCCCTCGTGCGGCAGGACGTCCTCACGAAGGTCGGCCTGAACGCCACCTTCTTCGCCGGGGAGGAGCCCGTCCAGGGGACGCTCGCCCTGGGGCTCTCCACCACGGGCGCGAACGAGACCAACTTCGCCGATCCGTCGTACGCGTGGGCCGCGGGGGCGATCGTCGCGACCCCGGGGGACGTGGCGCTGTGGATCGAGCGGGTCGGCAGCGGCGCATTCTACGACGCGAAGACCCAGGCCGAGCTCGTGACGCCTGCGGCCATGTCGGACCAGGACGGCTTCGCGTACGGCCTCGGCGTCTTCCTCATCGACCCGTCCGTCACCGGGGGAGCGGGCCCTGGCATCGGTCACAGCGGCGACATCCCGGGCTACCACACGCAGGCGTTCTACTTTCCGAACGAGAAGACGACGATCGTCTCCATCTGCGACAGCGACGCCGACGACCCGAACAACCTCACGGCGGTCGCGCTCGAGGTGCTCTTCTGAGGGCAGGGTGACGTTCGAGGTGGCTCTACATGCGGAGCACCGCGGCGCCCGAGACCTGGCCCGCCTTCAGGCGCTCCAGGGCGACGTTCGCGTCTCCGAGCGGCAGCAGATCGAAGCTCGTCCGGATCGGGATCTCGGCGGCGAGGGCGAGGAACTCGCGGGCGTCGGCGCGCGTGAAGTTGGCGACGCTCCGTATCGAGCGCTCCCACCAGAGCGACTCGTAGGAGAACGCGGGTATCTCGTCGAGGTGGATCGCGTTGACGGCGACGGTGCCCCCGCGGTCGAGCGCCTTCAGCGCCGCGATGACCACGGTGCCGACGGGCGCGAAGGTCACCGCCGCGTCGAGCGGCTCGGGCGGAGACTCGTCGTAGCCGCCCGCCCATTCCGCGCCGAGCGCCATGGCCCGCGCCCGCTCCGTCGCCGAGCGAGTCGCCACGAAGACGCGGCATCCCCAGTGACGGGCGACCTGCATCGCCAGGAGAGCCGAGGCCCCGAAGCCGTAGAGCCCCAGCTTCTGGCCGGGCTTCACGCCGCTGATTCGCAGCGCGCGAAACCCGATGACCCCTCCGCAGAGGAGGGGCGCCGCGCTCACGTCGTCGAACACCTCGGGGATCCGCAGGGCGAAGTCCGCCCGTGCGGTTGTATGAGTGGTGTAGCCCCCGTCACGGTCCCACCCGGTGAACTCCGCGCGGGTACACAGGTTCTCGCGGCCCTCTACGCAATGTTTGCACGTGCCGCACGCCCCCGCGAGCCAGGCGACGCCCGCGCGGTCGCCTTCTTTCCAGCCCGTGACGCCATCTCCCATCGCGACGACGTTCCCCACGATCTGGTGGCCGGGCACGATGGGAAGCCGTCGGGCCTCGAGATCGCCCTCGCAGAGCTGCAGGTCGGTGCGGCAGACGGCGCAGGCCGCGACGCGGAGGAGCAGCTCGCCCGGGCCAGGGCTGGGCGGCGGCCCCTCCTGCGAGGCGAGCGGATGGCTGGTGATCGGCCCAGGACGGGCCAGCTTCATGGCGTGCATGGGATCCTGCCGTGCAACTTCTCGGCCGTAGGGGCTCTCGTCCTCTTCGGCCACGCGGATTTCTTGGTAGTGTCGCTCGCATGAAACTGCAAAAGCTTGGCTTCCTCGGCGCGGGGAACATGGCGGGCGCGCTCATCCGGGGTCTTCTGCAAGCCGGGGTCGTCAAGCCGGCGAGCATCGTCGCGAGCGACGTGCGGGCCGAGCACCTCGACCAGCTCAAGGCCACCCACGGCATCCGGGTGACGACCGACAACCACAAGCTCGTCAAGGAGTCGGCCATCCTCGTGCTCGCCGTCAAGCCGCAGGTGATCGACAAGGTGCTGCTCGCCGTCGGAGGCGACGTGCGCAAGGAGACCCTCGTCATCTCCATCGCGGCGGGCGTGCCCATCGCGGCGATCGAGTCGCGCTTGCCCGAGGGGACGCGCGTGGTCCGCTCGATGCCCAACGTGGCGGCGCTCGCGCTCGCCGGGGCGACGGCCATCAGCGCCGGCACGCACGCGACGGAGTCGGACCTCCTCGCGGCCACGGCGCTCTTCGAGGCGGTGGGCCGCGTCGTCACGCTCGACGAGATGCTGATGGACGCCGTGACCGGCCTCTCGGGCAGCGGCCCTGCGTACGTCATGCTCATCATCGAGGCGCTGGCGGATGGCGGCGTGAAGGTCGGCCTTCACCGCGACACGGCGCTCCTGCTCGCGGCGCAGACGGTGTTCGGGGCGACCAAGCTGCTGCTCGACACGGGAGAGCACCCCGGCCGCCTCAAGGACATGGTGACGAGCCCCGGAGGGACGGCCATCGCGGGCCTTCACACGCTCGAGTCGGGCGCGCTGCGGAGGACGCTCATGGACGCGGTGGAGAGCGCCACGCGCCGGTCCGCCGAGCTCGGCGAGCAGATGGCCGCGAAGATGCGGGCCACCAAGTAGCGGCGGGGCCCGCCGCGCTCCTGATCATCCGGCCTTCGTCGCCTGGACAATCCACAGCTCGACGGTGTTCACCTCGCCGACGGTGTAGCTGAGGCGGTCGACCGTCTTGTGCGCGAAGGGGCGGAACAGCTCGTCGACCTGCGCGCGTCCCATGAGCAAGCTGAAGCCGCGGCCCGCGAGCGGCCCCTCCGTCAAATTCACGAAGCCTCCCGGCTCGACCTCTACCCCGGTGCCGTAGCCCCACATCCGGTCGGTGAAGCTCGCCGAGTAGAACGCCCCGCCCGGCTTGAGAACGCGATGCGCCTCGTGGACCATGCGTTTCGCGAGCTCGAAGCGATTGCAATAGATCGCCGCGTTGTCCACGACGCCGTCGAACGTCGCATCCGCCCACGGAAGCGAGACGATGTCTCCCACGACCGCATCGGCGCGGAGGCCGTCGGCCGCGAGCCGTTCTTCGAGCCGCCGGATCGCCGAGGCGGATCCGTCGATGGCCGAGACGCGAAACCCCTCGCGCGCCATGTACCAGCTGCAGGCCCCGGGTCCGGAGCCGACGTCGAGGAGGCGCACCTGGCTCCGGTCCGGGGCCCCGTAGAACTTGCGGGCGACGAAGCGAATCAGGTGCTCGGGGGGATACTGGCCCCACGCGTTGTCGCGAAAGATCTGCTCCCAGACCGGGTCGAAGCTCGAGATCGCCGGGGTGCTCGTGGTCATGGCTTCCTCGTACGCGGCCGCCCAGGCCCGAGCAACCCGCAACGGAGCCCGGCGTGGGCACGACCGGCTCCTTTACGCAGCGCCCGTCGGGGTTCGAAGCGTCGCTCTGCGGTGAGCAAGTGAGCACGGAGGGCCACGCGGCTGCCCCCTACGGAACGCACCCGCCCTCGCTCGGTACGTAGACGGTAGGCGGGGCGCAGAGGCAGTAGAGCCCGGTCGCTGGATCGACGTCGTCGTCCGTCCAGGCGCCGTGGGTGGCGTCGCACAGAGCCTCGTCCGGGCCAACGGCGCATGTGGCCCGCAGCGTGCTCGACAGCCCTCCGCGCACGACGTGAAGCGCTTCGTCGTAGGCCGTCACGGTGGCGACCCAGCCGCCCTCCCCGTCGAAGAAGAAGGTGAGCGGAAGATCGTGCGACGCCGAGGCAAGGAACGTCCCCTGCGCCGGCGACCCGGACCCTTCGTCGAGCGCCGCGTAGCTGCCGTCCCGGCGAATCTCCAGCCATCGTACGGCGCCCGGTGCAGCGCCGACGTCCTCGTACGCTCCCGCGAACTGGAGGACGAACGGGGCCGGCGGCGACGGGCCCCCGGGGAACGTTGCCGTCAGAGCCTCCGGGGCAGCAGGGTCGCCGCACACGGTGCATGCGGCGCCCAGGGTGGCGATGGCGAGTGTCGGGACGACGCGGAACCTCATCCCCGGGCGAGGAGCGAGAAGCATGCCGCCGGTGCGCGCCTCCCATCACCGAGGAATCTCGTCGCCGCGAGTGGCACGGACGGTCTCGCGCCTGTCCCGGCCACCCTTGAGCCTCGCGGCCGGGACGCTTCCTCTCGTCGTCGCCTGGCCGCTGTCCGGGCCTGCCGATCAGGGAAACGAGGTGAAGAAGTCGCTGAGGTCGCTCGTCGTCGCGGTCTGCGCGTCCCCGAGGAAAGGCACGCTGAAGATCTCCTCGACCGACTTCAACATCGAGCTGTGGGTGTAGGCGATCGTGTTGCTGTAGCCGGCCGACTTGAGCAACGGAGAGAGCACGATGAGGCCGATCGGCCCGTCGCTTGCGCTCGCGGTTCCCTCGTCCCAGAGGATGAAGAGGACGCCGCCGTCCTGGTACGCCTTCGACGCGAGGATGGCCGGCACGTTCGCGCTGAGCCACGTGTCGCCATCCCCGATCGAGCTCGATCCGTGGCAGCTGCTCGCGGAGTTGTGCATGTCGTCGCACAGGTTCGGCGTGATGAAGTTGTAGCGGGCGACGGTGTTGCCCGTCAGATCCGTGGCGAGGTTGGTGTACGGCACGACGTGCGAGATGCAGATGGGGGCGGTGCCGCTGCCGTTGTTGGTCACGTCGTCGAAGTAGAGCATCGGCGTGTGCCGGGGCACGAAGAGCCCCGAGCTGACGAGCGGACAGTCGGACCCCGAGATGCCCTCCACGTAGGCCTTCCATGGCACGCCGGCCGTCGTCAGCTGCGTGGTCAAGTGGGCGGTCGTCGACTGGGTGTTCGTCGAGCCAGGGTCCGCGTCGACCGTCACGCCGAAGTTGGTGCCCGCCTCGAGCCAGAGGTAGTTGGGCAGGCTCGGGTGGATACCCGGCGGGTTCTTGTAATTGTTGGCGTGCCCGTACCCGGGGACGAGCGTGCCGTTGATGTAGGTCGCGTCCGAGCTGCCGGTCACGGTCGACCAGTTCGTGTTCTCCATCATGATGATGAACACGGTCTGGATGGCGTGCCCGGGCGGTGCCGAGTCGACGCCCACGTCGGGAGGGGGAGGCGCGTCTGCGGGGCCTGTTTCGGGCGTCGCGCCGCTGTCGGTGGACGGGGGGCCGCTGTCGTCGTTCGTCACTTCTCCCGTGTCGTTGCCGGTTGCGCTGTCCGTCGCGACGCCGGAGTCGCCTCCTCCGGTGTCGGGACCGCCGCTGTCGTGGGCGGCCGCGCCGGAGTCGCTGCTTCCAGCGCCGTTGCTGCTGCTGCCGCATCCCAGCGCGGCGGCGTCGCACGCGAGCGTGACCAAGAGAACGAGCTTCATCGAACGCATACGGTTCCTCCGTTGCAAAGGCGGCGCATCCTAATCCTATTTCAGATTCATTCAGCAAGATTGGTATCGAAATGCTCGTGAGCGAGAGAGGCTGATTCCCGTGTCGATCTCGGGATCAACGCGCGAGGTGCCGCACATACCTGCGTTGATTCCAAGGACGACCCTCGAACGGATCCGGAGCACTCGAACCTGGCATGAAACGCCCCAAGAGGCCCTTCGCTCGCGCCTTCCTCGTCGCAGCTGCATCGTTCGTGGTCCTGGGCTCGGGTTGCAAGGGCGGAAAAGGCTGCGCCCTCGAGGAGAGTGAAGAGGAGGAGCAGGAGGAGCGCGATCAGGCCCGCGACAACTACTGGCGTGCCCAGATCTCGATCGTCGGAAAAGGGTCAGTCCGGACGGATTCTTCCATTTTCGATTGCGTGGGGGACGGTGTGACGCAGACTGGCAAGTGCGGACCGAATCTCTTGAAGTTCCCGGAGCTGTCGCCCCCGCTCATGAAGGCTGCGCCCGCCCCGGGCTGGCGGCTCGATCACTGGGAGTCGCTCACGCGCGAGCCCGACGGAGCCATGAAGCCGCGCGAGGGGAGGATGCCCGACGGTCGCTTCTACCTGAATGGTTTCGGATACACCGACACCGGCGAGCTCGAGACCGTGAAGGCGGTCTTCGTCCTCGCCACGTCGGGGGAGAAATGAGCCGGTTGTCAGGAGGGAGTACACCCTTGCCCGAAGCAGATCTGAAGTGCCGGATGAAGCTCGATGGCATTCGGCGCTACCCCGCTCTGGCCATGCTTGTAATCGAAGAAGCCGACGCCTCGCAGCGTGACCGTCGCGGCCGGGTACTGCGGTGAGGACGACACTGTGTATTTCGCGTCGATCTCGCTTCGCACGTGCGTGATGAAGCAGAGCCAGGGGCTGCCTGTCGCGCAGGTCGGGTAGGGAACCTCGACGAGCATCGTGTTGGTCCCGTCGCTGACGACGAGGTGCTCGTCGCTGTCGGACTCGAGCTTCAGCTCCGTGAGCGTGACGTCCTTCAGCTCCCATAGGGTGACCTCCGTGGGCGACTCGCGCATCGTGCCGCCGCCGGCGGCCGGCAGCCCCGCCAGGGTCGCGATGGTGTTCGGCTGCGGCACGAGGCTGACCATTCCGGTGTACGGGTCCGTCCCCGTCTTGATGTCCCAGCGCTCGGTGCCGCACGCGCCGCCGTTCATCGTGTACGTGCCGGGGTTGGAGCACGTGATGGCGGCGCCGGTGGGGCCGCCCCCCGAGTCGACGGTGCCCGTGCCCCCGGAATCGGTGGACCCGCCAGCGCCCGAGTCCTCGTTGCCTGGGGTTCCCGTGTCGATCGGTTGCCCGGCATCGTTGATGACCTGCCCGGCGTCGTTGATGACCTGGCCGGCATCGTTGATGGTCTGACCAGCGTCGTTGACGAGCTGGCCGGCGTCGTTGTGGAGGCCTCCACCGTCTCTAGCCCAGTCTTCGCCGTGGGACGCACCGCAGCCGAGCGCGGCGGTCGTCGCCGCACAGACGAAGGGCGCCAGGCCGAGAAAGGACTTCTGCTTCATGGACGCAATACCCGAACCGATCCGGTCTCTCGCGAGGCCTGCCTAGAAACGTGCCGTCCCGAAGATCTCGGCGAGGGCGCCCGCCTTGATCTGCGTTCCCTGGTTCAGCCCGACCGTGCTCTCGCCGCCGAGCGCGGCAACCTGCCAGCGTCCGAGCGTGACGCTCGCGATGCCGCCCGCTATCACGTCGGCGATGGGCTCGCCGGGCTGGGACACGACGCCGAGGCGCACCTGCGTCGCCGCGCCGACCGCGAGGACCGGGATCGGCCTGTAGACGGCATAGCCGTGAAGCTCGGCGTCCGCGTCGGTGGTGGCGAAGTCCTTCCCGAAGACGCCCTGCAGTCCGACCTCGTAGTAGCGCCTACGGTACTGGGCCGAGACGGCGAGCTCCATCTCGCCTGGGTCCCCCTGAAAGCCGACGAACTTGTAGGTCACCGACGTGCCGAGCTGAAAGCCGCGCCCGCTCTTGTCGCCGAGGAGGTGGAGGCGAGCCTGGAGGTAGGGGCTCAGACCCCCGCTGGCCGGCGCAGGGCTGGTGTCCCCGCCAACCCAGATCGTTCCGGCGCCCAGAGTGACCTCGCCTGGAAGCCCGATCTCGCCGCCCACCCCGGGTTGAAGTCCGACCGAGCTGCCGGAGGCGAGACGGTCGGGCGCCGTCGGTGCCTGGACGTCGAGCGACGTGATGACGCGGACGTTCCAGGTCGGGACGGCGGCGGCGGGAATGAAGAGGAGCGTCGGGGACGTGTAGGCGCCGCCCGTCGGATCGTCGGGAGGGGTCGCCCGCGCGAAGGGGCGGGATTCGCCCTCGGCCGGAGGCGAAGGGGGATCCGCCGCGGCCGCGCTGCACCACAGCGCCGCCGCGAGCGCGATGGCCGAGGACGCGCCTCGCCAACCGCGATGCTGCAACACGAAATAACACCCAGAGTGCGTGCCGGTGTGACCCACGCCTCGTAATGTCCGCCCAAGCTCATCTTGATCGAACGGAGGTGTCGTTTCCGTGACGCGTTAGGGTCACATTGGAATTTTCTGGCTGCCAGCTCTAACAGCGCGCGAAAAGGCCCTCAATCGAGCCTGCGCCTCGGAGCTTGCAGCAGATGGCCTCGGGCGCACCGACCTTCTCCTCGCAGGCGCCGCGAACCACCCGCAACGGCGCCTTAATCGGCGAGTGGCCCGCGCCGTAGACATGGCGATGCGACAGAACGGCCCCACCGGTCGCGAGATCACGTTCGGCCCCGAGGAGATCATCGTCTCCAAGACGGACCTCTCGGGCCGGATCACCTACGCCAACGATGTCTTTCTGCGCGTCGCCGGCTACTCGGAGTCCGAGATCCTCGGCAAGCCGCACAGTCTCATCCGCCACCCGGACATGCCTCGATGCGTCTTCGAGCTCCTCTGGCGGACCATCCAGGGCGGACGCGAGATCTTCGCCTACGTCGTGAACCTCGCGAAGAATGGCGACCACTACTGGGTCCACGCTCATGTGACGCCGACCTTCGACGACGGTGGGGCGATCGTGGGCTACCACTCGAACCGGAGGTGCCCGGAGCCGACCGCGCTCGCGAAGGTCCGGCCGCTCTACGAGGCCCTCGTCCTGGAAGAGCAGCGCGCAAGCGACAAGCTCTCGGGCATGGCGGCCTCCGCGAAGATGCTCGAGCAGCTCCTCGCCAAGGAGCGAGTTCGCTACGACGAGCTCGTCTTCTCACTCTGAGGCGCCGATGATGCACTCCGAGACCATGCCAGAGCCGCTCCTGCCTCCCAGGAGCGCGGCGCCTCTCTCGCGCGACGAGCGCGCCGAGCTCGAGGTCTACCGCGAGTGGAGCGCGAAGGTCGCCGCGGTGTGCGATCTGGCCGCGCGAGGCAACCTCGAGGCGCGGCTGCTCGGGTGCGACGCCGGAGGCGACGTGGCCATCATGGTGCGTGGCATCAACCACCTGCTCGACGTGACGGACGCCTTCGTCCGCGAGTCGAAGGCAGCCCTCGACTGCGCGAGCCGCGGCGAGTTCTTCCGCAGGGTCATCCTTCGTGGCCTGCCCGGTACCTTCCGTCACGCCGCGACGCTCATCAACGACGCAACGGACAGGATGAAAGAGCAGGCACACCAGCTGAAGACCGCCGCGCAACGGCGCGTCGAGCTGGCGGCGGAGTTCGAGGCGACGATCCAGGACGTCGTCACGGCCGTCGCGTCGTCCGCGACCGAGATGCAGGCCACCGCGCAGTCGCTCGCCCGGATGGCCACCGACAACACGGCGCAGGCGAGCGCCGTGGCGGACGCCGCGAGTGAGACTTCTCTCGGCGTCGAGGCCGTGGCGTCGGCCACCGAGGAGCTGTCGTCGAGCGCGAGAGAAATTGGACGACGAACCGACGAGTCGGCCCGGCTCGCGCGAGGCGCGGTGACCCAGAGCGAGCACACCAACGTGGTGATGGCGGATCTGTCGAAGGCCTCGAGCAAGATCGGCAAGGTCGTTAAGCTCATCAGCGAGATCGCCAAGCAGACGAACCTCCTCGCGTTGAACGCGACCATCGAGGCCGCGCGCGCAGGCACGGTCGGCAAGGGCTTCGCGGTCGTGGCGTCCGAGGTGAAGGACCTGGCGCGCCAGACCCACGGAGCGACCGACGAGATCGAGGTCTTGATCTCGGACATCCAGCGGACGACAGAGCAGGGCGTCGACGCCAACTGCGTGGTGACCACGACGGTCCGCGAGCTCTGCGCGATCGCCACGACGATCGCCGAGAGCGTTCACCAGCAGCAGCTCGCCACGGGCGAGATCGGGGGCAACGTGACGAGGGCGGCGAGCGGAACCCGTGACGTGTCCGAGAGCGCAGGCATCGTGAGCCGCATCGCCGGGGACGCAAGCGACGCCGCGGCCGCCCTGCTCGGCGCGGCGAGCGACCTCTCGACGCGGGCGGAGGACTTGCTCGTCTCGACGAGCCGCTTCGTCGCCGTCGTGCGTGGATGAGGTCTGCCAGTCGCAGGTGGAGCTCGTATCGTTCGTAGAGATCGCCGGGTTGCACGAGCTCCACGCAGCCGACGTCCGAGGCTCCGTGGCCGGTAGCTTGCAGCCATCGCTCGGGTGAACGTCGACCTGGATGCCGTGTCCGATCCAGAGGCGCCGTACCGCCCTCATCATCGATGACGAAACCAATCCATAGTGAGAGGCCTGGCAGGCCAACCACGACGGTCCGGGTCAAGCGCGCCTACGAGCCCGCGGACGGCACGGACGGCTACCGGGTCCTCATCGACCGCCTGTGGCCTCGAGGTCTACGGAAACAGGACGCTCGGCTCGACGCCTGGCTCAGAGCGCTGGCGCCGAGCGACGAGCTCCGCAGATGGTTTGGACACGACCCTCTCCGCTTTCCCGACTTCCGGGTCCGGTACAGACGCGAGCTGCGGAACCCGGCCGCCCGGGAGCTGCTCGACGATCTGGCCCGTCGGGCTGAGCGCGAACGCGTGACGCTGATCTACTCGGCAAAGGACACAGAGCACAACAACGCCCTCGTCCTCGCCCTCGAGGTCGCCCGCCGGCTGCGACGCGCGAGCGGCGCCATGCAGACCGGTCGCACGAATCGCCCGCACGCCGCGCGCGCGGGATAGCCGGGGCCGCGGTCGACTTGCGTGGAATGCCGGCGGGCGCTACGAGATGAATGTATGGGCTCCAAAGCATTGGACGACGATTCTCGCGCCGTCATGGACGGCCTGCGGCGCATCGTTCGCGCGCTTCGGGTCTCGGCCCGCGCGGCCGAGCGCGCCACCGGGCTCACCGGGGCGCAGGTGTTCGTGCTCCAGAAGCTGGCCGATGAGCCCACCGCCTCGCTCGGCGAGCTAGCGCTCCGCACGGC
>Ga0302283_1000740_pt1 | contig 27076 bp, 25 predicted proteins | sample III_Fen_E1_4_FD_198770 | JGI IMG/M metagenome (GOLD analysis project Ga0302283, IMG submission 198770) | Peat permafrost microbial communities from Stordalen Mire near Abisko, Sweden - III_Fen_E1_4 | ecosystem: Environmental > Terrestrial > Soil > Wetlands > Permafrost | place: Sweden: Abisko... | reverse complement strand
GAACCGCTCGAAGGCGTGGTGCAGCACCCGCATCTTGAGCGCGCGCGCAGCCGCGTAGTCCACGCGATCGAGCGCGCGAAGGCGCTCGAGATCGCGGCGTCCGTCAGCGCCGAGCACCTCGTCGATCGCCCCCTTGTCGAGGTCCGGTATGGCCTCGACCGTGATGTAGATGGGATCGAGCCCGAACGCGGTCCGGGCTCCGTAGGGGCTCGTCTCGCCGGCCGCCAGCTCATACGGCGGGAGTATCTGAAGCACGCGGTGCCCTGCGCGTCGGATCCACGCCGCGCAACGCGGAAGGTCACCGATCTGACCGATGCCCCAATCGTCACGCGAGCGAATCGAGAAGAGGGGAAGAACGACGCCGGCGGTACGCGAAGGGGACATTGGCTGGTGCTTCTCTCCGTGCCAGAGCAGACGGGCTGTAACTCACCGCTGAGGTACTAAGTTGACATGTGAAAAGCAAGCGCGCCAGCTCGAGCTGGAATCCAGGAGCCAAGCGCGCCGGTGCGTCCCGGGTTACATGTTCGGGAACCGGGATGAAAGCGCGATTCGAGCTCTTCGCCGGACTGTCCTTGCTAGCGCACGCGGCCGCATTCGTCGGGGTAGCCGTGCGGCGGGACGCTCCCGCGAGCGCGTCGAGCACCGGAACGACTCCCGGTGCGTCGGCTGCCATCGGGGGCGACACGTTCGAGGTGCCCGAGGTCGAGGACGTTGCGAGCCAGGTTCCGAGCGAGGAGGGGACGACGGGCGAGGAAGCTGCTTCGATCGAGATCGACGCGCCTCCCGCGACCAAAGGGGCGCTTGCGACCGCAAGACATTCGCTGAGCGCGCGAGCTTCGCATCGCTCGGCCGCGCCGCCTCCCGCTCCTGAGCCCGCGAGCTACGGAGCTCTCGGCGACCGATCCGCAGGCGATCTCGTCGCGACGTTCAAGCGCGTCTTCCCGATCGCCGCCAGCTCGGATCCTCTCTGGAACAGCGTCCCGGTCGGCTTCTACGCCGATGGCGACGTCACGTTCTTCCTCGCACCCGACGGCTCACTCACCGACGCCACGGCCAGCGCCGCCGCGGCTCCTGCGTTCCGGGCCGCCTTCACGCGCACGATGACTCTGCTCCGACATCGCCTGTTCACGGCACAAGCTGCGACGACACACCTTCACATGGTCGTTCGCGTCACCGACAAGCTCGTGAACCATGGCGCTTTCACGATCGACTCCGCGGGTTCATTCGAGCTGCCGAGCGGACGCCACGTGAGCGTGAGCATCACCGCGCGGTAGACGAGGACACGACTACCTCGCCGCGTCCTCACGGGTGAGGATCACGAGCCTGTCTTGCCGGAATTTGACGCGGTACGCGGGCGGAACGACGGCAAGCGCGTCGGGCGTCGGGTCCCACAGCAAGACGTAGTCGTAGCGCGGCTGCGCTTCACGCCAGAAGTCGCTCCACGCTTCCCGCCAGACTTTCTCGCAGTCCTCCACGACGCCGCCGGCGCGGAGCGTGTTGCACATCCAGTCGGGAGACTTCATCGACTGCGCGAAGCTCTCGAGCACGAGGTGATTGAACCGCGGCGGCGGAGGCTCGCGGTACATGACGGGGAACGAGCTCGAGTGCGCGAAGAGGAGCGGCGCGTCCGTCTCCTTCTCGGTCACGTAGTAGCCCCATGCGTGCAGGAGGCTGCGGGTGTTCTCGCTGGTGAGCTGGCGGCTGAAGAGCAGTGGGAGCAGATGCGCGTCCTTCGGTACCGCTGCGATTCCCGCCGTGAACGCCGCGCGGTCACGATCGAGCCGCACGTAATCGATGCCCATTCCAACGCTGTATAGCGCCGCGCCGAGCCCGAGGAACGCGAGGATGCGCTTGTCGAGGCTCGCGGGGACGCGCAGAAGCGCGAACATCCAGAGATAAGGGATGAGCCTCGAGTTCACGTGGAACCAGTTCGTCGCGATGTACGGGATCAACGCGTACATGACGAGCAAGGTCAGGAACGACCACGGGCCGAAGAACGCGGGTCGCTCGCGGCGATTCACGAACGCGAAGACGGCAAGCCCCACCGCGACGACGAACGACGAGATCGAGAGCTTCGTGAAGCCCCAGAGCCACTCGGCCCACAAGTTGTAAGCGAGCTCCCAGGGCGGCAAGAGAGAGGAGAAGTTCACGTAGCCGTACATCGCCCCCGTGGCCTCGGTCGCGTGGGCGACCAGCGAGCACGCGACAAGCAAGGTGCTCGGCAAGAGCGGCAGGAAGAGGCGAAGCTCACGCACGCGCTCGAGCAGTGTCGCGCGCTGCTTGGACCGCGAGACGTCCCCGCTGAGCACGTGGAGACCGACGAGGAGGTGGACGACCATCAGCGCGAAGACATGCGCGTACCAGGTGGCGACGGCGACGAGCGCGATCACGGCGGCACGGGTCCAGCTCCACTCGCGCCGCTGCCTGTCGAGGAGCAAGAGCGCGAGGAGCGAGAGCGGGACCCCAAGTGCGAAGTCGAGCATCCCCATCGAGACGAACCAGTTGTGGACGAATGGCCAGGCGAAGAACGTGGCCATGACCATTCGCCGGCGGCTCCCCGTCAACTCGAGGACGAACCTCGGAATGACCAGGGCGTTCGCAGCGAGCACGAGAGCCACGAAGAGGCGCGCCGCGACCTTCGTACCGACCGCGTTTCCGACGAAGTAGAGCCACGCGAAGAGCGCCGTGTTCGTCTTCATGAATCCGTTGAAGACGAACTCCGGGTAGCGCTCGGGGTTCTGGATGACCGTGATGGCCGCTAGATGGTTCGGAAGATCCTGGAGCGGCGGGACCTCCGTGAGGGTGAGGGGCCACGCACCGAGCAAGAAAAGGCCGACGCTCAGGACGAGCGCGAGCTGCGTGTTCGTGAGGTTCCAGAACCAGACGAGGAACCGGCGCGCGAGCGTCGGAGCGCCGAGCTCTCCGAGCGTCGGGCGCGCGCTCTCGACGCTGCGGGCGCCGAGGTGCGCCTCGCTCGCGGAGAGGTCGCTGACGACGTTCGCTTTGGAGATCACGATCGAAAAGCTCCTCGAGAGGCTCGCCGCCCTTGCGCGCCTAGCCAACAGGGCGCCCGCCTCCGTCGGAGGCTCGCTGTGGGCGAAAACCAGCGAAAATTACGGCCTGGCAACATAGCGCCGTGTAGGAGATGTGTCCAATCGACTCTATCGCGCTCTGCCGGCCCCGGACCGGCGCGACAACGGTGTCATGGGAATGACGGGACCGACACAGCCGGGATGCTCCGACCAAGCGAGCGACGTGGTAAGCCTGCGCGCCAAATGGACCCCACACGCGCCCTTGCCCTGATGATTCACGTCGTCGGCTTCATCGTCTGGCTCGGCTCCCTCTTCAGCATGGCGCGCACGTTGGTGGCCCGCGACGCAGAGACCGAGGAGAGCTTCCGCACGCGTCTGGGCGTGCTCGCGCGCGCAGAAGGACGTCGCGCAGACATCGGCGCCGGCTTGGCGCTCCTCGGCGGCATGTGGCTACTGTCCAACGCACCGGCGTTCTACCTGCACCAGCCATGGATGCACATGAAGCTCACGCTCGTCGTCGCGCTGCTCGGAGCTCACGGGTTCCTTCGCGTGAAGGCCAAGCGAGCGTCCATGGGCGAAGGGCGGTTTCCCCGCGCCGCGCTCTCGGTCCTGTGGGTGCTCGCGATAGGTATCGTCGCGCTCGTCGTCTTCAGGCCCGGCGCCCGCTAGCTAGACGGCGCTCAGGCGTGCGCGGCGTTCCAGTTCGCGCCGCTCCCCACCTCGACCAGCAGTGGCACGTCGAGCTTCACTGCGCCCTCCATCGCCTCACGGATGCGCGCGGACGCCTCTTCGACCTTCGCCTCCGGCACCTCGAAGACGAGCTCGTCGTGCACGGTCAGGATCATTCGCGCGCCCGGCACTACGTCGCCGCTGCCCAGCTTGACCATCGCCAGCTTCAGGATGTCCGCGGCGGTCCCCTGAATCGGTGTGTTCTTGGCGATGCGCTCGGCCTCCATTCGTAGGCCGCGATTCGCCGAGTGGAGATTGGGCAGGAAGCGACGACGCCCGAGCAGCGTTCGAACCGCTTCGCCGCGTCCCGCCGCTTCGACGGTCTCGCGCATGAAACGCGCGACGCCGCTGTAGCGTTCGAAGTACGCCTCGATGAAACGTGCGGCTTCGTCGCGCGTCACGCCGATCTGCTTCGCGAGCGCACTGTCGCCCATGCCGTAGATGACGCCGAAGTTGATCGTCTTGGCGCGTGCCCGCATCTCGCGTGTCACATCGTCTTTCGGCAGGCCGAACACGAGCGACGCCGTCCTCGTGTGCACGTCCTCGTTTGTGCGAAACGCTTCGAGGAGCTGCTCGTCGTGTGCGAGGTGCGCGAGCACGCGCAGCTCGATTTGCGAATAGTCCGCGCTCACGATGCGCTGGCCCGGGGGCGCGATGAACGCGGCGCGGATCTGTCGTCCGACCTCGGTGCGGATGGGAATGTTCTGGAGGTTGGGGTCCGTGGACGAGAGTCGCCCCGTCGCCGCCACGGTTTGGACGAAGCGGGTGTGGATCCGCCCGGTCTGCGGGTTCACGGCCTTCGGCAGCGCGTCGATGTACGTCCCCTTCAGCTTGTCGAGCTCGCGGTACGCGACGATCACGCGCGGTAGATCGTGCTTCTCGGCGAGCTCCTCGAGCACGGAAGCGTCGGTGGAGCGCCCCCCCTTGGGGGTCTTCTTGAGGACCGGAAGCTTCAGCTCGTCGAACAGGATCTTCTCGAGCTGATCGCGCGAGCGGACCGAGAACTCGTGCCCGACCAGCGCCTTCGCTTCCGCGTCGAGCTTCTTCAGCTCCTCTTCGATCGTGGAACCGAGCGAGCGCAGGACGTCGACGTCGACCAGAACGCCCGTCCACTCCATCTCGGCCAGCACGCGGGACAGCGGCAGCTCCACTTCGTGGAGCAGCTTGGCGAGCCCCTCCTTCTCGACGCGTGGCTCGATTCTCTCGGCGAGCGCGAGCGTCGCTTCGGCCATCGACGCAGCGAAGGTCGTGGCTCGCTCGAGATCGACCTCGTCGAACGCGAGCTGCGATCCCCGCTGCTTGCCCGTCGTCTCGTCATAGGTCGCAAGCTCGAGATCGAGATCGCGGCGAGCGAGCTCCTTCAAGGTGCTCGGGGCGTCCGGGTCGAGGAGGTAGCTTGCGAGGAGTGTGTCGAGGATTGGTCCTGCGATCGCCAGCTGATGGCGGTGGAAGAGGACCTCGATGGTCTTCAGATCGTGCGCGACTTTCTTCACGCGCGCGTCGGTGAGCACCGGCCCGAGCGCGCGCACGACTTCAGGCCACGGGATCTGCGCGGGACAGCCGAGGTACCGGTGCCCCACGGGCACGTAGACCCCCTCGCCGACCGCGGTGGCCAGCGAAATGCCGATGACGTCGCCCCGCATCGGGTCCGTGCTCGACCACTGCACGGAGATCGCTAGCTCGCGACGCTGACGCGCCGTTTCGAGGAGGGCTTCCAGAGCCTTCGAGTCCGTCACGCAGTGGTAGGCGCGGACCTTGGTCGTCGTGGGTCTGAACTGATCGAGCAGGCGCGTGAACTCGAGCTCGGTGAACAGACGACGCAGCTCGACCGGGTCCGCGCCCCCGTAGACGAGCTTCTTCACGTCGAGCTCGATCGGCACGTCACGAGTCAGCGTGACCAGCTTCTGCGACAGCCGGGCGTCCGCTTCGTGCGTGACGAGCGCCTCCTTCAGCTTCGCTTTCTTGATCGAATCGATGTGCCGATAGATGCCGTCGATCGACTCGTACGTGAGAAGCAGGTCGCTCGCCGTCTTCGGCCCCACGCTTGGCACACCAGGGACGTTGTCCGACGTGTCGCCGGTCAGGGCGAGGAGATCGCGCAGCTTGCTCGGTGCGACGCCGAACTTCGCGCGGACCTCGTCGGCCCCGTAGACCTTGTCTCGCATCGAGTCCCAGAGCACGACGCGGTCGTCGTCGTCGCGCACGAGCTGCATCAGATCCTTGTCGGCACTCACGATGACGACGCGGAGCCCCGCCATGAGCGCGCGATCGACGACCGACGCGATGAGGTCGTCGGCCTCGAGGCCCGGCCGCTGGTAGATCGGGATGTTGTACGCGCGGACGATCGACTCGCAGCGCTCCATCTGCATCGACAGATCGGCGGGCGGCGGGGGGCGGTTCGCTTTGTAGCGGGCGTCGAGCTCGTGCCGAAACGTCCCGCCCTTGGAATCCATCGCAACCGCCAGCATGTGCGGGCGCTTCTCGTTCACCACCTTCTGCAACATGTTCACCGTGCCGAGCACGGCGTGCGTGGGCTCCCCCTTCCCGTTCGAGAGCGGAGCTATCGCGTGGTAGGCGCGGAAGACGTACCCGCTCAGATCGATCAGGTAGAGGCAGTCCTCGCTGCCGGGGGGGGGGAGCGCCGCGGCGTGCGTCATCAGATCCCGAAGATGGCGGCGTCTTCGCTCAAGAAGACCCCGACCGCCGACCCCAAGAGAACGAGCGTGCCGAGATCCGGCGCCTCGGCGTTGACGCGGACCTTGTGCTCGAACTTCATGGCCGAATCGACATCGAAGGTGAGGAGCGCCTTGCCCCCCTCCTCGAGCGCCCAGGTGGTGCGCCACACGTTGAGCGGCGTCCAGCTCAGAGTCTTCTCGCTGCGGGTACGAGCGATACCGCGTCCGCCGAGATCCACCTCGAGGGACACGAGCGGCGCGCGCTGACTCATCGGCTGGCCGTCCGCGCCTTCAGCCGGAGTCGGCCCCTCTTCGCGGACGATGACGCGGGGTCGGAGCAACCCGGAACGCTCGATGACGACGCGCCCGTCCGCGGTCTCGGCTTGCGCCGGCGAGCCGAACCCCTTCGGCCAGGTGAGCGTCGCAACGACGTCACTCCCTGCGTGCAGCGCGTACGCGCGCTTCCCCGTCTCGCTCCAGGTCATGATGTCGCTGAATCCGCGCATCGTCTTCATGGTCGCCTCCCCTCGTACGGTTTCTCAGTGCGGCGTGTCCGCATCGAGCGGCGCGGAGTCGAGCCGAGATCGAAGCGGCGTGTCAAGGGCACCCCACGGCAAGGCTCCCGGAGCGCTCTTTCGCGTCGGCACGACGCGCCAGAGATAAAACAGCGGAATCGCCGTCCAGGACGCGGCCACCACGCGCAACGGCCACGCCGCGCTCTCGAGGCCGGCGCGCACGGCGGCGGTCCACGTCAGCAGATAGATGGCAACAAGAGCGCCCTTCTCCCGCGCGCCGAGCGTCGTTCGAATTTCGACGAGGAGCGCGACGGGGAGCGCGAGGAGCGTCATGTCGTAATAGAACAGGTGCGGCGAGGCGAGCAGCGTCGCAAAGCAGGCGAGCGCCCAGGCGCCCCGCTCGTCGAGCGCTTCGCGCGTCTCGCCGGGGAGTGACCGCCACAGCGTCGCGACGACGACGGCGAGGCTCAGAGCGGCGCCGAGCAACCAGCCAGCAGCCTGAACGACGCCGATGCCGTGCGGGAGGACAGAGTCGATGAACGGCATGATGCTCGTCATGCGCATGGCACGATCGACGCGCAGGAAGACGCGGTACTCGGGGGATTGCAGGATGCGCCACCACCCTTGGAGCGCGCTCGGGCCGAATACGACCAAGGTGAGCGCGGCCTGCGCGAGCGCACCTGTGACCCACGCTCCGATCGCGCGCTTCCGCCGCAACGCGAGGAACATCAGCGGTGGAAGAACGAACAGCTGCGGTTTGAACAGTCCGAGTGACATCACGAGCCCCGCCGCGGCGTCGCGACGCTCGAGCGCCAGTGCCACGCCCGATGACCAGAGCAAGAGCGAGATCGCGGTGTCCTGCCCGCTGCCGAGGAGCTGGATCACGGGCTGGCTGGCCATCGCTGCGACGAGCATGACGTCGCGGTGCGAGCGCGGGAGCGACGGCGTCAGCGTGCGGATCGTGCGAGCCGAGAGGAACAGCAGCGCGAGGGTCACGCACGTCCACGCCGCGGCGGCGAGGGCGTAGGGCAGGCGCGCGAACGGCGCGTAGAGGAGCGAGGCGAGCGGCGGCGAGATGTAGAGGTCGAGGAAGTGCGGATCGTGCGTTATCGCCTGCTGCACGTTCGACTGCGCGTCGATGTCGTAGAGGTGTGCGAGATCTCGGTGGAGCGCGAGAGTGCCGCCGGTCAGGTGGGCGATGAAGTCGGGCAGAACCGCCATCCCGAGCGCGTCGAAGGGGAAGTGTCCGCGCGCGATGACGACCGCATAGAGCACGACGTTGACCGCGAAGATCGCGATCGAGAAGTCGCGCACGCGACGAAGCGTGAGTGCGCGCTCGAGAGGTCCCTCCCTCTTCGGCGACATCGGCGATTCAGAGCGGCTTGGGGCGATTGTCCACGACGTGGTGGTAATGGACGGGCTTCTTCTCGATGGTGAAGTTCTGGTCGAGCACGACGAAGTCGTCCTTGTCCTTCGCTACGAACGTCATCGTCGGATTCTGGGGGCGCAGCTGCTCGGCCCCCTTCTCGCTCGTGTTGAAACCGACGTCGACCTGCTCCGAGGGCTTCACGCGGAGCATGAAGATCGCGGCGCCGGAGGCGTCCGTGCGTGCCACGGTTCGCCCGAGCACGGTCACCGGGAGGTTCACGCCGTTGTCCGAGCGGATGCCGACGACGACCGTACGCAGCGTCGGCGGACAGCGCGCTTCGAACAGCGGCGGCCGAGAGCCGACTGCCAGCCTTCGCAGCGAAACCGTGACGGGGCTCGACGGCGACTCGTAGTCGGCGGGGCACTTCACCGTGAGATCGACCTGATCCCCCTCCTTGCCTCCGAACCGCACGCGGGCCGATCCCGTCGCGTCGGTCTTTCCGACGACCTTCGTGGCCGCGAGGATCTGCGCGCCGGGGAGCGCCTTGCCTGGATCGCTCGTCACGCGGACCTGCACTTCGAAAGGCACCGGCTTCGGCTCGTCGAACTCGAGCTTCGAGCATGCGACGAGCGGGAGAAGCAGAGCGAAGCGAGCGAGGCGGCTCACGGGCGAACCATACACGATCGCACCTGGGTCTGCGGACGCAGCGCTCAGTTGTTCGGCCCCGCGTACGCCAGGAAGATGAAGGCTGCGTCGGGCGAGGCGTTGATCGTGCCGATGCCGCCGCCCGGGCACGTGAACGACGTGTACGAGTCCGCGAGCTCGCCGGAGGTCGTCGTCATCGGGGAAAGCGTGCATCCCGCCTGCGAGACGAGCGGGTTATAGAAGTCGAAGATCTGCTGGTCCCAGTCGGGCGTCAGGATGATCGTCACCGCGCTGAGGAGGCCGGCGTCGCCGCCGTTCTCCGCCGCACCGCAGAGCGTGCCGCCGCTGGGCGTCGTCCGGAGCGACTCGGGGAGATTGCCCCAGCTGCCGGGGACCAGAGCGCCGTTCCCGACGTCGGTCGTCGCTTCGGCGCATGTCGCGCTCGGCCGCGAGGGTGCCCCGCCCGAACCGCTCCCCGACCCGCTGCTGGCGCTGGCGACGTCGGGCGTTGCGCCGCTCTTCGACGAGCAGGCGGCAGGGAGAAGAGCAAGCGCGAGGAGCGCGGCGGCAACGTTCGTTCGACGCATGGAGGGCTCTGTAATGGAGCGCCCGAGCGCAGGCAATCCATTCGACCCGGTCGCGCTGCGGTTCACGCCGTGAGCTGCGTGGTTCACGCCGTGAGCTGCGTGGTTCACGCCGTGAGCTGCTGGTTCACGCCGTGAGCTGCGTGGTTCACGCCGTGAGCTGCGTGGTTCACGCCGTGAGCTGGGTCGTTCACGCCCGCGCGAGAGCCGTTCAACCTCGCGCAACGCGCATTCGCGACGCGCGCACGATTATTTTGTGTCGTCGTGCGAATCACCGATGACGGGGGTCGCTCGCGATCCAGCGGCAAAATTCAGTGGAAAAACGCACCTTGGCGTCGGTCCTCGCGCAGGAGCGCCCCCTGGTCAGCCCAGTTATCACCACTTTGGGTGACATGCGCTCGGGCGAAGGTGCAGATATCTATCAATCTGTCAGCGAGGCGCGCGGGGGGAACGGATGAAAGCACGTACCCGACGGCTTGTTTGACTACCTGTTTGACAAGACAGCATTCGTGGAACAAATCACATCCGCTGTAGGACAACCGCGCATTGCCACGGAGGGCAGTTTGAAATCACGCAGTTTCAAGCGATTCCTTCAGGACGAGCGCGGGGCCCTCTTAACGGAGTATGTCGCGGTGACGGGCTTCGTAGCGCTCGTCTCCATCCCGGCCCTCCTCTACTGCGGATCGCAACTCGCCGGCAGTTTCGCATTCGTCCGTAATTACGTGCTGTACCCGTTCCCCTGAACGGGACAGCCAAGCCTCGAACAACTCCTAAGAAAGGGTCACTCCGATGTCGCTCGCTCAGCTGAACAAGTTTCTGAAGGACTCCCGTGGCGCGAACATGGTCGAGTACATCATCCTCGTCGGCGTGGTCGCGATCCTCGCCATGGCGGGCTTCAAGTACTTCGGGTCGAGCGTCCAGGCGAAGATCCAGGCGCAGGGCGACACGGTCGGCAACGTCCAGGCCCAGTAGCTAGCCTCGGCGGGCGGCGCCTCCTTGGCCGCCCGGATGACCGGTCGACGGCGTGCGTGGCTTCCGGCGCGCCGCCGTCGACTTGCGTCAGCTCGCGCTTTTCGCAGTCTGTACGGGGAGCAGTGGAATGTATTTTCTGATCGCCGCGGCGGTCGTGGCCGCCATCTCCGCATGGTCGGACGCTCGTACGGGCCACATTCCGAACTGGCTCACGTTCGGCACGCTCGGCGTCGCGCTCGCGGGACATACCGCGCTCGCCTGGTACGTCCAGCACAGCTGGCGCGCCGGCCTGATGGAACTGGGTTACTCCGTCGTCGGTGCCTTCGCCTGCGCGCTCGTCCCCGCCTTCATGTACTGGCGCGGCGCGATTGGCGGTGGTGACATCAAGCTCTTCGCGGCCATCGGCGCGCTCTGTCATCCGATGATCGGTCTCGAGATCGAGACCTATGCCTTCGTGGCTGCGGCCATCCTGGCGCCCGCGAAGATGGCGTACGAAGGGACCCTGTGGAAGACGCTGGGCCGCTCGTTGGCGCTGGTCACGAACCCCTTCCGCAAGGCCGAGAATCGCAAGGATCTCCCGCCCGAGATGATGACCTGGTTCCGCCTCGGCCCCGCGATTTTCGTGGGTGCGGCGGCCACGGTGCTCTTGCACTGGGAGATGCCACGATGAAGCCGGACGCGAGAGGATTTCGCGCAGGCGCGAGCGCTGCCGCGCGGGATACGCGCGGCGCCGTGTACGTCGAGTTCATCGTCGCGTTCCTTCCGTTCTTCATCATGTTCCTCTGCCTCTGGCAGGTGGCCATCCTCTACTGGACGAAGCTGATGGTCGATCACGCGGCGTTCTCCGCCGCGCGCGCCGCGGCGGTCATCGTCGCCGAAGATCCCAACAACGTCGGGGACTCGAGCGGCACGGCCAACCAACTCACCAACACACGCGCCGGCCTGATCCAGAACGCCGCGACCATCGCGCTCGCCCCGCTGATGATCAACGGGACGCTCGACTCGATCTCGCTCGCCTATCCGGATCCGACGCAGCCTCCGGGGAGCGCCGACGCGATGATGAACAAGTCGTACACGCCGATGTCCGGCAACAGCGTGGGAAACATCCGCGTTCGCGTGACGGCGACGATGCAGTGCCGGATCGCCTTCGCCAACATGATCATGTGCGCGACATTCGCCCAGAAGCAGTTCGGCACGTTCGGCTTCAACCCCACGATCAGCATCGTGAGCGAGTACCCGTACCCGTTCCAGGGCGCGGCGTACACGTACCAATGACCATGGAGCGCCAGAACGCGATGAGTGCATGCGCCGCAAGCGTGACCGAGGCCGACACCGGGCGTGCTCCGGGGCGTAGGCTCGTCCGCGACGACCGCGGCGCCATCATGGTGATGGGCATCTTCATGTGCACCTTCCTCGTGGGTGCCCTCTGGTACATCGCCGGGATCGGCGACGCGCTCATCTTCCACGAGCGCCTGCAGGAGTCGGCGGACTCGGTCGCCTTCAGCGCCGCGATCATCGACGCGCGAGGGATGAACATCATCGTCCTGATGAACCTGCTGATGGCGGCGATCCTCGCCATCCGGGTCGCCATCAACCTTCTGAAGACCGTGTGCATCGTCGCGGCGGCGATCTTCCTGGCGCTGTCGTTCGTACCGTTCTGCGAGTGGGCCGGCGCGATCTCGGCGGCCTGTGGCGATGCCGCCGAGACACTGCAAGACGCGGACGACGAGACGCGGCAGCCCATCGACGACGCTCTGGAAGCGCTGAACACGGCCGAGAAAGGGGTGGCTCTCGCGACCCCCGCCGCGGCCTGGGCCGGCGGTTACGAGATGGCGGACAAGTACACGCCGCCTCTCCAGTACATCCTTCTGTCGGGCTCGACGGTCGGGAGCAACGGGTACGGGCTCCCCATCGAGGACGGCACGCTGCCGAAGCTGTGCACCGAAGCCGCGACCGGCGTGGCCGACATCCTCACGGCGTTCATCCCGAGCGCGCTGTCGGGCGTCGCCAGCACTCTCCAGGGGTTGATCGTCGGCATCACCGCAAACGACTTCTTCTGCGAGCTTGGCAGCGGGGACGCGACCCCGCCCAACTTCTCGAGCCAGCTCGCGGCATCCAATCAGCAGGGCTGCCAGGGAAAGCTGCAGACGCTCCAGAACACGTTGTCGGCCGACCAGGCCACGCTCGCGAGCGCACAGAGCCAGCTCGCGAGCGACCAGGCGGCTGCGGGCTACACGAACGGCAACCCGCCTTCGTCAGGTCCGAGCTCCACGGTGCAGGCCGACCAGAACACGGTCAACAACGACCAGAACACGGTCAACAACGACCAGTCGGCCGTCGACAACTTCGATATGAACCAGTGCGAGCAGCAGCTCGCGCAGCAGCAGTCGGCCGCGCAACAGGCCGCGCAGAACAAGGCGAACAATGCGTCCGACGGCTCGAGCAGCTCGTCGGACGGCGGCGACAAGTGCCCGGCGCAGGTGTGCGTGGACTCGAACAACGGCTGCAACGGCCAGTGGTACAATGGCATCAAGGACGCGCAGATTTCCAGCCTCGGCAACAGCAGCAATGCGTTCGCGAACACGACGAACTACTCGTCGAAATTCGTGAACATCGCCGCCGGCGGGAAGAACACGGCGATGAGCGCGCCGAGCGTCGTTCAGCAGCTTTCGTTCGCGCAGGCCGAGTTCTATTACGACTGCTCCGGGGGGTGGACCGGGAACGCCTGCGACAACGACCAGAACGCGATGTGGAACTTCCATTGGCGCGCGCGGTTCCGCCTCATCAACTACGGCACCAACCTCGAGGGTTCCGGTCTCCAGGCGTACGACTACGCCATGCGCGCCAAGCTCGGGCTGGACGCGGGTAACGCGCTCGCGAGCTCGGCCAGCAGCGGGCTGCCCGGCGTTCAGGCCGACGCGGCGAGGCTCCAGGTCCTCAGCGTCCTCGGCTCTCAACAACTGAGCTTGCACTGAGAGGGGCCATGAGAAATCGCGGTCACAATCGAACGAGCAAGCGCGGCGCGGCCATGGTGGAGGCCGTGTTCATGATCTCCATCTTCATCCTCTTCTTCCTGGGGATGGTCTACTTCCGCTCGATGTACCAGCAGAAGCTGCGCGTGCAGCGCCTAGCCCGCGCCGCCGCGGTCTCGTACGCGCTGGCGGCCTGCAACGGCAATCCGCTGGCGTCGATCCAGGCCGACCTCGGGAACGCGAGCGACAACAACTCGGGCCAGCAGCAAGGGAATGCGAACCTCGGTGGCATGACCCCCAACCCTTCGGGCGTGGGGAGCAACGGCGGGGGCTCGGCCAGCCCCGTCGCCAGCGCGATGGGTAACGAAGGGGTCGTCGGCGATCCGATCGCGGGCATCAACGTGCAAGCACCGGCCGCCGGGACATCGACCGGGCAGTTCGGGCAGCAGATCGGGTTCAAGGCCAACGTCGGGTCGAGCGCCTACATGAGCTGCGGCGAGAACCAAGAGGACGGGAACGTCGGCGGTGCGCTCCAGTACATCAAGGGGGAGATCAGTGGCAGCAGTTTCTGATCCGAGACGCGACGGGCCCGCGACGACCGCGAAGTGGTCGTGGCACCAGCGAGCCATGGGGACCGTGCGCGTGCTGACCTACGCGTTCTTCGCGTCGCTCCTCATCGGCGGGCTGGCCGCACGGAAGGCCGTCGCCGACCTGAAGGATGGGACGCTCGAGGCCGGGCGCGAGATGGCCCAGCTGGACGACGTCCTCGGCGAGACCAAGACGATGTTCGTCAACGGCACCGTGATGAACGTGTCCGACGCGTTCACGAGCCAGAGCCCCAGCGAGGTCCTCGATCGCTTCGAGACGCTCTGCGATGCGCACCCCGACGCCATCGCTCGCGCACTCTCGGACATCCCCGCGACGCTCCAGGCGACCGTCGAGAAGACGGTGCCCAACACGCGGCTCCGCATGGGGATCATTCGGGCCGATGTGCGGGACGAAGGCGCGCTCACTTGTTTCACCGACGATCAGCCGCTGGCGATGAAGGACCTCCCGGCGCGCCTCAAGTCGTTCGCCAAGTCGCGCGATCTGAGCGAGCTAGGTCGCTTCCGGTACGTGTACGCGAACAAGACCAAGAACGGCTCGACGCACGTGCGGACGGTCTGGACCGAGGGGAGCTTCAATCTGAGCCAGATGTTCCCGGCCAGCGGGGACGCCGCGGGCTTCGACTCGACCCTCGTACCCCGCCCGCCGGACTCTCGTCGGGTGTTCACGGCGACGTCGGCGCAGGTCCCCTACGGGTTGCACATCTACGACGTGGCGCATGGGCACGACGACGTCTTCAGCTTCTACGACGGTGAGATGAGGTCGCGCGGATGGGCGCGGACCGAAGAGAAGGGGCACACCGTCGTCTATATGAAGGACTCTGGACGGATGCTTTACGTGACGGCTCGCCCGAAGGGGCAGCACACGTTCGTCACTGCCGTGGAGACCGCCAGGCGCAATCAGACGACCGAAGCCGACGTCCACGTGGAGAACTGACCCTTCGCGCCCCGGGCCAGCGCCGCGCGGCCCCCCTGCCCCCGGCGCCCCGCGGCGTACGGCCACGCATGAGACCGCGCTCCCTCGGAGGGCGCTTCTCTGTTAGAACCACGTGCGTTCCAAGGCACGAGCACCATGAAGATAAAGCCGGTTTTCGTAGGAATGCTCGCGGGCGTCGCGGGCATCCTCCTCCTCGTCCTCTACCTTAAGCGGTTCGAGCAGGACGTATCGGGCGGGCGGAGGGTCGAACTGCTCGTCGCCGTGCAACCCATCCAGCGCGGTAAGACGATCATCGACGACATGCTCGGGACGCGCGAGATCCCGCAGGCGTACGTCGACGACCGTTCGATCCGCGCGTCGGATCGCGAGAAGATCGTCGGCCTTCGAGCGACGACGAGCATCCCCGTCGAGCAGACGGTCCAGTGGACCGACGTGATCGCCGCGACGGACGACCAGCGCGATCTCAGCTCGCTCGTCCAGCCGGGTCACCGCGCGATGCCCATTCGCGTCGTGTTCGACGACGAGATCCCGCTCATCCACCCGGGCGACTTCGTCGACGTCATCGGGGTGTTCAGCGATCAGGGCGAAGCGCGCGTCTTGTTGCAGCGCGTGCTCGTGCTGGCGACGGGTCAGGACACGGGGAGCGACCGCTCGACGACCGACAAGACCCGCTCCACAGCGCGCATGTCGACCTTGAACCTGAGCGTCTCGCTCGCCGAGGGGCAGCTCCTCGCGCTCGCGATGGACAAGGGGAAGCTCACCGTCGTCGTCCGCAACCCGGACGACCAGAAGATCGGCGAAGCGCCCGATCTCGCCGTCTCGGCGCTGGGTGACGCCAAGATCCGAGAGAAGATCCAGATCAGCAAGTCGCACGCGGGCGTGCCCACGAAGCTCTTGTCGGAGCAGCAGACGAAATGAACCGAACGACGATTGCGGCGCTGCTCGGGCTCGCAGCGCTCTCCGCCGCGCCTTGCATCGCCTACGCAGCAGACGCGCAGGGCAAGGACAGCAACATCCCGGTGAACGGGGAGACGATCACGCTCGCCAAGGGGGAGACGAAGCTCATCTCCGCGAAGGACGTGCGCAACTACTCGGAGGGAGCTCCGGGGATCATCGACATCAAGCTGACGGGCGACGCGAGCCAGTTCGTCATCGCCGGGAAGTCACCCGGCTCGACGACGCTGCTCCTCATCAAGACCGACGGCTCGCAGATCACGATGAACATCGACGTGTTCCTGCGCTCGCCGCAGGTCGTCGAGCACGAGCTGTCGCAGCTCCTCGAAGGGCTCGGCGGCGTGCAGGTGCGGCGCGTCGGCGCGCACATCGTGATCGACGGCACAGTGGCCAACGATCAGGATCTGAAGCGCGTTCAGCACGTGGCGTCGCTCTATCCGCAGCAAGTGGACACGCTGGTTCAGGTTTCGACGTCGGGCCTCGCGGGGCCGGGCGGACAAGAGCCGCAGCGGTTCATCATCCGCATCGACTTCTACTTCGTGCAGTACGACACCGACTCGACGTACGCCGTCGGCATCGGGTGGCCCGCGTCGATCGGCGGCACCGCGCTGCAGAGCAACTTCTCCTACGACTTCCTCGACGGCGTACCGCACACGGCGACGGCCACGCTCGCGAACCAGCCCCTCCCCCGCCTCGACATCGCGTCCACCCGCGGATGGGCGAAGGTCTTGAAGCAGGCGACGGTCATCACGAACAACGGCGTCGAGGCGATGTTCCAGAACGGTGGCGAGCAGAACTTCTCGATCACGACCGGTCTCGGCGTCGGTGTCCAGAGGATCCCCTACGGGACCGAAGTGACGGTGACGCCGAAGTTCAATCCCTCGTCGCGCGAGCTCGACGTGAAGGTCCAAGCCAAAGTGAGCGACCTAACGTCCTCGGTCTCGGGCACGCCGCTCCCCGGGCGGACGACCTCGGAGCTCCAGACCAGCGTCAGCTTGAAGCTGGGCCAATCGTTGGTGCTCTCCGGAATTCGTCGAGAATCGACGAACCACACGGTCACGGGCCTGCCCATCCTCAAAGACATCCCGGTGCTCGGCGTTCTCTTCGGCTCGCACGCCGACGACACGCAGGCGACCGAGGGGGCAGTCTTCATCGTCCCCAGCGTCATCGAAGCGATCCCGACGTCGGCGCAGGAGCTCGTGAACAGCGCGATCTCGAAGTTCAAGGACTTCCACGGCGACATGGGGCGCGTGAACCCTTACGACATGCGCCCGGCCGGGACGGTCAACGTCCCCCCGTCACCGAAGGACTGACGGAAGCGCGAGGAATCACGATGCTCGTGCAGGTTGTCATCGAGTGCGCAGGGCGGACGGAGCGACGCGAGATGGAAGTCTCGAATGGCGTCGTGACGATCGGTCGCGCGCCGACGTGCAGCCTCTCGTTCGAGAGTGCGCTGGTCTCGCGCAACCACGCCAGCGTCGATCTGAACGGGGCCCGCATGCGCGTCGTCGATTCGTCGACGAACGGAACGCTCGCCGGAAACGTCTTCGTGCAAAACGGCGCGCAGGAGGTGCCGCTAGGCGTCCCGGTCGTCGTCGGCGAGTACACGCTCTGGATCACCCGCGCGGACCGTCCCGGCGCCGCCGTCGCGAACGGGCTGCCGCAGCCCCACGCACCCACTCCGCACGTCACGTTGAAGCCGACGATCCCCCCTGCGTCCGTCATCGTGCACGAAGGGGGCGAGAAGAAGAAAAAGAAGGAGGAGCCGGCTTCTTCCTCGGGCGACGGAACGCGCGAGCGTGCCGCGGAGCAGGCCGAGGAGAAGTCGCGTCGCGAGAACGTCGCCCTACGCCGCGAGATTCACAAGCTCCTCCTCGATCACCTGGATCTCGCCACCGTGGAGCCCTCCAAGCTGGAGGACCCCTCGCTACGCCCGAAGGTGCTGAACGCTCTCCGGCGCATCGTCCGAAGCCTCGCCGATCGGATCCCCGCGTCGATCAACCACGACGCGCTCGTCGGCGAGCTCGCAGACGAGGCGCTGGGGCTCGGCCCGCTCGAGCGGTTCCTCGCCGACCCGAGCGTGAACGAGATCATGGTCGTGGATCCCAACACGATCTACATCGAGCAAAAGGGGAAGCTGTTCCAGTCCGAGGCTCGGTTCACGGACGACGAACGCGTGCGCGCCGTCATCGAGCGCATCGTCACCCCACTCGGCCGGCGCATCGACGAGTCGTCACCGCTGGTCGATGCGCGACTCCCGGACGGGTCGCGCGTGAACGCGGTCATCAAGCCGCTCGCGCTCCGCGGGTCGGCGATCACGATTCGAAAGTTCTCTCGCTCGCCGCTCGATCTCCACAAGCTCGTGGGGTTTGGCGCGCTCACCGAGCAGATGGGGACGTTCCTCACGCGCGCCGTCATCGCGAAGAAGAACATCGTCATCGCCGGCGGCACGGGCAGCGGCAAGACGACGCTGCTCAACGTGCTCTCCGGCGCGATCCCTTCGGACGAACGCATCGTCACGATCGAAGATGCAGCCGAGCTCCAGCTGAAGCAGCCCCACGTCGTGTCGCTCGAGACGCGCCCGGCGAACATGGAGGGGAAGGGCGAGTATTCGATCCGAGACCTCGTGAAGAACGCGCTCCGCATGCGCCCCGACCGCATCGTCGTCGGCGAGTGCCGCGGCGGCGAGGCGCTCGACATGCTCCAGGCGATGAACACGGGCCACGACGGCTCGCTCACGACGACGCACGCCAACAGCGCGCGCGAAGCGGTCGCGCGCCTCGAGACGTTGTGCCTCATGGCGGGCATCGAGCTCCCGGTTCGCGCCATCCGCGAGCAGATCGCAGGGAGCGTCCACCTCCTCGTTCAGCAGTCGCGCCTCTCCGACGGCACGCGAAAGGTGACCGCGATCACGGAGGTGACCGGCATCAACGACGAGGGGGACGTCGAGCTCGTCCCGATCTTCCAGTTCGTGCGCACGGGCACCGGCGCGAAGGGGAAGGTCCTCGGCGACTTCCGGCCGACCGGGTTCCTACCGTCGTTCCTGAACGACTTCATCGTCATGGGGCTCGTGAAGCCTGGGGAGGCGTACCTGTGAAGCTTCACATCAGCTCCCTCATCGCCATGAAGCTGGGGGCCATCGTGCTCGTCTTCATCGGCGTGTGGGCGGCGACCGAGGTCGCGGTCTACGGCGACAACTTCATCACCCGACTTTGGGCTCGCTACACGAGCTACCTCGACAAGACGCTCCGGCTCCTCTTCATGGAGGGGTCGTCGAAGACGATCGTGCGTTGGCAGCTCGCCGTGATCTTCGGCGTGCTCGCGATTCACATCGCGCTGTTCCCCGTCCCCTACTGGTTCCTCATCATCCCCGCCGCCATCGTCGGGCCCGCCGTGTGGCTGGCGCAGGAGCGCAAGAAGCGGATCGAGAAGCTCGAGTTCCAGATCGACGGTTTCATCTTGGCGCTCGCCAACTCGATGAAGACCGTGCCCGGGCCGGCCGCCGCGCTTCAGGCCGTCGTGCCGATCCTGCACAACCCCACGCGGCAGGAGATCGAGCGCGTCGTCAAAGAGATGCGCGTCGGAAATACGCTCGAGCAGTCGCTGGTCAACATGTCGTCGCGCATCGGGAGCCGGGCGATGGACTCTGCGCTGAGCGCCGTGCTCATCGGGCTCCAGGTCGGCGGAAACCTCCCCGTCGTGCTCGAGACGACGGCCGCGACCATTCGCGAGATGAACCGCCTGGAGGGGGTCGTCAGGACGAAGACCAGCGAAGGGCGCGCACAGCTCTGGGTCCTCGCCGTGTTTCCGTTCGCCATCTGCGGCGCATTCAACGCCGTGCAGCACGGGTACTTCGACGTGCTCCAGCAATCGTTCGTCGGCTACGTCGTCCTGACGATCGCCTGCACGTTCTGGCTCAGCGCGCTCATCGTCGCGCGCAAAGTCCTCACGGTGGACATATGACGATTCAGCGCCTCACGGTCCTGAAGGTCCTCTTGTTCCTCGCGGTGGGAGCGACCATCTACTGCTTTGCCTACGCCGCGGCCGACGCGCCACTCGGCGACGGAAAGCGCATGGGGCTGCGCGGGCTGAAGCGGCAGCGCGCGCTCGAGAAGAACGAGTCGTGGGCGCCGATCGAGCCTGTCGTCCGGTGGCTGGGGATGCGCGTCGCGGGGATGATGTCGAGCGACTTCAAGGCGCAGCTCAATCACCAGATCTCGATCGCGGGGGACTTCATGGGGCTCCTGCCCGAGGAGGTCGTCGGGCTCAGCATCGTCACCGGCTTCGCGGGCCTCATCGCCGGCTTGCTCATCGCCGCGCTGAGCGGGATGGGCGCCCTCGCGGTCATCGCGTGCACGGGCTTCGGCATCATCGCGCCCTACATGACGATCTCGAGCACGGCCGCCGACCGCTTCAAGGACGTGAACCGCCGGCTCCCCTACGCGATCGATCTGCTGGCGCTTGGAATGGGCGCAGGGCTCGATTTCCCGGGCGCCGTACGTCAGGTCGTCGAGAAGTCCGGCGCGCCGGACGACCCGATGGTCGAGGAGTTCACGCTCATCCTCCAGGGGCTGCAGCTCGGACGGACGCGCGCGCAGACGCTCGAGGACTTCGCGGCGCGGGTCCCGTCGGACGCCGTGAAGGAGTTCGTCGGTGCCGTCGTCCAGGCGGAGCAGCGGGGCAACCCGGTGGCGAACGTGCTGCGCATCCAGGCCGAGGTCTCGCGGACGCGGCGCAGCGTTCGCGCAGAGGAGGCCGCGTCGAAGGCTGGCGTGGCGATGGTGGCGCCGTTGATGCTCGTGTTCGTCGCGATCCTGATCCTCATCGTTGCGCCGATGATCATGACGCTCCAGAAGGGCGGGATGTGAGTATGAGCCTCATTCGCTTCGAGATTCGGTACGCGGACGGCAAGAAGGAAGTCGCCAACGTCGACGGCGAGCGCGCGCTCATCGGCAACGGCGCGCACTGCGACATCCGGCTGCCGCTCGATCAGGCGGCGAGCGAGCACGTGGCGGTCGAAGTCGTAGGCGGCACCGTGCGCCTCGAGACCAAGGCGTTCGACCCGCCGGCGACGATCAACGGCATGCCGTTCACGAACATGCCGATCTCGCCGGACGTGCCGCTGAAGATCGGCTCGACGCGCATCTTCATCACCATCGGAGAGCTGGCGCTCGACGGCGGTCCCGTCCTGCAGAAGAAGGCCGAGCAGACCAGCCCTCTCATGAAGCTGCTCGCCGTCGGCGTGCTCTTCGCGGGCGCCTTCATGCTGCTCTCGGGCGACGACGCCGGGACCGGCGAGGCCCCCTCGCAGGCGATCGATCTGTTCACCCAGACTCCCGCCACCTGCCCGCAGGCGACGCCCGATCAGGCGCTGGCGCTCGCGAACGACAAGTTCGACATCGCACAGGGGAAACGCGAGCGGAGCCCGTTCGCGCCGAAGGACGGCGTGCAGGCGGTCGAGCTCTACAAGGTGGCGGCGGCGTGCTTCCGCGTCGGCGCGGACCCGCGAAGCGCGGATGAGGCTGATCAGGCGGCCCAGCAGCTCAGCACGTCGCTCACCCAGGACTTCCGCGCGCGACGGGTTCGCATCGAGCACATGCTCGCCGTCGGCGACTACGAGATCGCGCGCCACGACGTGCAGATTCTCCGCTCCCTCACCGAGGGGAAGTCGGGCGCCTACGTGCAGTGGCTGCAGCAGCAGAACACGATGCTCAAGCAGAGATCGAAGCAATGAAGTCGCGCGTTCTCTCCTCGCTGTCGGCGGTGGCCGTCTCGCTCGCGATGGCCGAGGGCGCTGCCTGCGCCCCGTCGCCCGCGCAGAAGGCGAAGACGGACATGGCCGTCATCGAGCGAGAGACGACGCCCGTACGCCTGCAGAACCGCGGCGAGGGGGCGGCAATGTCGGGCGATTTCACCCGTGCCGAGCAGTATTTCGTCGCGGCGATACGGGCCGGCGGAGACCAGCGCGTCCTCACCAAGCGGCTTCTCGTCGTGTGCGTGAACGACGGCCGCTACCCCGTCGCCTTGAGCTACGGCGAGGACTACCTGCGCGGGCACCCGAACGACACCGACATCCGCTACGCCGTCGCCACCGTCTACGCGGCGACGGGCGAGCTCGCACACGCGCGAGAGGAGCTCACGCGCGTCGTCCGCGAGCGACCCGACATCGCCGATGCGCACTACGCCCTCGCGTCGGTGCTCCGCCAGCAGGGCGACGCGCTGCTGGACGCCGACCTGCAATACCGCGAGTACATCCGCCTCGAGCCCAACGGCCAGTACGCGGAAGCCGCGCGCTCCTTGCTCCTGAAGAGCGTGCCATGAGCGCCTCGAAGATCCCGAAGGAAGTCTTCGAAGAGACGCTGCTCCAGTTCTTTGCGCCGATCCGGCCGTACCTCGACGACGCCAGCGTCAGCGAGATCATGATCAACGGGCCCGATCAGATCTACATCGAACGGAAAGGGCAGCTGGAGCTCGTCCCGGCGAAGTTCCCGAGCCGCGAAGCGCTCCTGGCCGCGCTGCGGAACCTCTCCCAGTACGTCGGCAAGCACGTCGACGAGTCGCATCCGATCCTCGAGGGGCGCTTCCCCGACGGGTCGCGCGTCGAAGCGCTGATCCCGCCGGTCGCGCCGGAGGGGCCGCACGTCTCGATCCGCCGGTTCTTCAAGGAGACGCTGACGGTCGACCGGCTCGTGGGGTTCGGCTCGCTCACCGGGATCGCCGCCGCGTCGCTGGAGGCGATGGTCATCTCCAAGCTGAACATCATGATCGCGGGGGGCACCGGCAGCGGAAAGACGTCGATGCTCAACGCGCTCTCGGGCTTCATTCCCGACGGCGAGCGCGTGGTCGTCATCGAGGACTCGCGCGAGGTGCAGTTCCAGAAGCCGCACGTCGTGCAGCTGGAAGCGCGCCCGGCCGATCCCAAAGGGAAAGGGGCCGTGTCGATCCGCGATCTCTTCCGCGCGACGCTTCGTATGCGCCCCGATCGCGTGGTCGTCGGCGAGATCCGCGGCGGCGAGGCGCTCGACATCGTGCAGGCGATGACGAGCGGTCACGGCGGCTGCATGGGGACGCTGCACGCGACCCACCCGAAGGACACCCTCACGCGACTCGAGACCATGTGCATGATGAGCGACATCGACATCCCGCTACAGGCGATGCGTCAGCAGATCGGCTCGGGCGTGCAGCTGGTGGTGCAGGTATCTCGCCTGCAGGACGGGTCGCGCAAAGTGACGCACATCACGGAAGTGATGGGCTTCGATCTCGAGACGCAGCGCTACAACCTCCAGGACATCTTCGTGCGCGACTACCAGGGCTTCGACGCGGACAACAAGATCATCAGCGATCTGGTACCGACCGGGATCATGCCGACCTTCCTGCACCAGCTGCACGAGCACGGCGTCGGCCTCCCGCAGCCGGTGATGGACATGATCAACGCAAAGCAAGCCTCGGAAGGAGGGCCGACGCATGGCCACGGGTGAGATCGAGGTCGTCGAGGTCTCGCTGCTCAGCGGGCGCAGCGACCGCCCGTCGATGACGTTCACCCCCGGCACGCCTTCGCCGACGGTGTCGCTCGGGAGCGCGGGACAGTGGGCGATCGCGGGCGAAGGTGTCGGGCCGGTGCACGTGTTCGTCACGTTCGACGGCCAGTCGGTGCACGTCGCGGCGGCCGTCCCCAATCTCCCCGCCATGCTCGCCGGCGCCCCCGTCGGGACGGCATGGACCCGCGCGCCGATCCCGTGCGAGCTCCGGTTCGGCGGTGCCTGCGTCATCCTGAGGCGCACGTCGCGCCCTGGCGCGTTCACGCAGGAAGAGGCGACCGTGCACGACGGCGGCGCGCTGTGGCAGGCGGCCCAGCGCGCGGTTCAGGAGGGGCGACCGCTGCCGCAGCAGCAGCAGCCGCAGATTCCCTCGATGCGCCCCGCCGCGGGGATGCCCATCGAGCAGGGGCAGCCCTTCGTCCCGCAGCACCCCACGCCCGCTCCGGCGGCGGGCCCCGTCGACCTCATGGCGACGGTCCCCCTCGCGGACGCGCACAAGTTCCGGGAGGCCGCGATGGCAGCCAACACGGCGCGCGCGGCGTTCGACTCCGCGCCCACGACCGTGCGGCAGCCGCAGGTGATTCAGCCCGATCCGATCGGCGACATGGAGAAGACGGTCGTCGGACCTCGCCCGGAAGGCGCGGTGAACGATCCCACGGGGGGCTTCGTTGGAGCACCGCCTCCCGCGATGCCGCCGGGTCCCGTGATGGCGGGTGCGCCGCCGCCGCCCGTGATGCCGGAGAAGGCGCCCAACTTCTGGCAGGCAGCGTCGCCCGTGAAGAAGGTGACGCTCGTCCTCATGCCGTTCGCGCTGATCATGGCGTTCCTCATGCTGCGCGACGAGCCGGCGCCTCCGCCCCGCGTCGTCACGGCGGGCGCCAAGCACGCGCTCGACGCGGGGACCCTTGCGGCAGCCGGTGCAGCCGACGGCGGGCTCGCGAGTCTGGTGCCGGACGCGGCGAGCGCCACGATCGCGCTCGCCGCGGGGAGCACGGGCGACGCCGGGCTCGCCGCGAACGTCGCGCCCGACGGCAAGCAAGACGCGAAGCCGGACCAGGGGGGGTCCTCGACGAAGGTCACCCCGCTCACCGGCAGCAACCGGACGCCCGAGCGCGCGGCGCTCGACAGCGTCGCCGCGGGGACCTTCGACGAGGCGGCGAAGCGCTACGACGCGCTGTCGAGCGCGCACGCCGACGACCCCAGCTACAAAGAGGCCGCCCGCATTCTCCACGAGAAGGCGGGGAACTGAACCACGATGCTCGGGCTGCGACTCACCTGGTTACCCGTCCGAAGGGATGCACTTTGATGAAATCGAGACTGCTTTCGAAGATCGGGAGCGCCATTGCGGTTGGCGGCGTGCTGGCCGCGGCATCCAGCACGGCTGCGACCTCGATGAGCGCGTGCGGCGAGAGCGGCGCTTGTACCAACTTGCGCGAGGCGACCTACGCGAGCCTCGAGACCTGGCAAGCGTGCGATCCGGCAGGCCCCGCGGATCAATGCATCATCGAAGCCGGGAATCCGAAGGACTGCACCGGCGTCCTGTCTTGCGACTTCGCCATCAATCCGAAGTACCGCGCCGAGGCCGAGACGACGGTCTACGCGATCGGCCAGCAGAGCCAGGGTTGCTACCTCTGCGCGGTCCCCAACTGCATCACCGCCGAGATTGGCTACTGCGAGCCGATCAGCCGCCGGTGCCTCGGCGTCTCCGCCGTCACCGACGGCGGCCTGGTCATCGTGACCCCGCCCCCGCCGGAAGACTCGGGCACCAGCTCGACCGGTTCGGACTCGAGCACGCCGGTCACCCCAGACGGCGGGTGAGCGCGACTCCGTGAGTGAATGGGGACGGCCGCTCGAACGTCAGTCCTGCTGAAAATCCGCTCGAACGCGCGAGCCACACGCCGTGCGCGGCTGGACGCTCGATCCGCAGCGGGCTACGTTCGGAGACGGAAGCACCATGTCCGAAACCCCGGAAGAGCTGCCGACCGTTGGCCGAGTCGCCGGGAAGTACGAGCTCGTCCGCCTGATCGGCCGGGGCGGGATGGGGGCGGTCTGGGAGGGGCGACACGCCTCGCTCGGCACGCGCGTCGCCATCAAGTTCATCGACACGGAGTACGCCGAGAGCGAGGAAGCGCGCACCCGCTTCGACAACGAGGCGCGCGCCGCGGCGACCATCCAGTCGAAGCACGCCATCCAGATCTTCGATCACGGCGTCACCGACGACGGCAAGCCGTACATCGTCATGGAGCTGCTCGTCGGCGAACCGCTCGACGCGCGGATCGATCGGCTGACGCGCCTGACGCTCGGCGACACGACGCGCATCCTCCGCCAGGTGGCGCGCGCCCTGGCTCGCGCGCACGAGAAGGGGATCGTCCACCGCGATCTGAAGCCCGAGAACATCTTCCTCGTCCGCACGCCTGACGACGACGACGAGATCGCCAAGGTGCTCGACTTCGGGATCGCGAAGTTCAAGAAGATCGACGGCCAGAGCGCGAGCGGCGGCGCGATGACGTCGAGCACCAAGACGGGCGCGGTCATCGGCACCCCCTTCTACATGTCGCCCGAGCAGGCGCGCGGTCTGCGCGAGATCGACCACCGTTCGGACCTCTGGTCGATGGGGGTCATCGCGTTCAAGTGCGTGTGCGGCGTGCTGCCGTTCGAAGGGGTCTCGGTCGGGGATCTCCTGGTGAAAGTGTGCACGGCGCCCGCACCCGCGCCGTCCTCGCTCGTCCCGTCGCTGAGCCCCGCCTTCGACGCGTGGTTCGCGCGCACCGTCGAGAAGGAGCCCGCGCGACGCTTCCAGAGCGCGGCCGAGCTCTCCGACGCGCTGGCCGTCGCGGCGGGCGTCAGCGTGAAGCGCCCGGGGTCGATCTCGCCGACGAGCGATCCGCTGGCCGTCCCCGCGACGAGCGTTCCCCCTCGCACGATGGATCCGGCCTCGCCGAACGCGACGAGTGCCCCCTTCACGTCGTCGACGCGCACGGGGGGATCGTCGCGAGGGGTGGTCGCTGCAGCCATCGGCGCGACGCTCGTGGGGGCCGCGCTCGGCGCGTTCGGGATCCTGCGCATGGCGCCCAAGGTTCCTCCGGCCGCGAGCGGCACCGTCCAGAACGCGACGACCACGGCTCCCACGGATCCACCGCTCCCCGCGCAACCGTCTGCCGCGCTCGCGCCGAGCGCGCCCGTCGTGGTCGACGCAGGTGCCGTCGCGTCGAAGCCGGCGCCCGGCCCCCCGTCGGCGAGCCATCACGGGGCGCACCCGGCAAAGCCTCCGCCCGTGACGCCCACGATGCCCCCGCTCCTACCGAGCGCGCCCCCTCCCCCGCCGCAAGTCGCGCAGGCCGCCGGCCCGATCCCGCCGGCGCCCCCGCCCTACGCCGCGACGATTCCCGCCGCCAAGCCCGCGCCGACCGCGAAGCCGACGGCGAACGTGATGGATCCGGGGTACTAGAGCAAACGTCGATCGGACGGAACGACTCTTCCCCCCGCGACCCTCACCCCCAAGCGTTTCCCACGACGCCCACGCGCCCCCTCTCCCACAAGGGGAGAGGG
>Ga0302283_1000739_pt1 | contig 27083 bp, 25 predicted proteins | sample III_Fen_E1_4_FD_198770 | JGI IMG/M metagenome (GOLD analysis project Ga0302283, IMG submission 198770) | Peat permafrost microbial communities from Stordalen Mire near Abisko, Sweden - III_Fen_E1_4 | ecosystem: Environmental > Terrestrial > Soil > Wetlands > Permafrost | place: Sweden: Abisko... | reverse complement strand
TCACTGGTGGTCATGCTTCACTCCTTCGCAGGGAGTAGTCATCACGTCACGGCGAGCGGGGCCAAGTTCCAATCGTGCAGTCGTCGTGTCGTCTGTGGCGTGAGCTGGTCGCGAGAGAGCGCGGCTCAGGCCGGTTCCTCCACCGACCCGGGCCCGCGAGGAACGCGCGCGAGTCCTTCACGAGGGAAAGGTCGTCGTACGTCTCCACCTGCGTGATTTCCTGCTCGCCGAGCTGCAACAACGTCGCGCCATCTTCTCGCCACTCCAGGCGCGTGCCTCGCCGGGCGAGCACCTCGACGAGCGTGCTCTTGCCATGCGTCGCGCGAGGGTAGCCGACGGAGGCGCGCCAGCTCGCGCGCGGTTGGGCAGCGCCAGGGAATGCTGCCGGCGACGTGGGGTCGCTAGGCTGGCGTCTTCCACTCCGAGAGCGGCAGAAGGCGCGTGTCCTCGAGCGCCGCCTGACGATGCCCCAGCCCTGCGAGATACTCGGGGTTCTGAGCGAAGGCGATGAAGTCGGCCACGCTCCGCTGGCGGACGAGCAGAGTCGTCGAACCACCGCTTCGGCATCGTCGCGTCGCGGTAGCCGGTCTTCACCATCGCCATCGCGTACGTCTTGATGTCGAGTGCCGAGTGCGAGAACGGGCTCTCGCGCGCGAAGCGCATCAGGTGCCAGTACATGAAGAGGAAGTCGAAGCCTGCCCTCGCTGACATGACCTGTTCGAGCCGTGTGCATGTAGCTCGATTCGGAGGACGAGTCGCGACAGGAGGACCGTGAAGAGACCGTCGCGCTCGAGCGCGAGGATGCGTCGCACGCACCTCCGGTGGTCAGGCGCCGTCGCCGAACAACGCACGGTGAAGTTCGGCGTCGACGTGCACGTAATAGGTGTTCTCCCGCACGAAAGGCTGCGCGCCGGTCCTGACCGCAGCCCACGCCCGCATCTCTTCCTCTGCCACGAATGCGGCGGTGCTCGCGTTCGTGGCCTCCGTGGCTCCTGCGCAGGTCGCAATGAAAGCCCGAAGCAGGGTGGCGTGTGCGTCCGCCCAGCGCACGACGGCCTCCGGGTCTTCGAAGCGCAGGCGCATGACGAGGGCGGCGAGCTCCGCCTCGGTTGCCTTGTGAGCTGACTGCGCGCGCGCGTCGTCGACCACGAACTGCTCGTACTCGGGACCGGACTTCGGGCCCCAGCGGTCAAAGCCATCGAGGGTGAGGAGCTCGGACAGGAGTACACGCAGACGCCCGAGCAGCGTCTCGAGCGCTCGGAGGTTGGCTGAGGCACTCGGAGGCTCGTCGACCATGCAGGAGAATCGAAGCCGTGGCATCCGCGGCCGTCAAGCGTCGAGCTGTTCGCCCCAGTCACGCCAACCGCCGGCAACACGGCGCTCGGCCTCGTCTCGAGTCTTCGACACACGTTCGCGGAAGCGCGACGAGCTGCCGCGTCGACTCCATTGCGGGTGCGACACTTCGCAGCAGTCGCCCGGTCGACGCGGCGACGTCTGGGCGGTGGCCAGGGTGGAACACCGCTTGCGAGCGCTCTCGCATGCTCCTGCCTGTCGTCCGCGCCGCCGTCTTCGCGCTCGCGTGTGGCTCATGCGCAGCTCCGCCGACGGCGCGATCGGTCTCGCCAAACAGCGGTGCGTCGGCCCCGGACGGCCGGGCGCGCGTCTGCTACGTCCCGGACGCGTGTAGCGTCCCCGGTGCCTGTTACGCACGTGAGCGGGAGCTCCGAGCGCGGCTGTGGCGAGAAGCGTGCGGCACCGCCCGCGGCCCCTTCAACTGAGTCGCCGCGCAGGGACGCATGCGACAGCGCTTCGCTGACGCGGCCTCGGATCGTCTGCCGTTACCTGCCCGGAGGGGCCTGGGCGGCGATGCGCCGGAGGAGCGTCCAGCCGAGAACGAGACCGAGCACGCATCCGAAGAGCTGAACGACGATTCCTGCAGCGGTCATGTTCATCGCCTCGGAAATGCCCATCGCGAGCACCTTCGCCTTCTCGGAGGGGTCGACGTTCGCCACGTCGCCAAACGCACGCACCAAACCGCGAACGGTCATGGCCCATCCAAGAACGCCGGAGAGGAACGCACCCCAGACCACGCAGGCGGCAGCGTACCGATGGCGTGCCGGCACGGAGGACCGCACGGACTCGGGTGTTCGCGACCAGAGCCACCGAAGCCAGAGCGCAGCGCCGAGCCCCCCCAGGAGCGCGACGGCCACTCCTCCGATCACCATCCCGACGGCAGTGCCGATGGGGCGGGTCTCCTTGGATGACGCGTCGTTCATGCGCTCAGATCGAGACCACTGCGTCAGTTCAGCTTGGACACTGCATCAGGGTCCGATTCCCTTGCGAGCGCCTCCTCGTCGTCCGAGAGGCAGCCGAGATCCTCGGCAAGGCTCGATGCGATGCTGAAGGCGATAGGCCACGCTTGCCGGTTGCCGCCGTCGGTCGAGGAGACCCTCACGAGCGGCAGCTCGTCGTTCACGAGCTCGACGAGCACCTCGTGCGTGGCTCCGTCCGCCGGAGGCTCCATGTCCCCGCGCCAATCCCAGTCGAGCTGCCCCGGTCTCGACGCGAGCTTCGCGGCGATGCTCTCGACGGCGTCGGCGCGGAACGTGACGCTGATCATCCTGCTGGAGCGCCTCCCTGTCACCTTCACCGCCACGCCGCGCGGGAGGATGGCGGCAACGCGGGTCCGCAAATCCTCGCTCGAATAACTGTCCACCCGCTGGCGGAGCACCCATTCCTCGCCGAAGCCCATCGGACGCTCACACGACCGCGTCCGTGATCGCCTTCATGGGCCGCGCCCTGACTTCTTCACGGACAGCGCCGAGGATCTCGCTCTCCGAGAGGGGCTTGCTGGTCTTCGCGGTCGCAGCGTGCTTGGCCATGATCGTCGGGGTCCTTGCCGCGGGAGGAGAGCGTGGAGGGGGGCGGGCGTCAACCTGGACGAACCGCACGCACACGCCAAGCAGGGCCGCCCCGCATCCGGGAACGTGACCTCGAAGAGCCACACTCGCGCCAGGCATGTGTTCGGCGTTCATTCGCCGCGATTGATCACGGCCTCGGACTCGTCACGATCTCGCCCGCCAGGATCGGGCCCTCGACGCCTCCGCCGTCAGGCTCCGTGCCGCTGCACTCGGCGCCGGCGCTCAGCCACGCGACGAGCGCGTTCTTGTCCGCAGCCGCCATCGCGCCTCCGCGAGGCATGAAGCCCGACGAGACCGCGCTCTCCATCTCTTGAGCGCTCTCCTGCACGGTCCAGCAGCTCGACCACTGCGAGGAGTGGCAGCGGGAGCAGTTGGCTTCGAGAATGGACTGAATGCTCGTGTTGCTGCCCCAGCCGAGATTCGTCCCCGCATCCGACGGAGCCCCTGCGTCGGGTGCCAGTGTCCCTGCGTCATCTTGCTCGCTCTCGGTCCCACCCGCCCCGCCGCACCCGGCAAACAGCAGCGCGCTGAACCCGCACGCGAGGAAGAGCGTCACCGGGGACCGTCGGTAGAGGTTCATGGGGGGCTCCACTGCAACATGGAGACCATCGTCCGAGGTGTTCGACGTGCCGTAACCACGCGAAACGATGTCGGTCGCGGTGTGTCATGATGGGCCACGCGCGACTCTCGGTTCGCCAGCGGTGACCTGGCAGAGCGCGGCCATGGGCGCACAGGCAAGGATGCACACGTAACAAGGTCAGACCATCGCCGGCGCAGAGGGAGATCACGAGCACGAACATCCAGGGGAAGGTCGGGCGGCGACGGAGCTGCCAGACAGCATCACGGAGCCCGACGTGTCGGCGAATGGCCACAAGGTCGGCGGCGCATACGACACGTTTGAGCCGTGCGCCCGCAGTGACTGGCATACTCATCCACTGGGGCAGACGTTGATCGTCACGTTCGGCTGCGGGCTGCACCAGCGTTGGGGCGGGCCAATCGACGAGATCCGGCCTGGCGACGTCGTCAGCGTCGGGCCGAACGAGAAGCACTGGCACGGCGCCTCGCCGACGACGGCGATGACGCACATCGCTATTCAGGAGTCGCTCGATGGTAAGGCCGTCGAGTGGCTCGAAAAGGTCAGCGACGAGCAGTACCGAGGCAAGGCGCCGAGCGGCAGCGGCGTGCGACGGGAGTCACCATGAGCAACGTCATCGTCGTCATCGGGGCAGGATCCATCGGCCAGGCGATCGCGCGCCCGGTCGGCGCCGGATAGCACGTCCTCCTCGCCGACCTTCGTGAAGAGAACGCCGACGCGACAGCCGAGGCGTTGAGTCGCTCGCACTCGCGCTTCGCTCGACACGCCGAGCGCCCCCATCGTGGCTCCGCTTGTCGCGCTCCCCAGACTTGTGGGTCGCTCGCCTGTCCGAGCGGGGCTCTCGTCAATCGGGTCGCGGTAACTTTCACGGCGAACGGAAGCTCGAACGACGTAGCGGTCGTCGACGTCGAGACGCAGAAGGTCATCGCGCGCATCCCGGTTCCCGGTCGGCCCTGGGGCCTGGCGATTCGCAACGAGCCGAAGCCATGAAGCGCCCGCCGACCAAGGAGGCGGCGTGCGAGGAGGCGCTGACGCTGTTCAAGGACACCGGCTCGCTCCTGGGCGAACACGAGCGCGCTCTCTGACACCTGAGCATGCGGACTCGCGGACCGTGGTGCGCAGAGGGACTCGATGGCCGCGCGCTACCCTCCGGCCTTGGCATAGACCCGGACCCAGTCGACCTTCATCGAGGTCGGGAAGGTTTGCGCGTTCGGCGGTCCTGTCCAGCCTCCCCCGATCGCGAGGTCGAACAAGACATAGAACGCGTGGTCGAACGCCCACACCTCCCCCTGCGTGAGGTCCGCGGGCGTGTCGGTCTTGTACAGCGTCCCGTCGAAGTAGAACTCGACGAGGTCGGGCGACCACTCGACGGCGTACACATGGTAACCGGCGCTGAGCACCCCGCCATCGTAGGTGCACGTGCCACCGGTCGCCGTGTTCTCGGACGCGTTGCTCGTGTTGCCGCTGTGGACCGTTCCATAGGTCACGTCGGGCGTCGTGCTCACGGTCTCGACGATGTCGATCTCGCCACACGTAGGCCACCCCTGACCGTTCGTGTCGCCCATGAGCCAGAACGCCGACCAGGCACCGGCTCCACCTGCGACCTGGATGCGCGCCTCGAACCGACCGTAGGCCTGCTGGAACTTCCCCTTGCTGTCGAATGCGCCGGAGAAGATGCCTCCGTCCGCGGCCTTGGTCGCCGTGATGACGAGGTTGCCGTCCTCGATCGAGTTGGCGATGGGGTGTCGTACTCGAGCCCCCAGCCCTGCCCCGACGTCGCGGTCCCGAGTGACGTGGTCGTCCACTTTGTCGGGTCCGGCGCGCTGCCGTTCGCCTCGTTGAATTCGTCCGACCAGATCAGCGCCCACCCGGCGTCGGTGGCCCCGTCGCTCGCGGAGCCTTCCACCGCCATGTGTCCGTCGCGTTGCGACCCGGCGTCCGTCGTGGAGGTCGACGTCTCGCCTCCACGACCGGTGTCGGCAGCGGCCGTACGCGCGTCCCGGGCGTCGCGCGCGCCCGCGTCCCGGGCGTCGTTGCCGCCGAGCGACGCGTCGTGGAGCGACGCGGCGCCGCGGTCGGCAGCGGCGTCGGAGGGCGAGGTGGCTCCCTGACTCGAGGCCGACGAGCAGGCGAGCGGCGCCGCGCAGATCGCGGTGATTGCAGTGAGGCGCGCGACCGTTCGGCCAGCGGTCGTCATGGGGTTCGAGCCTGCCTCGGTGACCGACCTCACCCTGGACGGGCGTTCGCAATCATCGGTTGCCATGTCGGGTCGCGCTCCGGCGCTCATTCGTTCACGAACGCGACGTTGTCGATGTAGATGTCGCGCTGCCCCTCTCCCGTCACGAACTGCCAGCCGATCAGACCGGTTTCGGTCGAGGAGACGAAGAACTCTTTGCTGAGCGGGAAGCGCCCCTCGCGGGTGACGCCGTCGACGGTGAGGTCGTCGACGAAGCCGCCGTCGACCGTCGACACCGTGAGCTTTACACGCGCCCAACCTTCGATACCGGCATCGCTACCGACCGTGGGGTGCACCTCGTAGAAGTGCCCGCCGTCGAGGCCGTACGTGTTCTCGCCGACGACGAAGCCCGCGATTCCGCCGTCGGCGTTGCTCACGATGCCGATCGTGAGGGCGGCGTTCGGCGCCCCGGAGGAGAGGAATACGAAGCCGCCGATCTGGTTGGCTCCGCTGGGCGCGACCATCCGGACGAAGATGTCGCATTGCAGCGAGTAGCGGGTACCCGTCACCGCTGGGGAGGGCTGGATATAGGCTTGGAGTGCGTTGCTACCGCTGCCTGGGTCGCCAGTGATGTGAATCGAGTGCGGCGCCGAGGCCCAGGCCTCGGAGGACGTGGTGAGCACGCCACCGTTGTTGACGACGAGCTGCCCGAAGGAGCCCGGGTCGCTGTTCTCGTCGAAATCGTCGCACGCGAGGCTGGCGCCGTCGGGGATGACGAAGTTCTTGCAGAACTGAGACGAGTCCCACGGAGCCCCCTTGCCGGCCGCGTCGCTCGGACCGGCGTCGGCGTGGCTGTCCATATGCCCTGCGTCTCTCGAACCCCCGTCCAGCTTCGCGTCGCTTGCCGGGCTATCGCGCAGCGTCACGTCATGGGGCGGCGTCGCGTCGTTGGGCGTCGGCGCGTCGTGGAGTGAGGCATCACGCTGCGTGGCATCGCGCTCCGCGGCGTCATCGTGGAGAGCAACGTCGTGTGTCGACGACGCGTCTGGAGCCGAGCCTCCGGAAAGGCCGGACAAGTTCGCACAAGCGCCAGCGAGAGAAGCCAGGCATGCCAGGACGGCGAGCGCCCGTGACCGGCGTGGTGTGAGCCGGCCCTGGGGTCGCATCGCTTCAACGTAGCACGTTGAGCTGCACCCGACGGGCTGCGCGCCTGAGCGGCACCGCGCCCGCCGAGCGTGAGCCCACGACTGGCGAACGGGCGTCATGTCTGAACGTGCGTCGGCAGGGTGAAACTGAACGTGCTCCCGGCGCCGAGGGTGCTCTCTGCCCAGATCCTCCCACCGTGCCCTTGTACGATACACTTGGAGATATAGAGACCGAGCCCGACGCCCCGTCGATCATTCTTCTGGACCTGAACGAAGCGCTCGAAAATGGCCTCCAGCTTGTCGGGGGGAATCCCGACACCCGTGTCGCGGACAGCGAATCGAAGCTCCGGTCCGACACACTCCACGCGGAGAGTGATCTTCCCGCCTCGCGGCGTGAACTTGATGGCGTTGCTGAGAAGGTTGACGAGCACCTGAAGAATCCGTGCAGGATCAAGCGCGACGAGCGACAGCGGCGGCACGATTTCCGCCAGCAGCGAAATGCCACTTGCCTCCGCCTGCTCATGAAACGTGTCCACGGCCTCCCTCACGAGAAGGCCTGGGTCAGCATGCTCCGGTACCACTCCGAGGACGCCAGCCTCGATACTTGCGAGATCGACCAGATCGCCGATGAGGCGATTCATGCGACCACCCGAGCGCTGAATGCGATGGGTGTAGAACAGAATCTTGGGAACCCGATTCTCGCCCGACACTTCGGTCTCGATGAACCCGGCGAACGCGATGGCTGCAGAGAGCATGTTTCGCAGATCGTGGCTCACCACGCCGAGAAACTCGTCGCGCGTCGCGACCGCCTGATCCGCACGCTCACGTTCGCGCGAGAGATCCTTGTCCGTCTCGGCGCGTTCGACGGCGAGGACCGTGGCGTGCTCGGCTCGCTCTTCCCGGAGCGCGTCGTCGGCGTCGGCCCGCTCCGCCTGAAGCGCTTGATCCTCTCCCAACCTCTCGGCCGCAACGCTCCTGGGAGAACGCGTGACGAGTGATCGTCGATCGGTCCTCGCGCGCGCCGCCGCGAGTACACCGTCGGCGCGTGCGCGAGCCGTGCTGATGACTGCGTCCGCCGTTTCGTCGAGCGCGCTCGGCCCATCCCCGAGAGCATCATCGGCCTTCTCCCTCTCGACGCGCAGACTTTCGTCGGTCTGTTTGCGCTCGGCGGTCGGTTGCGGGGGATCGGAGGGCATCGTGTGACGGTATCCGTGAGCAACCCTGACGTTTATGCATGGACCGGGCCACCGGTCCGTCTGCGGGACGACATAGGAGTTCCGAGCAAGCTGGCGGCTCGACACCCCGGCACCGCTCGTCAGACCGGTCGCAATACCGCCTCACGTCGCCATGAGTGCGTGAGGTCTCACGTCCGGCCCATTCGCGACGGAGCCGCCTGGGGTCGTTCATGGTCAGCCGCTCGGGCGACGTCTCTTCGGAGCGGCGTGCACGGACAGAGGGCCCGTTCGAGCTCGCGGTCGCGCTCCGCTGCTCGGACCGCACAAGGGTCCATGCTACCGTCACGGTGTGCCACGGTTCGTGCTGTTGCCCGGCTATCTCGCTGGCTGCGACGCCAGCTTGCGGCGTCACGCAGTGTTCATCCTGCTCGTCTCCTGCGGTGCGCGGACGGACCTGGACCTCGCGGAGGTCTCGGTCTCTGACGCCGCCAGCCGTTCACCGGTCGTCGATGCAACGCTCGACGCCGTCATTTCCGCCGATGGATCGGGCGAAGCACGCACTCCCGTCGATGCGCGAGCGCCCGTCGATGCGCGCTTTCTTCTCGACGCGCGCTCGACGCTCGACGCGTTCGCTTCGTTGGACGCCGCGAATGATTCGGGAGTCGATGCCCCCACGATGGCCTGCTCGACGCACGCCGTCGTCATCGACGAGTGCGGCATCCCTTCGTGCTGCAAGTTCGAAGTGATGTGGACCTGCGGGAATCAGGCATTCAGCGTCAGCGGCGCGTGCCAGAGCACGGCAGGCGGATACGAGGGCGAGTGCAGCGTGAACGGCGTGCCGTCCAGCATGTTCTCGGCTGCGAGCGCGTGCCTATGCAACGACGCGGGTGCGCTCGGAGCGTTCGTCGAGTCGCTCTGCGAAGTCTCGCCTCCGCCCTAGTCCTTCGCAACGGAGCGCTTGTGATTCTGCGTCACTCCTTCCGTTTCGCCGCGTGGCCCGCGGCGGCGTCCGCCATGGCGACCATACGATGGAACAACGTGCACATGAGGTACAGCAGGTAAAAGAGCCCCGCGAAGTAGGCGCCGCGCGCAGGAACGGCTCCAGACGCGCCCGTGATCAGCACACCGAACGCGAGCGCGCCGAACGTCATGTTCGCGGCAAACAGCGAACGCGAAAGCCCGGAGTCCTTGCCGTCCGTCATCCGGCGACGCGCCGAGAGGAGCGAGAGGGTGAGCGAGCCGATGCCGATAGCCGACACGACACAACACCGCCGCCAGAGGCTGGACGGAAAGAGCTCCAGCGCTTCGAGCAGAACTGGCAGCAACGACAGAAAGACCAGGGCCACGGCGGAGGTGACGAGGTTGCGCACCCGAAACGAGATGACCTCGTTGGACGCAACGGCGGCGCCTCGGTCGATGGACGTGACGATTCCGGCGAATCCGGCCAGTGCAACGGCAGCGCCAAGGAAGCCCAGCAGCACCGCGATGTCGTTTCCGGTCATGGGGGCTGCGTCGAGCGTAGACGAAGCCAGCGCTGGACGTCACCTCGCGCCAGCGGTCCCGTGTCGCGCCCGCGCACCGGCGCGAGCTCCCGCGTCGATTCGAGTCTCATGCCTGAACGGCCCGCCGGATCTGCGCGGGGTCACGCGCGTTCTCGACGGCCACCGGAAACTCGGCGACCATGCGCCGTGCTTCAGCTCGAGGCCCTCAACGACCGTGCGCGTCCGCCACGAGACGTCGGGGGACGTGCGGCCGTGTCGTGGGCGACACCGTCGGATCTCGAGACGTTCGCGAACGAGGCGGTGGCGCAGCTGCGCGCGCGTCGGACGGAGCTCGCCAGGGGCCACGGAGAGCGGGTGTCCACATGGATCGACCGTCGCCTCGACTCCGACGCGCTCGAGTACCTGGATCGCCCAGACTATCCGGAAGCACGAAAACTGCGTCAAGTACGGCTGCTGCACCTCCAGAACGTCGCTACTGGCACGTATCGGCGGTGTCTCTCCATCCTGCGACCGGCTCTGGACGCCAGCGCCGCGCAGCGTGAGGACGGGTGCCCTCGCGTGCTCGAGCTCGCGGCAGGTTCCGGGGAGCTGACGATGGAGCTGGCGCGGCTCATTGCGAAGTCCGGAGCCTCGATCGCGTTGACCGGTTCGGACGTGGTCGACGCGTACGTGGACGACGCCAACCGACGCGCGCACGCCCTCGGCCTCGCGGCGCGCTTCCGCCACATGGACGCGTTCGAAATGGCAGGCGTGGCGCCCGGAGAGCTGGACGTCGTCTTCATCGCCCAGAGCACGCATCATTTCACGCCCGGGCAGCTGGCGCGCATGATCGCTCGGGCGGGCTCGGTGGGCGCCCGGCATTTCGTGAGTATCGACGGCTACCGCAGCGTGCTTCTGCTCGCGCTGTTGCCGCTCCTCGCCGCCGTGACGCTGCAGCGCGAGCACATGCACGACGCTCTCCTGAGCGCGCGAAAGCTGTATTCGCAGCCCGAGCTCGCCCTGATCGCCGAGCTCGCCGCGCCTCGGGCGAAGATCCGCGTCGAGTCGCACTTTCCGGCGTACAGCGTTCTCCGCGTCGATTTCCCGCCGCCGGAGGTCACGTGACACAGGCCGCGCCGGCGCTCAGGCTCGTCGAGCGGACGAAGAACCACGCGATCGGCGTGATCCTCTTCGTCATGCAGGATGCGATGACGTCCGCGCCGCCGTCGGCGACCGTCCGCAGCGCCATCGGCAAAGTGTACGAGAGGTTCGGCGATCAGGTATCGCTGCTGATCATCGTCATGGTCGGGGAAGGCTTCGGGGTCGCCATCCAGCGCGCCGCGACGAGCACGCTCGCAACGCTCCTGCGGCCCTCCCTGCGCGTCCGCTTCGTCGTCGACGTCCAGACCGGCGTTCGCGACCTGTTCGGCCCCGAAGCGTGCGACGACGTGGTGCGGCTGTGCGAGACGAACCTCGCAGCCCCCTCTCGCCACTGAACCGTCGCGGCGCGACGTCAGCTCACGACGTGGAGACGCGTCCGCCATGACGAGGCGCTGGGAATGCGCTCGAGCACGCCACGCCCATACGTTCGGTAGAGCGCCAGATCGTCGAGGTGCACGTACCCGATGTGACACCCGCACGACACCTTCGGACATGGCCGCTCGCGCAGCGACGCATCGAACGTCCCGTCGTAGAGGTTGCCGATCACCTCGTCTACGAAGTGGCAGCGTCGCACCGCACCGACCCCGTCCACCGACACGACGCTCGCTCCGGCGCGACACGAGCGACCGAGGCTCGGATGGGCGACCATGTTCGTGCGGAAGTGCGGATCGATCCGCTCGAAGGCGGCGATGTCCGTCTCTTCATAGCGCTCGAGCCGCTTGGCTGCGTTGATCCAGAGGTACACTTCATCCGGTAGGTCGTCGCGTAGCCGCGCGATCTCGCCCGCGAACCGGCGAAAACCCACCACGCCACAACTGACCCGTACGCCGAGCGCGCGCAGCGCCTTCACCTTCTCCACGAACGCGGCGCGCGCCACCCAGTCGGGGTGGTACGTCGCCCAGAGAGCCACCCGGTCGGGCCTCACGCGCTCGACCCAGCGCAGATCGCACGAGAGGTTCGTCTGGATGGCGGCGCAGTCGACGTGGTCCATGAGAGAGAGTGTGACGAGCGCGTCCTGGTACGAGCGGCGTATGAGCGCCTCGCCCCACGGCGTGAAGAGAATGCCCACCCGGTCGTTGCGGCGCTCCGCGATCCAGGCCACGAATCGCGCGAGCGCCCGACGGTCTTCTGCGAGCTCCGAGCGTGAATCGACCTTCTTGGCGAACGGGCAATACTCGCAGCCGTAGTTGCAGCTCTCGAGCGGCCCTCGGTAGAGGAATGACAGCTGCATCGGACTTCAGCGAACCAAGAACGCGCCCATCCGCGAGCGGACGGCCGACGAATAGAGCCACGGTCCGATGGTGTCGGATCGCTCGAGGCCAAGGTCCGTGAGAGTGAGCCGGTCGCCCGCGACGCACGCGGCCCCCGCGGCGGTGAGCTCCTTCATCATCGGCAGATCGCTCCACAGATCGCTGCCGAAGCGCGCGCGGTACAGCGCGAGGTCGAGCCCGTCGGTCGTGAAGAGCGCATACGCCACCCACCGCCGGCGCTGCTCGTCGCCATCGAGCGCGAAGCCCCAGCGCGCTTCACCGAAGCGCTCGTCGGCGAGCCAGGAACCGAGGATGGCGCGAACGCCGCTCGCGCTCACGGCCCACTCCGTCGAATAGTGCAGCCCGCGGGTGTACGAACGCGCGCCGGGGCCAAGGCCGACCATGCCCTCGTCTTGCACGCAGTAGACCGGCCCGCTCGCGTCTGGCCGCTTCTTCTGGAACATGCGCATCGAGACCTGCTCGTAGCCGGCCGCGCCGAGGAGGTCGCGCGCCTGGCGGTAGAGCGACAGGCGCACGTCGTCCCAGCTTCGCTGACGCTTGGAGAGCGACGTCACGGGCCTGACGTAAAGCGGATAGAGGTAGAGCTCTTCGGGGCGCCACTCGAGGGCGGTTTGCAGCGAGCGCTCCCAGCTCGCCTCCGTCTGGTCCGGCAGGCCGTAGATGAGGTCGATGTTGAGGACGGGGAAACCTGCCTGCCTTATGGCGTCGATCGCGGCGAAGACCTGTACGCTCTTCTGCGGCCTCAGCACGGCGGCGCTTTCGGACTCGACGAAGCTCTGCACGCCGATCGAGATGCGCGAGATCCCTCGACCCCGGAGTACGTCCAGAGACTCGCGGGAGCAGGTCTCGGGGCTCGTCTCGACCGAGCCCGGCGTCTTCGTGAGGTCGAGGCCCATCGCGCGCTCCGCGACGTCGAGCAGCCGTGCGAGCGCTGGCGCGTCGAGGAGCGTGGGCGTCCCACCGCCGATCGCGAAGCGCGCATACGACGTACGATCGCCGAGCGCCTCCGCGACGCGCTGCGCCTGCCGCTCGAGGGCGATGACGTAGCGATCGACCACCTCCACGGGCGGGTTGGGCGTCGTGAACAGGTTGCAGAACCCGCAGCGCATCTCACAGAACGGCACGTGGATATAGAGCGAAAGGCCGCGCGTGGCTTCGTCGCGCCACACGTCTTCGAGGCGACGCACGGGAGCGAGGGGACCATATGCCGTCTTGTGCGGGTAGGCGTAGACGTAAGCGTCATACGGCGTGGCGGCGAGGCGAGCGGCGAGTGTGGAGACCGGATCAGTCACGCGGCGATCATATCAGGCGAGCAGCAGCTCCGCGTAAGGGACGTCCCACACGACGGAGTGCGCGAGGCGGTGACCGCTGTACCCGTCTTCGCCGTAGGCCGTGCCGTGGTCCGAGCAAACGACACCGAACGCCGGACCTCGCGCGCGCAGGGCCTGCACGAGTGGAGGGAGGCATCGGTCGACGTACGAGAGCGCCGCACCGTGCGAGGCGAGCGTGTCCTCGGTCGCGCCGTGAAGGTAGATGCGATTCGGCTGGTGGAGGGCCGAGATATTGATGAACAGAAAGACGCGCCCCTCCGTGCGCGCCAGGACCTCGCACGCGAGCGCGACCTGGTTCTCGGTCGATCGCGGATCGGTGACGCCGAGCGACGGAGACCAGTGGCTCTCGTCGAAGAGCCCCGGAAACACGCGACCGAGCGGGTTCTTCTTGTTGAAGAAGCCGACGCCCCCGATGCACGCCGTGTGGTACCCACGGGCGCGCAGGCCGGAGACGATGTCGGGGCCGTCGAGTACGACCGTGCGCGGCGAGGTCGACGTGCTCCCATCGAAGCGCAGCGCGAAGAGGCGTTCGTGGTCTCCAGAGGACGCCGGCGTCGGCAGGAAACCGGCAAAGAACGCGGCGTGCGACGCGTACGTGAAGCTCCCGGGAGAGTGCCTTTTCTCCCATCCTCCCGCGGGTAGGAGCGCCGTCAGGTTGGGCGTGCGCCCCGCCGCCGCGAGATCGCGCGCGACGTCGTAGCGGAGCGTGTCGAGCGTGATGAGAAAGAGGTCGTGCGAGCCGACGATCTCGTTCATGTCGACCATCGGCTCACCTTACTCCTCGCTCAGCGCGCGGCGTATCTGCCATTCATAAACGTCGAGCCCGTCGCGCTGGAGGTTCGGCAATAGGTCGCCGAACGCGTTGGCCTCGAGGATGCGGTGGCCGCCTCGGTCCGCCGTGAACATCACGTCGACTCCGACGTGGAGGCAATCGTGCAGCCCGAACACCGTCCGGCAGCTCTCGTGGGCGGCGGCGAGCACGGCCTCCGGGACGACCGACGCGAGCTCGCTCTCCGTGCCGCGCGACCCGCCGAGGTGCAGATTGGTGATAGGGTGACGGCTCTTTCGCATGACCGTGAACGCCACTTCGCCGGCGATGACCAGCATGCGAGTGTCGAAGAAGTGCGCCCCGATGCGCGCCTTCGGGACGGCGGCCTCGACGTGGGAGCCCTCGCGAAGCAAGAACGCGAGCAGGCGATCGATCGCAGCTGCGTCCGCGTACCGCCGAGGAGTGAGGGAGTTGTAGAGGCGGTCGCCCTCGATTTCCATGCTCGTGAAGAGCCACGGGCGCTCGGCATCGTACAGCGCCAGGCACGACGCCGACGAGCCGCACGAGAGCTTCACGAACACGCGCGACATCCCCGCCTCGTTCATGCGCGCGCGTAGCTCGCTCGGCGTCGCGACGTTCGCGAGCGCTTCGGGGGTCGGGACTCCGGCCCGAGCGAAGGCGACGGCGCAAGCGCGCTTGTCGAAGAGGCGGGCGATGCTCTCGGGCGCGTTCGTGCGGTGTAGCCACGGCCGTTTCGCGAGCGCGCGTTCGAGTTCCCCGAGCACACGCAAGAACCCGCAGTGCTGCTGACGTGGGGCAAGGATGCGCCCACGATCGTAGGCGAGCACGCGCACCTCGTCCGGGCTCACCGCCCACGCGCCGAGCATGCGCGCGTCTTCGAACCCTCGTGCGAGGAGGAGGCGGTCGACCTCGAAGCTCTCTCCCGACGAGTCGATTCGGACGAACGCGGGCTCTTCGGGCAGCGCATCGAGCGCGGATTCTACCGCAAGAGGTCCCTCGGCGAGTGCGCGCCAGGCGATCACCTCGGGCTCGGGTTGCCCCTGCCGCGCGAGCGCTGCTCGAAACAGGCTGACGCGTCGGTTCTCGGGGTTACCGATGATCACGAAGCGCCCTGCGGTCATGGGTCAGCTTAACCTATTGCCAACCGCGCGAGACTCCGTGATCCTGGAAGCGCTTCGACCCATGCGCCGCCTCGAAAACGCAGACGAAGAGAAGTTCTGGGAGGCGTGGGTCAAAGACGCCGTCTTCTACTTTCGCTTCGGGAAGATCGGCTCACCGGGCCAGACGAAGCTCAAACGGTTCAAGACCACCGCCGAAGCCGAGGCTGAGCTGAAGAAGAAGCTCGACGAGAAGCTCACACAGGGATTCTCCGAAGGTGACGGAGGGGACGAGGGCGATGCCGATGGGTCGACCGCCACCCATCCCGATCTTGAAGCGCGGATACTCGAAGACCCCGAAGATACGAGCAGCTACCTCGTCTATGCCGACTGGTTGAGCGAGCGCGGCGACCCGCGCGGCGACCTCATCACCGTCCAAGCGAAGCTGGCCCAGAGCCCGACGAGCGAGCTCAAGGCACAGGAAAAGAAGCTGCTGCATGACAACGGCGCGGCGTGGCTCGGCAGCTTTGCCGACGCGAAGGAGATCGATGCGGGCATCCGCTGGCGGCTCGGCTTCATCGACTCGTTCCGCCTCGGGCCGATCGACGATTACGAGACGAGCGAGCTCGACTTTCCGACGGCGCTCGAGGAGATCCTCGCGTTGCCCGGAATCCGGATGCTGCGCGAGCTGATCATCGGCTCCAAGTCGTATGACGATTACCCGACCAGCTGGGCGGATTGCGTCGAAGCGCTCGCGGAGCATGGAGTGCCCGCGGGCCTCCGGCGGCTCCAGATCACCCGAGGCGGATACTGGGACATCTCGAGCACGGAGCTAGGAAGCATCGAGTCGCTCTATCCTCACATGCCGAGGCTCCAGCATCTCTCGATCGAGATGGGCTCGATGGACTTCGGGAAGATGATCCTCCCGGAGCTCCGATCGCTCGAGGTCGTGACGGGCGGCTTGACGGCCGAGAACTTGCGCGCGATCCGCGATGCGAAGTGGCCGCACCTCGAGAAGCTCTTGCTCTACATCGGGGCGACCGAAAACGACTACGGCTGCGACGTCCAGATGGGAGACGTCCTCGCGCTCGTCCAGAGCGGCGCGTTCAACCACGTGCGATACCTCGGCCTCGCGAACAGCACGCTCGCCGACGAGATCGCCGCCGAGCTGCCGCGGACCGGGATTCTGCCGCAGCTCAAGACGCTCGACCTGTCGCACGGAACGTTCGGCGACGAGGGCGCGAAGGCGATGCTCGAGCACGCCGATGCGTACCGGCACCTCGAGACGATCGACCTCACGCACCACTACGTCTCGGACGAGCTCGCGGAGGAGCTCGCGAAGCTGGGCCCGAATGTGGTCCTCGCTGACGCGCAGTCCGCGGACGACCCCGAAGATCGTTACGTCGCCGTGTCGGAGTAGTGCCAACCCTTCCCGCTCCGCGCTCCATGGACTTCCGTGGACGGCGCAAGGCTCCGTCGACTCGGGTTCATTCCCGGATGGAATCGTACCGCTCTCGGTTCTCGCGACGGCGTATCTCCTGACCTGCCACGCTGGCCCTCGGCAGACGAAGGCGAAGCTGCTGAAATAGATCGCGAGGGCTGTTGAGCTCATTGAAGCGCAGATCCAGCTTCTCGAGATGGGCAAATGCCTCGGCGTGCGCGACGAGCGCGCCAAGCTCGCCGACGAGGTCGCAATGGCGAAGGTCAAGCTCGCGCAACCGAGAGAGCTGCGGGAACGCCAGGACGCTGTCGATCTTTCCACGCCCGCCCCACCCAGGGAGCGCTAGACGCCGGAGCTCGGGGAAGCCCGCCAACAACGACAAGGCCTCCTGTAGCGGCTCGGGCTCCGGAGGGAACTCCGCTCCGAGCGATCGCAGCGACCGAGCCGCCCGGAGGCGATGGAGCGTTGCGAGCGTGGCCACCCCTCCCACGAGCTCGACGTCGAGGAGCTGTGACGGAAGCTCGGCTCCAAGCTCGGCGTGATCGGCGTGAATCCGGAGCTCCTCGAGCTGGGGCCAAGCGGCAAGAAGCGCTCGCAGGTCGCCGGCGTCCTCAGCCACGGTTCCCTCGCGAAGGTCCCCGAGGAACAGCGACCGAACACGCGGAAACGACATCGCCGCTTCCGTGAGGACGGCGACGAAGCGGTCGTAGCGGGTTGGCGTTCCACGCGCCGCCCGCGACACGGAGGGGCCCACGACCAGCGCACGCAAGTGCCGAGCCGCGGGCAGCCGAGCCAGCAGCGGGACCATCTCGCTCAGCGAGATCTTCGAGGTCGCTTCGAGGCGCACCTCGTCGATCACTCCGAGTCGCCAGGTCGCCACGCAACCCGCGGCTCCCGTCCCTCGTTCGACCCCCGCCGTGACGCTGCGGGCATGCGCGGCCAGGCCGCCAAGAAGCTCGTCGTGAAGGTGCCTCAGAAGCTCGCCCGAACGGGCAAGGAGTCGAGAATGGCGCTCGGTCCCGTGCTCGTCGCCGAGCCGATGGAGCGCCACGTGGACCGAGAGCAGCTCGCCATACCCGTGTCCGGTGTCCGCAATCGCGTCCGCGTGTACAGCGAGGCGGTCGACGTCGTCGGGTGCGAGGAAGTCTAGCTCGCGAGCAACGGGTTCAGGCGCAGCGTCGAATCCAAGCGCCGTCTGGGCGACGATCGCCTTGTCGTACTGAGTCCGCGCGTGGTCGACCGTCACGAACTTGCGGGTGTTCGTCTTGCCGCCCGAGGTGACGTGGAAAGCCACCCCGTCGAGCTCGATGAGCCACTCCTCTTTACCTCGAACGAACCTCGGCACGTGTCACCCTCTCATCTGAGCCGCGCGTGACCTGCGCCGGCCACCGCTCGCGACAAGATAGGACGCCACACGGTCCGCGTGCCAGCACGCGCTCGAGCCCACCGGCAACGGCATCGGGCTCTTGTGTCGACGCTTGTCGAATCGAGGTCGATGCGCTGTCGCTGCGTCGAAGGCCCTGGGCGCGCGCGCTGAGGGCGTTCATCGACGGCGGAGATGGATTTGTTCACGAAGCTGCACCCGCCCGGCCACTCACGTGCATGAGACACGCTCTTTTCTGCTTCGCGACGTTGCTCGCGATGGTCGTGGCGACGGGGTGCTCGTCGGGCCACGCCAGCGTCGGGCCGCGCGACGGAGGCGACTGCACGGGAAGCTCGTGTGCCGACTCGTCGACGCACGTCGACGCGAGCCGCAAGAAGGACGCCAGCCCCGCGAAGGACGCGGCCATGGGTATGGGCTGCGGGGCGGCCGGCGAGGCGTGCTGTGAGAACGAGGCGTGCGCTCCGGGTCTCAACTGCTCCACGGGCGTCTGCGTGGAGGCGCGGACTGGGTCCGCAGGCGTCCCGTGCGCGACGAGCTCCGACTGCCCGAGCGGCATCTGCCTGCCGACGGGCCCAGGCGACGTCTGCACCACGACGTGCACGTCCGCGACTTCGTGCGTGCCGGGTTGGACGTGCGGGTCCGAGCTCGGCCAGCCGAGCGAGATCTGCAAGTGTACGTCCGCGCCCGAAGTGTGCGACGGGCTCGACAACGACTGCGACGGCATCGTCGACAACGAGCCAGCGGTCGATGAGTGGTGCGCCACGACGGCGGGCGCTGGTGAGGTGTGCACGGCCGGCACGTGCACGTGTGCGCTCAAGTGCGGCCAAGCCTGCGTCGACCCCGAGACCGACCCGGACCACTGCGGCGGCTGCGGCAACGCCTGTGCGAGCGGCGCTGTCTGCCAGAGCGGCGCGTGCGTCTGCCCGAGTGGCGAGGCGGCCTCGAACGGGAACTGTTGCCCTCCAGGACAGACTTCCTGCAATGGGGCGTGCGTGGACGAACAGACGGACGTCGCCAACTGCGGCGCGTGCGGCAAGCCTTGTCTGGTCGTCGGGGGCTGCATCGCCGGCAAGTGCGGTGGCACGGCTGACAGCGGACTTACGTGCCCCTCCGGCACGACGACCAGCATCAGCGGGAAGGTCCTCGACCCCGCCGGGAAGAACCCGGTCTATGGCGTCACGGTCTACATCCCGACGGCGCCGCTGACCGCGACCCCGAAGGGGGTGGCGACGGGAGCCGAGGCATGCTCGTGCAGTCCCCTCCCCTCGACGGGCGTGCTCGCGTCCGCGACGACGGCGGCCGACGGGACCTTCACGATCGACGATGCGCCTGCCGGGCCAGGCGTGCCGCTCGTGCTCCAGATTGGCAAATGGCGCCGGGTGTTGAAGGTCGACATCACTCCTTGCGTCATCAACCCTCAATCGGAAGGCTCCCTCACGCTTCCCGGGTCGGTCCCTGCGGGCAACAGTTTGGACAGCATGCCGGATATCGCGGTCTCGACGGGCTCCGCTGACTCGCTCGAGTGCCTGCTGCTGCGCATGGGTGTCGCCGCGTCTGAATATGTCCCCGGGACGGCGACCACGGGACACGTCCACGTGTTCTCTGGCGGGGCGCCCGGCGGGCACGGCACGACCATCGGTCTGCCCGAGACCGTGCCGATGGCGGGCGCTCCCGCAAGCCCGACCGCTCTCTGGGCCAGCCAGAGCCAGCTCATGCCGTTCGATCTGGTCCTCCTCTCGTGCGAGGGGGGCGAGACCTACAACGCGAACCCGCCGGCGCTCGAGCAGTATCTGAACGCGGGCGGACGGGCGCTCGCTTCCCACTACCACTACACGTGGTTCGCTGGCCCCCTGTCGTCGGGTCAGACCTACGCGGCCCCGACGGACTGGGGGGCCAACCTCGCCACGTGGGCGGCGAACGGGACGACCACCACCGGCGTCATCGGCGGTACTCTCGTGGAGACGCTTAACGGGAGCACGGCGACGTTCCCGAAAGGGGCGGTCTTCAAGACCTGGTTGACCGAGAACGCTGCGCTCGGGACCGACGGTGTCGTGCCCGGAGAGCTCGCGATCTACGAGCCCCGCTACAACGCGACGGTCGGCCCGACGAACAAGCCGTCCCAGGCCTGGATCACGGCCGACGCGACCTCGGGGAGCCCCGGGGCGACGATGCACTTCTCCTTCGACACGCCGGTGAACGCCGCGATCCCACCGGGCGGCACCACCCCCGCGTACTGTGGTCGCGCGGCATTCAGCGACCTGCACGTCGGCGGCAACCCACTCACCAACGACGCCGCGTCCTCGCCGCCGCCGGCGAGGTGCAGCACCGGCAACCTCTCGCCGCAGGAGATGGCGCTCGAGTTCATGCTCTTCGACCTCTCCGCCTGCGTGGCGGCCGACACCGCGTCCCCTCCCTAGCGCACCAAATCGCGTTCCAATCGATTTCGTGATCACCGGCTGTGCCGGCCCCCATTGACGGATATGCCTTCGTCACGCGCAGAGATCCTCGTCTCGGTCACGCTGGTCGCAATGTCTCTCTCGGGCTGCGGCGGCGACTACGGCGACTCGCGCGCCACGGAGAACGCGTCGACCGGGCACGATGCGGGGGCAGGTTCGGACTCGCACGCAAGTGGGTCGGGGTCGCGCAGCGCGAGCAGCTCCCGGTCAAGTCACTCTGGATCGAGCGGCGCGACTGCGCCGGCGGATGCCTCGCACGACTCGGATGTAGGCTGCGTCGTCGGAGGAATTCAGTACGCGGCAGGGTCGATGAATCCGGACGACGCGTGTCAGACCTGTCAGGCGAGCGCCAGCGACGGGTGGACGAACGCGGCAGATGGATCGCCCTGCGGCAACGGACAGGTTTGCGCCGGCGGACAGTGCGGGGTGAAGTGCAGAATCGACGGGACCCTCTTTGCCTCGGCCGCGCTCGACCCAGCCAACCGGTGCCGGAGCTGCCAGCCGGGAGTGAGCACGTCGGGATGGAGCACCCTCGCCACCGGTACGAGCTGCGGCGAGGGTCAGGTCTGCAACAACGGAGCGTGTAGCTCGGCATGCTTCATCGCCGGTTCGGTCTACGGAGTGGGTGGCGTGAGCCCGACCAACACGTGCCAGAGTTGCGAGCCCGGCGCGAGCACAACAGCCTGGACGGCTGCAGCCGACGGAACGGCGTGCGGCGACGGTCAGATCTGCTCCGGGGGCGCCTGCGGGACCGAGTGCGATATCGGAGGGAGCGTCCACCCATCCGGGGCCGCGAATCCGGCGAACGCTTGCCAGATGTGCCAGCCGGGCACGAGCACGACGAGCTGGACCGCCATTGGGAGTGGCACCATCTGCGGCCCCGGAGAGGTCTGCAACGCCACGACGTGCGTCGCGGGCTGTTACGTGAGCGGAGCCTTCTATGCGTCCGGGGCCGCGAACCCGGCGAATACCTGCGAGCGCTGCCAGCCGGTAACGACGACCTCCCAGTGGACCGCCTCGAACGGAGCGAGCTGCGGCGTCGGCGACGTCTGCAGCGGCGCCACTTGCATCGCGGGCTGCGCCATTGGCGGAGCGGTCTACGTCTCGGGCGCGGCGAACCCCGCGAATGCGTGCGAGACCTGTCAGTCAACGACGAGCGCAACTGCATGGACCAACCTCGCCAACGGTGCGAGCTGCGGAGCGAACGAGTTCTGCACTGCCGGAACCTGCGCACCGGCGTGCTCGATCGGTGGCGTCATGTACGCGTCGGGCGAACCAAGCCCGGCCAACGCCTGCCAGAGCTGTCAGCCCTCGGTCAGCCCATCGTCCTTCACGAACAGCGTCACGGGAACGAGCTGCGGGCCCGGCGGCGCGTGCAACGCTGGCGTCTGCAGCGTGACGTTCGCCTACACCGGGGCGCAGCAGAGCTTCGTCGTGCCCGCAGGGGTCACGCAGCTGACCATCCTCGCGTACGGAGCCGCAGGTGGAAACAACAACGACGCCCAGAACCCCCTCGGCACCGGCGGATCGCTGTCGGCCACGATCAGTGCGAGCGCCGGCGCGACGCTCGCGCTCTTCGTGGGGGGCGCGGGTGCTGGGCCGAGCACGGGCGCTGCCTGCCCCCCCGGGTACCCCTGCACGCCCGGTGCCGGCGGCTTCAACGGTGGGGGCTTCGGTGGATTCTCGCCCTACTATTCCGGCGACGGCGGCGGAGGCGCGTCCGACGTGCGCCTCGGGGGAAGCGCGCTGGCCAACCGAATCCTCGTGGCTGCGGGAGGCGGAGGCGGAGGAGGAGGCGGCGGAGGCTCGGGTGGGGCCGGGGGTTCCACTATCGGAGGGAACGGCACGGGCGGCGCGACCGGCGGGACTGGCGGTGGAGGCGGTACGCAGAGCGCCGGAGGAGGGGGGGCCATTCTTCGGCGCTTCCGGAGTCGGTGGCGCAGGCGGCAACTATGCGGCGAACGACAATGCTGGGGGCGGCGGAGGCGGCGGTTACTACGGCGGTGGCGGCGGTACCCAGGGCGAGCCCGGCGGGGGCGGCGGAGGTGGCTCCTCGTACGCCGTAGGTTCAGCCACGGGGGTCGTGATGCAGCAGGGAGTCCACCCGGGCAACGGACAGATCGTGATCTCCTATTGAGCGCGGGTCGGCGCGCTTGCGGATACTTGCGATGGGATGGCACACCGGCGATCGTATGAAAGTCCTAGTTGGCACGTCACGGATTCCCCGCGTGTCCGTGGACCGCACCGTGCGCGACGGCTATTCCTCGATTGAAAGAGGTGCCCATTCGGCGTCCTCGCCGCCACTCTCGTGCCGCACAGAAACACCGTAGCGCGCGCGTACGCCGAGCTCGAAGCGGGAGGGTGTTGGTCGTCTGCGAGAGCACGTCCTACCCGGCGAGGCTTGTGGGCCGGACCTCATGAGTGCGACCCTCGAGGTCATGCGCCGCCCCTCACCTGCTCGTCGGCAGTTCGCCGTCGTGCCCGTGCTCCTGGGCGTCGTATCGTTCTCGAATCCCGCCATGGGCCAGCCGAGCGAGGCGCGGAGGGTCGCGCAGCACGCGCGGGGCCTCGCGCTCGGCGGGCAGTGCGAGGAAGCAATCCCCGAGCTCGACCGAGCCATCGCGCTCAACCCGCAGCAGTTGGACCTGCTCCGCGCCCGAGGAGAGTGCTTCGCCCGCCTCGGGCGCCGCGAGGAAGCCGTTCGCGACCTCGAGGCGTACGCGGCCGCCGCGAACGAAGCCGACGTCGCAACAGTCCGCCAGCGGATCCAGGAGATTCAGGTACTCACGAGGGTGCCGGCGCGCGGAGCGAGCCCCGCCTCCGCGCCGGCTCCCCCCACGGAGACGGCCAGGGCCGCCCCGTGTGTAATCGTCGCGCCGTCACTCACGCCGAAGCCGGGCGACATCCTCGATTCGTCCCGATTCCGCGGCGGGATCGAGCTGGACGTCGGTGTCTTCAAGCCCCCTTCGGGTGCGCTCGGAGCGGTCGGTGTGTCGGGTCAGCTCGGACTTCAGGTCGGCGACCTCGTAGGCGTCTATGTCACGCCGGGGCTCACCTATCTCAATGGGTCTGCGGCCGGTGTCGACGTTACGTCCGCGCTGGTCGTCGACTTCACTGTGCTCAAGGACCGCTTGACCATCGGAGCGGGGCCCGAAGCGGGAGTGTTTGCCTACCTTGGCACGAGCTCGGTCGGCGGCGGTGTGGGCTACGGCGCCCGGCTCCACGTCGCCTGGAACGCGGTCGTATCTCGCGAAGACGGTCGCGCGCGACGCGCCCTCGCCCTCGGTCTCGATGCGCGGTTCGTCATTGGACCCGAAGCGACGGCGAGCGCGGCGAACGTCCTCACGAGCGGAGGCCCCACATCCCACGTGGGCTTCACGTTCGCGCCGGTCCTGAGCGTCGAGTACGTCTCGTTCTGAGCGGTAGGCCGGCAGCCCTGCCCCGAGTGCCCCCTCCCGTGGCTGTCCTGGTCATGCGCCAGGATCAACCCGTCGCCGCCGGCGAAGAAGTGGACGCGCCACGCACTGCAGCCGCGATCCATCCGCGCGAGCCCGCGCGCCGGCCACTTCGGTTCCTGGCCTTACCAGGTGATGACGACCTTGCCGTTGCCGGACTGCACGCCGCTCGTATTGACCGGGTTCGCGCCGGCGTTGAAGGAACCGCCGCCCCCGCCGGAGCCCCACTGAGCAGCGCCGCAGCTGCCGCCGCCGCCCGCGTATCCGCCGCCCCCGCCGCCGGCGCCGTTCATCCAGGCGCCGTTGTTGCTGCTTCCGCCGCCGCCGCCGAAGCCACCCCGCTGCGCGCCCGTTCCGAACGCGCCGCCATTGTCGAAGCTCGCGCCGCCGAGGCCGCTCGGGGTACCCCCCGTGCCGTTGGCGCCATTCAAGACGAACCCGCCCCCACCGCCGGAACCGATGGTGACGCTCGCCAGGCCGTTGTCGGCCGCGCCGCCGATGCCGCCGGCTCCGCCGGTGCAGCCAGGCCCGGTGCCCGCGCTTCCGTTGGCCGTGGCCAGGCCAGGCAGGCCAGCCACCTGCGCCCCGCAGCACTCGCCTGCGCCGCCGCCGCCACCACCGGCGATGAGGAGCTGCTTGCCGGTCACGTGATCGACGATGAACGTGCCGCCGCCGCCGCCGTTGAACGGCGGCTGCTCTCCCACGAGGACGCCGAGCACCTGGCCGGGCACGAGCGTGAAGTCGCCCGTCATCGACGCGCCAAGGCCGCCGACGGTGTTGGCGGTGCCACCCTGCGCACCCATGGCCTGCATGTGAATCGCACTGCAACCGACCGGCACCGTGAAGGTGACGATCGCGCCGGTGAAGTTGATGGTCGCTGTGCCCGCCGTGCAGACGTCCGTGCAGGTCACGACGACCGTCGTGATGTTCGCGCCGAGCACCGCGCCGCCGCCGTTCGTCACCACGCACGTCTGCAAGACGGGCGCGGCCGGGTTCGTGAGCACAGTGACCGCGTAGGCGCCGCCGCTCAGGATTGGTGTCGTGAACGTGAAGGCGCCGTTCGCGCTGACGGTCAGGTTGTTGGCCGCGTTGTCCTGGAGCACCACGCTCTCGGTGGCCGCGAGGCCGCTGAGGGTGCCGCCGACCGTGTACGTGTTCGTCGTGCACGTGACCGTGACGGTGGTCACGTTCGCGGCCGCCACGGTGCCCGAGGCGCTTGCCAGGACGCAGGTCTGCGAGGGCGTCGTGGGCTGCGTGAGGATCGTCACGGCGTAGGTCGCGTCGCTCGCGATCGGCGTGGCGAACGAGAAGGCGCCGTTCGCCGTGACGCTGAGGTTGTCGCCGGCTTTGTCCTGCAGCACGAGCCCCTTGCCCACGAGCCCCGAGGCGGTGCCGCCGATGGTGTACTTGTTGGTCGTGCAGTTGATGGCGACGCTCGTCACGTCGCCTGCGCCGACGGTGGCGCTGCCGCCAGAGACCGTGCAGGTCTGCGCCGTCACGCCCGACGCCGAGAGGATCGTCACCGCGTAGGGCGCACCACTCGCGACAGAGGTGGCGAAGGTGAACGCTCCGCTGGTGGTCACCGTGAGGTTGTCGCCCGCATTGTCCTGGAGGACGAGGTTGTCGGTGGCCGCCAGGCCGGTGACCATTCCGCCGACCGTGTAGGTGTTGGTCGTGCAGGTGACGGTGACGGTGGTGATGTTGGCGTTGGTCACCGTGCCGGTGCCGTTCGTGATCACGCACGTCTGCGAGGGCATCGCGGGGTTCGCCAGGACGGTGGCTGCGTATGCGCCACCGCTCGCGACCGGGGTCGCGAAGGTGAACGTGCCGCTCGCTGTGACCATGAGGCTGTCGCCGCCGTTGTCTTGCAGCACGAGGCCTGAGCCCGTGAGGCCGGAGACCGTCCCGCCGACGGTGTAGGTGTTGGTCACGCAAACGACGCTCACGGTGGTGACGTTGGCGCTGGCGACCGAGCCGCTGCCCATCGAGACGGTGCACGTCTGGGTCGGCGTCGACGGCTGCGTCAACACGGTGACCGCGTACGCGCCGCCGATCTCGACCGGGGTCGCGAACGCGAAGGTGCCATTGGCGGTCACGGTGAGGTTGTCGCCGCCGTTGTCCTGAAGAACGACGCTCATGCCCGCGAGGCCGCTGATCGTGCCGCCGATCACGTAATCGGTCCCGCAGTTGACCATCACGCTCGTGACGTCGGCGCTGCCGACGGTGCCCGTGCCGCCAGTCACGGTGCAGGTCTGCGTCGGCGTCGAGGGCTGCGTCAGCACGGTCACGCTGAAGGCGCCACCCTTCGCGACCGGGGTCGCGAAGGTAAAGGCGCCGCTGGCCGTCACGGTCAGGTTGTCACCGCTGTTGTCCTGGAGGACGAGGCCCGTGCCCGTGAGCCCGACCACGGTGCCGCCGATGGTGAACGTCCCGGGGCCGCTGTCGTGGCCGCTGTCACGAACCTGGCCGCCTTCGCCAGCGTGGCCGCCTTCGCCCGCGTGACCGCCGTCACCAACGTGGCCGCCGTCCTTGCCGCCGCCGTCCTTGCCGCTGTCGACGCGCCCTCCCCCACCGCCGTCACCGCCATCGCTGCCCGTTCCGGTGGCGGTCGACGAGCCGCCTCCGCACGCGAACAGGAAAATCGCGAGGCCGAGAAAGCGGAAGACGTCGAAGTATTTCTTCATGATGCGCAGGGTCTCCCCATCGCTTTCGTTTGGCAAGAGCGGCGCGCCAACCGCTGCGCCGCGTCATCTCGTGCACACGTATGCATGACCGCGTCATGACGCGGAGAACGTGGTCATACCTCGAACTTCAGCTTTGGCTGCCTGAACCGCCGAGACGATTCGACGTGCAGAACCCTTCACTCTGAAAATACTGAATCGCTGGGATACAGAGATCTGGATCGGCTGCGGAGCGCGCGGAGAAGGTGGTGCGCGTCAGCTTCGACATGGCGCGTCGCGTGACGATGGTTGATACGTGGGGGCTATGATGCGGCCCCCCTGCACCGTGAGGGGCCGGCTGGCGCAGAGGCCCGAGATCACGGCCCGGCCACGATCGACGTGCCGCATCGTCGTCGGTCAGGGGGAGTCGCTGGACTCGAACAGGAGCGTCTGCTTGACGTGGACCTTCGCCTTGTTCCCCGGCTCAGGGAAGGTCAGATTGCCGAAGCCCCGCACGACACACGCGACGACCGCCGGATCGGCC